>Ga0207874_1002480_pt1 | contig 17223 bp, 12 predicted proteins | sample HigsolmetaAR201D_FD_184833 | JGI IMG/M metagenome (GOLD analysis project Ga0207874, IMG submission 184833) | Ionic liquid and high solid enriched microbial communities from the Joint BioEnergy Institute, USA - AR20-1-D (SPAdes) (version 2) ...
GCGGCCCGCGAGGTCCAGCTCGTAGCTCAGCAGGTCGCAATGCGCGTGGCCCGGCTGGTAGCGCGGGCCCGGCTCGCCACAGTCGAACAGCAGCCGCGTACCGCCACGAGGCTCGATCCAACCGTAATAGCCGGCGTCCGGCAAGACGATCGGGCCGACCGGCTCCGGGATCCCCACGCCCAGCACGGCGCGCGCGAGCCGGTCCAGCCAGGCGCGCGGCGGCGCGATGCCGTCCGCTGCGTCGTTGAACAGGTACAGCGAGCCGTCGGGCCGCGAGAGCACACCCATCGCCTCGACCATGCGCACGACCCGCTCGCGCACGGCTTGCGGCACCGGCTGGCCCGCCGCCTCGAGCAGCGCGATCGTCTCGAGCTGGTCCGCGAGCGCGATCGCGTGATACATGGGCGAGCGCTCGTAGTGCGTGCCGTCCGGCAGGACCTGCTCCAACGACTCCCGCCACAGCAGCCGCAGCCCGCGCCGTAGCCACCGCTCCGCGCCAGCGCCTTCGAAGAACAGGCCGGCGACCACCAGCGCCTTCAGGTTCTTCTGGAGGTGGTTGGCGAGGATGTGGAACTCGAGCCGCCGCTCGAGGAACGCCGCCTGCTGGGCGATGCTGGCGGCGATTCGGTCGCGCGCCGCGGGGTCGATGCGGTCTCCGAGGAGCAGCAGCGCGTAGATCCAGTTGACGATCCGGAGCGAGACCGGGTACGGCTCCCAGCCGTCGCCCTTTCCCGGCGGGCACGCCGCGATCCACGACGTGGCGAGATCCACGAACCGATCGACGAAGCGCCGCTCCCCGGTCGCGCGCGCGGCCCAGGCGAGGTCCAGGGCGTAGTCGAAGTAGTGGAGGTTGTAGCTCCACAGGTGGCTGACGTATCGCTGGGCCCAGTCGACCTCCCGCAGAATCTCGGTGTGGTTCAGGAAGCGGAAGACGCCCTCCACGATTTCGTCGGCCCGCCGCACGCGGGCGGCCGGATCTCCGCCGCCCCAATCCGCCACGACCTCGCGGAGGCGGGTCCAGCGAGCCGGATCGATCGAGCCGGCGGGCGTGGGCACGCGGGGGAAACGCTGCTGGATGCGCCGCAGGGGCCGGTACACCCACTGCTCCCAGCGCAGGTGGCGGGCGGTACGCGCGTAGAGGAGCGCGCGAGAGAACCAACCCATCGCCGCCTAGTCGAGGCAGACCGGCACCGGCCGGCCCGTACGGAGGGATTCCTCGATCGCGAACGTGGCCCGGGTCGTGGCGATGATCGAGCGCAGGGGAATGGGAGGCTCTCTCCCTTCCTGGACAGCGGCCAGAAACGCAGCGATCTCCTGGTCGAACCCTTTGTCCTGCGATAGCCTCCGCACCTTCTCCCTCTTGCCGCCCTGGCTGATCACGAGTTCCCGGAAATCATCCAGCACACCGATCCTTCCGCCGCCGAACACCTCGATCCGCTCCTTGGGATACGACTTGTCGCCCGTGGAGAAGTAGTTGATGCTCGCGATCGAACCGCGGCGCAACCGGAGCGTGATCGTCACCGTGTCGTGCAGTCCGGCGGTCGGGCCGCCCAGCCCGTGCGCGAAGACCTCGACCGGCTCGTCTTCCGTCAGGAACTGGATGAGGTCCACGAAGTGACACACTTCCCCGATGATGCGCCCGCCTCCCTCCTCCGGGTCGTGCACCCAGATGCTGGCAGGGATCGGCCCGGCATTGACCCGGTACTGGATCGCCAGAGGCCCGGCGCCGCTGAACGCCTCTTTCAGCCGAACGCTGAGGGGCGAGAATCGGCGGTTGAAACCGACCGTGAGCAGACCGCCGGTCTCGGCCTGCGCCTCGAGCACCCCGGCCAGCTGCTCCTCGCTGATGGCCAGCGGCTTCTCGACGAACACCGCCTTGCCCGCGCGCAGCGCGTCCGCCGCAAACCGGGCGTGCGAGCCGTGCCGGGTGGCGATGACGACGGCGGCGACGGACTCATCCTCGAGGAGACGCGCAGCGTCGGTCGTGCAGTACCGGAATCCGAATTTCTCCCCGGTGGACCTGGCGGTCACCCCCCTCGCCGTGCACACCCCGATGAGTTCGGCATCCTTCGCCTTCGCGAAGCGAGGCAGCAGGACCGCCCTGGCGAAGTTCCCGGCGCCGATGAACCCCACCCCTACCCTCCCCGCCCTGGGCGCGGGTGCCCTGAGCTGCACCGTGCGCACCGGGCTGCCCTTCCGCTCCTCCGGATAGGTGAGGACGATCCCCAGGAAGGGCTGCGGATCCTTGCCCGTGACGATCGCGTAGGCCTTCTCCGCTTCCTCGATCGGGAACCGGTGCGTCGTGAGCCGCGACGGCGTGACCTGACCCGTCGCGACCAGACGGAGGAACTCCTGCATGTTGCGGCGCTCGGTCCACCGGACGTACCCGATCGGGTAGTCGTGCCCGCCCTCCTCGTAGGAGGGGTCGTAGCGCCCGGGGCCGTAAGACCGGGAGAGCCGGAGCTGGAGCTCCTTCTCGTAGTAGACCCTCCGGGGCACGTCCATCTTCACCGCGCCGACCACCGACACCGTTCCCCGATCCCGCGAGATCTCACCGGCGAGCTCGATGGGATCGTTGCTCTCCGTCGCCGCCGTGATCACGACGGCATCCACACCGATCCCTTCCGTGAAAGCGGCCACCGCGCCGGCCACGTCCTCCGACCGGAGGACCGCCAGATCCGCACCCAGGTCCCGCGCCAGCGAGACCTTCGCAGGGTCGAGGTCGATCCCGATCACCCGGCACCCGGTCGCCTTGAGGATCTGGACCGTCAGCTGGCCGAGGAGGCCGAGGCCGATCACCGCCACGTTCTCCCCCAGCCGAACGTCCGCGATGCGCACGCCCTGGAGCGCGATCGCGCCCAGCGTGACGTACGCCGCGTCCTCGAACGAGACCCCATCGGGGATCCGGACCACCAGGTTCTTCGGCACGAATACCACGTTCGCGTGGGAGGCGTAGCCCATGCCCGCGCACGCGACCCGATCGCCCGGCTGGAACTCAGCGGCGCTCCGCCCCACCTCCTCCACCACCCCGGCGCAGGAGTAGCCGAGCGGGATCGGCTGGTCCAGGCGGCTCAGCACCGCCTGCACGGTGGGGATGAGCCCGTCCTTCTTGACCTTGTCGAGCACCTGCCGAACCAGGTCCGGGCGCTCCTTCGCCTTGCCGATCAGCGACTTGCCGGCGAAGTCGATCGTCATCTTCTCCGTGCCCGCGCTGATCAGCGAGGCAACGTTCCGCACCGTCACGCCGCCGGATCTGCTGGACGGCTCGGGGACTTCGGCGACTTCGAGCTCACCCGAGCGAACGCGCTGGAGAACCTGTTTCATTGATGACCGGACGCGAAAGTGCAAACGAATACGCGGTGTCGGGACGACCGCCCGAGGCGACCGGGCAGCCCCGGCCGCAACCGAAAGGCGATCAACCGTCTTCCGATCCGACCGAGCTCAGCTTGCCGGACGCGATATCGGAAACCACGAACCGGAGCTTCCCCGTCCTGGATCGTTCGAGGCGCTCCCAGTACTCGACCCGGATTTCGGTGTCGTCCCCGACGCGCTTGCGTGTCTCTTCGAGAAGGCGCCGCTCATCCACCTCCGAATACCCGGCGCGGCGCACGACGCGCAAGGTGATCACCCCCGGCTCGCGCTGATAGATCTGCGCTTCGCGGATGTTGACCATGTCCTTGAAGATGTGGTCCATCCGCCCCAGGCGCGCACCGTTGCGGAGGATGATGTAATCCTCGTTCCGCCCGTCGATCGCGGCGACCACCCTTCCCGGGCGACCACAAGCGCACGTACCGCCGAGTGTTACGAGGTCCCCCACCTCGTACCGAAGCAGAGGGGTCGCGGGATTGCTCAGGTTCGTCCCAATCACCCGCTCACCAGCTCCATTGGGGTTTGGAAGGAATTCGACCGCGGCGAAGTCTTCATCCACATGCAGGCATCCGAGCTCACACTCGGAAATGTTGGCGACCGCCTCCGCCATTCCGTAATGCTGCCTGGGCCGAACCCCAAATGCCTTCTCCAGCAACGCGACCTGCTGGGGGAGGACGTTCTCAGCGCCCAGCGTGATCCAGCGGACCTGGTAACCTAGATCCAAGCCTTCGTCGAGAATATACGCGGCGAGAAGGGCCAGGACCGAGGGGTATCCGTGGATCCACGGAAGGCGGCGGCGACGCAACTCCTCGACGTACGCCCGGAGATTCTCCGGGCTCATGTGGTAGGCGCTGAACATCACCTGGCGAGCCGGGATGTTGTAGCGCCAGAAAGGGGGCTTCGAAACCCCAACGGGAACCACCGATCGCCCCCCGAAATAGGCGCACCACGTCCCGGGCTCGATGCCGTGCCAGCGGCGATATCGCCACCAGATCGCCCACTGCTCGCGGAGCGCTCGCCGGGTCGAGGCGAACCTCAACCCCGCCCCCGTCGTTCCGCTCGTGTGGACAATCACCCGATCCCTCGCCGGTACAGCCTGCGAGAGAAGCCGGGAATACTCATCCTGAACCTCCTGCTTGGTGAGGATCGGCAGGTGCCGCAAGTCGTCGAGGGTCCGAATTTCGTCAGGCGCGATCCCGGCGGCATGGAACCTCTCGCGATAGAAAGGGACCGTATCCACGCAATGCCTGACAAACTCGCGCAGTCGGCGGTCCCGGTATTCCTGGATCTGTTCAGGGGATAGATATGTCCTGCCCTCCGCCTCGGCCAACAGCTGGTAGAACTCACGAGAGTACCTCGTCCTCCCGATTCGCCAGCCCTCCATACTGACCGCGAGGTTCTGGAGAGGAACGGGCAGGCGCAGATAAAGCTTCTCCAGATTAGTCATGGGTAGCTACCAGGGCTCTCTCTGACCGATGCTCGCTGTGTCCCACTCAGCCGAACGAGAGTTCGAAATGACCGGCGGTGACCTCACCGACTAGGACGAAATGCGCTTCTGGACCGGCAGCTCGCCGGGCCCAAGGGTCTCGGCGGCGCCAGCCCATTGAGGCGTCTTAGTGAGATCGGCAAATATCCGTCAGACAATCTCTTTCACCCAACCGTTGCCCTACGAATCACCACCTTCCGCATCACGCGAAGATGCCCATACCCACGCGCCTGGTAGATCCATAGTCTTCGCATGAGAACATGCCGGCAGAGCCCGCGAAAGAACGGGACGATAGCCCTCATCGTGTTCGGAGCCCACCGCCGTCTGCTCGTCCAGCCTATCGCCAGGTGGTCCTATCCAAGAAGGCGGACGAACGGCCGAAGACAGTATTCGTCTGCGGCACGCCACCATGGAGGACGCTGCCACCCGAAATCACGTAGGATCTTCTATGGTCCCGGTTGTTTTCTATTGATCAAAGACCGCACTACGGAACAGATCTTCGTTTGCCACGATTGTATCGCTCGCATCCATACAATCTACACCAAATCGTCGTGCCCGGTCACGCCACCGAGCGTGCTCTGCCTCATCCATGTCGACGAGGCGTTCTAGTACTTCCACAAACGCGCTTCGATCCGTGAGCGGCAGGACCCAGCCCACGCCACGCGCCTCCAAGTCCCTCCACGGCGTGGTGTCGCTCATCACCACCGGGCAGCCGGCACTGAGCGCCTCGAGGACCACATGCCCGAAATTCTCACCGAGGGTCGGGAAGAGGAAGGCGTCGTATTCACTGAAGATCGACCGGACCATCTCGTGCGGCGCCACGCCCTTGTAGCGTACCCGCACATTCGCCGGCATCTCCGCGATGATTTTGCAACACTTCTCCCAATAGATCGGATCCGCTACCGATCCATAGATATCGAATTCGACTTTCCCTCGAATCGATCGCAGGAGATCGAGTGCCCAAAGAAGATTCTTTTTCTCAGTGATTCTCGAGAGGAAGACCGCCCGCAGTCTTCCCGGCTCCTTCCCCTGTCGCCGCAACACCTCCTCGATATCCATCCGATCCGGGATGTTCGGTGCGACCTTAATGCGAGCTGTCCGGCCCATCCAATGCCGAATATCCTCAGCCTCAAGATCGCTCGATGCCTGCCACAACACCCCTCGATACAGCCCCATCGACCGAGCCAATACGATGAAGGTCTTCTTCTTCGCCCGCTTGATCGAGAGAGCTCCAGGCGAGAACTCCCCCCGAGGCGCGACCACCACCGGCCGCCGGGGAATCAACCCTAGCCGAAGCAGGCCCAACGGGACGATCGTATACCAAAACGAAAAAAAGCTATTCAGGTACAGTACGTCGTAATCGACCGAGCATAGCAACTGCCGAATGGTGCGGATCGAACGTTGGTTCGGCGCCAAGTAATAGACCTCGGCCTTCCCGACCGTTTGCCATTCCCCGGGACGCACCGAGGGATACGGACTCCGATCGCCGGAGTCGCGGTCTTCAGTGATGATCTTGAACCGAAATTCAGCGCCCATCCGCTGGACCATGTTCGCCAGTGTGCGGATAGGCCCTCCCGCCTTGTATCCGGGCAGATAATATTGATTTAACGCCAGGATCGTCATCCTGCCCTATTCCCGTTTCGTGAGAGGCCGGGCAAGGAGATGAATAGATGCCCGGTGGAATAACGGTGGAGGCGGTCTACGCCTTGGTCTCGACCGACTCAGGCACACTGCACCCGTGCGGCAGCGGCGGCGATCTGGCGATCCGCCAGCCAGGCCGCCACGCGGAAGACTCCGCTGTGGTCGGCGCGCCGGTGTCTCCAGACCTGCGCCAGGGCGCCGAAGCGACTCAGGCGGGCGAAGAAGTGCTCGACGACGATGCGCACCGAGGCGAGCGTGCGGTTGTAGCGCGTCTCTTCCGGCGTTCGCTCCCCGCCCGGCGGCTTCTTCACCGGTACGTAGAACGTGGTCCCTGGAAAGCGCGCCTCCGCCCCGACGTACGCCTTGTCCGCTCCCACGGCCTCGCCCGGGCCCAAGCGCTCGACCACTCCGCTCCTTTCGAGCAGCGCCAGGTCGCTGGTCGAGCCGGGCACGCTCTCGCTCACCGCCTGCACGCGCCCGTCCAGTGAGACGGTGGCCTGAGTCTTGAGCGTGCGCGCCTTCTTCTTGCCCGAGTAGAAGGGCTTCTGCCGCTCCCAGCCTGTGGGGCGGCGCGTGGGCTGCTCGTGGCTGTCGATGATCACCTCGACCACGGGCAGTCCTCGATGAGCTTCGAAAGGCTCTTGCCCGGCGTGCGCCGCGGCCGCCGCTCCAGGGGGAAGACCGCCATGCTCTCAAGACGGGCCAGCACGTCCTGGGTGCTGCGCCGGGTCGCCGACTCCTCCACACCGAAGAGAAAGCCCAGAACCTCCCAGGTCGGGTAGAGCTTGAGCCAGACCAGCGCCGCCAAGAGCCGGGTGGGAGCATCGAGCACCCACTTCCGTCCCGCGCCCGCAGCCCGCTGCCTCGGGTGGGGATCCTCCCGCGTCAGCGGAGCGTTGGCGCGCGCAACCGCATCGGCATGGATCCACTCCCGGCACAGCGCGTCGACCTCCGCCACCGAAAGACCGGTCAGACTCTTGAAGGCGGCCGGCGTGCGCGACAAGCGCCGGTACGTGGTCATCCGGCAACTCCGGGTCGAGGGGACGAGCGCCCCCCCCCTCTCCCGCATCTTTCGTGCTATTCCGCCAGAAGTCTAATACGCCAACCCGCCCGCTTTCTCACGTGAATCCAACTCAGAAGTAGAAACAGGTAAAACAAGAGGAATTCATTGATTATCACCGGCAACATCGCCGAGATTCCACCGCGATTCAACACATAGCCGAATAGAAGTGTCACATACCCGGCAAAAAAGAGAAATTGCGGCGTTCGCTCGAGCACCCTGGCCGCCCACGCGGCTAATAAAGCAACGAACACCGCGTGCAGCCAGAACAGGTACGGGCCAAAAATGTAAACCGCCTCAGCGACGAAACCCGGAAGCACGACGAACCAACCCCTGTCGCCGCGAGTGATACCGAGGACCGCCTCCGATATCTCATAATTCACTCGAGCGCCCCCAATCTCGCCGGTTATGACTTTCGGTATCGGCAATGTGACTATCCATTTCGCGTAATCCCAAAGGTTGACGCGTCTCCCACTCTCTATGATAGGAACACCCACTTTTCGGGGAAAGCTCGTTTCCATATCGATCACCGCAGCCATTTGCTGCAATCCTAAGCCGCCTACCGACCCACCGAGGCGAACCACACCGTAAGCATAAGACCCCAACAGGATTAGCGGCAGCATTGCGACGGCAAGCACGACGAGGGCAGGGCGCAGTCTTGGCCTATGTATCCATGTGACCAGACCGATAAGTGCTATGGTCATCAGAATCATCCCGCGCCCGACGTACCCTGTCGCAACGTATCGTATATAAAGGAGGCCGAGCAGTATCGCGGCGACACGAATGATTCTGTTCCGGTACCTATACAATGCCACATAGAAAAAAGGTGTCAGCAGCAATCGGAGGTATTCCAGGATCTTTGAGAACGCGTCAACTTGCTCTCCCGCCCATTGCCTGGCCCAAAAGGTGGCCAGATCGGGCGCTGGCGGGGCGAATAGCAAATGCAGCCGAAATTCTGGATACATGAGCAAGAGCAGATGGAGGCCAATGGTGATCCAAATCACCATCCTCCACGCTATTGCTCGGTCCACGGTCGAAAAAACCTGTGAGAAGGTGCGGGCAAGATTGCGGCTCGGCTGATAGAGGAAGATGCAAAATACCTTGAAAGACACAACAAAAGCAAGCAAGATGGTAAAGTAATAGACCAGGTAATACGTGGGCACCTCCGAGGAAGCCGCTCCCACTCCACTATACAGACAAAGGCCTGCGATAAACGCGAGCGTCAGGAGCTTTTGCAGGGGCGTTGACGTCAGGTAGACCGCTAAGGCTGACGCCAAGGCCGTGCCACCCAGCACCACGATCAGTTTAATCATGATAAGAATCGTATTTATGCTGCTGAAGCTTATCGCGTGTCCCGGAAGGGACGGTCTCCAAATAGCGCACGCGATCGCCTCTGACGGAAGCGGCCATGAGGTGCCGACTCGAGGCCGGTTCCGAGCTGCCGATTCGGCAGGCGGGCCCGCACGCAAGTGCCTGCTCAGTAAGGCGCACGGTTGCTTCTCCGGAGTTGCGTCAGGGCGACGACGGGGCCAGGCCCGACAGGAACATTACCGCGCTGCAGGCCGCTGGCCAAGCGGACGCAGTGCTGGCAACCTGTCCCCCTTAGTCTTGCGCCGGGAGAGGACACCCTTGCCGAAGAAAGCACCTGCGCCGTTTGCGGTCCCTGACCGGTCAAGGGTCCACTTGGATCGCGCGCTTCAGCTTGGACCCTCTGAACAGGACGCCGTCAGAGGGTCGGGGCAGCCACGCGCTCTCGCGACGATCGACCGCTGCAGCTACCTGCTGACGAGAGCACCCCGAAGCTCCTCAGCCACGCGCTTCGCCTCGGCCTGCCACTGGTGCTCGGAGCAGAAGCGCTTCAGCGCAGCTGCGAACGATTCCCGGCCGCGCTGCGCGACGGTGTGGATGGCCGCGGCGATGGCCTCCGGTCCATCCGCCTCAGTTACGCACACACCGATCCCGTAGTTGTCGACGATTCGGCGGAGTGGCGGCTGGTCAGTGGTGACCACCGGCACCCCGGCCTGGGCGTACTCGAAGATCTTGTTGGGTGCACAATAAACATTGTTCAGGCCTTGGAACGGATACGTGATGATTCCGATGTCCGCCAGACGCGTGACGGAGCTCATGACGCGGTGGGGCACGGCACCAAGGGCGGTGAAACGACCGGCAGCAGCCAGGGGTTCCGCCGCCGCCTTCAAGCGCTCGAGATCTGGACCATCGCCCGCCACCACCAGTCTGTACTCTTCCGGTAGATGGTGGAAGGCTTCGACGAAACGACTCAAGCCTCGGGATAGGGACACGTAGCCCTGGTACAGCACTAGCTTCTCACCAGGGCTCCTTCGGGTGAGAGTCGGAAACACCTGCAATACCTCGCCCTCCGTCCATGCCGGTTCTCGTTCCGGTGGGATGTTTCGCATTACGACGGGCAACTTCGTCAGGCCGTAATGCTCGGACATAAGGCGAGCTCGCTCTTCGTTGGCTGCGATGATGCGATCGGCGCGAGGTACGACCCAGCGCTCCAGCCGATACCAGAACCGGTCACGTCGGCTCATCGGCACGTCCCCGGGGATGATCAGCTCGTAGGCATCGTAGATCAGCCGCGCCCCCGTTAGTCTTGCCGCGAGCCATGCCGTGGCGGCTGTGAAAAAATTAGCTCCAACCACGATATCGGGCCGAATGCGCAGAGCCTCGCGGAGTGCTGCAGCGAGGAAGCGAATGTGGCGTCCGACCGTCCCAGACCCCTGCGCCAAAGGCACGGAGGCACGGGCGACCCCGCTCGCGTTCGTTGCGTTCACGGGGTTGCTGGGAGCGACATCGACGAGGGAGAGGTCGCCCCCCAGGAGGCTCAACACCTCTAACAGGCGCTGGACGCGACCGTCGAACTCCAACGTTCCGAAGAGAAAGACCAAGACCCGGGGGCGCACCTCAACAGCGCGGGCACCGGCGTGTCTACTCATGCGAACCAAGAGTAACACAAACGTTTTCCGCGGACGGGGCCTCCGTATCGATGCCGGCTGCTTTCAGGACGGCAGATAGCTTGGCTGGAAGATTCCAGATGGAAAACCGCCCGATGAAATCCAAGTCCGGCTCTACTGCGGATCGACCGTCCCGCCACGCCTGCCACAGCTCAAGCAGGCTGTCTCGTATGCCTTCCACGTCATCCTCTTCGTGGACAAAGCCCAAGCCCGATCGGCGGAGTAGGATTGCCGCCTCACAATCCGAGGGCATGATCCCAAGTACCGGCCGTAGGTACGACAGACACTCGAAAAGCTTTCCCGGGATCTGGAAGAAACAATGTCGCGGTTGCACAATCACCGAGACGGACGACGCCCGCAATAGCTCCGCTGCGCGACTCGCCGGCACGTGCCCCAAGTATTCGACATCTATTTTCCAACCTACGCTTTCAGTGACCCGCCTGGCCTCATCGAATCCCGGCCCCTTTCCCGCAAGGACCAATCGGCACGAATCGGCGAGATCGGGGTCCACACTTGTCGCGTGCCGCAAGGCCTCTAGCAAGGGGACGATCGTTCGCCCCCCACCCAGCCCTCCCGCGTAGACGACCGTGAAGCTCCTCGATTCGTGAGGAACCGGCCCGAGGGAGACGTCTTCGTAAGTCAAATGGATCGTATGGACGCGACCTTCCGGGGCCGCGTACTCGGACACCAGTACTTGCTTATAAGTGTCGGCGGTCACCACCACGGCGTGGGCGGTTGACAGCAGATGCCTGAACATACGCACGATCGACCTCTGGTTCGTGCCCAGGCCAGCTCCGCGCGGCGGGTCCTGCAACTCGAACACCCACGGGACCTCCATTTCTTTCGCAAGGCGATCGGCTGCTGTCCCCCCTTCAAGGTAACCTCCACAGATTCCCCAAATAAGCACAGGCGCTGCACCGCGTGCCTGAAGTTCTCTGCCGACCCAGCCGGTATCGAGGCGATCCACCCAGCCCCAGGATAGCCTGGACCAGTAGAAGTCCTGCCCACGCATCTTCCATCCCATACGCCAGGCACGCTCCAGGAACGGCTTGCCATCGAATAGTATGGGATAATCGCCTGTGTGGCGGGTCCGAAGCACTTGGCCTGGGAACTCGATGTCGATCTGTTGCTGCAGGCGTGGATCACCCATCCGTCGGGCCAGGAGGACTACGTCGAAGCCAAGCCTGGCGAAGCTCTCGGCGAGATGGAATAGCCTTCGGGTGGCCCCCAACCAACCCAGGTGGAATGCCTCCGGAAAGACCATCAGGATTGTCCGCTTCATACCGGGACCTTGAAGTCGGCGAGAGTTTGGTCCACAAACGGGTGAACAGCTCCCGTCTCTATTTCAGTAGCTGACGAGCACGCAAGACGCCCTCGATGTAAAAGAAAGCGATGGCATCGCCGGTCATACCGTCCTGCGTGAGGGATTGGATCGCGCTAGATAATGAAGGCCGCGCCGCCCGGGAATTGACCGTCGAAGACCACTGGAGCCCCCTAAAAACGCTGCTTCGAGGGACCTCTACCACCACGCCCGATTCAAGAACGCATGACCGGGACTAAGCCGTTCTGCCGAGCTCGGTCTCCTCAAGTCTGCCTTGGTCTCGAGATCAGATGGAGGTAGACTCCCTGCCATGCAGTATGACAGACGTATGCAATCAAGAAAGCCAAAGCCACGCCCGATGCGCCCATCCCCTTGCGAAGCAGCAATGCGGCCGTCGAAATCAGCGCCCCGGCCCACATGGCATTAAAGGCCAAACCCACCCACATTTTTCCTCGGCTCGCAATTGCGCTACCCACCACATTGTTCGCCGCCATGAATACGGCGGCCGCCGCTATGAGTCGGAGCGTATTCGCTCCTCGCTCGAAGCCGGCTCCGTAGCCACGCATGATCAAGGGCGCTGCCCATATAATGGGCAGCACAACGAGCGTGGTCACGCCAGCATTGAGGAGCAGGTTGGCACGGAGCACCTTCCAGTACCGCCCCGGATTCGAGTCGGCGCCGAGGCTGGAAAGTAACGGCAGTACGATCTGTCTAAGGGCGTTAGGCACAAAAAGGATGGCAGAGTTCCATTGATTCGCGGCGCTAAGCACGCCCATCTCAGCGTATCCCCCGGGTCGATTCACGAGGAGAGCCCCGCACACCCAGCTAACAGGCGTGACCAGAATGCCACTCAGAACGGCCGGAAGGCTGAAGCGCCACAAAACGGGCCACTGCTTCGCCGCGCCCCGGAAACCCAACGGAACCCGGTATTTGGCGGCTTCCCGCCGCAACGCCAGGTGGCTCACCAGCCAGTTGACGCCCTGATGCACGCCGAGCGCCAGGACCGTGCCGTCGAGACCGCCCCAAGCGGCTCCGGCGACCAGAAGCGGAAAAGAAGTCAAGCCGATCAACAGGTTGACCTGAGCGATCCTTCTGAACGCCTCGAAGCCAGCGAGCGCGCCCGTCTGGGCGCCGTTCAGGGCGCTGAAGAACAGGATTACAGCCGAGACTCGGAGGGGGCCCGTCAAATGCGAGGCGGACAGGATGGCGGAAGCGAGCCAGGGTGCGAGGGCTATGAGCGCCACAGCCATCATCCCCCCGCTGACGAGAGCGACGAGGCCAGAAAGCCCCAGGATCTGCCCGGCCCGCGTTGGATCGCGCTCTCGCAGCTCGGCGACGTACTTCGTCGCCGTGATTCCCATGCCGAACCCCGCGAAGACGCCGAACATCCCCACGGTGGACTGGACGATACCCAGCGCGCCGTAGGTTTCCTGCCCCAATAGGCGCGCGACCACGACGGTCGCCAACAGGGTGAGACCGCGGGAGATCATGGCGCCCGCGATCGACCAGAACGCGCCGGCTACCAACCGCGCCCCGATAGCCGACGACCTCACCCGTTCCCAGTAAGGCCGCAGAGCCGGTGGGCAGACGGTTTCGGCAAGAGCGGAGAGATTCAGCGCCAACGGTCAGACTCCTTCAGCGCAGTCTCCAATATGGCCAGAATGCGCGTGGAGGCCCGACCATCGCCATATGGATTCACGGCCCGCGCCATTGCCCCGTAGGCATCCTCGTCCTCCAGCAGGCGAGAGACCTCCTGAACGATCGTCTCGCAGCGGGTGCCAACCAGTCGGACCGTGCCCATTTCGACCGCCTCCGGGCGTTCTGTCGTATCCCGCATCACGAGGACCGGCTTTCCCAGGCTGGGTGCTTCCTCCTGGATCCCTCCCGAGTCGGTGAGGACGATCGTTGCACGGTCCATTAGGGCGACGAACGGCAGGTAGCTGAGCGGCTCAATGAGGTGCACGTTGCTTCGCAGGACGGAACCGTGGTGCGCTCCCCTCCCGGCCAGAATCCGATGGACCGGCTCCCGGACGTTCGGGTTCAAATGGACGGGATAGACGAACTGCACTTCGGGGTAGCGATCGGCCAGCTCGGCGATGGCTCTGCAGATGTTCTCGAATCCCTCGCCGAAGTTCTCCCGGCGGTGTCCGGTGATCAGGATGACGGGCGTTGCCCGATCCTCCATGAGCCAGCCGGGCAGGCCAGGAATGTTCGGTGGACAGGCGCGCACCCGGTCCACGGCATAGAACAGGGCATCGATCACGGTGTTGCCGGTGACGAAGATCGTGTCCGCCGGCACCCCTTCCTGCAGCAGGTTCTGCCGAGCCTGTTCGGTTGGCGCGAAATGCAGGTCGGCCATCCGCGCGGTGAGGGTCCGATTGATCTCTTCCGGAAAGGGAGACCACCGGTTCCACGTCCGCAACCCGGCCTCGACGTGTCCGACCGGAATCCGCTGGTAGAAGGCTGCGAGAGCCGCGCAGAAGACCGTGGTCGTGTCTCCCTGGACGAGGACGAGATCGGGCCGGTACTCGGCAAGGTAGCCGTCGCAGGCGGCGATCGCGCGGGCCGTGAATTCCCCCAGGCTCTGGTTTGGCCGCATCAGGTTCAGGTCGACGTCCGGCTGGATGCCGAAGACTTCCAGCACCTGATCGAGCATCTCGCGATGCTGGCCGGTAACGCAAACGTGGGGCTCGAATTCCCCGTGCTTTCGCATGGCCAGCACCAGCGGGGCGAGCTTGATCGCCTCCGGTCGTGTACCGAAGATGAACGAGACTCTTTTCATCGGGCCGGCACAGGGTTCGAGGGGAGCGATCAAGCCTTCGACACGGCGGCTAACGCGCCCGCGGGTATTGTGTTCCGGCAGGTATGCGCTGCGCAGGTGAGCGCCTCCAACACCCTCTCCCCCGCCCTTCCGTCCCATCCCTCCGGGCACCGCTGGCCCGGCTCCGCTCGCCCCTCCGACACCGCCTCCCGGAAGCTCGTGAACACGCCTTCGGCCGTGAGTGGCCACGGCGCCAGGCGGTTCGTGCCCTCGGTAATGGTGATCGGCCGCTCCGTCTGCTCGCGCAGCGTCACGCACGGCACCCCGAGCGCAGTGGTTTCCTCTTGCAGCCCTCCCGAATCGGTCAGAACAACGGCGGCACCGTCGACGAGGGACACCATTTCTCGGTAGCCGAGCGGATCCAGGACCATCAGGCGCTCGAGCTCGGCGACGAGCCCGAACCTCTCCGCGTTCTTGCGGGTGCGCGGGTGGATCGGCAGGACGACCGGCATCTCTTCGGCGACCCGCGCCAGGGCCTGCAGGACGGCGCGAAGCGCTTCGGGATCGTCCACGTTGCTCGGCCGATGCAGCGTGGCGACGGCATAGTGCCCACGACGGAGCCCGAGCCGTCCCGGCACATCCAGCTCCCTCGCTCGAGGAAGTTGCTGGAAGAGCGTGTCGATCATCACGTTGCCGACGAAGACGATCCGCTCCTCCTCGATTCCTTCGGCGATCAGGTTCGGGTGCGCGTCGCGGCTGGGCGTGAGCAGGAGGTCCGAGAGCCGGTCGGTCAGGACACGATTGACCTCCTCCGGCATGCGCCAGTCGCGGCTCCGGAGCCCAGCCTCGACGTGCGCGATGCGGCAGCCCGTCTCCTCCTTGAGCTTGCTCGCGACGAGCGCGCAGGCGAGGGTGCTGTTGACGTCGCCGACCACGACGAGCCAGTCGGGACGGGTCTCCAGGAGCACGGGCTCGAAGAGCTCCATGACCCGCGCGGTCTGGACCGCGTGGGAGGCACTGCCCACGCCCAGGTAGAAGTCGGGGGCCGGGAGCTCGAGGTCGCGGAAGAACGCGTCCGACATCTGGGCGTCATAATGCTGGCCGGTGTGCACGAGGATCCCCTCGTGCCCGGCCTCGCGGAGCGCGCGCAGGATCGGTGCGACTTTCATGAAGTTCGGCCGCGCGCCGGCGACCAGCAGAACCCGCATCAGTCGTCCCCTCCAACCGCCACCGGCCTGGCTTGCTCCTGACCACTCAGCCCGATGATGCGCGCCTGGCCTACGTAGCCGCGCATGACGCCCCGAGCATCTACCACCAGGCGAGCCTCGTCCGCCACCTCCTGGTAGTCCACGCAGCTGTGGTCTGTCACGATCACCACCGCGTCCGCCCAGCGGAGCGCGGTGTCCGTCAGTTCCACGCTCCGGAGCGGGAGGTCCCGGAGGGGCGTGTGTCCGTCGTCCCGGATCACTGGGCAGTGCGGGTCGTGGTACGCCACCTCCGCGCCAAGCTCCTGGAGCATCCGGATGATCTCGAGCGCCGGGCTCTCCCGCAAGTCGTCGATGTCCTTCTTGTAGGCGATGCCGAGGACGAGCACGCGGCTCCCACGGACCGCCCGCCCCTCGTCGTTCAGCGCATCCGCCACCTTGCGAACCACGAACGCCGGCATCTCGGCGTTGATCTCGCTGGCCAGCTCGATCATCCGGGTCTTGTATGCCAGCGTCCGCATCTTCCAGGACAGGTAGTGCGGGTCCAGCGGGGTGCAGTGGCCGCCGATCCCCGGGCCGGGCGTGAACTTCATGAACCCGAAGGGCTTGGTCGCCGCCGCGTCGATCACCTCCCACACGTCGACGCCGAGTCGATCGCAGACCTGCGCGAGCTCGTTGGCCAGCGCGATGTTGATCATCCGCAAGGTGTTCTCGTACACCTTGACGAGCTCAGCTGCTTCCGCGCTCTCGACCGGAACCATCGTGTCGAAGATGCGGGAGTAGTAGGCCAGGCCGACCTCCGCGCACGCCGGGGTGATTCCCCCGAGCACCTTGGGTGTGTTGCGCGTGTGCCAGACGCGGTTCCCGGGGTCCACCCGTTCGGGCGAGAAGCAGAGGAAGAAGTCGTTGCCGACCTTCAACCCCGACTCCTCGAGGATATCGGCAGCACGACCTCGCGCGTCGTGCCCGGATAGGTGGTGCTCTCCAGGATCACGAGCTGCCCGGGGCGCAGCGTGCGGGCGATGGCCCGGCCCGCTGCCAGCACGTACGAGAGGTCCGGGTCCTTGATCTTGTTGAGCGGCGTCGGCACGCAGATCGAGATCGCATCGCACTCCGCCAGCCGCGCCATGTCCCTGGTGGCGGCGAGGAGTCCCTCGCCCACGAGTGCCCGGAGCACGTCCCCGGGGACATCCTGGACGTGGCTCCGGCCGGCGTTCACCCCCTCGACCACCCGCTCGTTCACGTCGAAGCCGAGCGTGCGGTAGCCGCTGCGCGCCAGCTCGACGGCGAGCGGCAACCCCACGTAGCCGAGCCCGACCACCCCGGCCACGGCCGTCCGGTCCGACAGCCGCTTGACCACCTCCGCTCTCGAGACGCTCATACCGTTTCCATTCCCGTGATCGCG
>Ga0207874_1002484_pt1 | contig 17194 bp, 16 predicted proteins | sample HigsolmetaAR201D_FD_184833 | JGI IMG/M metagenome (GOLD analysis project Ga0207874, IMG submission 184833) | Ionic liquid and high solid enriched microbial communities from the Joint BioEnergy Institute, USA - AR20-1-D (SPAdes) (version 2) ...
GACGTCGAGGCGGAGGTGGCGCGGCTGCGGAACCTGGCCGCCGCGCACGAGCGGAACCGCACGCTGATCTCCGGGCGAATCCGGGACATGACCCGGATGGCCGCGATCTGCGAGGCTAACTCCCGCGCCTACGAGGAGATCGCCCGGGTGGCGCCGGGTGCGCCCCGCACCTACTGGAAGCGGACGGGGAGCGTGCCGGTTACGGACCGGGACGCGGTGGCGGCCATCCTCGCGGAGGAGGCCCGGGAGGCGTTCATGAACGCGATCTCCAGGGATGCGGGCGAGTGGCGCGGCGTGAAGATCGGCTTCACCTCGTCGAGGAGCCTGCTCAAGTCCACGGTGACGGTGTCGATCGGCGCCAACTACTACCACATGGTCGAGATCGGCGACGTGCAGATCAAGGCGGTCCGCGGCAAGGAAACGCTCTCGGCCAAGCCGAGCGCTGTGATCAACCTGATCGACAAGGCGATCGACGAGGCTGCCGCCCGTGTCGGCGAGGAGGAGGAGCGTGCGGCCTGGTATCGGGAGCAGGTTGCCGAGCTGCGGCCGAAGCTGAACGAGCCGTTCCCGCAGCAGCGGGAGCTGGACGACGCCGTCAGGCGTCGTGCCCGCATCAAGGAGCAGATCGAGGCCGAGGCCGCGGCCGTCGAGCAGGCCGCCGCCGCGGTCGAGGAAGCCGAGCCTCAGGCGATCGCCGCCTGACACCCCTGTCGCCCTGCCAAGCCCCGGAGCGAGGGGCTTGGCAGGGCCCGACCACGTGAAGGAGGACGCGATGACGATGCTGCGGTGGGTTTGGCCGCCCGCTGCCGGGGTGGCCGCCTACGAGGAAGCCCGCACACGCTACTACCGGGCGCACGCCCGGCTGTGGTGATGCGCCGACCGCTGGCGTGGCGCGCCGCGCGTGACCGGCGTGTGCGCCGCGAGACGGGATAGGGCTAAGGGGCCGGGGTAGGGCGGCCCGGTGATCGGCGGGCATGCCCTACCCTGATACGCTAAAGACACGTACCATAAGACGTGTCACACGAGTTGCCCGGAGAGCGACCGGGACCGGAAGGAGCACACACGCATGACCTCGAACGGTTCGACCGTGCCGTCGTCCGCCAAGCGGGAGACCCCCAAGTTCGCCCCGTCGGCCATGCCGGACTGGGACCGGCTGTACAGGCCCGGCTGCCTGCCGGCCAAGCCGAACGGGGTCACGTTCATCGACGTGTTCTGCGGCCTCGGCGGCTCCTCGCTGGGGCTCGCCGCCGCCGGGTACGAACTTAAGCTCGGAGCCAACCACTGGGCCCGGGCGATCGAGACCCACGCCGCCAACTTCACCCACGCGGACCACCTCTGCGCGGATGTGTCCAATTACGACTTGCGGCGGCTGCCGCCCGCGGACGTCGCCTGGTTCAGCCCCATCTGTACCGAGATGTCACCGGCCGGGCGCAACGGCCGCCGCAAGCGCCCCCGAGCCCCGGCCGGGCTCGGGGACGCCCTGTTCGAGCTGGAGTTCGAGTCCCTGCCGGAGGACGCCTTCGTCCGTACTCGGATGACCTGCTATGACGTCATCCGGGCTATGGAGGTCTGGCGTTACCAGATCGTGTTCGTGGAGAACGTCGTGGAGCTGGCCTGGGACTGGGTGCTCTTCCAGAAGTGGCTGGAGATGGCCCACATCCTGGGCTACGAGCACCAGATCGTCTGCCTGAACGCGGCGCACGTGGACGGCCCGGAGAACCCGTCCGCCGCGCAGTGGCGGGACCGGATGTTCATCGTGTTCCGCCTCAAGGGCATTCGGGAACTCGACCTGGAGCCGCGGCCGTGGGCGTGGTGCGACACCTGCGGCAAGGACGTCCAGGCCGTGAGGGCGTGGAAGGACACCAAGCGGGTCCGGGACTTCCTCCACCTCGGGTGGATCGGGAAGTACCGGAAGCAGTACGAGTACCACTGCCCGGAGCCGGGGCGGCATGAGAGCCGGGTCGTAGCGCCATACGTGCGCCCGGCCGCCGCCATCATCGACTGGTCTGACCTGGGGCCGCGGATCTGTGACCGGGACCGGAAGCTCGCCCCGAGCACATGGCGGAAGGTGCTGGCCGGCGAGGAGATGATCCGCCGCGGTGCCGCGGTGATGACCGTCACCCACGGCGACCACGGTGGCCGGATGTTCCGTCCTAATGAGGCGCCGCTTCCGGCGCGCACGGTCAAGGTCGGGGAAGGGCTTGTCACGCCGCCATGGCTGGAGCCGTACGTCGTGGAGCTGCGCGGCGGCGGTTCGTGTGCACGGCCGGTGAGCCATCCGCTGGCGACGATGACCGCCCGCGGCAACCATCACGGTTTGGTGACGCCAGGGCCGCTGGATTCGGTCGCGCTGCCGGGGGACGGGGTGGTGATCCCGTACCGGCGGGGCAAGCTTTCTACGACGCGGTCGCCGGTGACGCGGTCGCCGGTGCGCACGATCGCGACGCGGGACTCGGCCGCGCTGTTGCACGGCGGGCCGGAGACGATGGACCCGGAGCAGTTCCACTTCCGGATGCTCACGCCGGAGGAGCAGGCCCGGGCCCAGCGAATCCCGGACGAGTACGTGATCACCGGGGGTTCGCATGAGCGCACCATGCAGGCGGGGAACGCAGTGCCGCCGAACCTGGCGTTTTTCCTTGGGGAGCGGGCCGCGGAGGTGCTCTGCCGGGCGTAGGCGGGGCGTCGCGTTCGGGCGGGGCCGGGCGTGTGCCTAGCCGCGGCGGGGGTGGCGGGGAGGCCCGCCACCCCTTTCACATAACGCTAAAGACATGTATCATAGTTTGTACCACCCCGGAGAGCGACCGGAACAGGGAGAACACATGATCAACGCCGTAATCATGCCCAAGCCAGGTAGAAGCCTGGTGCCAGACCGGAAGACGGTCGAAAACCAGCTCAACACGCTCGTCACCTACGCCCCGTGCCGAATGGACGGTCGGATCGACAAGCTGGCGGTGCTCCGAGAGATCGCCAACTTCGTCGACGGCCAGTACGTGCAGGGCGGAGAGGAAACCGTCTTTCGGGTCTTCATGGAAGCCGTCGAGGCGGGCGACGAGTATCGACGGCTCGACGCCGGTGGGGATGCCGGCTTCGAGGACCTCGGCGACGGCATCTACGCCGCCGCGAACCTGATGGACAGGTTCGAGGCGGTAGAGCGCGAGTACGACGAGGCGATCAACAAGCTCCTCGCCCTGATGGGCGTGCCGGCAGAGGCCCCCGAGCCTAAGGCCGCCCGGCCGGAGAGGAAAGCCGCGTGACCCGGCGCGGAGAAATCCGGGTTCCCCGCGACGTGATGGCCGCGCTCGCGGCCAGCGCCCACCACCGCTCCCGCCGCATCGACCCCGACCCGAAGAACTCGGGCGGCGTGTCGGTGCGGTGGGAGTGCGCGCCTGACTGCCCGGTGTGCGCCGCCAAGGAGCTCCTCGGGCACGGTCCCGACTCGCCGCTCATCTGACCGGAGACCACCATGAAGATCACGTCGGATAAGGAGTACCTCGCCAAGGCCGCCAAGTGGGCGGCCGAGGTCGCCCCCAGAAGGCCGCCCAACCCGGTGCTCGTCGGCGTCCGCATCACCGCTACCGAAACCGGCGCCGAGTTCGCCGGATTCGACTACGACACCTCCCACCGGGTCAAGGCCCCGGCCAGCGTCCTTCAGGACGGGGTGATCGTCGTCCCGGGCCGCCTGCTCGCCGCGGTGCTCGACAGGCTCCCGCCTGGAGCCGTCGACATCGTCGCCGAGGAGGGCGACAGCAGGGTCACCATCACCGCCGGGCGGGCGGAGATCAAGCTGCCGCTGCTCCGGCAGGATGACTACCCGACCCTTCCCGCGGCGGGGGCGCCGCTGCTGGAGGTGGACGCCCAGGAGTTCGTGGCGGCTGTCAAGCAGGTGGCGCCCGTCGCCGACGCCGCAAACACGGACGCGCTCCCCGCCCTCGGAGCCATCCACATGGAGGTCGAGGTCGAGGACGGCGGCACGTTCCTGGTGATGTACGCCACCGACCGGTATCAGTTCGCCGTGACCAGGGTGCCGTGCACCCTGCTCCGCGGAGACCAGCCGGTGTCGAAGCTGTCGCCCCCGGCCGCCGCGGTGGCGCAGTTCGTCTCGGTCGCAATGGGGGAAGCGTCGGTCCGGTTCGGGTTCGACCCGGACAACCCGACCCTCCTGTCGCTTGACTGCGGCGGACATGTCGCTACGACGCGGCTGGTCGACGGCGGGTTCGCCCAGAAGTGGCGGGCCTTCGCGGAGTTCGCGGAGAAGGCCAGCACGGTGGCGGTGGTGGAGGCGCGCCCGCTGCTTGCCGCCCTGGACAGGGCCGCCTTGGTCAAGACCCCTGGCGAGGGGGTGCGGATGGAGGTGGACGACGCCGGGATAAGCCTGTCCGTCGGCGTCGACGCTTCGGCCTCCGAGCTGGTCGACGCGACGCTGGAGGGCGAGCCCGGCGAGTTCCTCATCGATCCGGCGCGGCTGTACAAGGCGGTGAAGCACGCCGGCACGGCTCAGGTGCGGGTGGGGCTGACCAACCCCTTGAAGGTCTCGGTGCGGCCGGTGACCGTGAAGGACGGCGGGGAAGGGTCCGGCGGGCGGCAGCACTGGCACATCATCCAGGCGCTGCGTCCCGCCGGGTAAACCCGGGTCGTGTGGACCTTAAGCGGTCGTAGGTGTAGCTGGTCGTGTGGCGCGGCGCCTGCTCCCTCAGGTGCCGCGCCACACGCATGTCGCGCTGAGGGAGAAGTTAGCGGAGGGGGTGCCGTGTGGGGCCGGATTCGCGGTGAGCACTGCGATTTCTGTGGCCCGGAGGGGTCTTGGAGGCATCTGGTGGCGAATGTGCTGCTGGATGTGGCGCTGTTCATGGTGGGCGGGGCGGCTACGTTGCTGCTGCTTCCGGTTCCGCCGTTGTTCGCCGTGTTCGCCGGGGTGTCTGCGGTTGTGCTGTGGGTGACGGTGGCGGCGGCCGTGGGGCGGCGGTTGCGCGGCTGAGTCGCGAAGATCACAGGGGTGGAGACAGGTCGCAGCATTACTTTGATGTTAAGTGCATGTACTATAGGTAGAGACGTGACGTGACCTGACCAGACAAGACCACCCCGGAGGCGCCATGACCGTGACCGCTGAAGGGGCCGACCCGATCACCGCGTTCGTCGAGGTGGTGAAGCTTACCGGGAAGGCCCTCACCAGAGAGAAGGGCCGTGTCGCGCCGCTGCGCGAGGCGGCGTGGCAGGCGATCGCACGCGAGTACGAGCCGATCCGAAGCATCGAGCAGCTTGACCGGATCGAAGACCCGGTCAAGCGCTTCATGGCCTACTCGATGGTCGCGGCTACGGCGTGGTCGCACAACGAGCGCATGGTGCGGCTACGCGCCGAACGCAGCGCCGCGATCAACAACCTTCACCGGCGGGGGTACACCCCGGCGCAGATCCAGAAGGCCGGTCACATCCTCGAAAAGCGGGTCGTGACCGGGGCAATCAACAGCGCGGACATCCGGGAGGTCCCGCGCATGAGCGAGAAGCGCGCGCTGGAGAGCCTGCGAACCTCCCACGCCACCTATGTCGCGTTGGAGCGGTTCGGAAACGAGGCGCGGGAGCGGCGCCGGGTTCTCGCGGAAGAACTCATGGCGGGCCGCTACACCGAGGACGGCCGCCGCATCCCGGATGAGGAGTACGCGCGTGGGGTGCGGGGCTACTGCTGGAGCAACGGGGAGCTGGCCCGGATGGCCGGCGTGTCCAGCGCGCTCATGTCGATCGACCGCCGGAAGGGCGTGCCGAAGAGCGCCCCGGCCACGCGGAGGCGGCGTCGGGGGTGAACGGCGCCGACTACCGGCGGCTGGCCGCCGCCCAGATGTCGGAGAAGGCGCTGGACTCGAACATCCGGCGCCTTCTCAACGCGCTCGGCTTGGCGCCGACCTCGTTCCATCCGCCGGACGGGACCGGCCGGTACCGGGCCGGGTTCCCCGACTGGGTGATCGTCGGCCCCGGCGGCATCCTGTACCGGGAGCTCAAGTCGCAGAAGGGCCGCTTGAGCGCGGAGCAGCGTGTGTGGCTGGAGGCGCTGCGCACCGCCGGGGCCGACGCGGACGTGTGGCGGCCCGAGGACTGGATGTCCGGCCGTATCCAGAGGGAGCTCACCGCGCTCGCCGGGCGGGCGGCGCGGGTCGCCTGAGCTGGACGTAAACGCTCGCCAGCGAACAGCCTGGCCGCATGGCCGAGATCATCTCTCTGGGTGAGGTGCGGCGCCGCCGTTCCGCGCGGCTAGCCATGCGGACTGTCATGCACCCGGCGCTGCGGTGGGCCGCGGACGGTGACAAGCAGGCGCATCGCCGTACCCGGGACGGGTCGGCCGCGTGCGGCGCCCCCGGCGCGCTGGTGCCCGCGGCGGCCGGTGCGCCGCTGTGCCCGGTCTGCTACCGGGTGGTGGTGCGGTGACGGCCGCCACCGCGGTCCGCGAGCGTGAGCGGGTGCGGGCCGCCTCGTCCGAAGCGGCCCGGCTGTACGCGAACTTGAAGGCGGCGCCGCTGCGGGTGCGCCGGGAGTTCATGCGCTGCCTGTCGGCGGATGACTGGGTGCAGGTCCTGGACGTCGCCGCCCGGCAGGACGGCACCCCGTATGCGCTGTGGGCCGACGACCCGGCGGGTTTCGTCACGGACGTGCTGGGGGAGACGACCTGGTCCAAGCCGCGGCAGATCCTCGCGGCGATCCCCCACCACGCGAAGATCGCTGTCCCGTCGTGTTACGCCTCGGGGAAGACGTGGTCGGCGGCGCGGGCGGCGCTGTGGATGGCCTACACCCGGCCGCCGGGCACCGTGAAGGTGGTCACGGTGGCGCCGACTTGGCGGCAGGTGGTGCGGCTGCTGTGGGCGGAGATCCGGTTCGCGCATGCCCGTGCCGGCCTGCCGGGCACCGTGGACATGGCGCAGCTCAAGCTGCCGGGCCCGACCGGCAACGACGAAGTCGTGGCGTACGGGCTCAGCGCCGCGCCGTGGAACGAGACCGCCGTGCAGGGCATCCACGCCCCGCACCTGCTGCTGATCGTGGACGAGGCCGGGGGTATCTCCCATGTGATCGGCCGGAACTTCCGCGGCATGACCTCGACAGAGGGGTCGCGGATGCTGGCGATCGGCAACCCGCCCTCGGACGAGGAGGGAAGCTGGTTTGAGGGGCTGTGCGCCCGCACCGACGAGGCGCTGGTCATCCCGATCTCGGCCTACGACACCCCGGCGTTGTCGGGGGAGGCGGCGCCGCTGTGCCGCACCTGCACCGGTGGGGCGCCGCACCCGGTCACCCAGCATCTGGTGACCGCCGAATGGGTGCGGGAGACCATCGACGAGCACGGTAAGGACTCCAGCTACGTCCAGTCGAAGGTGTTCGCCCGGTTCCCTCGCGGCGGCCCGTCCCGGGTGCTGCCCGCCTCGTGGGTGGATGCGGCGGCGGAGGCCGACGAGCCGGAGGGGGACGGCTGGGTTGAGCTTGCCGCGCTGGGGCTGCCGGGGGAGGCCGACCGGTGGCGGGTGCGGCGCGGCGCCTGGGTGCGGCTCGGGGTCGATGTGGCGGCCGACGGCGGCGACGAGGTTGTGGTCGCCCGCTGCGTCGGCGACCTGTTGCAGGTGCGGCATGTGTCGTCGGGGTCGGCGAACGCGAACGCGGTGGATGTGGCCGGGGTGGTGCTGGAGGAGATCCGCGGCGCCGAACGGCTCGCCCGCGTGCTGGACTCGCCGGCACCGGTCCGCGTGAAGGTCGACGGGATCGGTGTCGGGTGGGGCGTGTCGAGCATCCTGCGGGCGTGGGGGAGTGAGGGGCTGCATCACGCCGAGGTCATCCCGGTGATCGTGTCGGAGGGGACGGATCGTGAGCCGGATGGGGCGACGCTACGGCCGTACCGGAAGCGGGACGAGATGTGGCTGGCGATGCGGAGCCTGTTGCAGCCGGGGCCGGATGGTGGGCAGCGGGTGCGGCTTCGGGTTGATTCCAAGACGCTGGCGCAGCTTCGGGCCCCGACGCTGGGGACCTCCAGCACGGGGCATGCGGTGGTCGAGAGCAAAAAGTCGCTTCGGCAGCGGGGCTTGCCGTCGCCGGACCGGGCGGAGGCGGTGCTTTTGGCCTGCTATGAGCCTGCGCCCCGGCCCGTACGGAAGCGCGCCCGACTCCTGGTTTGACCATCAGGTTGATCAGAGGCTGGTCAGGTTTTCCGGTGTGTATGGCGATGGTGTTAGCGCCACCCCACTGAGGGAGTTACGGTGAGCTTCAAGCTGGTCACGCTGTGAGGGCCGGCGGGGTAATGATCGGGGTTTGACCCGCCACCCCGATCGCCGGCGCACCCCCGGCGCTCACCTGGCCAGATCTACCCCGGAGTTCACGAAGGGAGCGGCCTGAGGCAGGCGCAGGCCGCGTCACACGCAGTCAGGCAGCCCTGGGGGGTGGTGATGCTTACCGGGATCGTCATCCCTCGGGGTGGCGTGACCCGTAGACCGGGGAGGGTCAACCAAAATGCCATCGGCGGAGTACTCCGAGCACCACGTCTGGGTTGCCGCCGCAACGATTCGGTTGGACCCCCGGCAGGCGAAGCGGGCCGTGTTACGGCACTCGATCCGCCTGCCGGAAGGCCGCAAGATCGACGTCTTGGAGATCTACTGCGAGCAGTGCAGACGCACCTGGGATGACGTAGTAGACGAGCCGTGTGAGGCCGCCAAGTCGAACGCCCACCTTCACGGCGGCCCGATCGGCACCCGCCGCAAGCGCAAGCACGACCACGACTGCGAGCTCCTGGGGTGCAACCCGCGCCCCGGCGCCGCACAGCAGACGACGCCGCTCGCCGTACCACGGTGACGCGACGTTAGCCCACCTGGCGCTCTACCGTCCCGGCACGGGGGGCGTGACAGCACCAGGGGGGCATAGGTGGTGTTGGGTCGCTGGGGGCGGCGGCTGCGCTGGCCGCGCGCACGCACGAGCAAAGCGCTCTCGCCGCCCCCGGGCCGCAAAATCATTGGCCAGGACTTTTATGCCGCGATGCAGGCGGCCGGGGCGTACACGGTCTACAACGCCCGGCGGTGGCCGGTGGAGCGGGCGGTCGCCGACGCCTACGAGCGGTGCGTGTGGGCGTACAAGGCGATCGAGACCATCGCCACGAACCAGGCCCGGCTGCCGTTCCGGCTCCGGCAGGGCGAGCAGGAAGTCGACGACCACCCGCTGTGCCGGGTGCTGAACCGGCGCGCGAACCCGCTGGAGACCGGGCCGCAGCTCCGGAAACGCCTGTCGGCGCAGTTGCTGCTGTCCAAGCGGGGCGCGTTCCTTGAGGTGACCAAGTCCCGCGGCGGCGACATCGTGCGGCTGGACCTGCTTCCGCCGGGCCGTACCCGACCGGTCCCCGGTGACGGCGACGTGCTGATCTCCCACTACGAGGTGATCGGCCCCGACGGGACACGCCGCTTCGTCGAGCCGGACCGGGTGCGGTGGGTGCGGGACCCCCATCCGATGGACCCGTGGTCCGGGGTGACGCCGCTGGAGGCGGCTGGGCTGTCGGTCGAGCAGGACCTGATGTCCCGCCTTTACAACGTGGCGTTCCTCGCGAATGATTCGCGGCCCGCGGGTGTGCTTGCCGTCGACGGCGACATGGACGAAGAGGAGATGGAGCGGGTCGCCGAGCGGTTCCGTGCCGGTGCGCCCGAGGCCGGGAAGCTCACGGTGATCGCCGGGGATGTCTCCTATGTTGACCTTGCGACCCGGCCCCGGGACATGGCCTACGAGGCGATGTCCAAGAACGCCAAGGTGGAGATCTTGGCGGCGTTCGGGGTGCCGGAGAGCGTGCTGGGGCACGCGGCCGACCGCACCTATGACAACGCGGACGCCGAAGCCTACGTGTTCTGGACCGTCACGATGGCCGCGCACCTGCACCTGCTCGCCACCGGCCTGGATGACGACGTCGACGACGACCTTGAGGCGTTCTTCGACACCAGCTCGATCGAGGTGCTTCAGCGCGCAGAGATCGCGCGCCGTGCGGAGGCCCGCGAGGAGTTCGCCGCCGGGCTGATCACGCTGGACGAGTACCGGGAGCTGGCCGGGTACCCGCCGATCGGCCGGGCCGAGACCCGGGCGCTGTGGATGCCGCAGGGCCGCCAGCCGGTGGCGACCAGCGACAAGGACGCCGAAGAGCTCGCCGCCGCGGCGCAGCCGGAGAAACCCGGCGACGGGCAGCCGCCGCCGGGGTTGGGCTCGGCCGAAGAGGTGCCTGTGCTGCTCCCGGCCGCGGGGGGAGGCGAAGGCGAGGGAAAAGCCCTGGCGGCGGAGCCGTCCGAGCGGCCCGCCGAACAGGACGACAGCCAGACCGGCTACAGCCAGACCGGGGGGAGCGTCGACTCGCAGCCTGACCTGGCGGCGGCCCGTGCCCTGGAGGCCGCGCTGGCGGCGGCGCTCGCCGCCGTTGCGGTTCGGCTGGTGCGGCGCACCGCGGCCCGTCTCGCCTCGCCCAAGGCCCGCAAGGGCACACGGCATTGGGAGCCAGCCGGCGAGCACGATACGCGGGTCGGCACAAAGCAGCTCGACGTCGAGGATGCGGTGGACCCGGCCCGCTGGCAGGAGGAGGTTGAGCAGGCCGCCCACCCGATCCTGGAGGCCGCCGCGTTCGCCGCCGCGGCCGGGCTGGCGGCCGACTGGGGTGCGGCGCTACCGGTGCTCCCGGCTGCCGTGGCAGCCGTGGTGGCGGCTGTGGTGGCCGCGCTGGGAGCGTCGGCCGCCCGGCAGGCGATGCGGCTGGTGGAGCGGCTGGCGCGCCGCGAGGCCGCGGGGGCGCGCATCGGCGAGCTGCGGGCGGCGGTGGACGAGTACGGGACGGCGATGGCGACGTGGGCGGACACCGTGGCTGTGCACGCCGCCACGGCCACGATCAACGGCGCCCGGGACGCTGCCGCCGCGACGCTCGCCGCCGACGGCTCCCGCAAGGTGGTGCGGATCTGGCGGTCGCGGCGGGATGAGCGGGTGCGGGGCACGCACCGGGCCGCCGACGGCCAGGTGCGGGAGCTTTGGGTGCCGTTCGTGGTGGGGGGTGCGCTGCTGCGGTACCCGGGGGACCCGGCCGGGCCGCCCGCGCAGACGTACGGGTGCCGCTGCTGGCTGGTGCACCGGTCCACGGTGACCGGCCGGTGGGTTCCGGCGCCGCCCGGCGCGATCACCCGTAATCCGTTCCGTTCCAAGCGACCGAGGGCTGTGCTGCGCCTGGTGGCCAAACACTTGCCTGACCCGGGCGCGCATGACGGGGGGGAAAGGATGGTTCATCGTCATCGGCTGTCGTGGGCCCTGGTGGCGCGGCTCGGCGACGGCGAGGAGAAGGTTGCGGATGTTCACCGCGGCGGCCTGGTGCTGACGCTGAAGCACCTGCCGGGCCGCCACGACCAGCGGACGCACGGCCGCGGCTGGCGTGGCGGTGCGGGGCGGCGCCGGGACGCGCTCGGCAGGTTCACCCGCACGGGCGGCCGTAGCGCCGCCCAGGGGGCCGCTGAGGGGGCCGCACGCGCCACCCAAGGTGCTTCCCGGGGGTCGGGGCAGGGCGGCACGGGGCAGGCCGCTGCGCGGCGCCCTGCCAGCGCGCTGGACCTCTTCCCCGACAAGCCGTACCCGAAGCTCACCATGGACGACGTCCCCAACGGCGGGCGCGGCCCTGTCGGTGTGGATGAGCGCGGCACGCCGATCGAGGTCGGCGCGCAGGTGTCGGCGAACGGCGGCGGCCTCCGCGGCCGGGTGGTCGGTTTCCAGCCGGAGAGCGGCGGCGGGCTCGCGGCCCGGATCGCTGTCGACGGCTCCGGGGAGACGATCGCCTTCCCGCTGGACTTCCTCACCCCGTACGAGATCCGGCAGCGGGCGCGGGACGCGAAGAAGAGCGGCAGGCAGGACGTGACCCTGGATGAGCTGCTGGGGCGGCCCGCGCCGCAGCGAGCCTCGTCGGCCCCCAGCGCCCCGGCTTCGCCGGCCAGGTCGACGCCCGGCGGGGGCGGTCGGACGCTGCGCGGCGACACAGCCTACGAGTCGGCGCCGATCCCTCCGCAGCGGCTCTTGGACGGGATGCTCGAATACCAGCAGTACGCCCACACCCAGGTCAACGGTGCGCTGCGCCGCGGCACCACACCGTCGGAGACGGCCGAGCGGATCATCCGCGGCCTGGACGACGCATTCGAGGCGGTGGAGCCGCTGCGGAACACCGTCGTGGTGCACCGCGGCGTGTCCAGCCCCGAGCAGTTCCTCGGGCGGCGCGGCGAGCGGGTCGGGCAGACCTTCATCGACCGGGGGTTCGTCTCCACCACGACCGACCCGGCCGTGGTGGACGAGCGGTTCGCCTACTCGGGACGGCTGGAGATCACCGTCCCGGCCGGTTTCAAGGCGATCCGGTCCAACTTCGGCGAGGTGCAGGGGCTGGACGAGAAGGAGCTGCTGCTGCCACGGAACACGGCGTTCCGGGTGCTTTCCGATGACCTAGAGGAGGACGACCGGGGCAACGAGATCCGGGTCATCCGGCTGGAGGTGGTGACGCAGTGAACGCCAAACAGCAGCAGCGGCTGATGCCTGAGGGCCGTAAACGCCGGTTCGGCTGGGAGCCGGGGGACGTGCTGTGGGTTCCCACGCCCGGGCGTGAGACCGGCGGCCAAGGTGGTGAGGGGCCGGACGAGGAAGAGGGCGAGACGTAAACCGCCCGGCCGGTGCATGCTGGCGGCGCGCAACCACCCCACGGTCCAGATGGTGGGGGTGGAGTATGACATTGATCACCGCTGACGGCACGCCGCTGCCGAAGGAGCCCGGCGCCGAGGTCCTTGAGCCGGTGACCGAGACCGACCCGCAGCTCCGGGTCCTGGTCCCGGTGTACAAGGAAACCCCGTACGAGCACGTGCGGTACCCGGTCCAGAAGCGGCAGCTCTGGTGGCGGCCGGGGCAGGTCATCCGGAAGTCCGAGTGGGACTCCGAGTTCACCCCGCCCACCATCGCCGGGGTTTCCCCGTCGTCGGGCCCGGTCGAGGGCGGCACCACGGTGACGATCACCGGCGCGAACTTCACGCTGGACGCGCAGGTGGAGTTCGGTGCGAACGCCGCACAGGACGTGATCGTCGTCACCCCGACGAAGCTGACCTGCACGACCCCGGCGGGTTCCGCGGGCGCCGTCGACGTGACGGTGACCACGGCCGCCGGTACGGCCACCGCGCAGGGCGGGTTCACCTACGTCGGTGAGCCCGAAGTGCCCGAGATGCCTGAAGGGGAGTGATGCGCTGGCGGGTCGGCGGCCTCCGGTACCGCGCCGCCGCCGTCACGTCGTGGTGTCGCGGGTCGGCACGGTACACGGCCGTCAAGTCGACGGATGGGGCCACCCGCGCCGGTGCCGGCGAGAAGGCCGCGTTGCGGCGGGTGTGGAATGAGGCGCTGCACCCGCGGGACTGGCGGGGCCGGTTCACCAGCAAGCCCGGCGCTGGTGGTCCTCGACGCGACGGCGCCGCCTCGCCGCCGACGGGCGGCCCGGCCAAGCCGACCGCTGTCAAGAAGCCGACCGCGGTCAAGCCGCGGATCGGCCGCCACCAGCGGAAGATCATCGACGGGTTGGGGGTCCGGAACGACCCGAACGTTCCGGAGAAGGTGCGGAAGGCGGCTGGGCTGCTGCTGGACGGGCAGCCGCTCACCGCTGACCAGGTCGATGCGCTGGCGGGCGACCTGCTGCGCCGGGCCACCGCGCCGGACATCACCCCGATACGGCGGGATGCGCTGAAGCGGGCGGCGGCCCGCCTGTCCTCCGCCTCCTGGCAGATCAATGGGATCTTCCCGGAGCATGTGCCGGCCGACAACACCGGGAAGATCCGCCCGGCGGACATCAAGGCCGGGGACGTGGTGGCGCTCCCGTCCATCGAGGGCACCGCCCGCCGGTTCCGGGTGGTGTCCGCTGAGTCCCGGTACGGGCTGATCGAGCTGATGGTGGAGGACGACAGCGGCGTGCGGGAGCGCCGTTTCCTCACCAAGGACACCGACGCCTACCGGGTCCCCGACCTGTCCCCGAAGGGGAAGCCGAGCCCCAAGCAGGTGGACATGAAGCTGCCTGCGGGGTCCAAGCCTGCCGCCCTTTATGACGGCGCTGGGCCGGGGGTGGGGCCGGGCGCGGTCGGCGGCGGCAAGCACTGGTATGACGTGCTCGCCGCGGCCGGTCTTAACTCCGACCCGATCCCGGTCGACGGGCTCACCGTCGGCGGGTACCTGGTCAAGGACGGGCTCGCGTTCCGCCGCAACGGCCGCTCCTACCTGATCGAGAGGCGGCCGGGGGAGAGCGACGAGCAGGCGATGGCCCGCGCGCTGAAGGGCGTCACGGTCCTCGAAAGCGTGATGTCCGTGGTGCCGGAGCGCGACCGCGGGCTCATGCGCGGCCTGGCGATGGTCGAGGGGAAGAACCCCAGCGACGCGGTCTGGGCCCAGAAGTACGGCATCCCGGACTTTGTGTCGGAGGCCACAGGCGGCTTCGGCGGCATGACCGTGTGGGGCGGCCGTGAGGTGAAGCCGACCACGGTGGCGCACGAGTTCGGGCACACGGTGGACTCGGCGTCGTACGGCACCAACACGTGGCTGTCGGATGCCGACTTCCCGGTTCTCCCGGGCCAGAATCTGTCGTGGAAGGAAGCCCAGGAGCGTGACCGGCTTACCGCGTCGATCCACATCGGGGACTTCGTCGAGACCCGCAAGGGCGGCCATCCGATCAAGTTCGACGGTGGCAGCGTCACCGGGTACGGCGAGGTGTCGAACCGGGAGGACTTCGCCGAGGCTGTCCGTCTGTACCTGAAGGACCGCCGCGAAGGGAAGATCGGGTACAAGCCGTCGACCGGTGAGAACGTCCGTTTCGCCGATCTTTTCCCTGAGCGGGCGCGCATCCTCAACCGGGTGTTCTCGATCAAGGCGACCGGCGAGACACCGCTGCGGAAACGACTGCGTAAGGACCTTGAGGAGAAGTTCTTCAACAACCTCAAGGAGTCCGATGCAAGCGGGGGGAAGGTCGCCGAGTTCAAGCCGGAGGACCTGTTCCCCACCTCCGGCCTGCCGCTGAACGAGGTGTTCCTGGCGAAGGTCGCCGCCCAGGAGCGGTTCGCCCAGTGGAAGAAGGATCAGGAGGCGAAGAAGAAGGCCGAGGCGGCGGCGGCGAAGCTCAAGGCGGCCGAGGACGCTGAGACAGCGAAGGCCAACGCGAAGATCGCGTCGATTCAGGCTGCGCTGGACGCCGGGAAGCTCTCCAAGGACGACGCCAAGAAGCTGAAGCGGCGGGTGCGCCGGTTCAAACGGAAGCTGCGCGAGCAGGGCGTCTCCGAGGCGGAGATCGAGAAGCGGGCCGCCGTCTACGAGTCCGAGCTGCTGGCCAAGGAGCTCGGGCTGGACGCGCTCGACGTGCCGGCCGACCCGTGGAAGGCGGTGCAGCTCACCCCGGGCCTCGTGGAATCGGAACGGTCGGCCGCCGACGAGTGGCTGATGAGGGCCGGTAAGACGGTGCACCCGCTGGCCAAGAAGCAGACGGATCTTGCGTCGCAGGCGAAGGCGAACCTCTGCGCCGAGCTCGCCTCCCAGATCATCAAGGACCCGGTGGCGATGGATGCGCTGATGGCGTCCCTGCCGGATTGGGAGCGCGAGTACGCGGCGAAGTACACGCCGGAGGAGTTGCAGGGGTTCGTCGCGAGCCACGTCAGCAAACTGATCGGTTCTTGGGCGGCCACATCGGGTGACGATCACAAGCCGTCGGTGCTTCTCCAGGTGGCGATCAAGGAGGAGTTCGGGCTTACGGGCACGGTCGCGGCGCCGACGGCTCCGAAGGAGCACTTCGAGCAGTGGGTGAAGGAGGACTGGCCGACCGTCGGCGCGTGGTACCGGACCTTTGTCCGCAAGATGTACGAGCACACCCAGGAGGAGTTCGCCAAGGCGGGCATCACGCACATCTCGGCCTACCGGGGGATGCACTTTAAGCCGTCGAAGATTCCGGCGTGGGCGAAGAAGCCGGGGAAGGTGCGCCCGAAGCTCCAGCCTGCCAACTCCTGGTCGACGAGCTACAAGGTGGCGAAGATGTTCGCCGACACCTGGATGGCGGAGCACTCGATCATCATGGAGGCGCGTATCCCGGTGGCGCTGGTGCTCGGGTCGGCGTTGACGGGGTTCGGCTGCCGGGACGAGCATGAGTTCGTCGTGCTGGATGCGGGCGGGCTTGTCGAACTCAAGGTACTCTGACGGTAACAGGGTGTATACTAGGTTGTGTTACCGCTGGTAGACCGCAGGAAGGGGCGATGCCCGTGACCAACCCCTGGAACGACGACACGCAGATCCACTTCTACGACAAGGACGGCAACCCGCTCCCCGGCAAGGACGGGGCCGCCTACGCGGAGATCATCGAGACCGTCGACGGGATCGAGATCCGGCGCACCTACATGGAACCGGCCGCCGCGCCCGCCTGGCAGGAGCCCGGCGACACCGTCGGCGAGCCGGACGCCGTTGACTTCGCGAAGAGCACCTGGGACGTCTACCTGAACCGGGACGGCCGGTTCAAGCTGGTCGAGACGCTGCCGGAGCTGTTCGCCGCGCTCGGCTGGGACCGGCTCCCGGTCGGTGAGCGCATCGACAGCCTGAGGAAGCTGCGCCGCCTGCCCGCCTGGAACGCGGCGCCGGAAACGCTCAAGGCGCAGGCCGACGCCTACCTCTCCAAGACCGGATGACCTAATCGGCCGTCACGGCCTATCGTGACCACGCGCGCCCCACCCCCGCGCCCACACGTCAGCGGGGAGGTGGGAACCGCGTGAACCTGGAGTACAAGTCGGCCGGGTCGGGCGTTCTGGAGGCCGACGACGAGACCGGTGTCGTCGAGGCGATCGTCTCCGTCACCGGTGTGGTCGACCACGACGGCGACATCATCGAGCCCGGCGCCTACGTCGAAACCCTAAGGAAGCGCAAGCCGAAGGGGATCTTCGCCCACGACTGGAAGAAGTGGGTGTCGCGGACCGAGGCGATCGAGGAGCTGCTGCCCGGCGATCCCCGGCTGCCGAAGACCGCCAAGGACGGCCGCCCGTGGCCGCCGCAGGCCGGTGCGCTGTGGGTGCGCACACGCTACAACCTGGCGACCACCGAGGGCCGCGACGCCTACGAGAACGTTAAGTTCTTCGGGCCCGACTGCGAGTGGTCGATCGGGTACCGCATCCCCAAGGGCAAGGCGACGCGCGGCCCGGACGGG
>Ga0207874_1002487_pt1 | contig 17168 bp, 12 predicted proteins | sample HigsolmetaAR201D_FD_184833 | JGI IMG/M metagenome (GOLD analysis project Ga0207874, IMG submission 184833) | Ionic liquid and high solid enriched microbial communities from the Joint BioEnergy Institute, USA - AR20-1-D (SPAdes) (version 2) ...
CCAGCCGGTCCCAGTCGCAGATCCCGGTGGCGAACGGGTACGCCCGGGTGTGCGGCACGTCGAGGTACTCGCACACCCCGGCCACCAGGTCGCCGACCGGGACGACGTCGGACGGCAGGAGGCTGAGCACCCGGTCACCGGTGCCGACGAGGTCGCCCCACGCCCGCGCGACCGACACGGTGTTCCAGATGATGTCCTCGGCCAGCCGCGGCGTCGGGGTCGCGGTGCCGGTGGTGCCGGTGGTCTCGTAGTACTTGGCGGCCGCCTCGACCGGTGCCGCCACGTAGCTCCAGGGGTCCCGCTTGAGCTGCTCCTTGGTGGTCACCGGGAGCGCCCGGAAGGTATCCCAGGAGAAGTCGCCGAGCTTGGCGTACGCGGGTGAGGCCTGCGCGCGGGCCCACACGTCCGCGATCTTGCGGCGGTAGAAGGCCGGGTCGGCGGCGTCACCCCGCTCGAACTCGCGCCGCGCGGTGCGCAGCAACTCCAGCCGCTGCTCCGAGTTGACGATCATCGTGGCCTCCCCGACTCCTCGGCCCGCGCGTGGAAGATGCAGCCGACGTGCGAGCCGTCCCCCAGGTAGCGGATGTCCTGCTCACGGTCGAGCAGACCCTTGACGAAACCGCCGCTGAGCCCGGCTGCGGTGACGAACAGGCTCCAGTGCAGGAAGCACGTCGACGGCTCACCCTCGGCGGGGCCGGCGTAGAACCGTTCCGCGACCGAGGGCACCCGGCGCTGCACGACGTGGTTGCCCTCGGCGGCGGTGCGTACCAGCGCCGCCCACTCCTCCGGGGTGGACAGCCAGCCGGCGACCACGCCCCGTCCGGCGTGTCCGATGCTCGGCTTGAGCACCAGCTCCTCGCGGTGCCGCAGCACGTACTCGGCCAGCGAGCCGCCGTCCTCGGCCGGCACCCGCCAGGCGTCGCGCATGGACCGGGTCCACGGCAGCACCCGCTGCACGGTCTCCCACTCCTCGGCCGTGAACCGGTCCCGGTGGCGCTCGTCGCTCAGCATCGCCAGGCAGCCCTTGGCGCCGTACAGGTCGGCGTTCAGCGGGCTGAACAGGGTGACCGCGCCGGCGCGTACCGCCTGCTCCAGCGGAGCGAGCAGTGTCGGGGCGTCCGGGTCCTCGGCCACCGTCTTCAACAGGAAGACGCGGTAGGCCACATCGATGCGTTCACCGTGCGCGTACAGGCCGGTGCGGGTCATCTCAAGGTCCCGCACGCTGCAGCTGATCATCCGGAAGCCGAGCTCGACCATGAGGTCGACGAACAGCGACGCGTTGACGCTGACCGGCGAGGTCACCCAGTCCACGAGCGCCACCGTGGGCCGGTCCGACAGGCTCAGGCCGGACCGGTCGAGCAGTGTCTCGCTCATCAGGCGCAGCGGGTCGAGGTAGTAGAGCCCGACGCCGTCGGCGAGCTCGCGGAACGAGGGGTCGCTCAGCGTGGCGCGGCACAGCTCGCCGAACTCGAACCCACCGAGGGAGCTGGAGGTGTTGAACTCCACGAGGTGGAAGCCGTCGGTGTTGCGCACCAGGTCGGCCCGGCCCAGCGGGACGGCCGGTCCGGAGAGGTGGCGCAGCGCGTGCCGGGCGCTGCCGCTGTCGGGTCCGATCCAGCCGAGCGCCTCGGCGAACGCCTCCTCGTCGCCGCCGAACAGCCGCTCCGGCAGCGCGTGGAGGGTGCGCAGCAGCAGGGGCAGGTCGTGGTCCAGCCGGTCGGTCTGCGCCGCGTCGAGGATCGCCGGCCGGGTCAGCAGCGGGCGGGTGAACCAGGACCGGAAGCGGTCGTATCCGGGCAGCGAGGTGTCCAGCGACCGGGCCGCCCCGCGCTCGGGCGCGAAGAACGCCCGGGTCGGCTCGTTGTCCACGATCAGCGGCGCGGGTGCCACGGCCGTCGTCGGCGCGGTCACGGTGTCACTCATCGCGCCACCTCGGCCAGCTCCGGGTCGGCCATCTCGGCGAGGTTGCGCGCCGACCGCCACAGCAGCGGGACGACCTTCTGGGTCTTGGGGTTGCGTTCGACGTCCGTCACCCGGCTCACGACGAACGCCTCGGGCGTGTGGCGGTCCAGGATGTCCAGGTCCTCGAGCGCGCGCACGATCCGCTCCCGCACCCCGTCCGGGTCGGGATTCGGGCCGGCGTAGCACAGCCGCATCCCGACGATGGCGGACGGCACGTCCGGGTCGCGGTAGAGCACCACCTGTGCCTCGTCGACGCCCGGGACGGCGGCGGCGTGCGCCAGCACGTCCCCCACCCGCACCATGCCGCCGTACAGCTTGACGTTGTCGTCGGCGCGGCCCAGCACCTCGAAGGCGTCACCAACACCGCACGGGCACTCGATGTGCCGGATCCGGTCGCCGAGCCGGAACCGCAGCGCCGGTGACGGCCACCCGTCGCCGACCCGGGTGAGCAGCGCACCGCCGTCGTCCGGCTCCAGACACTGGTCGGGCAGCAGGTGCAGGGCGCCGAGCCGGCATTCCGGGTAGCTGACCCCGATGACGAACGTCTCGATCGACCCGTAGTTGCCCCAGAGGCCGGCCCGCGGGAAAGCGGACCTGATCGCGTCCACCCGGGGTCGGGTCATCGGCTCGCCGGACCAGAGGACGGCGCGGACCGGCAGGCGCACGCCGGCGTCGCGGACCATGTCGGCGAACCGGGCCAGCACGTTCGGCGACCCGGCGAGCGCGGTGATGCCCAGGCCGACGATGACGTCGGCCCACTCGCCGAACTCCTCCGGCCTCAGCGCGCCGATCGGTGCGACCGCGCTGCGGCACTGGACGGCCAGCGCGTTGTAGAAGTACTGCGCACCCCACATCTTCCCCGTCGGGAACAGGTTCAGCAGCACGTCGCCGGGGCCCAGCGGGCGCCAGGCCGCCAGCACCCGGGGTACGCCCAGGTCCGGGGCGAGGACGGTCAGTTTGGGCGCTCCCGTGGTGCCTCCGCTGCAGACCACCAGGCCGCCGGCGTCGTGTGCCCGCGCGGCGGCGGCCGACTGGAGCTGCGGGTGCGTCCAGGGCGGCAGGTCGGTGGGACGGGCCGCGGCGCCCAGGGCGGCGACCTCGTCGGCCCGCCAGCGCCGCGCCTCGGACAGGATCCGGGCGGGTTCGATCGACCCGATGGTCACGCTCATCGCTGCCTCCGCGCGGTGGTTGATCCGTGCCGACTCCGCATCGCGCGTTCGTGGCGGTCCGCGTACGCGCGGAACCGGCCGCCGACCACGCGCTTGACCGCGTCGGCGTTGCCGAACAGGCCGGAGACCGCGCCGTCGGCCTCCAGCTCCGAGAACCACAGCTCCCCGGTGGTCGTCCGCAGCAGGTCGACGCAGACGTACGGCAGGTCGAGGCGGTCGCTGACCAGCGCCACCAGCTCGTGCACCCGCGGCTCCACGCCGGCGAGCTCACGTACCGTGCCGCCCCGGCTGACGTTGGCCACGTGCGAGGCGTCGCCGGGGACACGCTCGTACGCGGCGACGACCTCGCCCTCCACCGCGACCACGCGGACGTCCGCCGCCACCGTGCCGACCGAGGGCTGGACCAGCATGCAGGCGCCGCTGCCGGCGGCGAGCCCGAGTACGGCGTCCAGGGTGGCCCGGTCCGGACAGCGCACGCAGCCCTGCCCGCGTCCCCAGGAGGACGGCTTGACGAACGCCGGGAACCAGTCGTCCGGGATGAGTCGCTGGTAGTCGAGCCGGTGCACGTCCCGTCCGGTGGTCACCCGTACCGACGGGATGACCGGTATCGGCGAGTCGGCGAACAGCTCCGCGGTGGCGAACTTGTCGTTGCACAGCACCGCCGCCTCGAGCGGGATCGCCAGCCAGAAGCCCAGCGCCTCCAGCGCCCGTACCGCCGAGACGCCGGTCCACAGGTCGGGTTCGTGCACCGGCTCGGTGCGGACGTCGTACACGAGGAGGTCACGCTCAGGCCGCAGCCGCTCGTCCCACCAGTACGCCCCGTCCCGGTCCAGCAGCAGGTGTTCCGGGTTGGCGACACCGAAGTCCAGTCCGGCCTCGTCCGCCGCGCGCCGGTACACCGGCCAGAACGTGTCCCGCTCCCAGGCGGTGTCCAGGTCGGACCCACGGTCGGGAAACAGGTAGAGGATGCGCTTGCGGCCTGCCATGCCAGCTCCCCTTCCGTGACGGCGTCGGCTCAGCGGCCGAGCAGCGCGCCGCCGTTGACGGAGAGCACCTGGCCGGTGATCCACGACGCGCCCTCGGAGGCGAGGAAGTGGACCGCCGCCGCGATGTCGGCCGGGGTTCCGGCACGGCCGAGAAGGGTCTCCGCCACCAGCTGGTCGTGTCGCGAGGAGCGGCCCCGCGGGGAGAAGAACTCGGTGTCCTGGACGTAGCCGGGCGCCACCGTGTTGACGGTGATCCCGTCCGGGCCGCCCTCCTTGGCCAGGCCCGCCGCCCAGGCGATCAGTCCGGCCTTGGCGGCGCCGTACGCCTCACCGCCGCCGCGCTGGGCGGCGATCGAGCTGATGTTGACCACCCTCGCCCCGGGGCGACGCAGGCCGGGCCACAGCGCCCTGGTCAGCATCATCGCCGACAGGAGGTTGAGCTCGACGGTCCGGCGGTACTCGTCGAACACCCCCGCGAGGCCCTCGGCGGTGTCCCGGATCACCCCGCCGGCGTTGTTGACCAGCACGTCGACCGGCTCTGCCGACAGCTGCCGCGACACCTCGAGCACCTCGTCCGGCACGGTCAGGTCGACCCGCAGCGGGTGGATGCGGGCGTCCGGGTGCTCGGCGGCGACCTGCTTGAGCACCTCCTCCCGGCGGCCGAGGATGAACACCTCGTCGCCGTCTGCCGCGAACCTCTCGGCGATCGACCGGCCGATGCCGGTGCCGCCGCCGGTCACCACCACGCGCCTGGGCATGTGTATCCCCTTTCGTTGCCCTCTCGGTTCCCGTAGCGGGCTGCCGCGGCCATGCGGTTCGGGACGAGCATGCGCGGCGCCGCTACCGGGATCCTTCCGGTACGCTTCCCGGCCCGGCTGCCACGGTCGACCGCGGGTTCCTCGTTCGCGCGGGCGAGACCCCTGCCGGCGGGGTGGCACGGCGGGTGGAGACACGCCCGGTGCAACGCCGGGACGGGTGGCCGGGTCAGACGTCCCGCGGAGGCTGGGCCCACCGGTAGGGGCGGTAGGGCGCCCACCAGTACCCGTCGCCGACCGGCAGCACCAGGGCCTCCGCCTGGAAGTCGGCCAGGATCCCGGAGGGTACCTTGTGGACCGGCCCGCCGGTGGCCAGCACCCGCACCGCCTCGACCGCGGCCGAATCGTCGACGACGATCCGGTTCAGGACGCCGCGGCGGCGGTCCCGGATCTCGACGAATCCGGGACCCAGGCGGTAGAGGCACCGGCCGAGGAAGAACCCGTCGAGCCAGCGGGCGTGGGCGTCCGGGGCGTCCGGCAGGGACCGGGGCGGGTACAGGTGACTGAACAGCGGCCAGGACGTGGCGGCGTCGGCGAACCGTACCGTCCAGTCCACGACGATGCCCCACGCGGTCAGCTCGCGGACCAGGTCGAGTACGCGCAGCGCCCGCTCCGGCGCGCCGCTGCCGGTCAGGTCCGCGTCGTCGAGCAACTCGACCCGGCGCACCCCTGAGCGGTAGTACTCCCGGGCGGCCTCCCCGGCACTGGCCGGTACCGCCGCCGAACCGAGGTACATGCCGGGCAGGCGCAGCGCCTCCGTCCAGTAGTCGCGCCACAGGCGTACCCGGATCGTGGTCGGGGAGCCGGACGGCCGCGGTGGCGGGCTGGGCATGGGCCGGGCCGGGGTGGCCCCGGCACCGGTGGTGCGCGGTACCGGGGCACCGGCCCGGGTCAGCTCGGCGTTGGTCGCCCGCGGCGCCACGTGGACGTACCGGCCGGCGTCGGTGTAGACGATTCCCGCCGCACGCCAGTCCGCGAGGATCCGGGTGACGCGCTCCTCTGACACCGGTACCCCGAGCTGGGCGGTGAGCCGGCGGGCCAGGGACGAGACGCTGCGCGGGTCGGCCAGCAGCCGGAACGCGGCCACCTCCACCGGATCCCTGATCGTGTGGGTGGTCCAGGTGTAGTCCGGGCGACGGCTGACCAGCACGATCTCGTGCCCGAGGTCGAGATGCGTGAGCCGGCTGGCCGGGTGGGCCTCGCGCCAGCGTCGGATCGCGGCTCGCAGGCGGTCGGCGGTGGTCTCACCGATTCCGGCGGGCCGCACCTCGAACAGGTGCGCCAGGTCCGTCAGCTCCTCTTCCGGAAGGTCGTAGGCCAGCCGGTAGCGGGCCGCCGGCCACCGGTACGAGAAGCCGGGTTCGGGCCGGTCGAAGTACGGGCTGAAGCGCTCGACGACCAGCCGGGTCACCGCCTCCGGCGGGGTGAGGTGGTGCAGCATCGGTAGCTGCCGGATGACGTCGTCGTAGTCCTCCTCGGTCTCGCCCGGGATGCCGTACAGGTAGTTCCAGGTCGGGAACACCCCGGCGGACTGGACGTCGCGCAGGTGGCGGACGTTCTGGCAGCCGGTGACACCCTTGTCCAGCAACCGGAGCACCCGGGTGCTGAGGTTCTCGATGCCCGGCCGCACCTGCACCAGCCCGGCCCGGGCGAAGAGCTGCACCTGCCGGTGGTTCAGATCGGACCTGACGTCGTAGTGAATCCGGAGGTCGTATCCCAGTTCGGCCAGTCCCGGCAGGAGGCTCTGCAGGTGGCTCCTGTCGAGGACGTTGTCCGCGGCCACGATGTCGAGGACCCGGTGGCGGCGTGCCTGGCTGACGATCTCCTGGAGGAACTCCTCGGGATCCTTGCCCCGGAAGGTGATCGAGGATTCGTCGAGGCCGCAGTAGGCGCAGTGGCGCCGCTGCCCCCACCAGCAGCCACGCGATCCCTCCAGCACGAGCTTCGGCTCGATGTGCGGGCGGGCCGCCGACCGTTCGACGCGGGCGAAGTACGACGTGAAGTCCGGCTCGGGCAGGTGACTGTCGGGTGGCGGGGCCGCCGACATGCTGTTGACCCGGTGCAGACCGTCCGCGGTCCGCCAGCAGAGGCCCGGGATCGCCGCGGCCGCGGCCTCGGCGTCGTCGCGGCCGTGTGAGCCGTCGCCGCGCCCGTCGCGGTCGCGGTGGAGGCGGTCGGTGGTGCGCAGGAGCCGCAGCAGCGCGGGGAAGGCGCGTTCGCCGTCGCCGCGCACCACGTAGTCCACGAAGGGAAAGTTGCGGTGCAGCGCCGCGCCCTGGGCGCCGTCACAGTCGGCCCCGCCGAAGACGGTGATGATGTGCGGCGCGAGCTGTTTGATCCTGCGCGCCGCGGCGAGCGCGGCGGTGGTCTGCGGGGACGTGGTGGTGAACCCGACCACGTCGGGTCCTGCGGCGACGATCCGGGCGGCCAGCTCGGTGACGAACTGCGGCGTGAGTCGGTGCAGACGCTCGCACAGGTCCCGGTACCGCGCCTGGAGCCCGCGCGCCCGGAACTCCGCCAGCCGCCATCCCGGGTCGGCGTACAGCGCGCTGGCGAAGATCCAGTCGCCGTATCCGTCGGGGTGGCTGTCGGCGGCGAGGAACTCGTACTCGTCGGTGGTCAGGCCGACCCGCGCCGCCACCCAGTCGTAGAAGTCGAGGTTGGCATGGACCGTCTCCACCTCCTCGCCCTCGGTCCGCGCGATCCGCTGCAGGATCCCGAGTGCGAGAGACGGTGTGTCCAGTGCGGACCACGGCATGTTGACGAGCAGTATGGCCATGATCGTCTGTTGGGCCGGAGGGACCGCCTCTCCGACCCCGCTGGCTCAGCGCGTTGGTTCTGGTCCGTGCCGGTCCGACAGCGTGGAGGCGGCGTCGCCGGCGCGCTGGGCGAGGATGCCGACGATGCCGTGGCGGCGGACATGCCCCCTGGCCCGCGGATCCGCGAGTATGCCGGTCTTCTTCACAACCATCAGCCTCCTGCTCGTCCCGTCGTCGGACGGGGTCGGACATCCGGAAGCTAGGCGCGGGTGATTCCCGCTTCCTTCTCGTCTGCTTCCGCGCGCCCGCCGACCCGCCGTCGCGATCCCGTCCCCCGTCCTGTGGATCCGCTCACGTCCCCGTCCCCCGGGTCGTGTCCCTACCGGCGCGCCCGTAGGGATGCCGGCAGCGCCGACGACAGCGCCTTCCGCGCCGAGGCCGGAAGGCGCCGTCCGAGCCGCGCGGAGAGGTCCGGCAGTTGGCGTTCGACGGCTTCGGCGGCGGCGTCCTCGCCCTGCTCGTGGAGTGCTCGGGCAAGCAGCGCGACGGCGGAGATCAACATGTGGTGCACGGGCTCCGTGCCGAGGTGTTCGATGCACTCGACGAGGCAGTTGGCGGCCGCCTCGGCACGGCCGTCGGCAAGGTCCAGCTCCGCGCGCACGTACAGCGCCTCGCCGACGCCGTACCCGGGGTTCGTCTCGCGGAGCAGCCGCTCACCCTCCTCGACGTAGCGGCGGGCGGAACGATCGCCGAGCCGCAGCAGGGTCAGGCCCAGGGTGAGACAGCTGAACGCCTCGTACGGGCGGTCGCCGAGCTCACGGAAGGCGGCGAGCGCCGTCTCCGCCAGCCGGCGTGCCTCCTCGAGCTGCCCCAGGTGGCGCAGCACCACGGCCAGGGAGCGCAGGGACATCGCCGCCTCCCGGCGGTTGTCCAGGCGCCGGGCGAGTCGGACGGCGACCTGGAAGGAGTCGGCGGCCCAGTCCCACTGGGCCTGCTCGTACCGGATCGTGCCGAGCTCCCGGGTCGCCCGAGCCTCGGCCACCGCGTTGCCGGCCGCCCGGGCCAACAGCAGGGCCTGGTTGATGCGCTGCAACGCGTGCTCGTGCTCGCCGGCGGCGCGCAGTGCGGCTGCGTACATTATCTCGATCTCGGCCTCGAGCGCCTTGAGGCCGAGATCGCGGGTGATCGCCAGCGCCCGCTCGGTGAGCGAGAGGCTCGACGTCTGCTCCCGGCGGATGAAGCGCAGTCGGGCCAGCCGCGTGAGCATCACGGCCGTACCGACGAGGTTCCGGTCGCCGGTACACGCCTGGAGCGCAAGGGTGTGCGACCGCTCCCAGTCGCCGTCGTGGTGCCGCAGCTCCAGGAAGTCGCCGACGCTCTCGGCGAGTGCCCAGGCCAGGGAGCTGAGGCCGTACGCGCACGCCTGGGCCACGTTCGTGACCAGGGCCGGCCGCTCGGCCTCGAACCACCACAACGGGGACGCGAGCAGCTCGTCGACGTCGGCCGGGGCGAACGGGTTGTAGTACGCCGACTCGGCGAACGACCGGGGCGACCAGCCCCGTGACCGGGTGCCGTGGAACCGTTCCCCGGCCTCGGCGGCGAGGGTGAGCCACGCACCGAGGGCGCGGGCGATGGCGTTGCGCCGCCGGTGCTCGGGGTACTCGGCCTCCGCCCGCTCCCGTGCGTAGAGCCGGACGAGGTCGTGGTAACGGTAGCGGATCTGTCCCGTGGCGTCGTACCCGACGATGTCGAGCAGGTGTGCGTTGACCAGCTCCTCGACGATGTCCTCCGCCTCGGTGAGCGTGACGTCCAACAGCGGCGCCACGACCCAGGCCGCGAAGTCCGGCGCGTCGAGCAACCCGAGCAGCGCGAACGCCTCCCTCTCCTGCGGCCCCAGGCCGCGGTAGCTGATCGTCAGGCCGGCACGGACCTCCAGGTCGCCGGCGACCAGCACGTCGAGCCGTCGCCGCTCGTCGGCCAGCCGGTGGGCGAACCGGACGAGGTCGTGACCGGGTTGTTGCGCACACCGGGCGGCGGCGATCCGTACGGCGAGCGGCAGGTGCCCGCAGAGCTGCGCGATCCTCCGCACGATCGCCCGCTGACCGCCGACCCGGCGCGGGCCGATCACGTGTTCCAGCAGCGCGAGCGACTCCTCCGGGCGGAACACGTCGAGGTCGAGGAACCGGGTGCCCGCCAGCCCGCGCAGCCGGGCGCGGCTGGTCACGAGCACCGCACAGTTGGGTGAGCCGGGCAGCAACGCGCGGACCTGCGCCTCGTCGACGGCGTCGTCGAGGAAGACGAGCAGACGCCGCGACGCCGACCGGCTACGGAACAGTTGCGCGCACTCGTCCACGTCGTCGGGGATCGCCCAGTCCTCCATCCCGAGTGCGCGGAGGAAGCGCTGGAGCGCGACCAGTGGATCCGTGGGTCGGGCGCCCGGTCCACGTAGTCGCACGTAGAGCTGGCCGTCCGGGAAGTGGTCGACGACGCGTCGGGCGGCGCGGACCGCCAGGGTGGTCTTGCCCACGCCGCCCTTGCCGGAGATCGCCACGATCGCCGGGGCGTCGGGGTCGCCGCGGGTGAGCGTGGCCGAGATCGTCTCGATCTCGTCGCTGCGGCCGACGAAGTCCGAGATGGACGGCGGGAGCTGGGCCGGTGAGGGGTAGCCGCGTGCCGGCCCGCCCCGCCGGCCGTGGTACGCCAGGCCGGGGTCCGCGGCCAGGATCGCCTCGTGCAGGTGCCGCAGGTCCGCCCCGGGTTCTACGCCCAGCTCCTCGACGAGGAGCATCCGCCCGTCGTGGTAGGCGGCCAGGGCCTCCGCGACACGGCCGGACCGGTAGAGGGCGAGCATCAGGTGGCACCGCAACTTCTCGTGCAGGGGGTGCTCGGCGACGAGCGCCTGGAGTTCCGCGACGAGCTCGGCGTGCCGGCCGAGGGCCAGCTCGATCTCGATCTTGTCGAGGAGCGCGGCCATCCTCCGTTCGGCCAGAGCGGGAGCCTCGGACCGGATCAGCTCCTCGGTGGCGTCCACGATGGGCTGGCCGCGCCACAGCGCCAGCGCCGCGGTGAGCTCCTCGGCGGCTTCCAGCTGCCGGTCGGCGGCCAGGAATGCGCGCGCGGAGCGCACCATCCGGTCGAAGACGTGCAGATCGAGCTGGTGACGACCGAGCCGCAGGCGGTACCCGTCGCCGTGTCGGACAATGAGGTCCTGGCCCAGTTCGCCACGCAGTTGCGACACGTACTTGTGCAACTGGGCCGACGCGGTGGGCGGCGGTTCGTCACCCCACAGCGCCTCGATCAGCCGGTCGGTCCGAACGACGTGGTCGGCCCGCAGGAGAAGGGCGGCCAGCACCGCACGTACCTTGCGCCCGCTGATCCGTACCGGTCGCCCATCACGCCACACCTCGATGGGGCCCAGGATGCGGAAGTCAAGCATGAACTCGTCGTTCTCTCGACAGTATTGCTTGCCGTCACAGCGGTCATCGTGCAAGTAGCGTCGTTACAGGGCTGTTGCCGGGATCCGCAGGACCCGCGAGATGACTCTAATTGGACACGCATCGATTTTCAATCATCACTGTACGGAATCGTTTCTCGAGGTGCTGACGACGAGGTAAGGAGCGGCTGACGCGATAACCGCGATCGGCGGACGTGTCGGTGAACTGGAGGTTTGTTGGCGGGTCGGCCGGTTGCCCATTCCGCTCAAGGGGTGAATGTTTCAACTGTAGCGTATGCGGTGAAGGATTCAGAATTATCCAAAACTTCCCCCAAGTCATTGCTGACCGTAACCGGCGATTCCTGGCGATCGACGGGGACGCGACCCTGACCCGTCCGCGGGTTCCCCGCACCGTCGCCCGCCGTGACACGACGTCGCGCCGGTCCGGACCGGCGCGACGTCGTGTGGGTGGGCAGCCGTCGCCCGCGATGTGCCGGGCTCTCAGCCGACGCTGGTGATCATGCCTGCGGCGACGGTGCGGTTGGTGGTTTCGTCGATGAGGATGAATCCGCCGGTGGTGCGGTTGCGTCGGTATTCGTCGGCCAGGAGGGGGATGGTGGTGCGGAGGCGGACGCGGCCGATGTCGTTGAGGGTGAGGGTGGTGGCGGTGTCGTCGCGGTGCAGGGTGTTGATGTCCAGCCGGTAGTGCAGGTCGCGGATGATGGCGCGGGCGGTGCGGGTGGTGTGTTTGACCGCGTAGCGGGTGCCGACGGTCAGGGGTCGGGTTTCGTCCATCCAGCAGATCATGGCGTCGATGTCCTGGGTGGGGGTGGGGGCGTTGTGGGGTCGGCAGATCATGTCGCCGCGGGAGATGTCGATGTCGTCGGCGATGCGGATGGTGACCGACATGGGGGGGAAGGCGTGGTCGACGGGTCCGTCGGCGGTGTCGATGGCGGTGATGTGGCTGGTGAACCCGGAGGGCAGGACCATGATCTCGTCGCCGGGTTTGAGGACGCCGGAGGCGACCTGGCCGGCGTAGCCGCGGTAGTCGGTGATGGTGGTGGACTGGGGGCGGATGACGTACTGGACGGGGAAGCGGACGTCGACGAGGTTGCGGTCGGAGGCGATGTGGACGTGTTCGAGGTGGTGCAGCAGGGGAGGGCCTTCGTACCAGGGCATGTTGGCCGACCGGGTGACGATGTTGTCTCCGTGTAGGGCGGAGATCGGGATGACGGCCAGGTCGGGGGCGTCGAGTTTGGCGGCGAAGGCGGCGAAGTCGTCGGCGATGCGGTCGAACACCTGTTGGGACCAGTCGACCAGGTCCATCTTGTTGACGCACAGCACCAGGTGGGGCACGCGGAGCAGGGAGCACAGGAAGGCGTGCCGGCGGGACTGTTCCACCAGTCCCTTGCGGGCGTCGACGAGGATGATGGCCAGGTCGGCGGTGGAGGCGCCGGTGACCATGTTGCGGGTGTACTGGATGTGCCCGGGGGTGTCGGCGATGATGAACGTGCGCCGGGGGGTGGCGAAGTACCGGTAGGCCACGTCGATGGTGATGCCCTGTTCCCGTTCGGCGCGCAGCCCGTCGGTGAGCAGGGCCAGGTTGGTGTACTCGTCCCCGCGGGCGGCGCTGGCGGCCTCCACGGCGGCCAGCTGGTCGACGAACAGCGACCTGGTGTCGTACAACAGCCGGCCGATCAGGGTCGACTTGCCGTCGTCGACACTGCCGGCGGTGGCGAACCGCAGCAGGTCCGACCGGCGGGGCTCCACCCCGGCATCCGCACCGGCGTTGCTGTCGGGGCTGGTGTCGGGGTGGGCGGCGTGCACCCCGGTGGCAGGTGTGCTCATCAGAAGTATCCCTCCCGCTTGCGGTCCTCCATCGCCGCGTCACTGACACGGTCGTCACCACGGGTCGCGCCTCGCTCCGTGACGCGGGTCGTGGCCACCTCCGCGATCACCTTCTCCACCGTGTCGGCCTCCGAGGGCACCGCCGCCGTGCACGAGGCGTCCCCGACCGTGCGGTAGCGCACCCGCGCCACAAACGGCCGCTCGTGCGGGCGGGGCCGCAGATACTCGCCCACGGCGTACAGCATCCCGTCCCGGTCCACCACCGTCCGCTCGTGCGCGTAGTAGATCGACGGCAGCTCCAACCCCTCCCGGGCGATGTACCGCCACACGTCCAACTCCGTCCAGTTCGACAACGGGAACACCCGGATCGACTCACCGGGGCGGTGCCGGCCGTTGTACAACGCCCACACCTCCGGCCGCTGGTTCTTCGGATCCCACTGGCCGAACTCGTCCCGGAAGCTGTACACCCGCTCCTTGGCCCGCGCCTTCTCCTCATCCCGACGCGCCCCACCGAACAACGCGTCGAACCGGTACTTCTCCACCGCGGCCAGCAACACCGGCGTCTGGATCCGGTTACGCACCCCGTCGGCCGGCTCCGTCACCAACCCCGCCTCCAACGCCTCCGGAACACTGGCCACCACCAACTGCAACCCCAACTCCGCCACCCGCCGATCCCGGAACTCCAACACCTCCGGGAAATTGTGACCCGTGTCCACGTGCATCACCGGAAACGGAATCCGCGCCGGCGCGAACGCCTTCTGCGCCAACCGCAACATCACGATCGAGTCCTTACCCCCGGAAAACAACAACACCGGACGCTCGAACTCCGCCACCACCTCACGAAAAATGAAAATACTCTCCGCTTCCAACGCATCCAGATGCGAAACCCGATACGTCGGCCGGCTCATGACACCGCTCCGCTCCGCCGCGCGCGCTGACCACCCACGCCCATTCCCTACCTTTCCGATTGGACAAGTATAGAGGCCATGCCCAGGGTACCCGGACGTGATGCCGCGGCGCTGCGAGCAACCGGGATGCGAGACCCCCTCCGGCACGCCGCGAGGTGGGGCGGCCGGGGATCAGCCTGTATTCCAACGCGGATTCGTCGATCCGGGAAGCGAGAAGTCCGGTGGCCGTCGCCACAACAAAGGACCCGGCCATCAGCCGACCCCCGGCCCGACGGCCCTGTCGAGCAGCGGCGACACCCTCACCGCCGGCCTCCTCACCTGCGGCACAGGGTACCGCCGGGCAGGACGTGACGGGCGGCAGACCAGCCCGCCACGCCGCAGGGCGTCTCGGCCACGCCGCTCTCAGCTGCCGTGGTACGCGTTCTGCGTCCACTCCAGGCCGCGGTTGATCAGGGACTCCACCGCGTCCGCGGCCCGGTCGACCAGGAACTCCAGCTCCTTGCGCTCGACGGCGGAGAAGTCCGACAGGACGTAGTCCGCCGGATCCTGGCGCCCGGGCGGGCGGCCGATACCGAACCGGACGCGCAGGTAGTCCCGGGTGCCCAACGACCGCGACAGGGAACGGAGCCCGTTGTGCCCGCCCTCACCACCGCCGGACTTCACCCGGAGCTGGCCGTACGGAATGTCGAGCTCGTCATGGATCGCGATGATCTGAGCCGGTGGCACCCGGTAGAACCGCGCCAACGTGGCCACCGGGCCGCCGGAGAGGTTCATGTACGTCAGGGGCTTCACCAGCACGATCCTGGGCCCGCCGAGGCCCAGCCGTCCCTCGGCGACGTCGGCGACCGCCCGGCGGTGCCGACCGAACCTCACCCCGGTCCGCTCGGCAAGCAGGTCGACGATCATGAACCCGACGTTGTGTCGGTTGCCGGCGTACTCCCGGCCGGGGTTGCCGAGCCCGACCAGCAGCCACGGATGAACCTCGTCCGCCACGTCCCTCTCCCTGTCCCGCTGGGCTGTCGTCCACTGCGGCGTGCGCGCCGTACCCGACATGGAAACAGGCGCCCCCGCGCAAACCGGGGGCGCCTGTCACACGGGGATTCGGTCAGGCCTGGGCGGATGCCTCGACCGGTGCCGTCTCGCCCGCGGCGGCCTCGGCGCCGGGGCCCTCGGCACCGGCCTCCTCCGCCTCCTCCGCGGTCGGCTCCTCGCCCGCCTCGGCCGCCATCTGCTCGGCGGTCGGGGCGGGGGTGACGAGCGCGACGATCTGCCCCGGGTCGGTGACCAACTCGACCCCCCGGGGCAGCCGCACGTCGGCGGCGGTCACCTGGGAGCCGGCCTCGAGTCCCTCGATCGAGACCTCAAGGCTCTCCGGCAGGTGCGCGGCCTCCGCGGTCACCGAGAGCGTGGTGCTCTCGTGCACGACCAGGGTGTCGCGGGCCGGCTCGCCGGTGAGCTGGACCGGTACGTCGACGGTGACCTTCTCACCGCGCCGTACCAGCAGCAGGTCGACGTGTTCCAGGGTGTCCTTGATGGGGTCACGCTGGATGGCCTTCGGCAGCGCGAGGGCCTGGGTACCGTCGCTGATCTCGATGAGGAACAGCTGGTTCGTGCCGCCGTGCCGGATCGCGGCGGCGAACTCACGTGCGGGCAACGAGATGTGCTTGGGCTTCTCGCCGTGGCCGTACAGCACGGCGGGCACCTTTCCGGCCCGGCGGGTACGACGGGCACCACCCTTGCCGAACTCGGTACGGGGCTCGGCGCTGATCTTTACCTCGGACACGGGGAGACTCCTGATACGGTCACTGCGGCGCTAGTCGGCTGGCGATTGGCGGTGCTTGGGCGAAGGGCTCACTGAGGGCTTGCGTGGTCACCCTGCCCGGAGCACCGCGTCGATGACGGCGCATCCGTGCGGCGCTGTGTTCAGCGGCCCGCAGGGCGCCCTCGCCGTGGCAACCGCACCAGTCTACCCGAGGGGCTGTCGGGCTTTCCGACGGTCCCCCACCTGGCCAGCCCCGCCGACCCGGACACCCCCACCGAGACCGGGAGGACCCGACGCGACGTTCCCCGCGACCGCCTCGGGCACGGCGGCGACCACCCACCGGTGTGGCACGACCGGCCCGGCCGACCGTCGACCCGCCCGTTGCCCCGGCCTCCCGAGCCCACCCGGCACCGGCCCGCCGAGAGGACCGGATCAGCTCAGGCCGCCGAAGAGGGTGGTCACCGAGCCGTCGTCGAAGACCTCGCGGATGGCCCGGGCGAGCAGCGGCGCGATCGACAGCACGGTGATCTTGTCGAGCTGCTTCTCCGGCGGAAGCGGCAGGGTGTTGGTCACCACCACCTCGCTGATCCGGCTGTTCTTCAGGCGCTCGGTCGCGGGGTCGGAAAGCAGCGCGTGGGTCGCGGCGACGATCACGTCCGCGGCGTTGGCGTCGTGCAGGATCTCAGCCGCCTTGCAGATGGTGCCGCCCGTGTCGATCATGTCGTCGACGATCAGGCAGACCCGCCCCTCGACGTCACCCACCACCCGGTTCGCCACCACCTGGTTCGGCTTCAGCGGATCCCGGGTCTTGTGGATGAAGGCCAGCGGACACCCGCCCAACCGGTCCGTCCAGCGCTCGGCCACCCGGACCCGGCCGGAGTCCGGCGCCACCACCGTGATCGGCCGGCCGGCGTACTTGCGCTGCACGTACTCGGCGAGGATGTCCATCGCGAACAGGTGGTCCACCGGCCCGTTGAAGAAGCCCTGGATCTGCGCGGTGTGCAGGTCGACGGTGAGGATGCGGTTGGCCCCGGCCGTCTTCAGCAGGTCGGCGATCAGGCGGGCCGAGATCGGCTCCCGGCCACGGTGCTTCTTGTCCTGCCGGGAGTACGGGTAGAACGGCAGTACGACGGTGATCCGCTTGGCCGAGCCCCGCTTCAGGGCATCGATCATGATCAGCGTCTCCATGACCCACTTGTTCACCCCGTGGGTCACGGACTGCACCACGAAGGCGTCGGAACCACGCACCGACTCCTTGAACCGTACAAAGATCTCGCCGTTGGCGAAGTCGTACGCATCGGCAGGAGTCGGCGCGACGCCGAGCACCTCACCAATCTCCTTTGCCAGCTCCGGGAATCCCCGGCCGGAAAAGAGCATCAGGCTCTTGCGATTCTCGGCGACGATGCTGCCCATCGGCTCGTCTGCTCCCGTGTGTCGGTGGATACCCGGCGTTGGACCAGAGATTATTCGGTTGCAGTATCCCCCGCTGACCGCTGGGTGCCACCGGCGTCGGGCGCGGCGTGGAT
>Ga0207874_1002495_pt1 | contig 17112 bp, 10 predicted proteins | sample HigsolmetaAR201D_FD_184833 | JGI IMG/M metagenome (GOLD analysis project Ga0207874, IMG submission 184833) | Ionic liquid and high solid enriched microbial communities from the Joint BioEnergy Institute, USA - AR20-1-D (SPAdes) (version 2) ...
CCTCACCCCCCGACCCCCTCTCCCGCAGAGCAGGAGAGGGGGAGCTTGGCTGCGTTTCACCAAAAAACGTACTCTTCGATAGGCGGTTCCAGAGCTTGTCGAGGGGCAGGGTAGATTTTTTACTCAGTGTCTCAGTGCCTCGTGTGGTGAACAAAAAAAGCCTTGTGTGGTGAACAAAATCGGCGCCGCGCTGCCGCAGGTTGATCGCCCGAATGGGTGGTAGGGATGTTGGTAGCCGTAGGCGGACGCGCTAGAGGCCGAATGGGAGCCAACGACTTGGCCGCCAGAGCGATGAAACGATCGAGCGCGGTCTAATAGCAATAGCTTGTGGGCTCAAAAAAAGAGCAGTCGGCTTAGTTGCCAACTGCTCTTGTGGTGTATCGATTATGGCGCTGCGTTTAAGAGCGCGTCCAATCGCTGATGTTCCAAGTCAGCGGCGCGGTCGCATCTGACTTAACGCCTTCGAGGCTGGGATTGACCATCACGATCGTGAGGCGCTGGAAGAGCGGCAGCATAGGCACTTCCTGCGTGAAGAGCTGCTGCTGAGTTAGATAGGCTTGGCGGCGCTCTTCGGGATCGAGCGATGTGGTCGCTATGCTGATCGCGCGGTCAGCATCGCGGAAACACCAGCCCGAGAAGTTGTTGCCCGTCCAGCCGTTGGCCTCGCTCGGCACAGCTTTGCAGCTCCAGAGCGAATAACCCGCCGGATCGACACCCGCCAGCCAGCCGAACAAGCTCAGCTCGAACTGACGCTGGAAGAGCGGCCCGTCGAGGCGATAGAGATCGCTGATCGGTAGCTCGTGTACTTCGATCTTGATACCAATGGCGCCCAGATCGGCGGCGATGCGGTTGGCCGCTGTGCTGCGAATGGGCGTGTTGGCGGTAGTGATCAGCGAAAGCGTGATCGGTTCGCCGTTGGCTTCGCGAATGCCGTCGCCGTCGGTGTCGACATAGCCGCCTTCATCGAGCAGGGCGTTGGCCTGTTCGGGATTGTACTTGTAGCGCGTGATCTCGTCTTTGGAAGCGGCGCCCCACTGTTTGGGCAGAATCCAGCTTTCCAACACGCTGCCATGTTCGCTGAAGAGCTCTTCTACCATGGCTTGGCGGTTGATGCCGTAGGCGATCGCACGCCGCACGCGATAGTCTTGCAAAATCGGCACGTCGAGATTGAAGTCGAGATGCTCCCAGATCGGGTTATCGACGAAGGCGACCCGCATCAGCCCCTGTGACTCGTGTTGCGCCAAGAAGGGGAATTGATCGGTTGGAATACGCTCGGCGCTGGCAACGTCGATTCTGCCGTTCAAAACCGCAACGCGCAGGGCATCGACGCTCGGCAAGAAGCTGAAGATCACCTGTTCGGCGGGCTGTTTGCCCACGTAGTGAGTGTTGCGCTCCAAGCGGATGCTACCGGTGTCGCGCTTTGCGAAGGTGTAGGGCCCGTAGCCGATCGGCGCTTTGGCCCATTCGCTCTCGAAGATCTCTTCGGCAGGTGTATCGCCCAAAATATGACGCGGCAGGGGAGTCCAGACCGTGGTCATATAGGTCGGGTCGAGATAGTCTGGCTTGAGATAGGCGCGAGTCGTATAGTCATCCACAGCTTCGTAGCGATCGAGCAGGGCTAGTTTGCTGTTGGCTTCCTCTCCCAGATTGACCTTCTTGGCCGTTTCGTAGGCGAAGACCGAGTCGTGGGCGGTAACAGGTGTGCCGTCGGCCCAGTGCAGGTCGTGGCTCCAGTTGTAGGTGACGACGATCTGCTGCACCTGCGTGATCACTTCGGTGACAGTGGTGGTGATGTTGCCAGCCGCATCGAGGTATTGATCGATGGGTTGCAAGACAGCGCCGCCGTTCTCGAGCGTGGGAACTCGCTCAAGCACATTTGTGACGGTATAGGTATAGTTATAGGCCAGAATCGGCGGCGGATAGAGCAGATTCGTGATCGGAGCGGTAGCCCGTGCGTCGCTGCTGTCCGTATGGTAAGGGAACAGGTCGCGCGGTTGATCGCTCTCTAATAAGCCGATCGTGATCGTTCCGGTTTCTTGTGCTTGAGCTGTTTCGCTTGGCTGTGGCGCTGGTTGGCTGGCCTCGGGGGGCAGCGTTTCGGTATTGGTGCCAAGCGGCGTTTCGGTTGGAACACCACCTTCAATTTCGCAAGCTGTTAGCGAAAAGATCACGAGAAACGACAAGATGATTCGCATCGGTACTTGAGCCATAGCTGACCACGAACGTTCCATCAACGTAGACGAAGAACACGGCGAAGCAATGTGCTGAGGGTTACCGATCCGAGAGTTAACGCGGTCGTTCATATAAATCTATTTGGTCTGAGGCGTTGGCAGGGACGCGGTAGTTGTGATGCAACGGGCCTGTTGAACCATCGTTTCCGCAATAGGGGCAGATGCTCCAAGTGAGATCAACGACACGGTTGCAAGCGTTGCAATGCCGACGCAAACTGGTATGACAGTGTGGACAGAGAATGAAATCGGGCTCGATCGCACGCTGACAATGCGGACACACATAGGGCTCTTCGATATCGCGGCGCAAGTATTCTTCTTGCAGCGTGCGTTCGTATTTTTGAGCCAGCGTTTCGCGAGGACGCAAAATCATATGCAGCGGAATGCCGATGAAGGGCAGGCAGAGTACCAAACCAGCTGCAAGCACCTGTACCGATACATCGTCGCTGCGGCTGCGTATATCGCGGTACGCCCAGAGCACCGATGCCGCCCAGAGTAGGACGAGGTACGCTCCTAGGAGAACACCGAGGAGACTAAGGATAGGGCGCAAATTGGTAAGGAAATCTTGTATCGCTTCCATAGAGCCTTCTTATACGAATGAATGTGAATGTCATTATAGCATGGCTTTTGTGATAAATGCCAAAATTGCTAGCGCTTTGTTTGTTAGCTGAGCGTGAAATTTTAGCTCTGCACCAGCCAAATCGTTATCTAAAGAGCTATTTCGCTCTGAGCTTGTTCGGGCTGCGCAAGCACCATTGAAGGCGAGCCTCGTATCAGGCGTGTCTCGTCTGTCATACCACATTCGCTCGATTAGTTCAAATAGGGCAAGGCGCTGGCGGCTTAGTCACTTCCTTCCATTCGCTCCTTGGCGCGTCCGCCTACGGCTACAAAATGGGCTAGCCAGCCCTCATCCCCGGCCCTTCTCCCGCAACTATACATTACCCACAAGTAGGAGGAGTGTCACTTGAACGAGCAGCACGCCACATAAATGCGAGATCTTGAAGCCGTTGCAAACCCTGCCAGATCGTTTTCACACCGGGTTCTCCATCACCTTTGCGGGCTAAAAACCCTCCCAATTGAGCAATGAATCGTACTGCTTCGCGTAATGTTGGTGGCGTGGTTGGAACACAAGCGTGTTTGGAACGGCTCACAAGTAAGGCTTGCCATTCATCGCTCTCTAAGGCAATCGTACAGGGCTGATCGGGATGAACACGCGCTTCATAGGTCAACCATAATAGTCTCCAAGCGACGATGCTGTAGGTCGCCAATGCTCGTTCGAGTTGGGCTCCACTGTGTAACTGCAACTCTTCGAGCTTACAGCCGCTTTTGAGCACATAATGATAGCGTTCAATCAGCCAGCGTCTGCGATACCAATCGACCAGTTGCCAAGCCGTTTCGTTGTCAGAAACCGGATAACTGCTCACTAACAACCACTTGATTGGATCGCTTTCTTGTGGTGGGTCCACTTCGTCCACAAAGACAGCGACCACGGGTACGGGATCTCGATGCGTTCGTTGCACCTGATTACGTGGTGGTAGGAGTTCTACTGCAAGCCAACGAAGCCTGAGTGTGACCTCACGCGGCTCTCTGAGTGGTGTTCGACCGACGCTCAGTTTCCGTTCACCCTGAATAGGTGCGGCCTCCACCGCTTGCCAAAGATAATTTTGTGGATGTCGTACCTTGCGGTTATAGCAGGCACGAATGAGCAGATCAACACCACTCCGACGCTCATGTGCGAACAGATCAAAGATATCAGCTTCTCGGTCGGCAACAACAATGATAGGGCTCTGCTCTGGAACGCGTGCGACAGTCGCATCCAAGGCATCGATCCAGCGTTGGCTTTCTTTGAGTGCGGTTGGTCGCTTTCGTCGTGTATGACGAATACCCTTTTGAGCGGGATCGCGTGCCCATACGTATTGGTCAAGGATACCTAATGGCACACCCTCCGTGGTGACAGCCAAACAGGAATGAACGTGGAAACCGTGGTGGGTTGAGGCACTGAGCGGACCCAAGCCACTGGTTGCAGGATGATGGGACCAATCAAACTCAGTGGTGTCTTGGAGTATGAGAAGAGGTTCGTGGGCGGGAAGGCGTTGTCGTGTGGCATCGCTATGGGCCGCACGGATTGCCGCAGCAGAGATATGGGGATTGTCCCAGAAGCGGTAGGCTGCTTTGGTTGCGGCCCAGCTTCCACACGCACGAGGTACACTGGCCTGGGGCTGTGCCGCAAGTGCTTCAAGCAGCCGAATGAATCGACGTGTACGCCGTGGATCTCCTAATGCTGCGCTCTGAACTTCCTGTGCTGCCCAAGCCTGCATATTCTCCTCCTATATAATTCTATCTCACATCTCACATCATCGTATCACCTCTCCTGATTTGTGGGTAATGCATAGCTGCGGGCGAGGGGGTGAATGGTGATGTTGTATGCGATTTCGCTACGCGAAATCGCATACAAGCTCTCTGAGTTCTGTGCTCTCAAGGATAATCTCGCGATGGTATGCGAACGATCGCCTGTTGCTGCCGACACGACTTTTGGCTAATGCATAGAAGCAGGAGAGGGGAGAAGTGGCTTGCAGAAGCACAGAACCCCTCTCCCGTTTACGGGAGAGGGGCAGGGGAGAGGGCGGTGTGTTGAGGTGGCCTCAACCTCGACTCATCCACCAAAAAAGCCCTGCCCTTCGACAGGCGCTTCCTGAGCCTATCGAAGGGTACGTTTTTTACTCAGGGCCTCGTGTGATGAAAAAATGGTGAAGGCCGAAACCGACCGATCGCTGGCTGTTTCGGCCTTAGGCTCCAAAGGCCCAGCTCGGCAAAGGCTCGCGGCTGCTGCGCCAGTTTTCGGGAATGCCCGCTTGGCCGACGCGCAGGGCTACGATGCCGCCCACAATCGCGCAGTTGGTGTCGAGGTCGCCGAAGCCGAGCGCGGTGTGCCACATCGCGCCTTCGAAATCGTTGAGATACGAGCTGGCGCACCAGATCGCAAAGGGAACCGTATCTTGGCAGGAAATATTGCTGCCATTGCCCAGAACTGCCGCCGCTTGTGAGGCGGGCGCAGCAGGCGATAGCTGGTTGGCACGTGCTAAGCGGCGCGCGACTTCGCTTTCAGGCACATAGGGCAATATCATATCGATCAGGGTGGCGAAGCTAGGTGCGCTGCCGGCCCCTACCCGATAGGCCCAGGCTGCGGCGACGGCCACGGCGATCGCGCCCGCCAGCGCCTCGGGGTGGGTGTGGGTGACCAGCGTGGCGCGCTTGGTATGCTCCACAACCGCTTCCAGATCGTCGGCAAAATAGGCTCCGATCGGTGCCACGCGCATCGCAGCGCCGTTTCCAAACGAACCCATGCCGTGGAAGAGCTGCGGAGCGAGATCGCGCCAACTATGGCCCTTGCCCATCTCGATCAAGAGATGTTCGGTGGCACGCCCATAGTTGCGCACGCTGTTGTGGTGTTCAACGAATGACCGTGCCAGCGCATCTTGGTCGATGCCTTGATGTTGTCGCAGAATATGAACAACCGAGAGCGACATCTCGGTATCGTTGGTGTATTTCCAAGGTGCGGCGGGTAGCGCTCGGTCGATGATCAAGCTTGCCAGCAGATCTGGGTAGCTCAGAAAACGCTCTCCGAACGCATCGCCTATTGAAAGCCCTTCAAGCGCTAGAATGGCACGATCGAGCGGTGAAGGGATATGCTGAGCCATGGTGGGACTCTCCTTTGCCGAGACGGGTAACCCTCTAAGATGTCTGAAAACCCTGTCACCCTAACAGCTGTTATGGATCTCGGATACTGTTTGCTTGGACATCTATTGTAACAAAAATATGCTATGGCTTGAGAGAAGATTCGGTTATACAGCGGCAATTTCTCTTAATTCTAACACGCCTCTATTAGGGGACTCTTAGCTTTTCATGGGCTTCTTCAAATAAGATCGTTAGCTTGGATCGAACTGTCAAGTTAGCTCAAGGCGAAATTTAGTTACCCAATCGCTACCTGCCTCTCGTGATCGCGGCTCGGATTCGAACGGTTTCTCTATGCGATGCCTAGTTGGCGCGCGGGAGGCTTGCCATGCTGATTGTGCTAGCGATCTGTTGGATAGCAGGCTTACTGATTGCCGATCGTTTAGGCGTGACCACGCCTCTGGCGCTTGGAATCGTGCTTACCAGCCTCTGTCTAGCCGCGCTCTGTTGGCGGCGTTTTCGCCTGCGCATGCTCGGCTTGGGTCTCTGCCTGCTGTTTGGGGCCTGCATACGCTACAACAGCGCTCAGTTGCTCGAAACGCCCGCCAGTGTTTGGCTGCTGAGCGGCTACGAAGAGCTCAGCCTACAAGCGGCCATCATCGAAGACCCCAAGCGCACCGAAGACGGCCAACAACTGATTGTCGAAGTCGAGCGGGCGCGCCTAAACGGCAAGCTGCGTCCGGCCGAAGGGCGGGTCTTGGTCAATCTAGCGCCCTATCCTCAATACCACTACGGCCAAGTCTTGATCTTGAAGGGCGAATTGCAGCAGCCGCGCGGTCCCAAGCGTGCGGGCGAGTTCGACTATCGGCGCTACCTCGAGCGCAAAGGCATCAAAGTGCTGATGCGCGACCCAGCCGTGCGCGTGTTGCCCCAAGAATCGGGTTGGGCCGCCTTGCGCTATCTGCTAACCTTTCGCGACCACTGCCGTAGGGTGCTGCTACGTCTGATGCCAGAGCCACAATCCTCGCTCGCCATCGGCATTCTGCTCGGTCTACAAGCCACCATCCCCGACGAGGTCTACAACGACTTCTCGGTAACCGGCACATCGCATATTTTGGTGATCTCGGGCTGGAATTTCACGATTCTGGCCAGCCTACTCGCCTCGGCGGCCCAGCGTCTCAAGATCCCGCGCACCCCAACCTTCTGGATCTCGCTGGCTGTGATCTGGATCTATGGCTTGTTTGTGGGTGCGACCGGCACGGTGCTGCGGGCCGCGACCATGGCCAGCTTGATGCTGCTGGCGACCGCCGCCGAGCGCGAGAGCGAGCCTTGGACGCTGTTGTTTGGCGCTTGTTTCCTGCTGACGATCTGGAATCCCAATGTGCTGTGGGATCTCGGTTTTCAGCTTTCGGCTTTGGCGACCGCCAGCCTGTTCGCCTTCGCAAAGCCGACCGAAGCTTGGCTAGAGGGCTTTCCGCCCTTGCGCTGGAGCAGCTTGGCTTGGGTCAAAGAAGCCCTGACTGCCACCTTGGCCGCCCAGATCTTGGCCCTGCCGCCGATTCTATACAACTTCGGCAATCTCTCGGTGATCGCTCCTGTAGCCAATATTCTGATTGTTCCGGTCATCCCTTTCATTATGTTGTGGGGCAGCATCGCGCTGATCGGCGGCCTGATCTGGCTGCCGCTCGGGCAGGTGCTGGCTTGGATGGCTTGGCTGCTCTTGGCTTGGATGTCGCAGGCCGCCAGCTTCTTGGCCCAGATTCCGGGCGCAGCCTATCAGATCCCGCCCTTCCCGCTCTGGCTCTTGATCGGCTACTACGTGATTGTGATCGGCGGCTGGTTGTGGATTAGTTACCTTCAGCCAGAGCTTGAAACAGACGATGCTGACGAGTAATCCACAATTCAAACACAGCTTTTCCCGTGGTTTACCCACAACTATCCACAAGTTTTCCACAAAAAGTGCCGCTAGGTGCCGCCTGACTCGCTCGGTCGCCCCGCGTTGGCTAGGCTTTTCGCTCTGGCGGAGAGCTTCCAACCTTCCATTCGGCTTCTAGCGCGTCCGCCTTCGGCTATCAACATCCCTTCCTCCCATTCGGGCCCTTGTTAGGTCGCAGCTCGCGCTGCGACCTGCTAGGCGCACACGCCTAGCAGATAGCGCGCTCATACCAAATCCGTTTACAGACTTGCGCTCTTGTAAGACAAAAACGGGAAAAAGGTTGTGAGAGATTTCGCGCTGTCGCGCGAAATCTCTCACAACAAAAAGAGTCACGTTCCACTCTGCCGAAGGCCAAATGGAACGTGATCAACAGGATTTGATATCACTCGCCCCTGAATAGCGTGCATCGTTTGGCTGGCCTTTGAAAAAGGCTACCGAAGCACAATCTATGGTAGCCTAGCTTTTAAGCTGCCTTGCCCGAACCAAACTAGCTGCGCAGTCCCGGAGCGAGGAAGCCTGCATCGGCGCTATCGGCCACAAACACCCAGTCGGGGCCGCCATCGGGCGGGCGAATGCTCAGGCTGCTGGTTTTGGCGCTCAGCCCGAGGTCTTGGGCGTTGCCGGTGCGCGGGTCGTACCACCAAGTGCGCAGCGTATCGCCCTTGAGAACGCTGAGATCGAGCTCGACCTCGCGGTTCGAGGGCAGATAGACCATGGCGTAGCTGCCTTGGCTGTCGCGGGTGGCACGCACATGGTGAGTCTTGCTGCCCGGATCTGAAACGATCAAGGATTGATCGGGGATGCGGCTGAGGTAAGGGCGCGAGAGCAGCAGCCAGCGGGCGTGCTGAACGTGGCTCGCGCCGGGCAGATGCAGCGCTTCGTACCAAGGGCGGCGCGCCCCGATCAGCGCTTTGCGCCCGGGCGTCCACATCTGCCAGACATCGTTGCAGCCGTAGGTGTGGCCGTGAGCGCCCGCGAAGAGCGCCCAGTAGAGCGCTTTGCGTACCTCGTAGTCGTCGAGGTAGCCGCCATCGAGATTCATAATCCCATCGGGCATGTCTTCGTAGCCCGGCTCGGCGTCCATACAGGGCCGGGTGGGACTGCGGTTGTAGTCGGCCTCGATAAAGCGCCAGTTTTCGAAGTTGCGGGCGTGGCCGCTCTGGCAGGTATGGAAATCGAGCCAGCTTTCGTCGTGAACATATTCGGAGGTGCTGTGCTGGCCCCAGGTGTGCATCGTGATCAAGTGGCGGCCGCCGTCGCCCTCGCGCAGGCCGAGCGCCATCGAGCGCACGATCGGCAGATGGTGCGGCTCTTCGATCGGGCGGTCGCCGCCGACGATCCAGATGATCGGTTTGTCGGCGTAGCGCTCGCCGAGGAATTTGCCGTAGATGAAGGCGTTCTCGGGCGTGAAGATCTCTGGACCGACGCCCCACTTCTTGTTCCACTTGTCGCCCCAAGTGGGCAGCATACCGATGGTGAGCCCCAACGAGGCGGCTAGATCAACCACTGCATCGACGTGCTTAAAGTAGGCTTCGTTCGGTTTGGTGGGATCGTCGTCGATCAGGGGCAGATCGCCCTGCATATTGGGGGTGTGCAAGCCGTCGATCTCGGCCAGCACAACGGCTTGAATAACGGTAAAGCCTTTGGCAGCCCGATCGCGCAGGTAGTAGTTGGTCTGCTCGTAGCTACAGCGGTGAAAAAGCTCCCAAGCCGTATCAGCAAGGTAGAAGAAGGGTCTGCCATCATCATGAACCAAAAAGCGGCGGTTTTCGCTTACTTTTAGCACAACACTGTACCTTCCTAACTTGAAACGACAGATTTGCGGTGGGATAGCACGTATAGTACCGCTTTTTGAACGATTTGGCGATAAAGGCCCTTTGTGTAACGACCGCGTATGCTCAATGCTAGACAGTGAAATTGCAACGATTCGCGCTGCCGCAGGCCATTGGATCGAATGGGAGGAGCTAGCATTTGATAGCCGAAGGCGGACGCGCTAGAAGCCGGATGGATGGTTGTGACCTCTCCGCCAAAAAGATACAACGTGCCTGCTACAAAAGCGGCCTAGGAGCGGATCGTTTGCCGAGCAGCTAAGGATTGAGCTTGTTGAGATAGAGCACGAGCGGCTGCGATTGCAGCGGTCCTTGGCCGGTAGCGTTGACCAGCGTGCTGTCGGGCGGCGCACTTAGCGTGCAGCGATAGTGGTCGTGCGAGAGATCGAGCGGCAGCGAGCCGCTTGTCTGCCCGGCTGCGAGCTGGATGGTGTGTTGAAAACTCTCCTTCCAAAGCGCATGCTTTGCGGGGTCGAACTCGGGCGAAGTTGTAAGGATCAGCGTATCGATAAACAACCCGCGGAAGTTGGCGCTCTGCTTGCTGTAAGGGCGCATCACGCTCAGCAGCGGGCTACCGTTGTCGACCATAAAGGGGCCGACACGCTCCCAATGCCAGGTATTGAGCGGCACATCGTCGTGAGAGAAGGCGAGGATCTGGCCGTTGAGCGCGAGCTGGCCCGGGAAGCCGTCGTGTTGGCGGCGGTAAGAGCGCACCCAGATGTAGTGCGGCTTGTGCGGCAGGCCCGAGAGCCTGAGCACGGCTGGCTCGTCGGTTTTAAGGTCTTCGAGAAAGCCGTCGTCTTCAAAATCGAGCGCGAAGGCCGTCTCGCGCCGCCAACCAGTGCCCTTCAAGCGCTCGGCGGGGATGGCGATCGTCTCGGGATAGATCGCATCGCAGCGTAAGTGCAGCTCCGCTACTGATTGGGGCGCCTCGATGCTCCAAGCGAGCCGATAGGCCCGCTCGTTGGGTGATTCTTTGGTCTTGAGCGTGATCGTGCCGCTGGTGCAGCGGGCATGCGCGATCGCCTCGCGCGAGAGGCTGTAGGTATGGAAGCTGCGGCCCGGATGAACTTGAGTTTCGGGGTAGCAGTCGAGCAGAGCTGCCAAGACCTGGTCGCGCTCGGCGCGCTTGGTGCTGCTCACGCTATCCCAGATCACGCTGATGCGGTAGTTGGGATCTGTGTTGGCGATGCGCGCCAGCAGCTCGTTCATTTCGACCAAGCTGAAGGGATAGCTGCTGCCGTCGGGGCGGCGCATGCCGAGGCGGATCAGCTGCTCGCCCTCTTGCTGGATCGGATCGTTGGCCGCGATCAGATAGGGGAAGAGCAGCATATGATCGTCTGCCGCATGCGTTCGGGCCAGATCGTAAAGCTCGCGTCGGTTGATGCGGTCTGGATAATCGGTGATCTCGTTGAAGGAGATGTAGAGGCTTTGGACGATAAACAGGCCGAGCGCTACGCTGCTGAAAGCCTTGACGATGCTGGCCAGATAGCTCGGCCTCAGGCTGCGTAACGAGCTATAGGCCGCCAGTAGGGCGCTTGCGCTCAAGATGTAGAGCGCTGGCAGTCCCGGGTAAAACACGCGCCCAGCGGGCATATGGGCCAGAGCCGGGGCGGGTATGAAGAAGAACAGAGCCCAGATCAAGATCCAATAGAGGCGGCTTTGCTTCCAAGTCAATACGCTCAGCGCGATCCCGAAGGCGAGCCAGGGCAGCAACAAGCCCTGCAGCAGCGGCCCAGCGCGGTTGTAGAGGAAGTCGCGTTTGACCTGCACAAAAATCGCGCTGCCCAGCTCGATGATCTGATCGACGATGCCTTCCCAGAGGCCGATTCTGGCCGCCTTGGCCCCGAATTCGTAATAGTCGAGCCGACTGTAGAGGTAGGTGAGCGTGACCGGCAAGACAAAGCAGAGCGGAATGAAGAAGGCGATCGAGCGCCGAACCACACTTTCCAGCGAGGCCCGCTCGCGCCACCACTCGATCGCCATTATCACAACCATCACGCCGCCCAGGGGTGTGACCGTCTCGTAGGTCAGAAAGCCGAGACCGGTGGCCACGCCAGCCAAAAGGTAGCTGAACAGCGACTTGTTCTGGATCGCCCGTGCTAGAAGCGCCAGAGCCAGCGGCGGCCAGAGCTTAACGTGGCTTTCGACGTTGGCAAGGCGGCTTGCGCTGGTATCTAAGAGCGAGACCGCCAGCAGAAGCATGCTGAGCAGCGCTAAACGCTGGCCTAAGATCTGGCGCACCAGCCAATAGCAGCAGAGGCTGCCGAGCAGGCTATAGCTGGCGACCGCCACCCGTCCGGCGAAGACTGTTGGCCCGAGCGCGATCAGGAACGGCGCTTGCATCCAGAAGCTGAGCGGCACCGCGCCCAAGTGGTAGTCGGCCGAATGCGGATACTCCCCATAGCGCATGGCGCTGATCACCTCGACCGACCACTTCGATTCATCGCCTTCGATGCCGTAGGGTAGGGCGCCGATCGCATAGAAACGGGCGAAGATGGTCAGAAGACTGGCTCCGAGCAGAAAGGCAGCCTCTTTGAGCGGCGACCAGTTGCTCGCCTTGAAGAGCGCTTGCGAGTCGGGGTATGTCAGCGCAACCCAGATCATAAACAGGGCTAGGGCGCTGATATAGAGCCAGAGGCCGTCGCCGTTGAAATAGCCCAGCAGCTGAAGTTGCCCAAGGTAGGCCAGACCGCAAGCGGCGATAAGCAGGCTGCTGCGCGCCAAGAGCGTGCCCGCTTTCTTGCGGCGGTGGGCCACCAGCCCGGCGATCATCAAGCCTAGGCTGAGGCCGCTGCAGCCGATCGCCACGATGTATTTCCACCAAGGCATGGTTTTGAGCAGCAGCGTTCGCACCGCGTGCAGCCCTTCCAAAGGCCGACCAGATTTGCTGATGGTCTCGGCCCGCAGCCCAAGCGGATCGGGCAGCGAACACTAGATCGCGATCAGGCCGATAAGCAGGCTGCCAGCGATCAGCGCTTCGGGCCAGTTGCGCCGCAGGTAGCTGCGCAGATAGCGCAGCGAGATGGAGGGATAACGATCGCTCCTGATGAGTTGAAAGTTGATGTGCTGCGGATTGGAGGCGAGCTTGTCGCCCTTGTTATAGCTTACAACGAGGACGGCTAGCACAGAAAGCAGCGCGCTGCAGAAGAGCGGAGCGCTGAGGAAGAGGTCTAGGTTCATGACGCAGAATTTCCTTAGCTGTGGGCAGGTGAGCTTGTCTGAGGTTTGCAACAAGGCATGTGGTAGCTGTCGGTGGGCTTGAGGAAACTAGCTTCTGTTGAGCGAGTGCTGAAGAGCTGTTGTCTGGCGGCGCTATGCCAAAAGGCGTAGCAGTGTTGGTGGGCATGCCGACGCTTGGCTCGGACAGCGGCGTGGAACTGCGTGTGGCGTCGCTCGGCTGCGCGCTGCTCTGCTCCACAGCGACTGTCGGCATAGGCGTGGCGGTGAGCGGAATCGCCTCGAATGGAGTCGATGATGGGCTAGGATCGCCCGATCGAGGCGGCTGATCGCTAGGCCTGTCGCTTTGCTCGGCAGGCAGCCACGGGGTGGATGTTGGCGTGCCGACAGGTTCTGCGGGCAGCCACGGGGTGGACGTAGGTGTGTCGGCTGGCTCTGTCGTTGGCTCAAAGCTGGCTGGCGGCATGGTGACGGTCGGCATAGCTTGCGGCTGTGGTCCGTTCAGCAAGGGCGCAAGGGTTGTGAGCAAGCCCGACTGTGCGACGAAACGCACCCCGACCAGCAGCGCGATCAGCAAGATGGGTGCGAGCAGCAGCCACCCTAGCTTTTGTCGGCGTTGTTTGGCGGCTAGGCGCTGTTTGATGCGACTATAGCTCGTTTCGGGCAGCCTAAAGCTATCGAGCTGGTGCAGGGCTTGTGTCAGCCGGCTATCGTGCTCGATGGCTTCGCGCCACCAGCGTTGCGCTTGGGGATGGCTGGCGAGATAGGCTTCTAGCTCTCGTTGTTGCTCTGGCGTTAAGGTGCGGTCACGCCATTGCTCAAGCAGCTGGCTCAATTGTTCGATGCTGATATGCCGCATCTTAGACCTCCTCTCGGAGTTGCAGTTGAAGCCGTTGGCGTGCGGTATGCAGTCGAGAGTAGACCGTGCCTTCGCTCAGACCCAAAATCGCAGCGATATCGGCGCAGGGCAGATCGAGGTAGTAGCGCAGCAGCACTACGCTCCGGTGAATCTCGTCGAGACTATCGAGCGCTCTCAGCAGATCGACCTTCAATTCCTGATTCAGGGCGTGGTTATCGGCTTTCGCGCCAAGCCCGGGCAGAAAGGGTTGAATCAGGTTGTAGAGCCGCTTCCGCCGCAAGATCGAACGGCAATAGTTGATGGCGATATGTCCCAGCCATGTGCGAGCCGCTGCCTTTTCGGGATCGTAGCGATTCCAAGCGTTGTAGGCGCGCAGAAAGATCTCTTGTGTCGCGTCCTCAGCCTCTTCAAGATCGCTGAGCATACCGATACACAAGCGGTATACCTCTTGGTGGTATCGCTCAAAAAGTTCATCGAAGCTGAATTGACGCATAACGACACGCTCTCCATTAGCGCTATCGGATCGAGCTATCTACTTATACGCACCACAATTTGAAAACCTTCAGCGTTTTTGGGGATTTTTCGAACGATTTCGCGGGGAATTGAGGCATTATAGCTTGGGCCTAATCTTATCGCTCTTAAGAAGGTATCACTCTAGCGGCGAGGCTTCTAGCTCCCATACGGTCCTTGGCGCGTCCGCCTACGGCTACCAAGTCGCCCACCATCCATTCAACGCAGCTGTTTCGCTGCCTTTGCTGCCTTTGCTGCTTTCACTGCAACCTGCCAGGTGCTTGCACCTGGCAGGTTCACACTGCCTTTCGCTGTTCAATGCCCTCCAAAGCCTTCTCGCTGCGAAGCTGTGGGAAGGTTAGTGGTACAGAAGTCAGTCTGGAAGATCACGAATGAGGGGGAGTACATACGCCCTTCTCCCGTCAGTGCGGGAGAAGGGTTGGGGATGAGGGCAGGCTAGCCTATCTGATAGCCGTAGGCGGACGCGGTCGAAACTGAATGGATGGGAGAGACCTCGCCGTCAGAGCTTGAGCGAGTAAGCTAGAGATCGCTCTGGCGTTTTGCCCAGGCCTGAGTGATGCGATCGAGCATAATCGCCAAAAAGACGATCGCCAGACCAGCCTCCAGACCGCGCCCGGTTTGAATGCGGCGCAGACCTGTTACCACTTCGAGGCCGAGCGCGCCGCTGCCCACTAGACCGGCGATGATCACCATGGCCAGCACCATCATGATCATCTGGTTGACGCCCAGCATAATCGACGGCAGCGCCATGGGCAGCTGCACCTTCACAAGCAGCTGGCGGCGAGTCGAGCCGAAGGCGCGGGCCGCCTCGATCACGGCCGTATCGACTTGGCGCAGGCCCAAGGTGGTGAGGCGAATGCCCGGCGGAATGGCGTAGAGCGCGGCGGCGATCAGCCCGGGGACGCGCCCGACGTTAAAGAGCATAATCACTGGAGTGAGATAGACGAAGGTTGGAATGGTCTGCAAAAAGTCGAGGATGGGCCGCAGGAAGGCCGCGAAGCGCTCGCTCTGCGAGGCCAGAATACCGAGCGGGAAGGCGATCACGAAGGCGCAGATCACGGTGATCAGCACTTGGCTGAGCGTGTCCATACTGTGCTCCCACATGCCCAACAGCCCGATCATCACTAGGCTGCCCAAGCTAAGCAGCGCCAGTCGCCAGCCGCCCGCGTAGAAGCCCAAAATCGTCGCGCCGGCCATAATCACCGGCCAGGGCAAGATGTCGCGCAATAGGCTGCGCATCGGGTTGAGCAGATAGAGCGTGAGTGCATCGCTGAAGGGGCCAGTGCCGATCGGTAAGTCGCCGATGCGATAGAGGTTGACCTTCATCCAAGCGACCAGCCCGTCGACGGGTGTGGCCAGATCTAAGCGCCACTCTTTCGGGAAGCTGTTTTGGGGCAGGAACCAAGCGGTGATCGCGAAGACGATCAGCACAACACATAGGCCGCTTAACAGATTGGTCGAACGGCGGATCAGCCGTCGCCAACCTTTGTTTTGAATGAACAGGCAGAGCAGCTCGGCGGGCAGCGAGATCACGCGCTCGAAGGCACCGCCGACTACCAGAAAGAGCGGCTCGAGCCGGCTCGGCAGCCAACGAGGCACGCGCTCTTCGAGCGGAATCGGCTCCGAGAGCGGATCGATCTGGCTGAGGGCGGCGCTCAGGCGATCGAGGATCACGGCCAGAAAGACGATCGCCAGACCAGCTTGGAAGCCCTTGCCCACCTCAAGGCGATCGAGCGCCATCACCACTTCGCGACCCAAACCGCCCGCCCCGATCAGCGCGGCGATCACCACCATGCTTAGCGCCATCATGATCGTCTGGTTGATGCCGGTCATAATCGCAGGCATCGCCAAGGGCAGCTGCACCTTGAGCAGCAGTTGGCTGCCCGTCGAGCCGAAAGCACGCCCAGCTTCCACAGCCGAGCTCGAAACCTGTTGAATGCCGAGCGAGGTGAGGCGTACTACGGGCGGGATGGCGTAGATCACGGTGGCGACTACGGCGGGCACACGCCCGACGCCAAACAGCAGCAGCAGCGGAATCAGATAGACGAAGGCTGGCAGGGTCTGCATGCCGTCGAGGATGGGACGCACAACGCGGTCGACCGAGCGATAGCAGCCAGCCAAAATGCCGAGCGGAATACCCAGCAGCAGGGCGCAGCAGACCGAGATCAGCATCAGGGCCAAGGTCTGCATACTCTCTTCCCACAGGCCGAACAAGCCGCAGAGCAGCAGCATAAATGCGCTGACGAACGCCAGCCTAAAGCCCGAAAGGGCATAGCCTAGCATCGAGATCAGCGTGACGATGCCGACCCACGAGGTGTTGAGCAGCACCTGTTCGGCCCAGCGCATGCTCAAGTCGATGCTCGAGCTAAGCGGCACAAAGATGCTGAGAAAGATCGGGTGGGTCGTGCGGTTGGCGATCACCCAGCGCTGTAGTTGGTCGACAGGTTGGCGCAGACCGAGATTCCACTCTTTGGGGAAGCTTGAAGTCTCGACCGGAATAAAGCGCAAACAGGCATAGAGCACGACCAATACTAAACCGGCAACTATCAGCTTGAGCGAACGTTGCCAGAGCGGTTTAGTAATGGACATTGTTTGGATCTGAGTTGCCATACGATTCCTTGCTGGTACCGATCGGTTTCACGCTCGACTAGGTGCTTGGGGTCAGAGCGCGCAATACCGCTTTGCGGTCGATCATACCGATTGGGGTGCCTGCATCGTTCACCACCGCCATGGGCTGGTCGTGATCGCTCAAGAGCGGCAGCACCTCTTCAAGGCTCGAACTGCCGGGCACGTTTTGACGAATATTGGTGAAGCCCATTCCGCCCGGGTACATCACCGACGAGGCGGTCAGCACTTTGGCGCGCGGCGCGTCTTTGA
>Ga0207874_1002514_pt1 | contig 17025 bp, 10 predicted proteins | sample HigsolmetaAR201D_FD_184833 | JGI IMG/M metagenome (GOLD analysis project Ga0207874, IMG submission 184833) | Ionic liquid and high solid enriched microbial communities from the Joint BioEnergy Institute, USA - AR20-1-D (SPAdes) (version 2) ...
AGGGATGCCCTCTTTTTGCATCGTTTCGTCCCAAGAACGCCAATGGTACTCGCCAGAATCGATCAAAGTGCCATCCATATCCCAAAGTACGGCGCGTACTGGCGAACTATTTTGTGTCTCCATACATCTATTTCCTTCATTATCAGGCACGAAACAAGCGATCTGTATGTAAGCAAGCTGATAGAGTAGCGTGCGGGCTCTCTCAAACGCTAGTGTAGCATAGCAAAAGGAGTTACAGAGCACAACTATGCTCAGTCGAGATTGTTGGGTTTTCAGGCGGGCGTATGGCACAGGGCGATACGACCTCGTTTGATAGTTGATACCAAATCCGGTTGATTGCTTTCTATTTGGCCTTCGGCAGAGTGGAACGTGACCATTTTTTTCCCGTTTTTGCGTTACAAGAACGCAACTCTGTAAGCGAATTTGATATAACTTGTAAGATCGCGAAGATGAGGTTTTTGGAATGGCCTTTCCACACTGCTACACCACCTTTGCGGCGGATAAGCTGTTGCTAGCCGTAGGCGGACGCGCCAGAAGCCTGCTGAGAGCCAAAAGCCTTATCGCCAGAGCGCTGAATATATCAAACAGAAGTGATACAGGCCCGCACTGTGATGCAAGAACAAATCAAAGGGATCTGACAAGCGGTTTGTCAGATCCCTGCGAGTGTAAGCCTTGGTTTGCAATACAGAGGCAAGCAGGCTTATTCGGCGGCCTCGCTGAGCTCTTCGTCCTCTTCTTCGTGCTCTTCGTACCAGCGAGCCATAGACTGCAAGGTCATTTGCACCAAGAAGGGCGATACTTCGTTGCCGAGCGAGGTGCGGAAGGCGTTGTAGTCGACACACACGGCGTCGCGATAACGCTCTGCATTGATGAGGACGGGCAAGAAGCGACGCAGTTGGCTGGCGAGTGATGCACGGAAGCGCGATGTGGCAACACTTAAAACGGCGCGCTGCAAATAGGAAGAGAAGGCCGGATCGTCTTGGCTCTCGACGATCGGTGGCTCTCCTACCGCCTCAATCATTTGCTCAACAACCCAATCTTCAAAGTGCAAAGGCTTAAAGAGTTCATCACGGAAGAGCTCAAGACTATAGAGGTTTGCAGCAGTTACATCTCGCTTAAATTCATTAATAATTGGCAGATGCTTTTGAATCAGAAGATGCGTCGCAGCAACGATTTGGCGCTGCTCTTCCATTTCGGGGCGCTTCTCGAGCCACGTGCCTTCGCAAGTTGTGAGGGATGCTACATATTCTGCCTGCTCGCGTCGCGCACGCTTGAGTTGTGCCTGTCGGCCCATAGAGCTATTCTCCTTTGACATTGTCTCGGCAGGCGCACTGCGTGTGGCCATTCCGGTTTGTAAAATCTTCTGTTGGAGGGAAGTGGCTTGCATTATACCATGTTCGCCGTCGAGAGCTGCAAAGGATTTGAAAAAGCGCTGTCGATATAATGGTATAGTTAGCCCACAAGCGTAAAGCTGACTGTTTGGGTATAGGCTAGGAGGATGATCTCTACAATTATGTCTACAAAGCTTTCTCTCTCGGCGATCGATAGCCTTGTGGAAGAGGCGATCGATAAACGGGTCTGGCCCGGCGCGGTTGTGCTGGCGAGCAAAGCTGGGCAACTGCTGCATGCAGCGGCTTACGGCAGCACCATGTACGCTGACCCCGGCTCCCAAGCTGTTCAGCTCGATACAATCTACGACATCGCCTCGCTCACCAAGGTGTTTAGCGCCACCGCCCTCTTGCAACTGATCGAGGAAGGAATGGTGCAGCTCGATGCGCCGGTTGCGCGCTATCTGGCGGGCTTTCGCGAGAGCAGCGTAACGGTACGCCACCTCTTAACCCATACCTCGGGCCTCGATCTACGCCTTTCGGCCTTGCGCAGCCACGAACGCGCCAAGATTTTAGAGCTGATCTATCAAGCGCCTTTAAAAGTACCCGCCGGAAGCGATGTAGCCTATACCAATATCAATAGCCTATTGGTGGGCGAGATCGTCGCACAGCTGCGCCAGCTTCCGCTCGAACAGGCGATCCAAGAATATATCCTCGATCCGCTCGGGCTGCGCGAAACGATGTTTAACCCAAGCGCCGCATGGCATGCGCGCATCGCCCCCAGCGAAATCGATGAAGCGTGGCGAGGCGGCCTTGTGCATGGCAAGGTTCACGACGAGAGCTGTTATGCTTTGGGCGGAGTTGCGGGGCACGCCGGGCTGTTTAGCACAGCTTATGATCTGCTGCGCTTCTGTGAAGCGTGGCTGGCATATCAACCACCGCTGATCTCGGAAGGTTTGGCGCGCGATGCGGTCACTAACCAAACGCCCAAATTACGCCTAGCCTGCGGCTACGGCTGGATGCTCGACCGCGTTTCGTTTATGGGCCAGCACGCAGCGAGCGGCTTCGGGCACACTGGCTTCACCGGGCCAGCCATTATCGCTTTGCAAGACTACAACTGCTGCGTTGTGGTGTTGTGTAACCGTACCTACCCGCGTCGAGCGGCGGCGCTGCATCACGGCTATATCGCACAGATCGTCGATGCAGTTGTGGCCGAACTCATGCAATAGTCCGGGCACAGATCGAACCTATTCCTCTGATAAAGCGGAAAGTGTAAGCTGTTATAGCCCTAGCGAGTCGGCCTGCAATACGTTTCTTGGCGCTCTTTTTTATGGTATTATAGTTAACGGTGTTCGAATTGTATAAAGATCTAGTCGCGGCCCGCCCAGTGACTGCGCGGCACCGGCGTTGAGGGAAAGCCATGGCCGCTACCCGTATTCTGATTGCTGAAGATAATGATCTCGTTTCGCTAACCCTTGAGGAGCAGCTCAAAGGGCTTGGCTACGATGTTATCGGAATCGCTCGTACTGGAACCGAAGCGATCGACCTCGCTCTGCGCCTTGTTCCCGATGTCATTTTAATGGATATCCGTATGCCAGAGATCGATGGGACCGAAGCTGCACTACGCATCAACCAGCAACGCAGCATGCCGATCATTATGCTTACGGCCTACACCGACAAAGAGACGGTGCGTAGAGCAGAAGCCGCCGGAGTATTAGGCTATTTGGTTAAACCGATCAGCGAAAACGATCTTCCCCCCGCGATCAATATCGCACTAGCACGCTTCCGGGAGATTCAAAGCCTACGCACGGAAGTTCACAGCCTGCAAGACTCGCTCGAAGCACGCAAATTGATCGAACGCGCCAAAGGTATCTTAATGCAGCGGCTCGGAATCCCAGAACGCGAAGCCTATGAGCGTCTACGTCAGCGCGCACGCGATAAACGAGCCAAGATGAAAGATATCGCTCGGGCGATCATCGAGGCCGAAGAGCTGCTAGGCAACGATTAAGCTCTCAGACAGTCACAAAGCGCTGTGCAGCGCGATCGAGAACTTCTACTTGACGAAGTATTTGAGCTGTGTTATAGTCGTGCCAGCAATTAGTACATCTAAGGAATTATTCAACCTATGATCGCAAGCAACCACAAGTTTGGCTTTTATTTTTACTTTTATCCCGCCAGTAAAATAGGGGCCGGGTTGCTTCGCGTTGAATAAGTTCTCGATCATAAAGAACGAAAAGGTGTGAGGCGACACGGGCCCCACACCTTTTTCTTTTCCTTAGAACTATGAGCATAGCAGGCAAAAACAACGTCGTCGTATTGGCGTGACCAGCCATCTTGATAGATACTCTACTTTAAGTAGCATAACGCTATGCGAAGTGTTCAAGCCTTTAGTTTAGTCTGTGAGACGCTCTTTCGATAAAGAGCAAAGGAGACGACAATGCCACTATGCTGCCGAGGTTTACGTGGGGCCACAACCGTAACGGAAAATACCCGCGAAGCGATCTTCGAAGCGACCAAAGAGCTGCTCGAAGAGATGATCAAAGCGAACAACATTCAGGTCGAAGATATCGCCAGCGCGATCTTCACCACAACAACTGATCTCGACGCAGATTTTCCGGCGGTGGCGGCTCGCGCCCTTGGTTGGACCGATACGGCCTTGATGTGCGGCCACGAAATGAATGTACCGGGCAGTTTACGCAAGTGCATTCGTGTATTGGTACATTGGAACACAGAACGAACTAACAAAGAACTTGTGCATGTCTATCTGCGAGGTGCCGCAGCGTTACGACCCGATCGTGCCAAGCGCCCTGTTGTAAACCAGAACTAGGAGGCTGTCTTCTATACCCGAGTTGTTTTGCGAGCTTCAGTCTGCTCTGCGATCTAGCCGCAATTGGTGCGGCAGATCCGCAAGTCGGGCTGACGCACAATCCATTCGATGCACCACAGGTGCTTACACACAATTGTTGGCTAGGAAAGTAGGACATGAGCATAGTGAATACTTGGCAGCAGACTCAGCGCATGACGCTGGTTGTGCCATCTCAAAAAACAACAGAAGGAGTTAACGCGATGATCGTCATTATGGGTTCAAGTGCAACAGAGCAGAACATTCAAAATGTGCTCGATCGGTTGGCCCAACACAACTTGCAAGGCCGTTTGATCCGAGGTGAAGAGCGCACCATTATCGGCGTGGTAGGCGCATCGATTCCGCCCACTCTGCGCGACGAAATGGAGCTCATGGAAGGCGTGCAAGAGACCGCTCGCGTTACCAAGCCCTACAAACAAGCCGCCCGCGAATTCCATCCCCACGATACCGTAGTCGATGTGCGCGGCATTAAGGTCGGCGACGGCAGTTGTGTCGTTATCGCAGGCCCCTGCGCCGTTGAAAGTGAAGAGCAGATCATTCAGACCGCCCGTTTAGTCAAAGAAGCGGGCGCTTCTATGTTGCGAGGCGGTGCATTCAAGCCCCGTTCGTCGCCCTACACCTTCCGTGGTATGGGAGAGCAGGCGCTCAAATACATGGCGACGGCGCGCGAAGAGACCGGTCTGCCGATCGTAACCGAAGTCATGACACCTAGCGATGTTGAGTTGGTCGCTCGCTATGCAGATGTCTTGCAGATCGGCGCGCGCAATATGCAAAACTACCAACTGCTCGAAGAGGTCGGTCGCTCGGGCGCACCCGTCATGCTGAAGCGTGGCCTTTCGGCGACCATCGAAGAGTGGCTGCTCTCGGCCGAATACATCATCGCCCAAGGCAACCCCAATGTGATCCTGTGCGAGCGCGGTATCCGCACCTTCGAGACCGCAACCCGCAACACCATGGACCTCAACGCGGTGGCGGTCGCCAAGCGCAACTCGCACCTGCCTGTTATCGTTGACCCCAGCCACGGTACAGGCAAATGGTACTTGGTGCAGCCTTTGGCACTGGCCGGTGTGGCCGTAGGCGCCGACGGCCTGATCATCGAGGTTCACCCCGACCCCGACCGGGCCCTCTCCGATGGCGGCCAGTCTTTGACTCCCGCCAACTTCGCCGCGCTAATGCCGCGTGTGGCAGCCGTGGCGAGCGCTATGGGCCGCACAATGGCTCGCGAGGCCGAGCTTCAGGTTTCCTAGTGCGCTAGACTGCTAACAACTAGGGCTGATTGGGAGTGTAGACAGCAACATACATTCTCAATCAGCTTTTTTTATGGCTCGCTGGCGCAGCAATATGCCAGATCCACGCTTGTCTACGTTCTTGCCTACAAACAATCCAAAGCGAGCGGGCACGATCTGGCCGCACAGCATCTTGGCTTAATCTCTCGGCTATCTCTTGGCTCGCTATCCACTTAATCTGTTTAGCGCTCTAGCGGCTAGGTCCCTTCCCCAAGAAGGCTTCTAGCGCGTCCGCCTACGGCTAGCAACAGCTTATCCGCCGCAAAGGTGGTGTAACAGTGTGGAAAGAGCATTCCAAAAATCCTCATCTTCGCAATGTTACAAGCTAGTACTTCTCTCCTAGTTTGGCGGCCAAAGCTGATATTTCTTCTCCACGAGAGAGAAAATCGCGGGTATACTGGTAACAAACGTTCTCGATGCAACCTAGATCGATGCCTGTGACAGGCCAATATTCCGACGTAAAAGATTTGATTTCTTTAGGAATACGAGCCGCTCTATTGCGGAATAGCCTGGAGCTTATGCTATAATCTGATCAGCCTGGGCAATGCTGTAATTTGAGGAGGATATACGCCTGTGATTTCACGACGTACACATATATTCCATAGTGTGGTTGCCGCGCTTCTCGTTGCCCTCCTTGCAAGCGTGGGATTACAAGCAAGCCCTGAGGCTGTTCAAGCCCGTCCTTTACAACAAACAGCGGGTCTTGATGCCAACCCAAAAAATGGTATCCAAGGCCAACAAGTTATTTTTACCATCAATATCAATAATAATACCGCAGCAGAAGAAACCTTTACACCTACAATTGTAACTACTCCTGCAGGTTTTAATCCACCTTCATTTTCACCTTCTTCGGTCACACTAGCGCCGAACACAAGCGGGCAAATTCAAATGACGGTTGATGTCCCTGCTTCTCAACCTGTGGGCCAGCATACTTTTATAGTTGATCTAACTTACAGTGGAGGAGCCGTACAAGTACAACCCACTATCAATGTACTTGCGCCCACTAACACTATTCAGCCTACTCCTGCGAACACTGCAACCATTACGGTTACTTCGGAAGAGAGCGTCTATGCCGATCTGGAAAGTGTGATCACTTATAATTTTTCTATTCGAAATACTTCTGGCGAAAATCGCACTTATAATTTCCAGCTTCAAAATACCTCTGGTGCAGTAGCCCAATATCTATTCGATCCTACATCAGTTAGTGTTGCACCGGGTGACAATCAGAATTTTAGTTTGCGTGTGGTGGTCACCAATAACCGCAGCTATTTGGGCCAAGTTGTTACGCTGAATGTGCAAGCGACAGAAGGTGGCGGTGTGCGTGCGAGTACCTTTGTGCAGTTTACGGTAACCGAGAATAACCAAACACCCACTCGCACACTTACTCCATCGATCACACCAACCAATACGCCGACCACTGGGCCTTCGATCACCTCTACGCCGCCTATCTGTGAAGACGCCTATGAGCCAGACAACGATATGCGCAATGCGAAGCTGATCGAGGTCAATCTGCCCCAGCCTTCGACCGATGTATCGCCGCATGTGCCGACCCACACCATCTGTCCGGCCGGCGATGAAGACTGGCTCTACTTCGGCGCGCTGGCTGGCAAGGTTTATACGATCGATATCACCGAGATGTCGCTGGGCCTCGACCTCTCGCTGGCGCTCTACGACTCGGAAGGTCGTATGCTGGCCTTTAACGACGACTACTACAACCGCCCTGCGCCCACGCCCGATGCGCGCAACAACCCCCAAGGCACCGATTACACCAATCTGCGCCCGCGCATTCAGTCGTGGACCGCGCCCTACAACGGTATCTTCTACATTCAGGTGCGTGACGCCGCAGGCAAAGGCCGCGAACGAGGCTGGTACTCGATCGTGCTGCAGAGCGAAAGCTACGGCCCGACCCCGACGATGATCAACGAGCTCTGTCTCGACATGTTCGAGCCAGACGGCCTGCCCGAACAGGCGCGCCTGATCACCTCCAACGAGGTGCAGATCGCTCACACGCTCTGTCCGTCGGGCGATGCCGACTGGAGCTACTTCTTCGCCAAGGCGGGCAAGACCTATATGATCTTCACCGATACGCGGCCCTACGCCTCGCAACACCCGCGCGGTGGCACGGTCAACAAAGATACCGAGGCGGGCGCCGATACGATTATGTTCTTGGTTGACCGCGACGGCGTGAGTCTGCTCGACTTTAACGACGATATTCCGGGCGGCAATTCGCTCGACTCGCAGATCGAATTCACGCCTTCGGTAGACGGTTTCTACTTCATACAGGTGAAGAATATCGGCGATATCGGCAATCAGTTTATTCGCTACGACCTAACGCTCCAGCTCTGTTGCCGGGCCAAACCGACTGTGGCCGCCCGCAGGCACTGCCAGCGACGCCGACCTTGCCGCCGGTATCGAACGGCTCGCCTTCGGAGACTCCGGCAGACTTTAACCTCGACGATACGGTCACACCAACCATGACCAATACCCAAGAGGTTTTACAGCAACAGAAGATCGATCAGGTTGTGATCGGCGAATATCAGCCGCCCATCCTGCGCTTCTGGAACTATATCTCATCGATGTTGTGGAATCGAGCCGGGCTACTCGCCAACAGCTAAACAGCGCATTCCGCAAGCTCGATCGACTCGTCGCCAACAAGATACTTGTCAAACGACACTAGCGACAGGAGGTCACCAGCACATCGCGATAGATGTCGCGCACTGGTGGCCTCCTGTTTCTCTATCTGGCGCATAGAGATACCAAATCCGTTTCAAAGACTGCGCACGCGAAAACGCAAGACCGGGAAAAGGTTGTGTGAAATTTCCCACAACAAAGATAGTCAAGTTCCACTCTGCCGAAGGCCAAAAATGATCAAGCGGATTTGGTATGAACAAGGAGCGTAACATGAGTATCTATGACCCGAGTGACCCCAACTTCGCCTTCACGATCGGCATCGAAGAAGAGTACCAAGTCATCGACCCCCAAACGCGAGAATTGCGCTCCTACATTACCCAGATCCTCGATGAAGGCAAGCAGATTCTGCGCGAACAGATCAAGCCCGAACTGCATCAAAGCATTATCGAAGTTGGCACCGAGCCTTGCCGCACCATCAGCGACGCGCGCCGCGAAGTGGTACATCTGCGAGGCACCATCGCGGGGCTAGCCGCCAAGCAAGGCTTGCGCATCGCGGCGGCGGGCAGCCACCCGATCTCGTCGTGGCTGCAGCAAGAGATCACCCCCTTCGAGCGCTACAAAGGCGTGATCGAAGAGATGCAAGATGTGGCGCGCCAACTGCTGATCTTTGGCATGCACTGCCATGTCGGCATGCCCAACCGCGAGGTCGCTATCGAGTTGATGAATGTGGCGCGTTATGTGCTACCCCACCTGCTGGCGCTCTCGACCTCATCGCCCTTCTGGATGGGGCGCAACACCGGCTTTAAGTCTTATCGCAGCGTGGTCTTCTCGGGCTTCCCGCGCACGGGCATTCCGCCCAGCTTCACATCGGCCGCCGAGTTCGAAAACTACGTCAACCTGCTGATCTCGACCGGCTCGATCGATAACGGCAAAAAGCTCTGGTGGGATATGCGCCCGCACCCCTTCTTCAACACGCTCGAATTCCGCATCTGCGATATCGCTACCAAAGTCGAAGAGTGTCTGGCTCTGGCAGCTATGATGCAGGCCATCATCGTCAAGTTCTACACCCTGTTCGAAAACAACATGACCTTCCGGGTCTATCGCCGCGCCCTGATTATGGAAAACAAGTGGCGTGCTCAGCGCTGGGGTTTGGCCAGCAAACTGATCGACTTCGGCAAACGCAGCGAAGTCGAGGCGGTCGCCCTAGTGCACGAGATGGTCGAACTAGTCGATGATGTGGTCGATATGTTGGGCAGCCGCAAAGAAGTCGAATATCTGCTGCACATCGCCGAGCATGGCACCAGCGCCGACCGCCAGTTGCGCGTCTACGAAGAGACCGGCAGCCTCGAGGCCGTCGTCGACCATTTGATGGCCGAGACTATGGAGGGCGTGCCTGTCATCAGTAACTAATCTTCTGCTCTAGCACACACATAGCGACCAGCCTTGCCGAGCAGCAGGGCTGGTCTTTTTAATACGAAATTCGTTCGATTATTTTGTATTTGGCCTTCGGCTGAGCGCAAATTGACTATTTTTGTTATCCCGCGTTGAGAGAATAGTCTTCCCACCTTGCGAGAATAGCAACCTTCACACCAATGGGGCGTCAGCGTTGCGAATACAGAGCGCACGCTATGCTTGGTTTTTGGGGAGCGCTCGGCGCGCAACGATACGACCTTGGGCTTGCGGGCAGGATGTTGGTAGCCGTAGGCGGACGCGCCAAAAGCTCGCTTTGGGGGAAGAGACCTGGCCGCCACAACTCTGCACTTATCAGGCGGGTTTAATTGCCGTTTCATGGCGTAACTCTTGCAATAGAGGCTTCTAACAAATCGAGCTCGGCTCTGCTGTAAACACCAAACGATCGCAAAAAAACATAAAACTTCTACTAGACGCTCAATTCATCTAGGAACCACCTTATGTCGCGGCATCACATCCTCACAGTCCTATTTGTGCTAAGCCTCTTTCCGCTGGCCTTCTACACAGGGCGAAGCAGCCAGGCCGCTAGTGGAGCGATCTCTGGAACGGTCTTTCACGACTACAACGGCGATGGCCGCTACGACGCCAACGACAGCGCCGTGGCCAATGTGCGGGTACGTATCTTCGACGCAAGCGGCAAGCTACAGGGCAGCGCCTATAGCGCGAGCGACGGTAGCTACAGCTTTAGCCCGAGCGGAAGCGGCCCCTATCGAGTCGAGTTCTCGGCTTGGCCAAGCCATCTGTACCCCAGCGCGCTCGGCCCCGATAACGCCAGCAGTGTGCAGTTTGTCGAAGCAGGCGCGAGCGACATCAACTTTGGCCTGATCGACCCCGCCAAGTATAGCCAAAGCAACCCGCTGGTGAGCATCAGCTACTTCCACCCCGGCTCGGGCAAGTCCAGCTTCGCGGCCAACAACAGCACGGCCGCTATTCGAGTCTTCCCCTACTACCAGAGCGGCAAAAATGGCGATTCAGACTACAGCGCCCCGCTAATGAGCGTGCCCGTCTCGCAGATCGGCAGCGTGTGGGGCATGAGCTATCAGCGCAACACCAAGCAACTGTTTGTTAGCAGCGCCCTGCGACGCCACGCCGGTTTCGCCCACGGCCCGAGTTACCTCTATCTGCTCGACTACCGCGACGGGCCGAGCGATACGCCGCTGGTCAAGCTCAGCCTCGAAGGCCTTCAGCCCAGCAACGGCGGCCCACCCATCGAGCTGGGCAGCGTCTGTCGCGCCGATAGCAGCGGCGGCCCGAGCAACCCAAGCTGCGTCGAAACCAGCCAAGGTGGCACAGGCATCAGCCAAGACTACAGCCTTCCCGATGACCCGAGCGAGCCAAGCATCGACCTCGACGCCTTTGGCAAAGTCGGCCTGATCGGCTTCGGCGGCAGCGCCATCGGCCCAGACGAAAACAGCCTCTGGTTGGTCAACCTCTATCAGCGCGCCCTGATCAAACTCGATATCAGCGCAGTCGATGCCAGCAGCGATAGCAGCTTCGCAAACAGCATCGGCTCGATCGAACAGTACCTGCTCACCGATCTGAGCGGCCTGCCAAGCTGCACCAAGGGCCAATTCCGGCCTTGGGCGCTAAGCTTCTACAACGGTTTCGGCTATTTGGGCGGCGTGTGTAGCGGCGAAAACGAAGATACGCTGGTCGACAATCCGCCTAGCGACTATACCAACCTTACGCGCCAGCGCCGCAACAACGCCAATATCAGCGCCCATGTGCTGCGCTTCGACCCCAACAAGCTCGCCGCTGGTTTCAGCCAGCAGTTGCAGTTCCCGCTCGACTACCGGCGCGAACCACATAGCAGCGCGCTCGATTCGGCCTTCAATGTCTCGACGTGGCAGCCCTGGGCTTTAAGCTGGAGCGATTATGTCAATCTTACGATGGGCAGCGGCGTCTACCAGAGCTACGCCCAGCCCATCTTGAGCGATATTGCTTTTGATGACAATGGTGCTATGTTCATCGGTTTAGCCGATCGTTTAGCCTTCCAGCTAGGCATGCGCCAATACACACCAGTCTCACAGTCGACCACCCAGATCTACGGCGCCTCGGCGGGCGATCTGCTCAAAGCCTGCCTGGTCGACGGCGGCTGGCTGCTCGAAGGCAGCGACCCAAGCTGCCCGGTCAACGAGCCGAGCCTGCCCGACCTGCGCAACGACGATGGGCCGAGCAACCAAGGCGAGTTCTTCTACAACGATGTATACGGCGACCACCGCGAAACCGCCCAAGGTGGGCTGGCCTATCTGGCAGGCTCGGGCGAGGTGATGAGCACTTCGATGGACCCGCTCCAATACCATTCGGGCGGTGTGCGCCGCTACAACAGCGAGAGCGCGGCCATTGCAGGCAGCTACGAAGTCTACCTCGGCGCTTGGAACGATCGCAGCACCTTCCACAAGGCGAACGGACTGGGCGACCTCGAGATCCTTGTTGATCCCGCCCCTATCGAGATCGGCAATCGGGTCTGGTTCGATCGCAACTACAACGGTCTGCAAGATGCAGGCGAAAGCGGCATTCAGGGCATTACAGTGCGGCTCTATGCCCCCGATGGCACGCTGCTCGACAGCGCCCTAACCGATAGCGAGGGCATCTATTCCTTCTCGAACGGGCCGGGCAGTTCGAGCGCCAGCGTGCGCTATGGCATCACCGGTCTGCGCCCCAACACCAGCGGCTACGAGATCCGCATCGATAACCCCGCCGACTACGGGCCGAGCGGCGCGCTGCAATACGCCATCCTCACGCTCGCCAACGTGCAAGCTGGCGATAGCGAGCTTGTGGGCGATATCAGCGATTCCGATGCGACTCTGCCCGACAATACGCGCCCGATCGCAGAGGGCAACTATCCCTACAAGCGCTTCGCCACTGGCCCCGCCGGTGCCAACAACCATAGCTACGACTTTGGCTTTTTCGGGAACTTCGACCTTGCGCTGCGCAAAAGCCTCGCCCCCGGTCAGCCCGATAAGGTCAGCCTTGGAGATCGCATCACCTTTAGGATCACGCTCTTTAACCAAGGTACGATTCCCGCCCAGCGAGTGCAAATCGTCGACTATCTGCCGAACGGGCTTGCGCCGGCAGACTCGCGCTGGACGCAGATGGGCAGCAACTATCTGAGCTACACCTTCGCCGAGCCGATCGCGCCCGGTGCGAGCGCAAGCATCGATCTCAGCGTGCAGGTGCAACAGAACGCTCCGATCGGCAAGCTGGTGAACGCTGCCGAGATCGTGCGAGCCGAAGATCCGTTTGGCAGGCAAGCCAGCGACAGCGATTCGTGGCCCGACGCCGACCCGCACAACGACGGCCCTGTGATCGATGATCAGATCTACCGCAGCGCCCCGCACGACGAAGACGACCACGATATCGCGACGATCGAGGTCGTAAGCAGCAGCCGCGTGGTGTTTAGCGCTATGTTGAGTCAGCCCGAAGAAGATGGCGTTCGTTTGTATTGGCAAACCAGCAGCGAACAAAACATTAAGGGCTTCCATATTCTGCGCAGCAGCAGCCCTTCGCTCGAACGCGCCGAATACATCACCAGCGTGCTGATTCCTGCCAACGGCACTAGCGCCACGCAGATGGCCTATCAGTGGCTCGATCGCAGCGCTCCCAACGATTATTCCTACTACTGGATCGCCAGCCACGATCAGTTCGGAAACGTCGAGTATGTCGGGCCGTTTTCCAACCGCCCAGAGCAGCCGATAACGGCTACTCCTACAACGGCCACGCCTGTGCCTAGCACCGCTATACCGCCCACGCCTACCGAACAAGTGCCGATTGAAACGAGCTATAAGCTGTTTTTGCCCATTGTTCAACACTAATCTTATGTAAACACAATCGCCATCTCAAACGTTCGTTATAGCGTATCCACTTAGAGGCTTGCTCTTTGGCAAGGCATAAAAACGAACATAGTGATCAACCGGTTGCGGTAGTACATCGATTTGGCGGCCTGGTCTCTCCCTCCCATTCGATCCTTAGCGCGTCCGCCTCCGGCTACAAAATTCCCGCCCACCAAAAGACAATCCGTCTAGCGCAAGCGCTAGACGGATTGTTCGTGTTTTCATAGCAAATCCCTTTTGAAGATGTGCATTATTTCAAGGCAGGAAAGTAAAAAGCTGGAAACAAAGTTGTGTGGGCATAACTCTCATGCCTATCGATGTTTTATCACCGTTACTATATTGTATGTTATTCGGTCTATGAAATAGACAAATTAATTTAATGTCAAATCCAAATTTTAAAGAGATTTCTCAGTAAGATTACAAACTAACATAACTAAGCGCCTATCAATGTGGCCCTGCCACATTCCTCATTCCCCAAATCGGAAGCTTTTCAAGCTTCTCCTACCTCAGCAATACGCGTTCTTGAGTGCTGATCCCTGAAGTCTCTTCTCTATAAGCAGCATGTGTCCGCCACGATAAACATCTTAGCTGAAGGGTAGGTTCTTCTCATGAAGCGGAAATCTTTCTCATCAAAAGCAGTATTTACGACAACATTAGCCATCTTGGGGTTTATCTTCGCCAGTTTGGCCCAGTCTCCCCTAGTACAAGCGGCTGGACCAATCACGGGCACAGTATTTCGCGACTTTAACGGCAATGGAACACGCGATCCCGATGAGATCGGCGTTCCCGGAGTAACAGTCACAGCCTACGACTCAACCGGTGCCGCAATCGACGATGAGATCAACCAAACGCCGCCCAACGATGAAGATGATCACGACATCGCTGAGGTGACGCTCGTCCAGAATTTTGACCTCGCCCTGCGCAAAACGCTGGCCACGGGTCAATCAGCTACCGTCAATCCCGAAGACTTGGTCAACTTCACGATCAGCATCTTCAACCAAGGCAATACAACGGCCCAAAATGTAACGATCACCGACTATCTGCCTGCTGGCTTGAGCTTGGAAGATAGCGACTGGACCGCTGGCCCCAACAATACCGCCACTATTACGCTGCCCGGCCCCATCGCGCCCGGTGACAGCACTTCGGTCGATATCACCGTTCGGGTCGACGCCGATGCTAGCCCCGGCACATTCATCAACACGGCCGAGATTAGCCGAGCCGAAGATCTGAACGGCAACACGCCTACCGATATCGACTCGACACCCGATAACGATCCCAACAACGATGGCAACATCATCGACGATGAGATCAACCAAACGCCGCCCAACGACGAGGATGATCACGATATCGCCGAAATTGAGATACTTGGACCAACCAATATTGGCCTGAACTTCTTCCGCGCCAGTATGTTGCAGCAGGGCATCAAGCTTGAATGGCAAACTAGTTTCGAGCAGAATACATGGGGTTTCCATATTCTGCGCAGCAGCCAAGCTTCGCTCAGCCAAGCCGAACGCATCACCGATCAACTGATCGTCGGCCAAGGGCGCGGCTCACTCGGTGCCAGCTATAGCTGGTTAGATACGAGCGCCCAGCCCAACCAGAGCTACTACTACTGGCTGGTTGAACACGAGATCGGCGGTGCAACCCACACCTTTGGCCCCTTTAAGGCCGAAAGTATGCCGAGCGCCAACTATTCGATCTTCTTACCTCATATCCGCCATCCTTAGCTCTAGCTAGCTGAAGGAAGAAAGGGTTTGTGTCACAACGCTGTGGCACAAACCCTTTTGGTTTTGATAACAAATCCGGCTGAACACTCTCTGTTTTTGGCCTTCGGCAGAGCGAAACTTGACCAACTCCTTTCTGAGTTTTCCTTTTCACGTATTGCGAAAGGGATCGGTCTTTAAACCGGATTTGATATGACTAGACACTCTGTTTCTGTTGTTGGTTGGAGGGGCGCTCGGCGTGCAGCTACAAGCCCTTTTTGATGGGCGGAACGTTGATAGCCGTAGGCGGACGCGGTTGAGAGTATCTTTGAGGGGAGAGACCAAGCCGCCAAAGGCTTAATAGGGAGCTTTTCGGAAACGTAGCTACAGCCGTTACACAGCAAAAGAAGGCCCATAGCGAGATGGATGTTGTTCGAGTACTGACAAACGGGTGATATAATGCAGGGGATCCATCTGTATACAGACAAAGGAGCAATTAGTAATGAGTAATACAGTTCCGCCCCAGGGCGAAGTGATTACCATCAAAGATGGTGTTCTCTCGGTTCCCGATAACCCCATTATCCCCTTTGTTGAGGGTGACGGCACCGGCCCCGACATTTGGCGAGCAAGTGTGCGCGTATTCGATGCTGCTGTAGAGAAGGCTTATGGCGGCAAGCGCAAGCTGGTCTGGCACGAAGTTCTGGCTGGTGAGAAGGCCTTCAAGCAGACCGGCAACTGGCTGCCCGATGAGACCGTCGAAGCCTTCCAGAAGTATCTGGTTGGTATCAAAGGCCCGCTGACCACCCCGGTTGGTGGCGGTATCCGCTCGTTGAACGTGGCACTGCGCCAATTGCTCGACCTGTATGTCTGTCTGCGCCCCGTGCGCTACTTCGAGGGTGTGCCTTCGCCAGTGAAGCACCCTGAGCTGGTCGATATGGTGATCTTCCGCGAGAACACCGAAGACATCTATGCTGGTATCGACTTCCAAGCTGGCGGCGAAGCTGCTACCCTCGTGCTGAACTTCTTGAAAGACAAGCTGCCCAAGGAATTCAAGAAGATCCGCTATGGCTCCGAAGACTTCGAGAGCGTTGGCGTGGGCATCAAGCCCGTCTCGAAGCCCGGCACCGAGCGCTTGGTACGTGCTGCTATCCAGTACGCCATCGATCACAACCGCAAGAGCGTGACCTTGGTGCACAAGGGTAACATCATGAAGTACACCGAGGGCGCCTTCCGTGACTGGGGTTACGAGCTGGCTAAGCGTGAATTCGGCGCTGTCGAGATCGACGGTGGTCCGTGGTGCAAGCTGCCCAACGGCATCGTGATCAAGGACGCTATCGCCGACATCACCCTGCAGCAGGTTCTGACCCGCCCGAACGAGTTCGACGTGATCGCTACCTTGAACTTGAACGGCGACTACCTCTCCGACGCGCTAGCCGCTCAGGTCGGTGGTATCGGTATCGCTCCCGGCGGTAACATCAACTATGTGACCGGCCACGCGATCTTCGAGGCTACCCACGGCACCGCGCCCAAGTACGCCAACCAAGACAAGGTCAACCCGGGTTCGGTTATCCTCTCGGGCGATATGATGCTGCGCTACATGGGCTGGCACGAGGCCGCCGACCTGATCATCAAGGGTCTGGAGAAGGCTATCGCTAGCAAGCATGTCACCTACGACTTCGCTCGCTTGACCGAGGGCGCTACCGAGGTCAGCTGCTCGAAGTTCGGCGACATCATCATCGAGAACATGTAAGATCTGCGAGCGATCGCAGAAGAGGCGGTGGGCAGTTTTGCACACCGCCTCTTTTCTATGCCCTCCCCCGCAAGCAGGGCGTTCGGCCCTCTCCCCCTGCCCCTCTCCCGCAAGCAGGAGAGGGGAGACTGGCTGCGTTCACCAAAGAAGCCGTACCCTTC
>Ga0207874_1002515_pt1 | contig 17016 bp, 11 predicted proteins | sample HigsolmetaAR201D_FD_184833 | JGI IMG/M metagenome (GOLD analysis project Ga0207874, IMG submission 184833) | Ionic liquid and high solid enriched microbial communities from the Joint BioEnergy Institute, USA - AR20-1-D (SPAdes) (version 2) ...
CACCATCTCGCTGGTCGTTGCGTTCGCGCTCGCGCGCGTCCTGCACGTGACGGCCATGTTCGTGCCGCTGAAGATCCTGCTGCTGGTCACGGCCGACGGTGTACCGTCCTACTTCCGCGCCTTCATCACGCCCGAAACGAAGAACGTCTGGGTAGTGGGCCTGGTGGTCGCCGTCGTAGCCGCCTACCTGCTGTCGATCTACCTGGCATCCGTGACGCGATCGATCGCACACGCCGGGGCGGCGGCCGTCGATCGATTCAGGTCCGGCCATCCAGCGGCAGTGCCTCCCGACGATCTCGTGTCAGGCTTCGCCAAGGTAGGAGAGTCGTACGGCGATCTGCTGTTCTTCGTCGTGGCCTTCGCCGTCGGCCTCTACTTCAACCCGGTGCTGTTCGTCGCTTTCGCCGCCGTTCTGGCCATCGAGGCGACTCTCTTCGGCATCGCTCTGCGCCGCTACCTGTCGCAGAAGGACGAAACCCCGGAAATCCTGTACGAGAAATGGCCCAAGGCTTCCGGGGTGTTCGCCACGGCGAACTTCCTGATTGGCTTCTCGATCCTGCTGCTGCAGTTCCTGTTCGGCACGTATACGAACGTCCTCGTCGGCATCCTGTCGGTGTTTCTCATGCGCCAGATGCTCGGCGCTCTGACGCGCTACAGCCTGCACGGCACCTGGCTCTGGCAGTACCGGGATGAGCTCGAGCCGCGGACGCCGGAGACCCCGCCGCGCCGACGGGTCCTTCCCCGACACATTGCCGTCCTGAGGCATCGCCTGCAGCCTCGAGCGTACCGTGAAGAGCTCGGGCACCGACTCGCCGCTGCCGGCTATTCCCCGTTCTCCCACATCGAGCACACGTTTCTGGAAGGCCGGGCGCCGGACTGCATCATCGTCCGCTCACTCGTCCGGTTCGACGACGGCAGTCGGGAACGGACGTTTGTCGACCGCATCTACTTCGCGCAGGGCCCGGCGTCGCTGAAGCACGAAGATCTGTGCCTGCAGCACCTCCCTGACCTGACCGCCTGGACGGGCACTATCGTCTCGACCGATACGAAAGGGCCGTTGACGAGGCGCCTTGCCGAAGTTCCCTTCTCCGCCATCGCGGATCCTGCACAGGCGAAGGACACACTGCGGCAACTTCAGCAGCGGTTCTGGCAGATCCGTCCGTCCGATGGCCTCGAGCGGCTGTGGCGGGCCCGCCATCCGTCGCTGGCTTCCCGGCTCGCCTCCGCCCCGCTCGCCCTGCTCACCGCGGCAGCCGCGTCCGAAGCTGAGCGGGCCTCGGTCCGGCAGCTGAGCGCACAGCTGCCGTCGATCCAGGCGCTGGTCGACTCTGCGCCTATGTACGTGGCCAACGCGCGGCTCGGGCGAACCGGTGTGTTCGTCGACGATTCGGGGCTCCCGTGGGTCGTCGACTGGACGAAGTGGCGACTCGAACCACTCGGCGTGGGCCTGTTGAGCATCTCCGGTCCCGATGTATTCGCACGAGAAATGGTCGAACTGCTGCAGGCGGACGCCAGGACGTCGGCCGTCTCCGAGGACCTGCTGTTCCTCGTCGCCTATGTCGCCGATCTGCTGACCAAGCTCGAGCGCCTGCACCTGACGAGCGCCCTGCAGGTCGTGCCCGAGGTGCTCATCCGCACCAGTGCGCTGCAGGAACGTTCCCAGCCTCGAAGCGTCGGCTCGTGATTGGTCCCTCGTCCCCCACCATCCGGTCGTTGCGTATCTGCATGGGCGTGTGGGGCAGCCTCCGCCACGATGCCCGCGTAGCACGGTCGGCCGGAAGCCTTGCCCGCGCGGGCGTCAGTGTCACGGTCGTCGCCGCAAGCTGGAGGGACGAGGAGCTTGGACGCCGTCGGCACCCTCTGGGCTTCGAGGCCGTCACGGTCCGCCGGCGGCCGCCACGCGGGCTCGAGGCCGGCGCGGCCGGTGCCGGGCCGATCCGCCTCGCCGGCTGGCTGGTTCAGTCGGTTCCCGCGTACTGGCGCTTCATGCGCGAGCTCTGGCGCACCAGCGCCGACGTCTACCACGCTCACGACCTCCAGGCACTGCCCTGGGTCTGGCTGGTGGCCCGCCTGCGGCGGCGTCCGGTCGTGTACGACGCTCACGAGATCAGCGCCGATCGAAGCGGCTTCCGGCGCATCGGCCGGATTGTGGCCGCCGTGGAAGGCGCCCTGGCCCGGAGGTCGGCCGCGATGATCACCACGACCGACATGCGCGCCGACTACTTCGCGCGGGCGTACGGCGTGCCACGCCCGATCGTCCTGCAGAATCGCCCTCACTATGCCGAACCGCCGCGCACGCGCCGGCTCCACGACGCCCTCGGCCTGCCTGCCGATGCGGTGGTCGTCCTCTATCAGGGCGGCCTGCAGCCACACCGGGGACTGTTCACCCTGCTCGACGTCGTTCCCGATGTTCCCAGCGCGCACTTCGTGTTCCTTGGAGACGGCCCCCTGCGCTCAAAACTCGAAGCACGCGTACGCCAGCGGGGGCTGCTGACCCGAGTTCACTTTCTGCCGGCCGTCCCCTGGCACGAACTGGCGGTCTGGACCGCGGCCGCCGACGTCGGTGTACAGCTCATCGAGAACACGAGCCTGAATCACTTCACGACCGACTCGAACAAGCTGTTCGAGTATGTGATGGCCGGGCTCCCGGTGGTGGCGAGCAACTTTCCCGAGATCCGGCGCATCGTCACGGCCTATCGGCTCGGCGAGCTGGTCGACCCAGCCGACCGGTCGTCCATCGCGGCGGCCCTGCGGCGGCTCACGACCGGTGAACACCTCCGGGAGCAGTACCGGCAGAACGCGCTCGCGGCGCGACGGGACCTGTCATGGGAAACGCAGGAATCCGAACTGCTTGCCCTGTACGAACGAATCGCCCCGAAGCGAACCACCTCCTCTGTCGGTGCCCCGTGACGGCGACCTGTTTCGGGGCCCTGGTTCGCGTCACCGGGTATACTCATGCGCACACAGCAGCCGGGCACGCCCGCCGGTCGGTCGCAAACAGACGGCTGTGCTGTTCCCGGCCGATCACAGAATCGGGCGTCACGCCGGCCCTCCCCACCGACGCTCCCGGCGCCAGACAAGGCACGTGATGCTTTCGAATGCTTCCATCCTGATCACAGGCGGCACGGGCTCTTTCGGCCACACCTTCGTGCCAATGACCCTCGAGCGGTTCAACCCCCGCCGTCTCGTCATTCTCTCGCGCGACGAGATGAAGCAGTGGGAGATGGCGAAGACGTACGGCAGCGACAAGCGTGTGCGCTTCCTCATCGGCGACGTGCGCGACAAAGCCAGGCTCGACCGCGCCCTGGACGGAATCGAGTACGTCGTCCACGCCGCCGCGACGAAGATCGTGCCGACAGCTGAATACGATCCGTTCGAGTGCATCAAGACGAACGTCATTGGCGCCATGAACGTGATCGATGCCTGCATCGATCGGAAGGTCCGGCGGGTCGTGGCGCTGTCGACCGACAAGGCGAGCAGTCCGCTCAACCTTTACGGCGCGTCGAAGCTCGCATCCGACAAGCTCTTCACGGCGAGCAATTCCTATGTCGGCGGCCGGGACACCCGCTTTGCGGTCGTCCGGTACGGCAACGTCATGGGTTCTCGTGGCTCCGTCATTCCGCTCTTCCTGTCGCTTGCAGAGACCGGCGAACTGCCCATCACGGATCCGCGGATGACCCGGTTCATGATCAGCCTCGAACAGGCGGTAGAGCTCGTCTGGCACGCGTTCGAAGACATGGTCGGCGGTGAGATCTACGTCAAGAAGATCCCGTCCATGAAGCTCCTCGACATCGCCGAAGCGGTCGCCCCAGGGGCGAAGGCCCGCTACATCGGGATCCGCCCCGGCGAAAAGCTCCACGAGCAGATGATCGGCGAAGAGGACGCGCCCTACACTTACGAGTACGACAGCTACTACAAGATCCTGCCGGCCATAAACGACTGGGCGAAGGATCCCGGACGGATCAAGGACGGGCGGAAGGGGCCGCCGGAATTCGTGTACCGCTCGGACACCAATACCGAGTGGATGACCCGGGAAGAACTGCGGGCGTGGATCGATGCGAATCGACACAAGATCGGCCGGATCTGACGGGCCCATCCCATACGGGCGCCACAGCCTCGACGACGACGACATCAGGGCCGTCGTCGAGGTGCTGCGCTCGGACTTTCTGACGCAGGGACCGGTCGTCAGCCGCTTCGAGCGGGCGGTCGCGGACCGCGTGGGCGCCGCCTTCGCCGTCGCGTCCAACAGCGCGACATCGTCGCTTCACCTGGCATGCCGGGCGCTTGGTGTCTCACGGGGTGATCTCGTCTGGACCTCCCCAATCACGTTCGTCGCAAGCGCCAACTGCGCACGCTACTGCGGCGCCGACGTGGACTTCGTCGATATCGATCGCCGATCGTACAACCTGAGCGTCGACAGCCTCGCCCGCAAGCTCGCTTGGAGCCGCAGCGCTGGCCGTCTGCCAAAAGCGGTCATTGCCGTGCACCTTGCGGGCCATCCCGCCGACATGGCCGGCATCCGCGCTCTGGCAGACGAATACGGCTTCCGCATCATCGAAGATGCCTCACACGCTGTCGGCTCGCGCTACCGCGACTCGAAGGTCGGCAGCTGCGAGTACTCGGACATCACGGTGTTCAGTTTTCACCCGGTCAAGATCGTGACGACCGGAGAAGGCGGCGTGGCCACGACGAACGACCCGGACCTCGCCCGTCGGATGGCGCTGCTCAACAGCCATGGCATCACGCGCGATCCGGACGAAATGACGCACGCGCCGGACGGGCCGTGGTACTACCAGCAGATTGATCTCGGGCACAACTATCGGATGACCGACATCCAGGCGGCACTCGGCCTGAGTCAGTTGTCGAAGCTGGATCGCTTCATCGAACGACGCAACGCCCTGGCAGAACGCTACGACCGGATGCTGGCGGATCTGCCGGTCGACGGGCCGTGGCGCGACCCGCGGGACTATTCAGCGTTCCACCTCTACATCATCAGGCTCAAGCCGTCGCACGTGGCCCGTCATCGCGAAGTCTTCGAGCGGCTACGCGCCCGGGGAATCCTCGTCAACCTGCACTACATTCCTGTGTACCGACAACCGGACTTTCCCGGATTCGACCACAAGGACTTCCCCGAGGCCGAGGCCTACTACGCCTCGGCCATCACGTTGCCGCTGTTCCCCGACATGACCGAAGCGCAGCAGGATCGAGTCGTCGCAGCCCTGCGCGATGCACTATGACGGCCGTCGCGGTTATTCCAGCCCGTGGCGGCAGTCGCCGCGTGCCGCGTAAGAATATCCGCCCGTTCGGCGGGCGGCCGATGCTGGCATACCCGATAGAGACCGCCCGACGCTCCGGCCTCTTCGAACGCATCATCGTGTCGACCGACGACGACGAGACTGCGGATCTGGCCCGCAGTTTCGGTGCCGACGTTCCGTTCCTGCGCCCGGCCCATCTCTCCGACGATCACACCGGCACCATTCCGGTCGTCGCACATGCGACCCGGTGGGCGCTCGACGAACTGACGCAGCTGGACTTCGTCTGCTGCATCTATCCGGCAACGCCGTTCCTCGATGCCGACGACCTGCAGCGCGCCTACGGGAAAATGACGGAGGGCGCCTGGGACTACTGTCTGGCGGCATGCGAGTACGCCTCGCCGATCTTCCGGAGCTTCAGACCCCGCGAAGACGGTGGCGTGGAGATGTTCTTTCCCGATCGCTTCCCCGTGCGATCTCAGGACCTGCCGCGTGCGCTGCACGACGCCGGGCAGTTCTACTTCGGCCGGGTCGACGCCTGGCTGGCCGAACGCCCGATCTTCGGTCCACGGTCGACGTGCATTGAGTTGCCGCGCTGGCGGGCGCACGACATCGACACGGAGGAAGACTGGCGGCTGGCCGAACTGGTGTGGCGGGCGCTGCAGACGGAAGCCGCCGACGACCTGTCGACATGAAGGTCGCCATACGTGCCGATGCATCGACTCGAATGGGCTCGGGCCACATCCGGCGCTGTCTGGCCCTGGCGCAGGCCCTTCGTCGGCACGGGGCGACGGTCACGTTCGTCAGCCGTGCCTGGCCCGGCCATCAGCTCCACAGCCTCAGGCGCGAGGGCTTCGGCGTGGAGGAGCTGCCCCCCCCTGCCAACCCGGTTCTGGAACAGGCTGCCGATGCCTTCGCAACAATCGACCGGCTGAAATATACGCATCCGGACTGGCTGGTCGTCGATCACTACGAGCTCGACGCCACCTGGGAAACCGCCCTCCGGCCCCACGTGAAACGGCTGATGGTGATCGACGACCTGGCCAATCGGCCTCACGACTGCGACATCCTGCTGGATCAGACCCTGACGGACACTCCGGGCGAGGTGCGCTACCGGGGCCTGCTGCCGGCGCAGTGCGCGACGCTCTTTGGGCCCCGGTTCGCACTACTATCCGAGGAGTACGCCCGGTACCGACGCACGGCACGGCCCCAGTTGGACAACATCCAGCGCGTTCTGGTGTCGATGGGAGGCAGCGATCTGGACGATGCTACGGGCCTTGCCGTGCGGGCCATGAGCGAACGCGACCTGGCCGGCCTTGAGCTGGACGTCGTCGTTGGTGCGAACTATCCCCACCGCGAGCGACTCCTGGGACTGGCGTCGACACGGGGGCGGACGACAGTTCGCGGGCCGCTGCCCAGTCTGACCGAGGCCATGGCGGGCGCGCACCTGGCCGTGGGCGCCGGCGGCTCTACGAGCTGGGAGCGTCTCTGCTTCGGCCTGCCAGCGGTCCTGGTCAGCATCGCGGACAATCAGGCGCCGAGCTGCCGGGGCCTGCACGCGGCGGGCCTGGCGTTTTATGCCGGCGACGCCGCGGCGTTGACGCCGGGAACGCTAGCGGCCGTCATCCGGGACGCCGTCAGCCGTCTGGAGCGTCTTCGCCGGATGAGCCGCGATGCGTGGTCGACCGTTGATGGGCTGGGAGCGCCACGCGTGGCGACTCGGCTCCTGGACGCGATATGAGCGATATCACTCTCAGACACGCGACTCCGGACGACGTGGATCTGTACTACGAGTGGGCGAACGACCCCGAGGTCCGGCGGCAGTCATTCTCGGGCGAGCCAATCCCGTACGAGGCCCACGTGCACTGGTTCTCTCAGAAAATGGCAGATCCCTCGAGCCATCTCTTCGTGATGCTCGACGGCACCGACCCGGTAGGCCAGATCCGGTTCGACGTCGTGAACGGAATCGCCGGGATCGGCTACTCGGTCGCCCGCCACGCCCGGGGACGCGGGCTGGCACGGCGGCTCGTCGAACTCGGTGTGGCAGCCATGAGCCGACTAGGCGTCACGGTCTTCGAGGCCAGTGTCAAGCCGACGAACGCGCCGTCTCTTGCCGTGTTCCGACGGTGCGGCTTCGAAGAGCGGGGTGACGCCAATTGTCGCGTCTTCGTCCTCGACATCGGATCGCCCGGGCAGGACGCAGCGCCGGACGGCGAAAGGAGCAGGCAGACATGATCAGGATCGGCGACCGCGTCATCGGACGGGAACATCCCCCATTCGTCATCGCCGAGATGTCCGGCAATCACAACCAGTCGCTGGACCGGGCCCTGGAGATCGTGGACCGGGCCGCACATGCCGGCGCCGATGCGATTAAGCTGCAGACCTACACGGCCGACACGCTCACGATCGACCGTCGCGAGGGCGAGTTCGTCATCAGCGACCCGCCAAGCCTCTGGGCGGGCCGATCGCTGTACGAGCTCTACCAGGAAGCCCACACCCCGTGGGACTGGCAGGCGGAGATTTTCCGCCGGGCGCGCGAGCGCGGGCTCGTCTGCCTGAGCACGCCGTTCGACGCCACGGCCGTCGATTTCCTCGAGGGCCTGGACGCGCCGTGCTACAAGATCGCCTCGTTCGAGAACGTCGATCTGGCACTCGTTCGCCGAGTCGCCGCCACTGGCAAGCCGGTCATCATCTCGACCGGGATGGCAACGGTCGCTGAGATCGACGAAGCCGTCCGAGCCGCACGCGATGCCGGCTGCCGCGAGCTCGTGCTGCTCAAGTGCACGAGCACGTACCCGGCGACGCCGGAGAACAGCAACCTGCTGACGATTCCACACATGCGGGAGCTGTTCGGCTGCGAAGTCGGCCTGTCCGATCACACGCTCGGCGTTGGCGCCGCCATCGCGGGCGTGGCCCTCGGCGCAACGGTCATCGAGAAACACCTGACACTGAGACGAGCTGACGGCGGTGTCGACAGCGCCTTTTCGATGGAGCCGGACGAGTTCCGGCAGCTGGTCGACGAGTCGAGGCGGGCCTGGCAGGCACTCGGCAGTGTGTCGTACGGACCGGTCGCAGCCGAACGGAAGTCGCTCCAGTTCCGCCGCTCCCTCTACATCGTCGAAGACGTCCTGCCGGGCGGGGTGCTGACGGAATCTAACGTCCGGTCGATTCGCCCCGGCTACGGCCTGCCGCCCAAGTATCTGGATGCAGTCCTGGGCCTTCGGCTGCCCGCGGGCGCGAAGCGGGGGACGCCGCTGACATGGGAGCTGATCGGGAAGAGTAGGGTCTGATACCTCCTACAGCCGATGCTCTCGAAGGTCGAAAGACCGGTCAGAGGCGGCCGTGTCGGGACTATACTGTTGGCGCTCCCCGCGCCGCGGCTCCGATCTCCGCGCAGAGCAGCGCGCCCGTCACGCGGTTGGTCACGTGAACGTTCGCCGGTAGTGGTCCGGTACGCGGCAACGGCAGGTCCGCTGCGACCTTAGGGTAGTCCTCTCTTTCAGCATAGGAGGCGGTTCCCGCTGTGGAGCCGCCTTGGCAGGATCCGGTGAGATGCATGCGGCAACAGGTTGTCGATGATCCGCAGCTGCTCGAGCTCATGGTGCAGGACTATCTGCGGAGCTCCGGAGAGTTCGGAGCCTCGGCACGCTGGCTCCAGTACTCCGATCGGTTCCTGGCCTACCTTCGAGAGCAGGGACTCAAGGACTTCCGGTCGCGACGGCATCCGAAAGGAACGCCAGGCGCCGTGCTGGCCTCCTTTGGAGCGGTCGACCTGAACCCGTCGTTCGACCGCTGCAGCCCGATTGACCTCTACCATGCTGCCGCCACCTGCTATCTCGGCGAAGGTGCGGTACATATCAGCCAGCTCTCACCTTCTCAGGTCGCTTCTCCCGAAGGCTTCTGCATCGACGGTCGCTTCTATACGCTTTCGTGGCTCAATTTCTATTGTCGATACGCTTACGTCTCGAAGTTCGTGCGCTTTGAGCGCCAGACGATCGTCGAGGTGGGATGCGGTTCGGGTAAGCAGGCAGAATTGCTGAAAAAGGCCCACCCGGATCTGACAATCGTCCTCTTCGACCTTCCGACGCAGCTTTACGTCGCACACCAGTACCTTGCCGCAGTGTTCAGCGACAGTGACGAAGTGGTCGACTACAGAACGACGCGAACCTTCCGCTCCTTCGACGACATTCGCCGTCGGAAGATCAACATCCTTCCGAACTGGCTGTTCCCTATTGTTCGCGATTGTTCGCGGCGCCGCGATCGACCTGCTCTGGAACGCTGCCAGCTTTCAGGAAATGGCTCCTGAAGTCGCGCTTTCGTACCTCCGTGCCGCGTCGTCAGCTGCTGGTATGTTCCTGATGCACAACATCAAGTACAAGCCTGATGCTCCCTGGCCAGGGTCAAGGGGGGTTATCGATCCTGCGCACCTCCCGGGTTTTCGCGAAGTCGACCGTACTCCAGCACGCCTGGCACTCACCCCCGCTACGTGGCTCTATTTTGATAGCCTCTGGAAGCGAGACGAACCTTGGCAGGCGCAATGACTGTTCCGTCGCTACTGGCCCCAGACGGTGTGCTCCGTTCCCTGTACCGGCGTGTCGTCCCGCTTTCGCTCAGGAGGGAAGTCCGAAGGGTCACACGGTCGCTGCGCAGACGTGGGCGGACGAAGGCTTCACCGGCAGGGAAAGTCCAGGCGCAGAAGCATCTGCTGCAGGAAGCCAAAGGACTTCTGTCGGAATGGAAACTCGAAGAGGCCCTGACCCGGGTCGAAGCCGCCCTCGAAATCGACCCCACGCTGCTGCGGGCGCTTCAGCTACGGGCGCACCTGCTGAGTTGTATGGGCCGCCTTGATGAGGCTCGCGAAGCGGCCTGGCAGACTGTTCGACTGTATCCCTTGAATGCTGCCGGACGCCGTCAGCTTCGTGCCCTTGGCGAAGTCCCCCCGACAGTGACACGAGAATCGGCACTGGAGCTGATCACTGCTTCTCGCTACAGCGTAGATACCATCGCTCAAGCCGTGACCTGTCTCTACGACGCCGAGCTGTTTGAAGACAGTCTGGAACTCTGCTCTCTCGGCCTCGTTGCAGCGTCGCGACTGTCCGAGGGTAGACGGACCCGAATCTGGGCGCAGTTCATGCACGCGCGGGGACTGGCGCTGGAAGCGCTTCACCGGCATGATGAGGCGATTCGAACCTGGGAAGCCCTGCTTTCGGATCCATCGTGTGCGGTCGTAGCGGCCACGGGCCTCGCAAGGTGCTACTTCGAAGCAGGCTCTCCCGAGAAGGCCGAGCAGACACTCTCCGCAGCGACACCTCCGGGGCCGAATGGTCCCCCATTCTCTCCCTTCCTGTTCGATGTCTTCCAGGCCTCCGAGAGAATTCGGGACTCCTACGAACTGTATCGTAAGCGCCCGATCAGCATGTCGATCGCAAGCTTCTTCGGCTGCCCACCTCCGACGCAGCTGACCCTTGATGATCCGATCAACCGAACGCGATCCGCCCTGGTGCTCCTGGAAGGTGGTCCGGGCGATGAGCTCCGCTTCTCTTCACTGTATCCGGCACTCGCGAGTCGGTTCGCTCGATTGACCCTGACATGCGATCCGCGACTTCACGGAATCTTGCAGCGGTCCTTCCCTGAAATCGACTTTCTGCCAACGACTCGGCATCGCCGTGAGTTCGTCCGAAGGATGGACGATCGAACACTCGTGCCGAACGGGCTGCTCGTGCCGTTCATGTCGGACGACGTGGTGCGCCTCGGAAGGGGCTATGACCTCGTCTGCTCCCTGCTCGACACCCTGGCCGACCTGCGCCCCAACCGCAAGAGCTTTCGGCTCTCGGAACCACGACTGCTCCGGCCTCGCGACGACCTCCGGCTCGACTGGCAGCAGCACCTGGCGCCCCGCAAACTGCGGATTGGCCTGGCGTGGCGCAGCATGCTGCAGACAGTGGCCCGCAATAGACACTACTGCCGCATCGAGCATCTCAGGCCTCTCACCGAAATACCGAACGTGGAGTTCTGGTGCCTTCAGCCGGACGCCGACCCTGAAGAGCTACATGAACTTACGCCATTTCTGCCCATCAGGATTCCCACAGGCCTCGACCTTATCGATGATTTGGAGGGACAGCTGGCTTTGATCTCCTGCCTTGACTGGGTCATTTCGCCCTTTACGACGACCGGGGAACTTGCTGGAGCTGCGGGCACCAGAACGATCCTGGTCTCGACCACACGCAACACTTTGTGGCGCCGTAACCCCGATGGGACAGACGTGTGGCGTCAGAACGTGACAATCGTGCATGGGAATCCGCTCCACGACAAGGAAAGCGGGATCGCCGCGGCGGTGGAGGTCATCCGCCGGGTCGAACTGGAGTCTGCGCAGTCAGCGGTGTCGGCTTGAGGAACGTCCGGGTGCTGTCTGGCGATAATGCCTCGCGCTACCGGAGTGTGCGCAAACCGCCGCCAATCCAGTCGTCGAGCACACTGCCGATGTCCAATGCGACCGCACCCAGTTCGCGCGCCCGGCCGACGAACACTTTGCCGATGATCCCGCCCGCTACCAGGACTAGGGCACCTGGCGTCGTGACCGGCTCGAGCTGTTGAAGGAGCTCGGAATACACCAGTGGCAGCACCTCGTCGCGAATAACATACCGATCGTTCAGCGACGTTCGGCTGTGTGTCGGCAGACCAATCGTCGTGAGACACGGGAATCCACGAATGCTGTCCGGCAGACACTCCGGCCTGACACTCGACACGATCACGACATGTTCAGCGCGGCCTGCAAGCGACAGAACGGCGTCGACGTCGCTGAACAGCGCAACGTTGACCCGATCCTCTGCCATCAGCGTCTGAGGAGCCGCCAGCGCTGCAATCTCGTGCAGAGCCTGAAGCAGGCCTCGCCCCTGAATCGTCTGCGTCAGCGAGTAGCTGCGATCGCCGTGATCCCGGATGAAGCGATAGATCGCCGGAATGCCGACGACGTCCGCTTCCGCGACGGCCCGTCGGGCCTCGGCGATGATCGCGTCCCGCCGCTCCACCGTAAGCTCTATCCCCCACCAGTGGCGTTCCCGGTTCCTACGATCCTCGGCACGGAAGAACGGACCGTCCGGAAACAGGTAGCCTTCCCCGTCGCCGAGCCGAATCAGCGAGAACGGCCGGCGGCCGTCGAGCGCACGCTCGATCAGTGACACCAGTTCCTTCGCAGCCTCGCGGTTCGTGCGCACGTCCATGAAGGGCATCCTCGTGCGCAGCGCGTCGTACACCGGCTTGAGGTACGCCTCGTACTCACGCGACAGGCTGGACGGTGCCGTGGCGGCAAACTCCGCCTCTGCCTCCGCGTGGCCCCACCCAGGCACACCCCGCCCTTCCAGCACGTCCATCGTCCGGAACTTCAAGAGTTCGAAGGCCGACGCCTGGGCCTCGAACGCGGCCTGCTCCTGCCGCGCTTCCGCCTCGCGCCCTGGCTCCATACGGAGCCTGCGAATCAGCTCGATTCTTCGATTCGGTGGCAGCGACTCTCGGCGAACCTCTCGTGCGCGTGACCAGAATTCGTCAAGGTGGGTACAGGATCCGGATCGAAGAATGACCTGCAGCAGAAGATGCTCGAGCCTGGCCCGCATCCGCGCGGCACCTGAGTAGGTGTAGACGAAACGGGCGATATCGGAAAGCTCGGCGGCACCAATGTCCCGGTTGGACCACATCACTTTCCGGAGATACGTCCATGTTCCGGCGGCCGATCCATCAGGCCACTCGTTGGTCGCGTCCAGAATCTTCCGCAGCACCGGAGCACGCCCCTGAAACAGCGTCTCAAGAACGTCGACGACGATCAGGGGCGGGATGGCACCGGCACGTTCGTTGAGCTGCATCCAGTGCCCCGGATTGTCCACCTCGGCAAGGGTGTACTCGACCAGTTTGAACGTGTCCTGTCTGCCGTGCGATTCATGTGCGGCCGCTGCCCCGGCCGACTTCTCGCCCGCATTCGGGCCCCCTGAACGAGTGTGGGCTGCCACGAACCTGGCGAGGTGGTCACCGAGCTCCGATGCGTGCCGACCGAGACGCTCGAGCCTTCTGCTGGCCGCGAGAGCGACTCTCGAAGCCGGCCGGGGACTCCAGTGGATCGAGCGGGCGAGCAGATCCCGAGCCAGACGTCGCAGCCGCCCCCGGACGGGCCCCCTCCGTCGGGAGGGGGACCGGCGCGATGCCGATGCCCCGGCCACGCCGGCAAGCCGCTTCATTTCAGCGACAAACTCCTGCTGATCCTGTTCGTGCGTCCCGTCCACCGAGGGATCCAGCTCGGCATAGGCCGCCAGCCACTCCGCACTCACGTCGTATGGTGTCCAGAACGCGCCTGACAACGCCTGCAGCGGCACGTGCTTCGTCAGCCCTCGCCGGACAAACCCGTAGTAGTCCGGTGCGATGGGATCGAAGTCGAAGTTCTGGTACACGGGAATGCCGAAATGCAGCAGTTCGATGGCGACCGCGGAGTTGCCGACCAGCGCGACGTGATCTTCGGCCGGGATATCCTTGATCAGCCGGACCCCAGGTGCATCCAGTGACGCGAAGTCGGCAGCACGACTGGCCGGGTGCGCCTTGATCAGCACGCGCGCGATGAACGGGTTACTCGACAGTGCTGCCACCACATCCTTCAGCTGTTCACCGCGAATACGCGACGTCGGATAGATGACAACGGTGACCGGCTCTTCCCTGGGCCGCTGCAGCCGACTCCGCGCGAACGGCTCGTCGTGGCGCGACAGGATATAGACCCGTCCGGCAATTGGTCCGATCTGCTCGTACGTCCTGAGTGACTGACGGTTGCGGAGCACGCTGTACTCGAAGTCGAGCGGCGGAAAGTGATTCGTGACCTCAGCGTGCTGCAGATAGACTCTGGGAACGCCGAGCGCCTTCATGACCATCGACAGCGCTACGCGCGCTGCCGAATGATCGTTGGCCTGGACGAGTGCAGCAGGCTTCACCGAATCGGGATCCGAGAAGGCCACAGCCGAATCCAGCAGGGTCCGGCTGTAAAGGATCTGCTGGTGAACGATAGCTGCCGACAGCGAGCTCCTGTTTTCGAAGAACTCCCGCGCATCCGCGATCAGCAGACGACGGGCCTCCTCCAGCTCCGCTTCTGGAACGAGGGCTGGTCGGGAGCCGCTGTCGGAATAGTTGAACAACCTGATGTTCGTCAGGCGTTCGAAAAAGGCGAACTCGCGTCGATTGTTCGCCGTGCCTCCGTCGCAGCAGATGCCGGGACATGCCGGAAGGAACACCTTCGAGGGCCCCTGCCGGAGCTTCGCCTCGAACAGCGCAAGAGCAGCCTGGCGCATTTCGTCGCTGTCGCCGCTGGAGCGCAACACGGACCATTCCGGGCCGTCGAGTCTTCGGCCCAGGAGCACGTCGTAGTCGGGATTTCCGTCGATGACGCTGGCAACGCGGTGCATCCCCTGGGGATGAAACCGCAGCAGGTCCAAGGCCAGTCGCCCCGCCCGTCCTGTCATCGCGCCATGCTCATGATTCGTTCGGCCAGGTCGGACCGCTCGCCGATCAGCTCCGCTCCCTCGTAGGCCAGGTGGCCCGAGTCCCGATACAGGAACGTGCCGTCAATCATGGTCCGGCAGCGGGCGTCGTCGCAGAAGAAGTCGGTCATGTCGACCACCGGTACCCCGGACCACTCCGACGCAAGAGCCAGCATGCGCCGCCTTTCCTCGAGCACTCTGTCGACCTCCACGCGCTTCAGATCGCAGGATCTGTCCGGGCCGAAGGAGATTCTCCGCCCGGATCGACGCTCGAGGCAATCGCCGATGTCGCTGCCGTCGGCCGGGGGCGGGGCCAGAAGGACGACGCGCTTGCCGGCTTCGCGGAGTGCACGGGCGAGAGCAGCGAGCCCCTCGGCTGCGAGATCGATCGATGTCGGACGCTCAGTCTCACCGTCGGGAGTCTCGATCAGCATCAGGTTGTTGGGGCTGAGAATGGTTGCGAACCGGCCGGCAAGGATCACGATCTCGAGCTGGTCCCGGCGGCTCGCGTACTCGAGGATTCGGCGGTGGATGTCGATACAGCCCCGAGCATAGTCCCGATCGTAGATACCGATCGGTGTCGGTGGGAAGCGCGCCATGCCCAGCAGCGGATCACACGCCCCCCTGGTGGCCTGTTCCAGGCCAACATCAGCCAGCGGTGCTTTGAGGGCAGAGGCCCAGGCCATGGCGTAGGAATCACCCCAGATCAGAACCTTCGCATCTTCCCTGGTTCGGCAGGCTTCCGGAAGTTCGCCGGTGAACGGCACACGTTCGTTGAAGACGCACGCGCGGTCCAGCCCGTAGTTGATGCGACGGACATGGGTATAGTCGCGGTCGTCGGCCCACGCGCGGGCAGTGACGCCTGGGAGCAGGGCCAGAACAACCGCAGCGACGGCCAACCCGCCGGCAAGCAGACGTCTCTGGTGCAGGAACCCCCTCCGGAAAGGCTCCTCGACGAATCGATACAGCAGTACGCTTCCGATCGTTGCGACGAGGACGGCCGTCCACAGCGCCCAGGCTGGAGGCTGATCAGACCATGCGGCCCGCGTGAAGACAATCGCGGGCCAGTGCGTCAGGTACAGGGAGTACGAGATGTCTCCAACACGGGCGAGCGACCTGGCAACAGTCGACGCCTCGATGGCAGGTCCCGTCCGGCCGGCCACGGCCAGTGCAGTGGCCAGGACCACCAGCAGTGCGTCGAGCCCCGGGTGAGGCCCGCCACTCGGAAAGGTCGGTACCAGCAGGATGACGACAGCTGCTGTAAGCCAGGCAACGCGACGGACGAACGCTGGAAGCCTTTCGATCGGAACGAGAGCCACGATTGAGCCGGCGCCGAGTTCCCACGCCCGTGTTGGCAGAACATAGAACGCCAGGTCGGGTGCAGTCGACGCCAGCCCGACAGCGAGCGCGAGACTGAGGACGGATGCGGCCGTCACCGCCGCCAGTCGCACCCTGCGCCCGAGAACGAGCAGCAGGACCGGAACGACGAGGTAGTACTGCTCCTCGAGGGCGAGGGACCAGAAGTGCAGGAAGGGTTTCGTTTCGGCGGCGCCGTCGAAATACCCCGACTGCCGCATCAGAACCAGGTTTGCCGTGAACGTCACGGCGCCGAGCACCCGCGCCTTCATCTCGGCCACCGCCACGGCCGAGAGAAACAGGGGCGCCAGCACGACCGTGACGAGTGTGACCACGTACGCCGCCGGGAGAAGGCGCTTGGCGCGCCTGTAGTAGAACTCCCGCAAGCTGAAGTGTCCCTGGGCTACAGCGTTGACAATCAGTCGGGTAATGAGGAACCCGGAGATGCAAAGAAGACGTCAACGCCCAGGTAGCCAGCTGGAAGCCAATCGGCTCCGGCATGGTAGAAGACGACCAGCAGGACGGCGATGCCTCGAAGCGCCTGAATATCCAGCCTGTGTTCCGGGCGACTCAACGTCGCAATGTCTCGATCTGCTGGCATCCTTGTCACCCGCTCACGCCCGCGCTGTCTGGCTCCCTGATGGTCCACGGCAGACCAGCCTCATGCCGCAGCTCCTGTTTGGTCCTTCGTGCGGCAGCCCTTATTCTTGACTGGTCACGCCTGCTCACGTTCTTCAGGTCCCAGGGCCGGCATGGCAACGGACACCAGGGATGCGTGCATCGACCACCTCTCCCCAACGTTCCGACGGCCTTCGCATCCTCTTCCTCACCGAATACTTCCCTCCGGAAACGAACGCCGCCGCGTCGCGGGTGTTCGAGCGGGCCCGCCTCTGGGCCGGCCA
>Ga0207874_1002517_pt1 | contig 17000 bp, 14 predicted proteins | sample HigsolmetaAR201D_FD_184833 | JGI IMG/M metagenome (GOLD analysis project Ga0207874, IMG submission 184833) | Ionic liquid and high solid enriched microbial communities from the Joint BioEnergy Institute, USA - AR20-1-D (SPAdes) (version 2) ...
GCCCTCCGGGCTCGTCCCCCGCCAGCCAACTCAACCAACAGCAGGTATAGGTGACAACTTCTGATCAGGACTTGACATGGGGGCGGCAGTGCATCTTCATCAATCACCACCCATCTCCGCGTCTCCGTGGTTCATTCGACTCTTCGCAGCACAGCCACATACCCCCCATCGTGATACGCCGTATCCGGCACATCCGCTGACGGCAGAACGCTGTCTTCCTCCACCAGCTCAAACCCACCATGCCGCGACAGGAATGCCTGCACGCGCTGCTGGTTTTCTTCCAGCCAGATGCTGCATGTGCTGTAGATCAGCAGCCCACCGGGCGCGATAGCGTCCGCTGAGTCGTCGAGGATGCGATCCTGCAACTTGGCCAGCGCTGTCAGGGCTCGCTCGCTCTGGGCATACCGCGCCTCCGGCCGGCGCGCCATGACGCCGCTGTTGCTGCACGGCGCATCGACGATCACGCGATCGAACTGCCGCCGGGCATCGGCTGGCAGTTCTTCCATCATCCCGGCTTGGTGTACGGCAATGTTCGCAAACCCGCGCGCCGCCATCATCCGTCGCAAGCCGTCGATCCGCGCTGCATTCGGATCCATCGCGACGACATATCCGCCTTCGCCGACCTGCTCTCGCATTTGCAGCGTCTTGGTCCCCAGACCGCAGCATCGGTCGAGCACCGCCTGCCCGGCTTGCAACCCGGCCCGATGAACGACGCGCGCAGCCGTCGGATCCTGCACCTGCGCAATCCCCTGCTGGGCCCACTGCGCCAGCAGCGAGGCCTTCGCGCCGCGTACGACATACATGCCGGGCATCTCGTGCGCCTCGACCGCCACACCCGCGTCGGCTGGCGGTGGCGAGGCTGCGCGCACGATCGTCGGCGCCTCGCGATTGTCGTGGCGGCAGATGGCCAGGGCCGTCTCCGTCCCCGCGAGTTTCTCCAGCCGCCGGAACAGACCGGCTGGGTGTGACAGCACGATCTGCGCATACCGCGCCGGATCGCCTTCATCCGGCAGCGGCGGCGATGGCTCGCGCGTTGCGTTGCGCAGGACCGCGTTGACAAACTTCGCGGCCCGCCCGCGGCCGAAGCGCCGCGTCTGCTCGACCGCCTCATCGACAGCCGCCGCGTCCGGCACGCGATCGAGATGCCGCATCTGATACAGCGCGATCGCAAGAATCTTCTGCACCAGCGGATCGACGCTCTTCAGCGATCGCCCGGAGTAGTGGCTGACCAGATGCTGGAGCAGCAGCAGGTTCTTGATGACGCCGACGATGATCTGCTCTGCCAGCGCGCGATCGCGCGGATCGGCCGGCTCAGCCACACGCCGACGCACCAGTCCCGACGGCCAGCCGGGCAGCGTGCGACGATCAAGCTCGAACAGGGCGTAATCGCGGGACATGGGGGAGAAGACAGAATACAGAAGGTAGAAGCAATCCGGTTGTGGCACGGGCGCCTTGCCTGTGCATCGGGTTACACGCCTGCAGGCGACGCGCATGCGCTATGCCGTGCCTGAGTCAGGCTCGGCAGTATACGCATCGCCGACGATAACGCGTAGCCGGCGAGGGACAACCACGATCTCGATCGGCTCATTGCTGATCAGCTCTCCATCGACGTTGAACCACATGCCTGGCTCGCTGTGAACGGCAATCTTCCGGGCCTGCCGATGCGTCACCGCATCGCTGTCGGTGTAATCCCCCGCCAGCAGGCGCGCGGCGACCTCCGCCATCTGCCCGATCGTCCCGGCATGGACGATCACGACATCCAGCAGGCCGTCCTCCGGATTGGCCCGCGGCGCGACAACCACCCCGCCGCCGGCTGTGCGGCCGTTGGCGATGATCAGGTTGTACGCCGCGATGGTCTGCTCGGGCTCGTCATCCAGACGCATGAACGTCCTGTAGCTGGTCAGATCGGGCAGGACCTTCAGTGCGCCGCGCAGATAAGCCAGCGGGCCCCAGGTCTGCTTGATCTCGTCCGTCATGGCTTCGTTCATCTGCCCCGTGAACCCGCCGGCGGCGACGTTGCAGGCGTAGAGCATTCGGCCAGCCGTTCGCACCTTCATCAGGTCCAGGCGCGTCTCGCGGCCCTGGGCGATCGTCTCGATGGCGGCCAGCGGATCGTCGGGAATCGCCAGCGTTCGCACGAAATCATTGCCAGTGCCCAACGGGATGATGGCCAGGCGAATCTGCGTGTGATCAGCAGCCATCAGGCCGTTGATGATCTCGTGGATCGTGCCGTCCCCGCCGGCTGCGATGACCGTGTCGAATCCTTTGCCCGGCGCCTCTTTCGCCAGTCGGCTGGCATGGCCGGGCGCGTTGGTCGGGCAGACCTCACAGCCGAATCGGTCGACGATCTGCTCGACCCACTGCTGCTCCTCTGCGGAACCGGCATTGGGATTGAGAATCAGGCATGCCTGCATCGCACTCGAGCATATCCATGCGCGCGATCCGCCGGGAATCAGCAGAATCGGCGCACAAAATGACACAAGCCTCCGCATGGGAGGCTTGCGTCCGTAAGTCATGTTTGAACCGGGGGCTGGATCAGGCCGCGGCCTTTTCGCGCCGCCGGGCCAGCAGACCCAGAGCACCCAGGCCCAGCACGCCCAGGCTGGCCGGCTCGGGGACGGCCGTGATCGTCGTAGACCTAAACGGCTGGCTCAGGCTCTCACGATTGGCCCAGGCCCAGTTGTCCATGTGAAGGGTGAAGTTCGCGACATAGAACCCTTCGGCGTCCGGGTTGCCCTTGGAGGGCGTGTAGGTGTAGTTCCGGTTCTCAAAGATCGCGGTGAATGTTCCGGTGACGCCCGTCGGCTCGTTCTCGGCGGTGTACAGGCCGTTCTCGTACACGCCGTTCAGACCGCTGAGCGTCAGGTCAAGGGCGTAGCTGTGGTAGTAGCCGAAGGACTGTTCCATCGAACCGGTGTAGTTCGGCGCCCACAGACGGGCATGGTCATGCGGCGTCCGGGTGGGATCCCGATGCGCGCCGCTGCCGGCGACCTGAAGCGTGAACTGCGTCCCATCGTTGCTGAACTGGCCGTTCATCGTCGTGACGGTGTTGCCGTCAAGATCACCGATCTGGAAGAACCCTTCCTGAACGTTGCTCGGGTTGGCAACGCCGCTGTCGGCGTTGCCGGTGATGCTGTAGAACCAGCCCGTCAGGATGTAGACCATGCGGTTGCCATTACCGTCGTCCGTCAGATACAGCGACAGGTCGCGATTGCCGTTGTTGCTCGTAATCTGATATGTGCCGAGAGGATTGATGCCGGCCTGTGCATCTTCGAGCGTCGCATAACGTGTGACCGAACCCGAGTAAGCAAGGCGATCGGTCGAGACGAACATTTCCGCGGCATCCGCAGTCGATGCGTGCGACAGCAAGGCGCTCGCCGCAAGAACCTAAGCGACACCCATGAGACCACCTTTGCCGAGACCGCTGCGCGTCATTGTGAGATCCTTCCACCCCTCATGCAGAGGGGACGTTTACACTGCAAGCCTGGCCCACTGGAACCACTCCGCGGCTGCGCTTGCCACCAATCTTTGCTCGTTCGTGTGAAGGTTCCCTTCCGTTTGCGGGGCCGTTGTGGAGATACAAATCGACACCCTGGAAGGCTGCCCTCGTTGTTTGTTACCCATTTATCGGCGAGTGTGACTCCTCATCGCCACACCTCGTCGTCGGCGAGTTGACATAAACATAAAACGTAAATGCCAAGCGGCCACCGATTCTTGGAAATATGGTGCTCCGGAAAACCGCTATGGATGAGATGCTGGGTAATTGGTGGGGATCAGACTCGCAGGATCGTTTGTGCACGCATGTTATCGCCCCCAGAACGGCTCGCTGCCGGCCGGATGCGTGTGAGGTGTCCAACATTTCGCATCGGCGCGATGCGATTGCAGGTCATCAACTGATCAAGTCGATATTGTTGTCCAGATTACCGTAGTCGATGTACTCGGTTGGATCGGTGCCATTCAGGTACTCTTCGACGTTGGTGTAGCCGTCGTTGTCTTTGTCGAGCGCGCCGTCGGCTGGATCGTTGGGATCCAGGCCGTACTTGCGTTCCCACTCATCCGGCATGCCGTCGCCATCGCTGTCGGCTGGCACCTGCGCCGGATCGAAGGTGTACTGCGGATACCCGCCTACTTCGTCGGGCGAATTGATGATTCCGTTGCCCGCCCCGACGTTGCCCGTGCGGACCATCTCGATCACGCGCGCATCGACCGCATCCCGCCGTGGCAGCGTGGCGCCCGCCTTCGCAAGCACCGTCTCATACGCTTCCAGCGCCGTCTGCTGATGCATCGGCCAGGCCTCGAACGGCGTATGCACGCGCGCAGCCTGCGGTCCTGGACCGCGATCGGTGCTTTTCATTCCACGCCAGTTATCAGCCGTCACTTCCGGCGCGCCGTCGACGTAATTGCCGGCGACATACCATTTGCCCGGCCGCCGCTCGCCGGCTGGGTACCATTGCTGCCCCTGCCATCGTCGCCCGGGCAGATACATATTGCGCACTTCGATGCGGGCGATGGTGTCGCGCATGTCCGGCGCCGTCGCCGGGCCGGGCTTGTAGTAGTTGTTGATCACGTTGATCAGTGACGTCTCATCGCCGCCGTCCATCGTGCGATGACCCCAGTTGAAGATCACATTATTGCGGTAGTCGAACTCCCCGCTCATGCCGATCGACGGATTGCGCGCCGTGTTGCAGGCGAACAGGTTGTGGTGGAAGGTCGAATCCTCCCCGCCCCATGTTCCGCCGAAGGCGTGATTGCCGGCATTGAGTGCCTCGCTGGAGATGCAGTACTGGATCGTCAGGTTCTTAACCGCCAGCTTCGTTGCGCTGCCGTCGGGGTTGGGCCGCATGTAGCGGTACAGCGACAGGTTCTCGTCCATCCCCCAACTGGCTGAGCAATGATCGACGATGATCTGCCCGATCGGGTTGCCGCCGATGTTGTCCGACCCCTGCCCACCCTCCGGTCGGCCGCGCCGCACACGAAGGTGACGCATGATCACATTGGACGTGTTGATGTTGACCGAGTGATTGGCGATGCAGATCCCGTCGCCCGGCGCCGTCTGGCCGGCGATGGTGATGTCCGGGTTGTTGATGTCGATGTTCGACTCCAAGTGGATGATCCCAGCCACGCGGAAAACGACAATCCGCGGGCCTTCGGCTTCCACAGCCGCGCGGAAGCTCCCCTCGCCGCTGTCGTTGAGATTCGTCACCGCGATGACGCGCCCGCCGCGTCCGCCGGTGGCGAACATCCCGCCGCCCCACGCACCGGGAAACGCCGGCACGACGCCCTCCGGCAGCCGCGGCGGCAGCGGCGGGATCAGCCCCGGCTCGGGCTCCTGCCCCATCGTGCGCTGTGCCCCCCAGAGCATCATCCCCGCCAGAACGCCCGCCACGATCGACCGGGTGGAATGTCTCATCACATCAGCTCCTCATGTGGATTGCCTTCGCCAGCCGTTCAGCTGCACGTGCTGTCATACCACACACCCCTTTGTCTTTATGGACGGACTTTTTGTAATTATCAGCAGCACCGGCCCAATGCCGCGCTTTCGGCCATGGCACGCGGGCGTACAATCGCCGTGTCCGCTCAACACATCCCCTCGACACCCGCAGGAGAAAGGAGCCCATCATGCGCACTGTGGTTCAGGCATGCCTGATCGTGCTGACGTTGACCTCTTTCGCCGCCGCCCAGGTGAAGTACGAATATGCCGAGTTCCAGATCATCCGGATCGGAGCCGGCCCCGAAGCCGGCCAGCCCTGGAACGTCGTCGGTGTACAGGTGCATTTCCGCACGGCTGACACCAGCTACAGAACAGCCACGGCGAGCGAGCCGGTCGACCAGGCCTATGAGCGTGTGATCGGCCGGCGCTGGGAGGGCGAATGGCCGCCGGACTACGAGCGGGCCCACCTGAAGTTCCTCAATGCGCTGGGCGAACAGGGATGGCAGGTCATCCACGTTGGCGACATGTACCTCCTGCAGCGCCAACGGAACTGATGTCCGATGGCGTCGCCGATCGCCGATGCGTCGGACGACGATTACTCAGGCTTTCGGCAGCGCCCACTTAAGCTGGAATTCCAGCTCCTCTTCGCCCCCGCCGCGTTCGTGTTCGATATTCACGATCGCATCCGGCGGCACGGTGATGCGCTCGCCCGCCACCTGGATTTGAAACCGCTTGCCTGTCTCCAGGCAATCCGCCAGACGCCGGAGCTTCGCGATCAACTGCCGCCTGGGATAGTCCTTCTCGATGTCGCGCTGGGGACGGGGTTTGCGTTGGGGCATGGAGGGAAGTCTACCGTCCGTGTCGGAGTTCGCGAACCATCTTCGGTGCGCGTCGCCAAGGCGCAAGCGGTGCACCCATATCGATTGATGTCCTGCGATCGCTTGCGCCTTTGCGCTGCGCAGTTTTGCATGGATACGGCGTTGGGTTATTCTTCCCGATCTGACATGAAGCACGACACGTACGAATCGCCCCTGGTTTCCCGCAATGCCTCTGCTGAGATGCTGCGGTTGTTCTCCCCGCAATATAAGTTCTCGCTGTGGCGGAAGTTGTGGCTGGAGCTGGCGCGGGCCCAGCGGGAGCTGGGGTTGACGCGCATCTCCGAAGAGGCCCTTCGGCAGATGGAAGCCAAGCTCGAGGACATCGACTTCGAGCGGGCGGCGCAGTGGGAGAAGCGCCTCCGCCATGACGTGATGGCTCACGTCCACACGTTCGAGGAGGCGGCGCCGGCAGCCAAGGGGATCATCCACCTGGGGGCGACCAGCCAGTACGTCGTCGACAATGCCGACCTGATCATCATGCGCGAGGCGATGAAGCTGGTCGCCAATCGCCTGGCGTGCGCGATCGACGCCCTGGGGACGTTCGCTGAGAAGTGGAAAAACCTGCCGACGCTGGGCTATACGCACTATCAGCCGGCTCAGCTCACGACCGTCGGCAAGCGGGCGACACTCTGGGCGCAGGATCTGGCGATCGACCTAGCGGAGATCGAGCATCGCATCCAGACGCTGATGTTCCGCGGCGTAAAGGGCACGACGGGGACGCAGGCATCGTTCCTGTCGCTGTTTGACGGCGATCATGCGAAGGTGCTGGAGCTGGATCGGCGGGTCACGAAGGTCTTCGGATTTGAAAAATCCTTCCCCGTGACGGGCCAGACCTACCCGCGCAAGGTCGATGCCCAGATCATCAACTCGCTGGCAGGGATCGCCGCCAGCGTGCATCGGTTCTGCAACGACATCCGCCTGCTGGCGGGGATGAAGCAGATCGAAGAGCCGTTCGAAGCCGAGCAGGTCGGGTCGTCGGCGATGGCTTACAAGCGCAACCCGATGCGCTGCGAACGGGCGACCGGGCTAGCCCGGTTTGTGATCAGCCTGAGCAACTCGCCGCTGCAAACCGCGGCTGAGCAGTGGTTTGAGCGGACGCTGGATGACTCCAGCAACAAGCGGCTGGCCATTCCCGAGCCGTTCCTGGCCATCGACGGATGCCTGCAGATCGTCGTGAACGTCGCGCGCGGGCTGGTGGTCTATCCCAAGGTGATCGAGAGCTTTGTGATGGCGGAGCTGCCGTTCATGGCGACGGAGGAGATCCTGATGGCAGCCGTACGGGCGGGCGGCGACCGCCAGGAGCTCCATGAGAAGATCCGCCAGCACTCGCTGGCGGCGGCTGAGCAGGTCAAACAGTATGGCAAGCCCAATGACCTGCTGGACCGCCTGCGGCAAGATCCCGCCTTCGCGAAGGTCGACCTGAGCAGCGTGCTCAATCCGTCCCACTTCGTCGGCCGGGCCCCGCAGCAGGTGGACGAATTTCTCGAATCTACGGTGCTCCCAATTCGCGAGCGGTATCAGAACGCCCTCGGCCAGGCGGTCGAGCTGAAAGTGTAAGTTCTTGCTGCTTCACCACTAACTGCAGGCATGCCTTGCGCACCATTTCCGCGTTCGCAAGCTCAAGCGTCGCAGAATTATCGGATGTTGCGTAAAGATTAAAGCTTTCCAGACCTGGCAAATCTGATATGATTGGCAAAAGCGACATATCTGCGCTCATCGCGGTGATTGAGCGGGACAGGGTAAAGACTGGAATGAGGGGCCGTTTATGAAACGGGGAAAATTGCTTTTCGGGGGTGCAGCGGGCGCGATGCTCGCATTGAGCGCATCTGCCACGCAAGCGGCTATCAGTTACGGCACGTTTGTGGGGCCGACGACCATCTATTCCAATGTCAACGAAGACAATCAGGGATTGTTCGGCGCCCCGACGCTTCAGGGCGATACGCTCGATTTCGGCCCGGGCGAGTTCCACGCGGAGTCTTCCCTCTCGGACGATTTCGGACAGTTCACCGCCGGCTACCTCACGTTTGTAGTCGAGTCGGTCAATCCCCTCCACTACATCACCAGCATCACGCTGGCTGAGAGCGGCATCTTCCGCCTCTTCAGCGTCGATGAGGGCGGCGATCCGGGTGACACCTTTGTCGATGTGTCGATGGAAGGTGTCTATCAGATCCTGGCCGCCAACAACGCATCGCCCTCAAGCCCCATCCATTTTGAGGCGACGTTCGACCCCGAGATTACCGGCACCTTCACGCTCGAAGACCACGAAACCGGCCCGAGCACGTCGACCCGCTGGAATGGCGGCTACACCATCACCTTCCCGGCTGAAGCCCAGGTGACGCGGGTGGAGATTTCGTTCACCAACAGCCTGCTGGCCACCAGCGATCCAGGCACCTTCGCCTACATCGACAAGCAGGAGCTCGAGATCACGGTCAACACCCAGCTCGTGCCCGAACCGGCCAGCCTGACCATGCTGGGCCTGGGCGCGGCGGGATTGCTCCTTCGCCGTCGCCGCTAAGTCCTCTGCTGGAAACAAGCGTTTGCCGGCGTCCGCTCGACAGGGCGGACGCTTCTGTTTTGCGCGTGTATCGTCGCCGGCGCAAGTTTTGCCCTCCCCACTGCACGCTCCTGTCGTCTAGAAATGGAACTGGCGGGCGCGCCACGGATGGATCACGCCTCCCGCGCGTCGCAGCCCGGCTCGATCAATTGGAGTGATCATGCGCGACAGGAGCATCGATCCGCGTTTGCGTCTGGCAGCCGTTGTTGCCGGCGGCGTCGCCATCGCCCTGACCGCCCGTTACCTCATGCGGCGACGGCGCTACTTCGACCCAGCCGGCAGGACGGTGCTGATCACCGGCGGATCGCGCGGGCTTGGGCTGGTGCTGGCACGCCAGCTTCTGCATCGCGGGGCGCGCGTCGCGATCTGCGCCCGCGATGAAGCCGAGCTCGCTCGCGCCAAGTCGCAGCTCTCGGCAATCTCGCCCGAAATCCACACCATCCGCTGCGATCTGACCCAACTGCAGGAGATCGCATCGATGGTCGACGAGATCTCGCGCACGTTCGGCCCGATCGATGTGCTGATCAACAATGCCGGCATTATCCAGGTCGGCCCGGCTGAGCACATGACCCCCGAGGACTACGAACAGGCGATGGACATCCATTTCTGGGCGCCCTATCACCTGGCGCGCTCGGTGATTCCGCAGATGCGTGCCCGCGGCGGCGGGCGGATCGTCAACATCAGCTCGATCGGCGGCAAAGTGCCGACACCGCATCTGCTGCCGTATGTCGCCAGCAAGTATGCCCTGACCGGATTCTCGCAGGCGTTGGGGACCGAGCTGGCGCGCGACAACATTTACGTGACGACCGTCGCCCCCGGTCTGATGCGCACCGGCAGCCCGCGCAACATCGACGTCAAAGGGCAGGTGCGCAAGGAGTATGCCTGGTTCAAGGTTGGCGACTCGCTGCCGGGCTTGAGCATGGATGCCGAGCACGCGGCTGAGCGGATCATCGATGCTTTCACGCATGGTGATGCCGATCTGACGCTTACGCTGCTGGCGCGCGTGGGGTCCCGGCTCCACGCGATGTTCCCGAACCTGTCAGCCGGCCTAGCCCGGGCGGCCAACTGGCTGCTGCCGGCGCCTGGTGGCCATGGCGACCATGGCGTGAAAGGCTGGCAGGCCGAATCGGCCGTTTCACAATCGGCGCTGACTGCCCTGACGAAGCGGGCGGCTCGGCGGAATAACGAGCTGTAGTTGCTCACCGCCGCAGACCAGGAGGCCGCAAAGGGGTGAGGCATAGTGATGGGTGCTTGATGCGTGAGGGGAAACGCAGGGCCCGCTTCAGCGGACCTATTATTCCTGGGGGCCATATCCCCACGTGCCCCCCGCCCTCGCGGGATGCACGTACCACAATTGCCGACCGCAAATATCTGCCACGTCGCAGCGGTGATCCCGCCAACTGTCAGCGTCACGTCGCCGACGCCTCGCGCAGTTTGCCTTTATCCGCGCTGAATCTATGCTGATCGGCATGAACGCCTTGATGCAGTCGGAGCTGCCGTTTCCTGTGCGCCGGGGGAAGGTGCGCGATGTGTATGACCTGGGCGATTGCCTGCTGATCGTCGCCACCGACCGCATCAGCGCGTTCGACGTGATCATGCCCAACGGCATCCCCGACAAGGGGCGGATCCTCACGACGCTATCGCTGTTCTGGTTCCAGAAGTTCGCATCGCGCTTCGAGCACCACCTGATCACAGCCGACGTTCGAAAGTACCCGGAAGCGCTTCAGCCGTATCGCGAGCAGATCCAGGGCCGGTCGATGCTCGTCAAAAAGGCGCAGGTGATCCCCATCGAGTGCGTTGCGCGCGGGTATCTGGCCGGTTCGGGATGGAAGGAATACCAGAAGTCACGGACCGTCTGCGGCCAGCCGTTGCCGCAGGGGCTGCGACAATGTGACCGCCTGCCCCAGCCAATTTTTACCCCTGCGACGAAGGAAGAGTCCGGCCACGACATCAACATTTCCTTCGAGGAAGCCGCAGATCGCGTCGGCCAGGAGACGGCTCAGGAGCTGCGCGACCGCACGCTGCGCCTCTACGTCGAGGCAGCCGAATATGCGCGATCGCGCGGGATCATCATCGCCGACACCAAGTTCGAGTTCGGCCGGCTCGACGATGGGCGGCTGATCCTCATCGACGAAGTGCTGACGCCGGATTCCTCAAGGTTCTGGCCAGCAAGTGAATACGAACCGGGCCACGATCAGCCCAGCTTCGACAAGCAGTTCGTCCGCAACTATCTCGAGTCCCAGCCGTGGGATAAGACGCCCCCCGCACCCCGCCTGCCCGAAGAAGTCGTCATCGGCACGCGACAACGTTACCTGGAAGCCTGCGAACGTCTGACCGGGCAGAAGATCCCCGACATCACCATCTGATTTCGATATTTTGAATTTATCTGTATCCCTCGACCGATGGCACGCGTATTGTATAGGACCGCACAGGTCACGCAGAGCGTGCTGCGGTCGCCTTGAATGCCTCTTGTTAAGGACCTCTGGTTTGAATCCTTCCTCCTCCCCGTCTCGTTCTCTTTCAGATCTGCTCACACCAGCCCGCGAAGATGTCCCTGATCGTGTTTCGGCCTCCCATGCTGAGGCGCCGACGGAACCTCCGGTCACGTCGATCTCGCACCTGCATGAGCATGAGCTGCCGTTGTCGCAGAAACTCGCTGTTCTGGGCGCGGTCGTCATCCCGCTGATCGGTCTGGTCGCTGCCATCATCCTCCTGTGGGGCCGCGGCGTCGGCTGGGTGGAGCTGTCGCTGTTTGGCGCGATGTACGCGATCACGCTGTTTGGCGTGACCGTCGGCTTCCATCGCCTCTTTACGCATCGCTCGTTCGAAACGATCGCTCCTGTTCGCATTTTCCTGGCGATTGCCGGGTCGATGTCGGTCGAAGGGCCGGTGATCAAGTGGTGCGCCGTGCACCGGCGGCATCATCAGTGCTCCGATCACGAAGGTGATCCGCATTCACCCCACCTGCATGGCGAGGGTTGGCGCGGATTTTTCCAGGGTTTGTGGCATGCCCATATGGGCTGGCTGTTTGAGCCGGATGCCCCCGACCTGCAGCGGTCAGCCAAGGATCTGGTCGAAGATCGGGCGCTGCGCGCGATCGATCGGACCTTTGTGCTGTGGGTGGTGCTGGGGCTGGTGTTGCCCGCGCTGGCCGGTTGGGCCATCACGCAAAGCTGGTGGGGCCTGCTGCTGGGCTTTATCTGGGGCGGGCTGGTGCGCGTCTTCATCGCACATCACGTGACGTGGAGCATCAACAGCGTCTGCCACATGTGGGGCCGACGCGATTTCAAGAGCAACGATCAAAGCACCAACAACTTCGCGATCGCCCTGATCAGCGGCGGCGAGGGGTGGCATAACAACCATCACGCCTTCCCGACCAGCGCCCGCCACGGCTTGCGGTGGTGGCAGATCGACACCAGCTGGTACTTCATCCGGCTGCTGCAGCTTTTCGGCATGGCCTGGAACATCCGCACACCCAGCCCCAAGGCGCTGGAAGCCAAGCGCGCCGATGGATGATGTCGTCGTGGCTCGGGCGCCTCGCCCGTGCAATGCTCTCTGACGCAGAGCGCGCTGTTGCCTGCCGCGGCACGCAATAGCGTGCCTACGTCGCCAAGTCACTGGCTACCAGCCCGTGCCACAATGCAATCACGCGTCGATCGCACTGGCCGGTGGATGCTCTTTCATGCCCATCCTCGCGCGAATGGCGAGGAATGTCCCGACGTGCAGCGGCAGGGTGAGGCAGATGATCTCGCCGTTGACCTGGTTGAACCAGGGCAAGACCTGCAGCGATGCGCCGCCCACGCTCATTGCCAGCACCACCGCGGCGATGCCCCATGCCACCTTCCCGCCGCGCCCCTTTTTTGACAGCGCCGCCATCGGCCCAGCCACAACCAGCACCAGCGACAGCGGGTTGAGCTGCAGCCAGTTCTCGTTCCAATACCCGGCTGTGTGATCCGTAAACCACACCCAGGTCCCGATCGCTCCGCCGGCGCCGGCCACCAGGCTCCACAGTCCGATCCCGCCGGCCATCACGCGCCTGGCGATCCGATGCCCCCGGCCAGCCAGCCGCCCCATCGCCGCCAGCAGCGTCCCAAGCACAATCCCCAGCAATGCATACCACACCCACCACGCGCGCGGCGGCTCGTCCACAGCCACGAACGTCGGGCTGCGGAACAGCTCCCACTCCGACAGCACCAGCGGCGCCTGCTCGCCATCCGCGTTCGTCACGCGCACCTGCCGCAAATGCTCCATCAGCTTCATGGGCAGGAACGATTCTTCCCACTGATCTAGCGGCCGATCCACTTCCGGCCCCAGCACCGCCTGCAGCGCGGTGTACAGCGGCCAGTGGTCAGCCGTCAGCCGGCGGGTGTGCCAGCGCCAGGTCGTGTTTGTCGGAACGCCCCGCAACTGGCTGGAGATCGCACCGCCCAACGCGGTGTCCAGCGCATCGCGCAGGCGCGTCGAGCAGTTGTCGGTGTAGTAGTTGTAGCGGTATTCGTTATTGGGCGGCTGGGCGTTCCATTGCAGGAACTGTTGGAGCCGGCGCTTCTGATCGGCTGACAGGTTCAGTTCCTGCACCCACACCGATCGGTTCGCCTCGATGTAATCCCTGGCCAGCCATTGCGCCGTCCCGAGGTTCCGCAAGCCCGGATCGCGGCGCAGATACCACGCACGGATATCGCGCACATCCAGCGGCTCACAGCGATAGAGCATCCGCCCCTGGATGAAGCGCCAGATGAAGTTCTCCTGATGGAAATCGAAGACGCCGTAGTTGTAGGCGATATCCGTCCCGGCTACCGGATCGTGAATCCAGAGCTGATTGTGGCCGAATCGCTCGTAGACAGCCTCGCCCGGCCCGATCGTCATCAGGTAGACGCGCAGCCGGCTGGCATCAGACGCCGCCGGCGCCGTCTGCGCCGTCGCCCACGCGCCATGCAGGCAAAGCACTGCCGCCATCAGCCATCCGGCAAGCGCGATCGGCGATTTCATCGGCTCTCCCTGCCGCCCGCGGCAGCTGCCTGCACCTGCTTGTAGACGCGCGCCGCGCAGTACGCCGCGCCAAAGCCGTTGTCGATGTTCACCACGCTCACGTTCGACGAACAACTGTTGAGCATCGCCAATAGCGCCGTCACACCCCCGAAGCTCGCGCCATAGCCCACGCTCGTCGGTACGGCAAAGACGCAGCAGCTCACCAGCCCGCCCACCACGCTCGCCAGCGCTCCTTCCATCCCCGCGACCACCACGATCGCGCAGGCCTTCTGCATCGCCGGCACGTGCGGCAGCAGGCGGTGCAAGCCGGCGACGCCGACATCGCGGATCGCCTCGGCTGGGACATCCATGGCGCGAAGCGTCAGAAGCGCCTCTTCGGCGACGGCGTGATCGGCTGTCCCCGCACTGACGACCAGCACGCCCCCTTCCTCAGCCGTTCGCGGCGCCGGCGGGTTGATCATGAAGATGCCGGCATGGGGGTGCAGGTGTGCCTTGGCAAACCGCTGGCCGATCGCCTGCAGTTGCTGGGCGTCGGCTCGCGTACCCAGGACGGTGCTGCCGGTGGCGGCGATGCGCGTCGCGATCAGCACCACCTGCTCCACCGTCTTGCCCTGGCAGAAGATCACCTCGGCCTGCCCGCAGCGCAGGGCGCGGTGGTGATCGACCGTCGCGAACGGCAGATTCTCAAACGGCAGCGCGCGGAGCTGCGCGGCTGCCTCCTCCACCGTCGTCTGCCCGCCAGCCACGGCTGCCAGCAGCGCCTTCAAACGATCCGTGTCCATGGGGGAGAGTGTACTCGCAGAACGCGAAGGCGCAAGCGAGCGAGCCGCACAACCGCGTTTTCTGCATCCCTGGGTTGGCTGGGGAGCGGCATCACGCCCACATGGCAGCCGCTTTCCTGCGGACGTCGACGCGCACCTCGGCGGTGGGGACCGGCCTGTCGGCTGGCTTCGGCGCCTCCATCGACTCGCGATCGAAGAACTTCAGCACCGGATCGGGCAGAAAGCGTGTGAGCTGCGCGTAGCTGTGGCGGTCGCCCAGCGAATGCTTCTTGTGGTAATAGCGCAGCGGGCACAGCACATACAGGAAATCCTTGGCCCGCGTCAGGGCGACATAGAACAGCCGCCGCTCCTCCTCGATCTGATCTTCCGAGCCGGTGGACATGTCGGACGGAATGTTGCCGTCGGCTGCGTGGATGACATACACGCAATCCCACTCGCACCCCTTGGCAGAGTGGATCGTCGAGAGGATGAGGTAATCCTCTTCCAGCAGCGGCGGGCCGGCCAGATCCTGCGTACTGGCGGGCGGATCGAGCGTTAGATCCGTCAGCATCTGCTGACGAGATCGGAAGTTAGACGAAATCTGCTCGAGCTGCTCGAGGTCGCGGGCACGGACAACGGCTTGGTCGTAGCGCTTCTCGAGGATCGGCTCGTAGAACGTCCGCACAGCCGCCAGTTGCTCGGGCAACGGCGGCGCCTCGCGATCGGAAAGCGCAAGCATCAGCTCAGCAAACTTCGGCCATTGCTCAAGCGCCGCAGCCGGCGGGACATACGTCAGCCAGGCGCGCGGGTCGTAGCCGTTTTGCGACAGATGCTCGATCGCCCGGCGCGCATGCGCCGGCCCGATGCCGTCGATCAGCTGCAGCACACGGAACGCGGCTGTGCTGTCGCGCGGATTTTCCGCCAGACGCAGGAACGACAGCGCATCTTTCACATGCGCGGCTTCGAGGAACTTCAAGCCGCCATATTTCACAAAAGGGATATTCCTTTTCTGCAGCTCGACTTCCAGCACGTCGCTGTGGTGCGCCGTGCGGAAAAGCACCGCCTGATGCCGCAGCGGAATGCCGGCTTCGTGATGTTCGAGGATCCGCCGGATGACGTAGTCGCACTGCTGATCCTCGTCCATGACGCTGACCAGCCGCGGCCGCTGGCCCGTTCCGCGGGCGGAAAACAGGTCCTTGGCGTAGCGGTTGGGGCACTGGGCGATAACGGCGTTGGTCGCGTCGAGAATCGGCTGAACGCTCCGGTAGTTCTGCTCGAGCTTGCAGACGACCGCCCCGGGAAAATCCCTGGGGAAATCGAGAATGTTGCTGACCGTCGCGGCGCGGAAGGAGTAGATGGCCTGCGCGTCGTCTCCGACGACCGTCAACCCGCGACCGTCGGGGCAGAGACGCTTGAGGATCTGCGCCTGCAGGCGATTGGTGTCCTGGTATTCGTCGACCAGAATGGCGTCGAACCGCTGGCGCACATCGGCTGCCAGCGTTTCGTCTTCCATCAGGTGCGACCAGTAGAGCAGCAGGTCGTCGTAATCCAGGACGTTCTGAGCCTGCTTTTTCTCGACATACGCCCGGAACAGCGCCTTGAGCTGATCGGGATAGGCCATGCACCAGGGGAAATGCACGCGCAGGGCGTCCTCGACCGGCTCAATCGCATTGACGCAGCGCGAGTAGATGGCCATGCACGTCGCCTTGCGGGGGAAGCGCACATCCGCGCTTTCCAGGCCCAGCTCCGAACGGGCGACGTTCATCAGGTCCTCAGCATCCGATCGATCGATGACGGTAAAGGCTTCCCCCAAGCCCAGCGATGGCCCGTGGATGCGCAGCAGGCGCGTGGCGATCGCGTGAAACGTGCCGCCCCACAGGCGCGTAAGTTTTTGCCGGGATTGGCTTTGCGCGAGGATTGTCTCGACCCGCCGCAGCATCTCGGCTGCCGCGCGGCGCGTGAAGGTAAGCAGCAGGATCCGGCCCGGATCCATCCCCCGCGCGATCAGCCAGGCGACGCGGTGGGCAAGCGTGTTGGTCTTGCCCGTACCCGCGCCGGCGATGATCAGGAGTGGCTCCTCGCCCGCCGTGGCGGCCTGCCGCTGCTGATCGTTCAGAGTTTGCATCCAGTGTGCATCCATGCGCTGGGGAAGAAGATACGGGTGATGTTCGAGATGTTGTAGCAGGCTTTGGGGCGTGTGCAAGGAGAAAGTTGCCCGGCTTCGGAGGGAGTACCGCGACCGCGAATACGCGAAGCTCGCGAAGGCGGCGCGAAGGAGGCTGGGGGCAGTGTCCCGTCCTGAAATAGGTTGTCAGCTGGCATAGGGGGAGAAGGAGAGGTCAGCTGATGCGGGAGCGGGTTATCTTTCGGTACAGTGCGTGTTTGAG
>Ga0207874_1002531_pt1 | contig 16916 bp, 9 predicted proteins | sample HigsolmetaAR201D_FD_184833 | JGI IMG/M metagenome (GOLD analysis project Ga0207874, IMG submission 184833) | Ionic liquid and high solid enriched microbial communities from the Joint BioEnergy Institute, USA - AR20-1-D (SPAdes) (version 2) ...
TGGGGCTCTGCGTGCTCTGGGGACACGGGTGACCTGAGAGGACGGCGCGGACCGGGGCTGCCTGCCGGCGCCGCTTCGCGGCTGAGAGGGTGGAGGATGGGGAGAGGGGGCCGGGGTGGAGAAGAAGCGGAGGGAGAAGGGGAGGGGGGAGATTGGTGATGTGAGATTGGAGATCTGGGAGGAGGGGTGGAGGGGGAGAGAGCACGGCCGAGCGGGGGCTCGGCCGCGGCGCCCGGAGGGGAGAGAGAGAGGTTGGGGGACGGATGAGGCGAGGAGGAGGGGGAGACACGGGCTGGAAGCCCGTGCCACGGGAGGGGAGAGGGAGGCACGGGCTGGGAGCCCGCGCCACGGGAGCGGGCGAGGGTGGTGGCGGCTTTGCGGATGGATTCGAGGCGGGCGGCGGGGGCGTCGGCGGGGGCGGGGGCGGCGGCGATCTGGGTGAGGGCCTGGAGGGCCAGGGGGCGTGCCGCGGCGGCGAGGGAGGCGGCGCGGCGGGCGTTGAGGCGGTCCAGGCCGGCGAGGGTGCGCTGGGTGTCGGGGTGGTCGAAGAAGGCGATGAGCTGGTCGAGGGTCAGGCCGTGCTCGCGGGCCAGGTCGAGGGGGGACTGGGCGCAGCCGGGGTCGGCGAACTGCTGGATGAGCAGGGCGGGGTCGGGGACGTGGGGTCGGGGCGGGGGCGGTGCGTCGTGGTGGTGGTGGTGCGTGTGGTGGCCGTTGAGGCGGGGCAGGGTTGCGGGCATGTGTGGGCTCCCCCTTGGGCGGCGGCGGCGGTCGGTGGGGGCGATTGTGCCCGGGGGGTTGGGCGGGGCAAGCGGGATTGGGGGGATCGTGACGAAATAGCGCACGGGGAGCGCCGGTGCACGCGGGATTCTGGGGGAGCGGGGACTGGAGGCGGGGGGGGAAATTCTGAGATCTGAGATCTGAGATGTGAGATGTGCGATGTGAGATGTGAAAATTTGAGAGTTGGGATTCAAGGGTGCGGCGTGGGGGTCAGGTGGGGGTAGGAGTGGGGGTAGGGGCGGGGGCGCCGCATTCGGGGCAGGTGGGGAGGGCGCCGAGGGGGTAGGCGCAGGTGGGGCACTGGCCGCGGCGGAGGCGGCGGGCGCGGCGGAGGAGGGGTGGGCGGCGCATGGGCGCAGTCTGCCGCGATTCTGGGTATTGGGGGCGTGGGGAGGGGGGTGGAGCGCGGCGTTCATGCTTGTGCGGGCACAAGCATGCCACCCGGGGGGCGTGGGGCCGGGTGGTCAGACGCGCGCGGGGGTGCGGGGGGTGGTGGTTGGGGTGGGGGCCGCGGCGGCGCGGGCGAGTTGGTCGGCGCGGGCCTTGTGGTCCTGCATGGCGGCGACGGTCCAGTCGCCGGCGCGGAGGGCCTCGATGGCGCGGGTGCAGGCGGCCGCGGCGGTGGTGGTGGTGACGATGGGGATGCCGAGGCGCACGGCGGTGGAGCGGATCTTCCCCTCGTCGGTCTGCCAGCCGGTGCGGGTGGGGGTGTTGATGACGAGGTGGATCTTGCCGTCGGACATGAGGTCCAGGACGTTGGGGCGGACGCCGGTGGCGATCTTCTGGAGGACGGTGGGGAAGACGTCGTGGGCGGAGAGGTACGCGGCGGTGCCGGCGGTGGCGTAGATGTCGAAGCCCATCTCGGCGAGGCGGCGGGCGACGGGGACGATGGCGGCGCGGTCGGACTCGCGGACGGAGAGGAAGACGGCCCCGGAGGTGGGGAGGCCGGCGCCGGAGGAGATCTGGCCCTTGGCGAAGGCGATGCCGAAGGTGGTGTCGATGCCCATGACCTCGCCGGTGGAGCGCATCTCGGGGCCGAGGACGATGTCCACGCCGGGGAACTTGGTGAAGGGGAAGACGGACTCCTTGACGGCGAAGGCGCCGGTGTCGGGGGCTTCGGCGGCGTCGAGTTCGGCGAGGGAGCGGCCCATCATCACCTTCGCGGCGATGGAGGGCCAGGGGACGTGGACGGCCTTGGAGACAAAGGGAGCGGTGCGGGAGGCGCGGGGGTTGACCTCGAGGATGTAGATCTGGTCGTCCTTGACGGCCATCTGGACGTTCATGAGGCCGCAGACGCGGAGTTCGCGGGCCAGGCCGCGGGCGATGGACTTGATGCGGGCGACGATGTCCGGGGAGAGGGACCAGGGGGGGATGGTGCAGGAGGAGTCGCCGGAGTGGATGCCGGCCTCCTCGATGTGCTCCATGACGCCGCAGACGAGGGCCTGGGAGGCGGCGGGGGTCTGATCGCCGTTGGGGGCCGGCGACCCCGAGGTTGCGCTCGGGGCTCGCTCGGAGGACAGGGGGGGGAAGTCGGCGACGACGTCCACATCCACCTCGGTGGCATGGTCGAGGAACTTGTCGATCAGGACGGGGGCGCCGTCGAGGCCGCTGAGTTCGATGGCGTTGGCCATGAAGTGGCGGAGGGCCTTCTCGTCGGAGCAGACCTCCATGCCGCGGCCGCCGAGGACGTAGGAGGGGCGGACGAGGACGGGGTAGCCGAGCCTGGCGGCCAGGGCGACGGCCTCGGGGACGGAGTGGGCGGTGCCGCCGGGGGGGCGGCCGATGCCGAGGCGTTCGAGGAGGGCGTCGAAGGCCTTGCGGTCCTCGGCGAGGTCGATGGACTCGACGGAGGTGCCGATGATGGGGGCGCCGGCGGCGCGGAGGCCGTGGGCGAGGTTGAGGGGGGTCTGGCCGCCGAACTGGACGATGACGCCGTGGACGAGGCCGGGGGAGGAGGGGGCGGCGGGGGAGGGAGAGGGGGCGAGGGGGCGGCCGTTGAGGCGCTCGACGACGTTGAGGACGTCCTCGAGGGTGAGGGGCTCGAAGAAGAGCAGGTCGGAGGTGTCGTAGTCGGTGGAGACCGTCTCCGGGTTGGAGTTGATCATGACCGACTCGAAGCCGAGTTCGCGGGCGGCGAAGGCGGCGTGGCAGCAGCAGTAGTCGAACTCGATCCCCTGGCCGATGCGGTTGGGGCCGCCGCCGAGGATGACGACCTTCCGCTTGTCGGAGATGCGGATCTCGTCGTCGGGGGCGGCGCCGGCGCCGCAGACGGAGACGGGCGCCTCGTAGGTGCTGTAGTAGTAGGGGGTGATGGCCTCGAACTCGGCGGCGCAGGTGTCCACGAGTTTGTAGACGGGCTCGATGCCGAGGCGTTTGCGGTGCTCGCGGACCTTGAGGATGGTCTCGGCGGTGATGGCGCCGAGGTAGAGGTTGGCGAGCTGGGCGTCGGAGTAGCCCAAGCGTTTGGCCTGGAAGAGGACCTCGCGGGGGACCTCTTCGAGGGCCTTGTAGCGGCAGAGGACGTCCTCGAACTCGACGAGGCGGCGGATCTGGTCGAGGAAGAAGCGGTCGATCCTGGTGAGTTCGTGGATGCGGTCGTCGGACCACCCCATCTTCATGGCGTAGCGGATGTAGTAGAGGCGGCCCTGGCTGGGGACGGCGAGTTTGCGGGTGAGTTTGTCCTCGGGGATGGGCCACTCGAGTTCCTGGCCGTCGGCGGTCTTGAGGCCGGTCCAGGAGGTGGGGCGGCCGTCGGGGCCGGTGGAGGTGTCGAGGACGAGCTGGCCGGACTCGACGGCGCGGGTGGCGGCGAGCCACTTGTCGTTCTTGTCGAGGCCCAGGCCGAAGCGTTTGACCTCCATGGAGCGGATGGCCTTCTGGAGGCTCTCGACGAAGGTGCGGCCGATGGCCATGGCCTCGCCGACGGACTTCATCTGGGTGGTGAGGGTCTCGTCGGCCTCGGGGAACTTCTCGAAGGTCCACCGGGGCATCTTGGTGACGACGTAGTCGATGGCGGGCTCGAAGCAGGCGCTGGTGGCGCCGGTGATGTCGTTGCGGAGTTCGTCGAGGGTGTAGCCGACGGCGAGTTTCGCGGCGATCTTGGCGATGGGGAAGCCGGTGGCCTTCGAGGCCAGGGCGCTGGAGCGGGAGACGCGGGGGTTCATCTCCACGACGACCATCTGGAACTCGGGCTGGCCGTCGGGGCCGATGGGGGGGTTGGGGTTGACGGCGAACTGGACGTTGGAGCCGCCGGTCTCGACGCCGACGGCGCGCATGATGGCGAAGGCGGCGTCGCGCATCGCCTGGAACTCTTTGTCGGTGAGCGTGAGGATGGGGGCGACGGTGATGGAGTCGCCGGTGTGGACCCCCATGGGGTCGATGTTCTCGATGCCGCAGACGACGATGCAGTTGTCCTTCTGGTCGCGGATGACCTCGAGTTCGTACTCCTTCCAGCCGAGGACGGACTGGTCGATGAGGACCTGTCCGATCATGCTGGCGCGCAGGCCGCGGGAGACGATGTCGTCGAACTCTTCCTGGTTGTAGGCGATGCCGCCGCCGGACCCGCCGAGGGTGAAGGCGGGGCGGATGATCGCGGGCAGGCCGCACTGTTTGAGGAACTCGCGGGCCTCCTCGAGGCTGGTGACGGTCCTGGAGAGGGGCATCTTCAGGCCGAGGCCCTCGCAGATCTCCTTGAAGGCCTGGCGGTCCTCGGCGCGGTGGATGGCCTGGCGGTTGGCGCCGATGAGTTCGATGCCGAACTCGGCGAGGGTGCCGTTGTCGTGCAGGGCGCAGGCGCAGTTGAGGGCGGTCTGGCCGCCGAGGGTGGGGAGCAGGGCGTGGATGGGGTCGCCGATGGCCTTCTGCTTCTCGATGATCTTGCGGACGGCCTCGGGGGTGATGGGCTCGATGTAGGTCCGGTCGGAGAGGCCCGGGTCGGTCATGATGGTCGCCGGGTTGGAGTTGACCAGGACGACGCGGTACCCCTCGTCGCGGAGGGCCTTGCAGGCCTGGGCGCCGGAGTAGTCGAACTCGCACCCCTGGCCGATGACGATGGGTCCGGAGCCGATGATCAGGATCGTCTTGATGTCGGTGCGCTTGGGCATCCTGGGGTGTGTTCCTCGGGGTGCGGGCGGGGGGCGGCGTCGGCCGCGGCGGCGGCGCGGCGGCTCCGTTTCCGCCCGGGCGGCGCGGGCCGAACGGGGGGCGAGTCGGAGGGGGCGAACGGCGTCGTCGGGGTGCCGCGGCGCAAACTCGTACAGGATAGGAGGGGGGGAGCAGACGGCCAATCGGCGGGGGAAGAAATGGCGGAGAGGCGAGGGAGGACGGGGGCGGCGCGGGGAGCGGGCGCTGCCGGCTTGAAGGCGGCCGTGTGGAGGCCCTATGGTCCACGCCTTGTCCGGGTGATTGTCGGGTGGGGGCGTGGGTCGCGCGATCCGCCGAGAAGGGCAGGGATCCGATGCACCGCTTGACGCCGAAACTGGTGGTCTGCCTGCGAGAGGGCTACTCGGGGCGGACGTTCCTTCATGACTCGCTGGCCGGGGTGACGGTGGCGGTGATCGCGCTGCCGCTGGCGATGGCGCTGGGGATCGCGTCGATCCCGCAGAACGTCGCGGAGGAGATGCGCGCGATCCACCCGTGGCTGAACCCGCCGGCGATGGGGCTGTTCACGGCGGTGGTGGCGGGGTTCCTGATCTCGGCGCTGGGGGGGAGCCGGGTGCAGATCGGGGGGCCGACGGCGGCGTTCATCCCGATCGTGTCGGGGATCGCGGCGCAGCACGGCTACGACGGGCTGGCGACGGCGACGCTGATGGCGGGGGTGATCGTGATCCTGATGGGGGTGTTCAGGTTCGGGGCGATGATCAAGTTCATCCCCTACCCGGTGACGACGGGGTTCACGTCGGGGATCGCGGTGACGATCGTGGCGTCGCAGCTGAAGGACTTCTTCGGGCTGACGCTGACGGACGAGACGGGGGCGGCGATCCCGGTGCCGCCGGAGTTCCTGCCGAAGATGGCGCTGCTGATCGAGCACGCGGGGACGGTGAACTGGACGACGGCGGGGGTGGGGCTGGCGTCGCTGGGGGTGCTGATCGCGATGCGGAAGTTGGCGCCGCGGGTTCCGGGGGCGATCGTGGCGGTGGTGCTGGCGGCGGCGGCGGTGAGGCTGCTGGGGCTGGAGCAGGGGGGGGAGCTGCTGGGGGCGCGCGGGGTGGAGACGATCGGGACGCGGTTCGGGGCGCTGCCGAGTTCGCTGCCGGCGCCGCGGCTGCCGCGGATCGACCTGGGGATGGTGCGGGAGCTGATCCTGCCGGCGACGACGATCGCGCTGTTGTGCTCGATCGAGAGCCTGCTGTCGGCGGTGGTGGCGGACGGGATGACGGGGGGGCGGCACAGGTCGGACGCGGAGCTGGTGGGGCAGGGGGTGGCGAACGTGGGGTCGGTGCTGTTCTTCGGTCTGCCGGCGACGGGGGCGATCGCGCGGACGGTGGCGAACATCAACAACGGGGCCCGGACGCCGGTGGCGGGGATGATGCACGCGGCGGTGCTGGTGCTGTTCATGCTGGTCATGTCGGACCTGGCGAAGATGGTGCCGCTGGCGGCGCTGTCGGCGGTGCTGGTGATGGTGGCGTGGAACATCGCGGAGATCGACCACTTCCGGTCGCTGCTGCGGGCGCCCAAGAGCGACGTGATCGTGCTGCTGACGACGTTCGGGCTGACGGTGTTCACGGACCTGACGATCGCGGTGACGGTGGGGATGGTGCTGGCGTCGATGCTGTTCATGAAGCGGATGGCGGAGGTGAGCAACGTCTCGGCGTACACGCGGGAGCTGGAGGAGGGGGAGGTGAGCCCGGCGGAGTTGAAGGACCCGGCGTCGGCGTCGCGGGTGGAGGCGCCGGCGGGGGTGCAGGTGTACGAGATCGACGGGCCGTTCTTCTTCGGGGTGGCGGACCGGCTGAAGGACACGCTGCGGGGGCTTCAGAAGCCGCCGCGGGTGTTCATCCTGCGGATGCGCCGGGTGCCGGCGATCGACGCGACGGGGCTGCACGCGCTGGAGGAGTTCCACAAGAAGTGCCAGCGCGACGGGACGCGGCTGCTGCTGTCGGGGGTTCACGCGCAGCCGCTGATGGCGTTCACGCAGTCGGGGTTCGACAAGGTGGTGGGGGTGGAGAACATGTTCGAGACGCTGGACGAGGCGCTGGAGGCGGCGCGGAAGATCGTCGGGACGCCGGCGGCGGCGCCGGACCTGTCCGGGGCGCGATAGGCGTCCGGGGGGAGGAGAAGGCCCGCCGCGGGGGGCGGGGAAGGCCAGGACTGCTTGACGCGAAGAACGCGAAGGGCGCGAAGAGGGGCGGGAAGGCGGAGGTCGCGGAGGGAGCAGAGGGAGCAGAGGGAGATACAGGTAACGCGGGGAGAGGAAGGCCGGAACACGGAGGTCACAGAGATCCACGGAGATCACAGAGGACGAGAGGGATCAGGGAGGGGAGGCTTGGTGCGCGGCAGCCCAGATGATGGCGCCGTTCCGGGTCGCCTGGACGCGGGCGAGGGCCATCCGGTCCTTCTCAAGCCCGCCCCCCTCTCTTCCCTCTGCGCCCCCTCTATGTCTCTGCGTCTCTGTGGTTGATCTTCTCTTCTTCCTCGTCCTTCGAGTTCTTCGCGTCCTTCGCGTTGAAGATCTTCTGTCTTGCTCTCCTGCGCTTCGAAGTGAGAGGGGGGCGTCCGATTCCGGATTCTCGTGAGGATCTTGAGAGCGAGCGGGGCATCGCTGAGCATGGAAAAGCGGGCGTGCCGCACGCGCGGACGCGCCCGCTGACCGGACGATCGTGGTGGCCGGGGGTGGTCATCTGGAATATCGATCGGGGCGGCGGGGTGTGCAAGTAAGCGCGGCCACATTTGTGCGCGGCATTCCGGCGCGATCGGGTGCGAGGGGCGTCGCGCCGGCGTCTGCTCGCGGCCGGCGCGGGTGAACCGGGGGAACCGGGGAGGGGAACGGGGTGGGCGGGCGCTGATGCGGGACGGGAATGAGAAGCAGGGATGCGGGCGATCCTTTCGGGGCGGCGGGCCGTACTACGCTCGGATGGGGCTCGGATCGGCTTGGATGGGGTTCGGACGGGCGCGGGCGGGGCATGGTGGGGCGGGCCGCGGCGGGTGATCCGTCGCGGGGGAGTTGGCCGATGTCGGTGAGCGCGGGCCTATCGTCGCCCGATCTTTTGCCGACCAGGAGAAGCCGTCATGTGCGGGATTGTGGCGTATATCGGGTCGAAGGCGGCGCAGCCGATCCTGATCGAGGGGCTCAAGCGGCTGGAGTACCGCGGGTACGACTCGGCGGGGATCGCGATCATCGAGGGGGGGCGGTGCCGGACGGCGCGGGCGGTGGGGCGGGTGTCGCAACTGGAGGAGAAGCTGGAGAAGTTGGGGGGGTTCAAGGGGACATTGGGGATGGCGCACACGCGGTGGGCGACGCACGGCGGGGTGACGGAGGCGAACGCGCACCCGCAGCAGGACGACCGGCACGGGATCTGCGTGGCGCACAACGGGATCATCGAGAACTACGCGGCCCTGAAGACCTACCTGAAGGACAAGGGGCACGTGTTCGCCAGCGAGACGGACACCGAGGTGCTGGCGATGCTGATCGGGGAGTTGTACGAGGGGGACCTGGAGAGCGCGGTGCAGGGGGCGCTGCGTGAGGTGACGGGGGCGTACGCGATCGCGGTGACGTGCGAGAAGGAGCCGGACGTGCTGGTGGTGGCGCGGAAGGGCTCGCCGCTGATCGTGGGGGTGGGGGCGGGCGAGTACATCGTGGCGAGCGACGCGTCGGCGATCGTGGCGCACACGACGCAGGCGTTCATGCTGGACGACTACAACGTGGTGCGGCTGACGCGGGAGGGGTTCCGCACGAGCACGATCCACAACGTGCCGGTGACGCCGAAGATCACGCAGCTGGAGCTGGACCTGCAGCAGATCGAGCTGGGGGGCTTCCCGCACTTCATGCTCAAGGAGATCTTCGAGCAGCCCAGCGCGATCCGCAACTGCACGTCGGGGCGGATCAACCGGGAGGAGGGGCGGGTGGTGCTGGGGGGGCTGGCGAACTACGCGAAGGAGTTGACGCGGGCGCGGCGGTTCATCCTGACGGCGCAGGGGACGGCGCTGCACGCGGCGATGATCGGGCGGTACCTGCTGGAGGACCTGGCGAAGGTGCCGGCGCAGACGGAGTACGCCAGCGAGTTCCGCTACCGCAACCCGATCATCGAAGAAGGGACGGTGGTGATCGCGGTGAGCCAGTCGGGGGAGACGGCGGACACGATCGCGGCGCTGCAGGAGGCGAGCGAGCGCGGGGCGCTGTCGCTGGGGGTGGTGAACGTGGTGGGCTCGACGATCGCGCGGGAGACGGACGCCGGGGTGTACCTGCGGGTGGGGCCGGAGATCGGGGTGGCGAGCACGAAGGCGTTCACCGGGCAGGTGGCGGTGCTGACGATGATCACGCTGTTCCTGGCGCGGCGGCGGCTGATGTCGGCGGACCAGTGCGCGGAGCTGATCGGCGAACTGGAGCAGGTGCCGGCGAAGATCGAGCGGATCCTGGAGCAGGCGGCGCGGATCAAGCGGGTGACCGAGCGGTACGTGGACCGGGACAACTGGCTGTTCCTGGGGCGCGGGTACAACTACCCGACGGCGCTGGAGGGGGCGCTGAAGCTCAAGGAGATCTCGTACATCCACGCCGAGGGGATGCCGGCGGCGGAGATGAAGCACGGGCCGATCGCGCTGATCAACGAGGGGATGCCGGCGGTGTTCATCGCCAACAGGGGGCGGCAGTACGAGAAGGTGCTGAGCAACATCCACGAGGTGCGCAGCCGCGGCGGGCACGTGATCGCGGTGGCGACGGAGGGGGACGAGCAGATCGCGGACTACGCGCAGGACGTGCTGTACATCCCGGACATCGCCGAGCCGCTGAGCCCGATGCTGGCGGCGGTGCCGCTGCAGCTGATGGCGTACTACGCGGCGCTGGCGCGCGGGCACGACGTGGACAAGCCGCGGAACCTGGCCAAGAGCGTGACGGTGGAGTGAGCAGTCACCGGGGGGCAGGTCGCCGGGATCAGAGCGACGGCGGTGGCCGTCCGTGCGGCGCGGGGGGCGTCCGGTGGTGGTATCCTGCGCTCCGCGTGCCAACGATTCTGTATGAGCAAGGCTTCCGCTTCTCGTTCTTCGCGGCCGACGGGCAGGAGCCGCCGCACGTCCACGTCGTCAAGGGCGGCGCGGAGGCCGGGTGGCGGCTCGGGCCCATCGCCGAAGCGTAGAACCACGGCTTCGGGGGGGCGGACCGCTCCAGGATCCGGCGCATCATCACGGAATAGCAGGAGTTCCTTCTCGACGAGTGGCGGCGGTTCTTCGGCGAGGGCGAGTGAGACCAGGGCGGTGCGGGTGTGGTTCCCGCGGGGGCGGGTCGCGGTGGAACTGGCCGACGGGCGGCAGGTGGCGACGCCGCTGAGTTTCTATCCGACGCTGGCCGCGGCGACGGCGCGGGAGCGGGGGAAGTGGGTCTTTCTCGGGCCGGGGACGGCGGTGGAGCGGCCGGGGCTGGACGTGCAGTTGTCGGCCGAAAGCATCGTGCAGGGGCGGCGCGAGCATGTGCCGCCGGAGGGGTGGGCCGCTGGGTTGGAGGCGCGGCTGCGGGCGTTCAGGGAGCGGCGTGGCGGCGGGAAGGCGGCGCGGCCGCGGCGGGCGTCGTAGACGGCCCCTCGACCGATCCGGCGCGCAACTGAATAGTCGACGTCCGTCGTGCTTTGATCGGATGGGATGGATGCACGCTCGCTGCGTCCAGAGGAGAGGGGCCGGGGCGCCTTGTGCTTCATCCATGCGCTGCATCTGGAGGAACTCTCATGGTCGGACGGTTCTGCCTGCTCGCAATACTGTGCGTCGTGGCCGCGGCTGCGGGGGTTGGGCTTGGCGGACAGCCCGGGGGGGGCACGGGGGGTGAGGGGGCGCAGGGGGCGCCGGCGATGATGAAGGCGATCCGGATCCACGAGCACGGCGGGCCGGAGGTGCTGCGGTTTGAAGAGGCGCCGACGCCCGCGGCGGGGGCGGGGGAGGTGCTGATCCGGGTCCACGCCGCGGGGGTGAACCCGGTGGACTGGAAGGTCGTCCGGGGCGGGGTGCGGGACCTGGGGAGGCCGCTGCCGTACATCCCGGGGTACGACGCGTCGGGGGTGATCGCCGCGGTGGGGGAGGGGGTGGAGGGGTGGAAGGTCGGCGATGAGGTGTTCGTGTACCAGGAACTCGGTCGCGGCGGGGCGTACGCGGAGTACATGGCGGTGCGTGCGGAGCACGTGGCGCGGAAGCCGGGGAATGTCGATCACGTGCAGGCCGCGGGGGCGCCGCTGGCGGCGCTGACGGCGTGGCAGGCGCTCTTCGAGGTCGCGGACGTGCAGCCGGGGCAGACGGTGCTGGTTCATGCCGCGGCGGGGGGCGTGGGGACGTTCGCGGTGCAGCTGGCCAAGGCGAAGGGGGCGCGGGTGATCGGGACGGCGTCGGAGCGGAACCACGAGTTCCTGCGGTCGATCGGGGCGGACGAGGTGATCGACTACCGGACGACGCGGTTCGAGGATGTGGTGAGGGACGTGGACGTGGTGCTGGACGCGGTGGGCGGGGAGACGCTGGAGCGGTCGTACGCGGTGGTGAAGAAGGGAGGGATCGTGGTGACGATCGCGGGGCGGCCGTCGGAGGAGAAGGCCGCGGCGAGCGGGGTGAGGGCGACGTGGTTCCTGGTGCGGCCGGACGGGGAGCAACTGGCGGAGATCGCGCGGATGATCGAGGCGGGGACGGTCCGGCCGGTGGTGAGCGAGGTCTTTCCCCTGGCGGAGGCGGCGACAGCGCACGAGCGGAGCCAGGCGGGGCACACGCGCGGGAAGATCGTGCTGCGGGTGGTGGAGGAGTAGGAGGGGGCGGGCGCGCGCACGAACGCCGCCCGCGGCGTGGGTGTCGCGGGCGGCGGTTGGGTGTGGTGGGATGTGGCGACGCGTCAGTGCTGGGCGGTGGACCGGCAGTTGAGCCGGGAGTTGATGGCGTAGATCACCTCGTCCGCGCCGTCGGGGAGGCCGTTTTCGTTCGTGTCGGCCCAGGGGTCCTCGGCGTTGACGGCCGATGAGGGGTTGTCGGCGCCGGCGAGAGCGACGGGGTCGGTGGGGGTCAGCAGGTGGCCGGGGACGGAGGCGTCCGCGTGGATGCGGATGGCGGACCAGTCCTTGGCGACCTGGACGGGGAGTTCGAAGTAGATGGTGCTGCCGATCTGGATGAAGCCGACCAGAGCGGGGGAGTTGCTGTCCACGGTCAGGGCGACGCAGAGGGCGCCGTTGCCGTTGGCATCGACCCGCAGCACGTTGTAGGGGCAGGTCCTGTCGAGGTCGAGGGTGATCGTCTGGCCCAGGAAACGGGCGGTGAGGGAGACGTCGGTGGGGAGGCCGACGGGGCCGACGCCCGTGGAGGGGAACGCGGCGGCGGTCTGTGCGACGGCGATGGAGCCGGAGAGGGAGAGGCTGTTCCGGGCGATGTCGCCGAAGCGCATGTTGAACGTCGTGTTCGCGGGGACGGTGTAGGTGCAGGCGTTGTCGGTGGCGACGGCGTCAGCGATGGGCGTGCAGGAGTCGGGGAGGCGAGGGAGTGTGGCGTCGATGACGATGTAGTCCCGGCTGCCGAGGGCGATCATCTGGTTGACGACCTTGCCGTCGGCGGACCTGACGACGGTGGGGAGCCAGAGGTCGCGGATCCGGCGGGCGGCTTCGCGTGCGAGCGCACCGTCCTTCTCGTCGCAGGCCTGCTTCGCGATGAGGGCGAGGGAGAGGGTGGCGTGTGCCTTGTCCTGGATCTCGGAGAGGCGCGCGGTGCGCTCGTCGGCGGGCGCACGGCAGCACGCCTCGTAACTCATCGCGATCTGGGCGTTGAGGAAGCGGATGTTCTCGCACGCTCTGCGTTCGCAGCGGGACGGCCCGGCGTGGGCCGAGGCGCCAGCGGTGGCGATGCAGGCGGCCAGCAGGGCGGCGTGCGCGGAGGTGCGCCCGCGGGGGCAGACCGGCGGCGGCGCGGCTTTCATGGCGTCTCCTCCTGCCTTGAACTGGGCGTGCGGAGTGCAACGTGGCACGAAGATGAGGGCGGGGGTGCCGTGGCGACGCCGTTGCGCAGTGTACTCGGCGGGCGGGGCCGGGTCAAGGGGCCGGCGCGGATCGCCGGGAGAGGTGAAGGGGGGCGGGCTGGGGTTCAGTCCATCGGGGGTTCGAAGCGGTGGGCCTCGGGGAACTGGGCGAGGGTGGTGCGGAGGGAGGTGAGGGTCGTTTCGCCCAGGGCGGCGCTGAGGAGGAGGGCGGCGACCGCGGCGGAGCCGAGGGGGGTGGCGGGGTCGGCGGCGCCGGCGGCGAGGATGGCGAGCGTGGCACAGGCCTGTGTGGCGTTGTAGCCGCCGGCGAGCCAGTCGAGGATGGTTTCGACGGGGGCGGGGTTGGTCAGCGGCGGCGAGGCGGCGTGCCACGCGGCGGCGAAGCCGGCGAAGGCGCCGTTGCCGCTGAGGAACATCAGCAGGGGGATGGCGAGGAGGATGCGGGTGTCGTCGCCGAGGATGCCCCACTCGATGTGCAGCGCGGCGACGGCGACGGCGGTGGGGAGGGCGATCCACAGGAGTGCGCCGCGGTCCAGCCGCCGGCTGGGGCGCGGGGCAGGGGCGGCGCGGCGGAGGGTCCAGCCGAGGACGGGCGCGAGGAGGAGGGCGGCGGCGATGGGGCGGCCCTGGGCGGGGGCGACCGCGAGCAGGAGGGCCATGGCGAGGAGGTACGTGGCCGCGGCGGCGGCGAGCGCGGGGGGCGTCCGGCCTCGGGCGGGGACCCAGCGGAGGGGGAGGCCGGCGAAGATGGAGCCGGCGGCGCCGGGGAGGGCGATGGCGAGGGCCACCCACGGGTCGGCGTCGAGGAAGTACCAGGCGATGCCGCCGATGAGGGCGATCTCGCCCGCGACGGCGAGGGGGGCGAGGATGACGGCGCGAGACTCAAACCTGGGTGGACGCGAGGCCCAGGCGGCCAGGAGCAGGGTGAGGGCGAGGAGCCCGGCGCCGGCGGCGGTGAGGCGGCGGCGGTGGGCGGCGACGGCCTGGTTCAGGGCGCGTTCGAGCGGGGCGCGCTCGGCGTTGTGGCGGGCGAAGACCTCGGCGAGGGCGCCGGGGGCGGGGCCGGTGATGGAGGCGGCGGCGAGTTCGGCGCGGTGGCGGGCGTTGGTCTGACGGAGGGCGAGGCGTTCGGCGACCCCGCCGCGGTAGAGGCGTTCGAACGCGCCGGGGGCGACATGACCGAAGACGGCGGGGCCGAGGAGGATGCCGGCGAGGAGCCCGCCGACGAGGGCGGCGGCGGGCCTGCCTCCGGCGATGCCGGCGCCGCGGAGGAGCCAGGCGAGGGCGGCGGCCGCCGCGGCGGCGATGAGGAGCGCGAGGGCTATGGGGAGTGCCTGGTCCATGTGGAGGGAGGCGGAGGGGGCGGCGGTTATCGGCCATTGGAAGCGTAAGCTGGGGCATGGGAGGGGGGATGATGCGCGGAAGAGGGCCGATAACCTCATCTGTGCTCGGAGTGTGGCGTACGTCCAATACAGGAATGCTCAACGGCCGATAAAACCGGATGGAGGCCCCTGATGGCTGTTTCTCACCTGCCGACGGAGACGACCGGACCTGTCAGCGCGACGAACGCTCGGGACGCTGGCGTGGCGGACGTCGGGCTGATCGGGCTGGCGGTGATGGGGGCGAACTTCGCGCTGAACATGGCGGATCACGGGTTCAAGGTCGCGGTGTTCAACCGGACGACCTCGGTGACGGACAAGTTCGTCGCGGAGAACCCGCCGGAGGGGTGGGGGGAAAGCGGGGGGGGGCTGGTCCCGGCGAAGACGCTGGAGGAGTTCGTGCGGCTGATCCGGCGGCCGCGGCGGATCGTGGTGCTGGTGAAGGCCGGGGCGGGGACGGACGCGGTGATCGACTCGCTGGCGCCGCTGCTGGATGAGGGGGACGTGGTGGTGGACGGGGGGAACGCGCTGTGGACGGACACGGAGCGCCGTGAGAAGCGGCTGGCGGAGCGGGGGATCCGGTTCATCGGGTCGGGGGTGTCTGGGGGCGAGGAGGGGGCGCGGTTCGGGCCGTCGCTGATGCCGGGCGGGTCGGAGGAGGCGTGGAAGGAGATCGAGCCGATCTGGCGGGCGGTGGCGGCGAAGGTGGACCCGAAGACGGGCAAGCCGATCGAGGGGGCCGCGCCGCGCCGGCCGGTGAGCGTTCCGGGCGCGGAGGCGTGCACGGCGTACATCGGTCCCGGGGGGAGCGGGCACTTCGTGAAGATGGTGCACAACGGGATCGAGTACGGGGACATGCAGTTGATCTGCGAGGCGTACGACTTCCTGCGCCGGGTGGCGGGGATGGGGGTGGGGGAGATCGCGGGGGTCTTTGCGGAGTGGAACAAGGGGGACCTCGACTCGTACCTGATCGAGATCACGGCGGACATCCTGCGGCAGGCGGACCCGGTGACGGGGCGGCCGTTCGTCGATGTGGTGCTGGACGCGGCGGGGCAGAAGGGGACGGGGAAGTGGACGATCGTGAGCGCGATGGACCTCGGCGTGCCGGCGCCGACGATCGCGGAGGCGGTCTTCGCGCGGATGGTGTCGGCGGCGAAGGAGGAGCGGGTGGCGGCGTCGGGGGTGCTGCGTGGTCCGGCGGGGCAGGCGGGATCGGGCGCGGCGGGCGGCGACTGGGTTCAGGCGGTGGGGGATGCGCTGTACTGCTCGAAGATCTGCTCGTACGCGCAGGGGTTCGCGCTGATGCGGGCGGCGTCGGCGGCGCACGGGTGGGGGCTGAAACTGGGGGAGATCGCGAGCATCTGGCGCGGGGGGTGCATCATCCGGGCGCGGTTCCTGCAGAAGATCACGGAGGCGTACGGGCGGGACGCGGACCTGGCGAACCTGCTGCTGGACCCGTACTTCGCGGGGGTGCTGGAGCGGGCGCAGGGGAACTGGCGGCGGGTGGTGGCGCGGGCGCAGGAGGCGGGGGTTCCGGCGCCGGCGTTCGCGTCGGCGGTGGCGTACTACGACTCGTACCGCTCGGAGCGGCTGCCGGCGAGCCTGCTGCAGGCGCAGCGGGACTACTTCGGGTCGCACACGTATGAGCGGGTGGACCGTCCTCGCGGGGAGTTCTATCACCTCGACTGGCTGGATCCGAACCGGCCGCAAGTGGAGGCGTGACCATGGGCTCGATCCGGGGGCTGCTGACGCGGATGCCGCTGCGGGCGCCGGTGCGGGTGGAGGTGGGGGCGGCGTGGGTGCGGACGGCGCGGATGGTGCTGCGGCCGCTGGGGCCGGGGGACTACGCGGAGTTCCTGCGGGTGCTGCGGACCAGCGGGGAGGACCTGGCGAGGACGTTCCCGCTCAGGAATGAGGGGGAGTCGGAGGCGGGGGCGTTCGAGCGGCACGTTCGGCTGTCGGCGTTCGCGGGGCCGCGGGCGCCGGACTGGCGGCGGGCGGCGTTCACGCCGGACGGGCGGCTGGTGGGCGGGTTCAACCTCAACGCGATCCGGCGGGGGCTGGAGTTCCGGGCGGAGGCGTCGTGGTGGGTGGCGCGGGAGTTCCGCGGTCGCGGGCTGGCGACGGAGGGGGTGCGGGCGATGCTGGAGGTGGCGTTCCGGGAGATCGGCGCGGGGGGGCTGGGGCTGCACCGGGTGGATGCGCTGGTGAACCCGCAGAACGCGGCGTCGCGCCGGGTCGCGGAGAAGGCGGGGTTCGTGCGCCCGCGCGAGCCGGTGCGGGTGTCGCTGGAGGTCGGGGGGAGGTGGGTGGAGCATGAACTGCTGACGCGGTACGTCGAGGCGTCGGCGCAGGTGGAGGGGAAGCCGCTGCCGGCGGTGGTGCTGCGGCGGGTGGATGAACTGGTGCGGGTTCTGGAGCGCGCGGACCCGGGGGTGCTGGCCCCGGCCGCGATGGCATGAGCGGGAAGGGCCGGGGGAGCGGCGGGGGGAGCGGGGGGGGCCGGCGGATGACGGCGCGGACGCCGCGGCTGCTGCTGCGGCCGATGCGGGAGTCGGACCGGGGGGAGTTCCTGCGGGTGCACGAGATCAGCCGCGAGTTGTGGGCGCCGTGGGTCCCGG
>Ga0207874_1002535_pt1 | contig 16886 bp, 17 predicted proteins | sample HigsolmetaAR201D_FD_184833 | JGI IMG/M metagenome (GOLD analysis project Ga0207874, IMG submission 184833) | Ionic liquid and high solid enriched microbial communities from the Joint BioEnergy Institute, USA - AR20-1-D (SPAdes) (version 2) ...
GGTCGTCAGCGCCGTTTCCAGAAAGACGTTAACCACACGATCAGCAAGCGACTCGTTCAGACTGCCGAACGCACGAACCGAGGAATTGCGCTGGAAAATCTGACGCATATCCGCTCGCGGACAAGGGTTAGAGGCAAAGACGAACGAGCGCGGCACAGCAATTGGAGTTTTGCCCAGCTTCGTTCGTTTATCGAATACAAGGCGCGCCTTGCTGGTGTTCCGGTCGTCTTGGTAGACCCGAAATACACCAGCCAGCGCTGCTCTGCTTGTGGGCATATCGAACGGGCAAATCGCAAGTCTCAAAGCGAGTTCCTTTGCTGTGTCTGCGGACACACGGCTCATGCCGATGTCAACGCGGCTAGAAACATTGCACGGGCGGCTGTCATACCGCCTATTGTCTCGGAGACGCCTGCGGGCGTCGCGCCAGGGACAAGCCCCCGCCTTTAGGCGTGGGGTCTATGACTTGCTTTCCTCGCCTGATCTGCGCTTGCGTATTCAATTTAGCCTGTGATATAATCGCGCGATGTTAAGCGTGTATACTGCATAATTGCGGCCCGCGCAGCTGAACAACTGGTTTCTGCAGCTTTGTTGCAGCCAAAAGCTCAGGCAGGCTTGAACCAGCTCAGTGTCAGAAGTGACAGCTCGCTTACCATAGGGTTGGTTAGTGAGCAGCTTTCGTTTCTAAACGCCGCGCGCCGGAAGCAGTTAAACGATCCATTCCGAGATTGTAGAGAGGAAGTCTAACTATAGGTTCTTCAGAGTACCGCATCAACAACCAGATACGCGCACGGGAAGTCCGTCTGATCACGGATACGAACGAGAATCTTGGCATTGTGCCGCTCAGCCAGGCGCTGGAGATGGCGGAACAACGCAACATGGATCTCGTCGAGGTATCCTCAAATGCCGATCCGCCTGTCTGCCGGATTATGGACTACGGCAAGTTCCAGTATGAAAAGCAGCGGCGGGAGCGCAAGGCGCGCAAGCAGCAGAAGAACATCGAAGTCAAAGAGATTCAACTGCGGCCCAAGACAGACGATCACCATTTGGGCTTCAAGATACGCGACGCCCGCAAGTGGATCGAAGACGGCATGAAAGTACGGGTGCGTATCCGTTTCCGCGGTCGTGAAATCACGCATTCGGACATCGGTCGCGAGCGCCTGCAGCGCATTGCCGCCGAACTGAATGATATTGCAGTCGTTGAGCAGATGCCGAATATGGAAGGCAGCACCATGCTCATGGTACTCGCACCGGCGCAGGATAAGAAGAAGTAAACCCGGAAGGATTATCGGTGGCCAAGAAATACAAGCTCAAGACACACAAAGCGACAGCCAAGCGCTTTCGCATTACCGGAAGCGGCAAGGTCATGCGGACAAAGGGTGGCAAGAGCCACTTCCGCCGCCGCCGCTCGACGCGTGTCAAGCAGCAGCTCGACAAAATGCAGCCCGTGGATTCCACAACGGCGAAGCGTATCAAGGCGCTGGCGCCCTACCTCGGGCTTTACCGCCAGAACCCGCCCGCCTAGCGCGCGCGGCAGCGGTCTTCCCGTATCCATCACGCCCAGAGCCATGGCTCTGGGTATTTGTTGCTAGGAGTAACCCGACATGGCAAGAGTGAAAACCGGCTTCACGCGCCGCCGCCGCCACAAGAAAGTGTTGGCGCTGACCAAAGGCCAGTGGGGCACGCGTGGGCGTCTTTTCCGCCGTTCGAACGAAGCGATGCTCAAGAGCCTGTGGTACAGCTACCGCGACCGCAAGGCGCGCCGCCGCGACATGCGCCGTCTGTGGATTGTCCGCATCAACGCGGGCGCGCACCAGCACGGCCTGAACTACAGCCGCTTCATGTATGGTCTGAAGCGCGCTAACGTCGAACTGGATCGCAAGGTGCTGGCCGACATCGCCGTGCGCGACGCCGAGGGCTTTGCTCGTCTGGCCGCACTCAGCCAGCAGCACCAGTAGCGCCCGGCACAAGACGTTGAAAAAAGCGGAAAGCGGCCGCTAAATCTGAGGCCGCTTTTTTGATTCCGGGACAATGCGTCGGTTTTCAACGCGCTGACCGGCTGAACAAGACATAACGCCGCCTTTGAAAGCACGCGCCGCGCTATACTTCAGGCATAGCGCGACACACCCAGAGGTTTCACGCTTGATTACCAGCCTTCAAAACGACAGAGTCAAACAGGTCTATGCCCTCCAGAGACAGGCAAAAGCCCGGCGCAAGCAGCAGCGTATCGTTCTGGAAGGCGCGCGCCTGATCGCCGACGCTTACGAACGCGGCAATACCCGCCCGGAATACGCCCTTTATGACCCCGATACCGCCGATGCGGGGCTAGTCGATCTCCTGCAGCGAGGGCGCGTGCCGTCCCTGCCCGTATCCGCGCAGGTGCTGCGCCACATCAGCGCGACCGAGCAGCCGCAGGGGATCGTCGCTGTATTTCCGATGCCATCCCCTGCCCTGCCTGAGACGTTAACACGCGTGCTCATCCTCGATGATCTGCGCGATCCGGGCAATCTCGGAACCATCCTGCGAACCACCGCCGCCGCCGGCATCGACGCGGTCCTGCTCTCGCCCGGATGCGTCGATCCGTATAACCCGAAAGCATTGCGAGCCGGTATGGGCGCGCACTTTCGCCTCAGTCTGGCGGAGAAAAGCTGGAGCGAGATTGAAGCGCTCTGTCGAGGGCTGAACATCTATCTGGCGGATATGACCGGGGACGCGCCCTACGACCGTGTCGAGTGGACGGCCCCGTGGGCGCTTATCATCGGCAGCGAGGCACACGGCGCAAGCCCGCAGGCGGAAGCGCTGGCGACGAAACGCATCTACATCCCCATGGCGGACAACGCCGAATCGCTCAACGCCGCCGTAGCGACCGGCATCCTCCTGTTTGAAGCGCGGCGTCAGGCCAGCGCCGGAAACACGCAGGACAATTCGCGGCAGTAAGAAAAGTCCCTCGCCAGACGATGGCGAGGGACTTGCGGAGCAGGTTCACATATTGATCATGTGGCCTTCGAGGCCGTGCGCGGCCTCTTTCAGCGCCTCGCTGAGCGTCGGATGCGCGTGGACATTGCGCGCGATTTCTTCCGGTGTCAGCTCGGCAAAGCGGGCCAATGTCAGTTCGGGCAGCAGCTCGGTGACGTCGGGGCCGATCAGATGGCCGCCGAGTATTTCGCCATACTTCTTGTCGCTGATGAGCTTGACGAAACCGACCGTGTCACCCAGGCCGTGCGCCTTGCCGTTCGCCATGAAGGGGAACTTGGCGACGTTGATATCGTAGCCCAGCTCGCGCGCCTGCTTTTCGGTATAGCCAAAGCTGGCGACCTGCGGCTGGCAGTAGGTGGCGCGCGGCATCATGTCGAAGTCCAACTCGATGGAAGGCACGCCCGCGATCCGCTCGGCAGCGATCACACCCATCGCCTCGGCGACATGCGCCAGCATCAGCTTGGCGGTCACGTCGCCAATCGCGTAGATGTGCGGCACGCTTGTCTGCATGTGGCTGTTGATTTCAATCGCGCCGCGCTCGGTCAGCTTGACGCCGGTATTTTCCAGCCCATAGCCTTCGGTGCGCGGTTTGAAACCGATCGCCTGCAGTACCTTGTCGGCTTCCAGCACCTGCTGCTTGCCATCGGGGCCGGTGACGGTGACGCGCACGTTGGAACCCGTATCCTCGATCTGGTCGACGCGCGTGCTCGTCAGTACATTGATGCCTTTGCGCTTGTACTGCTTGGTCAGTTCCGCCGAGACTTCTTCATCTTCGAGCGGCAGGATGCGGTCGAGGAATTCGACCAGCGTGACCTCGACGCCGTAACTGGCGTGGACGTAAGCGAACTCGACGCCAATCGCCCCCGCCCCGGCGATAATGATCGACTTCGGCAGCGAGTCGCTCATGATCTGTTGCTCATAAGTGACGACCCGCTCGCTAAGTTGCGTTCCGGGCAACAGGCGCGTGACGCTGCCGGTGGCGATGATGCAATTCTTGAATTTCAGCGTCTCTTCGCCGCCCTTGTTCAGCTCGACGCGCAGGGTGTTGGCATCGACAAACGTCGCCCAACCGTCATACTCGTCGATTTTGTTCTTCCGCATCAGGAAATGTACGCCCTTGACGCGGCCCTCAGCCACCTCACGGCTGCGCTTGAACGCGACGCTGTAGTCGAATGAGACATCTCCCGACACCCGAATGCCGAATTTCTCTGCCTCATTCTTGAAGATCGTGACCAATTCCGCGTTGCGAAGCAGCGCTTTGGAGGGAATACAACCCACGTTCAGGCAGACACCACCCCAGTACTGCTTCTCGACGATCGCGGTTTTCAAGCCAAGCTGACTCGCGCGGATCGCAGCGACATAACCACCCGGTCCCGCGCCGAGCACGACCACATCATATTCTTGCGCCATTGAGTCTGGCCTCCAGATTGATTGTGCAAGCTGCCCGCGAATTATAACCGCATTTATTTTGGCTTCCCAAGCCGGCACCGGAACCGGCGTCCGGGCTGTGGCAGCCGGTTGCCGTTATTGCCCTTCCGGCAGCCGCTCGGCGATTAGCTCGACAACATCCTTGATTTCCGGGCCGTCCGCCGTCTGCGCGCGCGCGCTTTCGAACATCTGCATACAGAACGGGCAACCAACGGCGATCGTGTCCGCGCCGGTCGCCTGCGCTTCCTGATAGCGTTCGACGCTGACCGGCTTCGTGCCGTGTTCCTCTTCCTTCCAGAATTGCGCGCCGCCAGCGCCACAGCAGAACGACGACCGCCCGCTGCGCGGCATCTCAATCACGTTAAGGCCCGCTCCGGCAAGCGCCTTACGCGGCGCGTCGACAATGTCGTTATGGCGGGCAAGATAACAGGGATCGTGGAACGTGACATTGCTCATGCGGTTGGGGTGCGCGCTTTCGGGGAGCCGTCCAGCCGCGATCAGTTCCTCGATCAGTTCGGTGTGGTGAATGACCTCGTAGTGGCCGCCAAACTGATGGTATTCCCTGCCCAGATTGTGCAGGCAATGGGGACAGGTGACGACGATACGCTTCGGCGCGACCTCGTTCAGCGTTTCGACATTGCCCATCGCCAGTTCGTAGTACAGGTCTTCCTTGCCCGCGCGGCGCGCCACATCGCCCGTGCAGTTCTCGCGCTCGCCAAGCACGGCAAAGTTCACCCCTGCCGCCTGCAACACCTTCACCAGCGCGCGCGCCGTTAACTGAGCGCGCGGGTCGTAGCTGACCGCGCAGCCCGTCCAGTACAGCACATCGAAATCGGGATTGTCCTCGACAGTCGGCACGTTCAGGCCGTTGGCCCATCGGAACCGGCTTTCGCTGCTCTGCCATGGATTGCCCTGCCGTTCCATGCCGTTGAAGGCGTTTCGCAGCTCTCCTGGAAACTCGCCCTGCATCAGCACGGCATCGCGCCGGATATCGATGATGTCGAACATCGGCTCGTTGCCGACCGGGCAAACATCGACACACGCGCCACAGGTCGTGCAGGCCCAGACGGCCGATTCGCTGATGGCAAAGCCCATCAACGGCTGCGGCGACTCCGCGCCCGCTGCCAGTTCCGCCATCCCATCCTTAAAGATGAAGCGCTTGTTGATCTCGTAAGCCGAAGGCGAAAGTTCCTTGCCCGTGACATACGCCGGACACACGTCCTGACAGCGGTTGCACATGATGCAGGCAAACCCGTCCAGCAGGTGCGTCTTTTGCAGATCTTCGACCCTGTGCGCGCCAAACTGCTCGATGTCTTCGTCCTCAAAGTCCAGCGGCGGGATTTCCCCCAGCGAGGTACGCGGCGGGCGCGTCAGGAAGTTGAGCGGGGCCATGAACAGATGCGCGTGTTTGGACACTGCGAAATAGGGCAAAAAGAGCAGAATGCCCCCCAGCGCAACCCACCAGAAAAGGTGTTCCAGCAACAGCAGGCCGTCCGCGCCTAAGCCCGCCCACAGCGATGAAACCTGCGTCGCGAACGGGCTGAACGCGTCCGGGCCTTCGGCGGCCAGACGGACCGACTGGCCGAGAAAGCGCGCGCCGACATGTAGCAGGATGAACCCGGCGACGATCAGCGAGTCGCGCGTGACTCCGCCCGCGCGCACGCGTGGATGCAGCAGCACGTTGTCGCGCCACGTCAACTCGCGCCGGTTTGGCAGCACAAAACGCCGCAGGATGAAGTAGGTAACGCCGGCGATCACCGCGACGCTGAACACATCGCCGAACAGGCGGTAAAGATCGCTGAACAACCCGCCCTCACCCGGAAAGCGATAACCGGGCACAAAGCCTTCGATCACATCGGCGGCGTTGACCAGAAAATAGTAGGTAAAGCCCCAGACGACGGCGAGATGAAACAGGCTCGTCACCGGGCGCATTTTCAGCGTCGTGCTTTGCGTGAGATAGATGCGGAGCGCGCGCCACAACCTTGCGGGCAGGTTATCGAGATAGAGTTTGCCCGGCCCGCGGTTGATGATGCGCGCCATCTCGCGGAACCCTTCATAGGTCGCGCCGAAAGAAAACAGGGCCAGAATGAGAAAAAGGACCTTTTCAACGGAAGTCAGCATACGACCATCCTGACGTAATGGCCTGCAACAGACAGGCAACAACAGCAGCCGTAGTGTAGCAACTGGCCCTGCGATTCACCACAGAGCCGCGACAGCACATCACACAGGAAAGATTCGGGATGTTCATGTAGTCTGAATGTACGCTTATCATCGTTCAGCGCTTTCCGGAGTACCACCGTGCGTATAGACTTTTCTCCTGTCCGAAGCCACGATATTTCCCTTTATGCCTTTTCCCGACAAATCAGCCTCGATGATCTTCGTCAGGGCACTAACGCGCTCTTTGACATCATTCTCGACATTCTGCGACAGGCAACCGACGAACAGGTCGTGTTCATTCCCCATGACCCCGACGCCTATGATCCATATGCCGTTCCCGGCGAAGAGCACATAGGGTGGAGCCTGGCGCATCTGGTCGCGCACACCACCGCCAGCCTTGAGGAAGGCGCGGCCCACAGTTCGATCCTCGCGCGCGGCATTCCGTATCCGCGCGAGCCGCGCCTGCGTTATGAAACGCCCTGGCGCGACATTCGCACGCAGGCTCAGGCCATCGAGCGGCTGGAAGAAAGCCGCCGCATGTGTCTGGCCTTCCTGCAGACATGGCCGAACCGCCCTCACCTCGATGTTTATCGCGATGTTTCCGAGCGCTTCATGGAAAAATACGGGCCGCAGAACGCCACCGCCGCCTATCTGGCGGGCCTGATGCACATGGACGGCCATCTGGATCAGTTCCACGAAGTCTGGCGGCAGGCGCAGCAATCATCGCAGGCCGCTACCGGGGATTGAAAGCTGCTTGCAATAACGATTCCCGCCTTTTATACTTGCTTGCCGTAAAGACGAGGATTCAGCGCTGTGTTGCTTTACCCGTTGTTCAACCATCATGCCAGCCTGAATAGCGACCGCTGACCAACGCTCAACGCAGACACCGGGAAAGCGCGGACGTTGGTCCGCGCTTTTTTGTTGCAACCTGCTTGTTCCGTTTTTCGCCCGCCACACCGCTGTTGAGGAGTAACCATGTCGCAGGTCAGGATCAAACCGCGGCTTCCCAAAGGAATGCGCGATTTTCTGCCGCAGGACATGCTCAGACGTGAGTATGTCTTCAGCATCGTGCGCGATGTCTTCCACCTCTACGGCTTCGAGCCGTTGCAAACGCCGGTCATGGAGCTGAACGAAACCCTGATGGGCAAGTACGGCGAGGACGCCGAAAAGCTCATTTATCGCGCCGCGCATGCCGAAGGCAAGGAAGAGCTGGCCCTGCGTTATGACCTGACCGTGCCGCTGGCTCGCGTCGTGGCCCAGTACCAAAACGAGATCACCCTGCCCTTCCGGCGCTATCAAATCGCCCCCGTCTGGCGCGGCGAACGGCCCCAGCGCGGGCGCTATCGCGAGTTCTACCAGTGCGACGCGGACATCGTCGGCGTGTCCAGCATGAGCGCGGACGCCGAAGTGCTGTCGATGGTCGTCATGGCGCTGACCCGGCTCGGCTTCAGGCAGTTCACCGTCAAGATCAACAACCGCAAGCTGCTGACTGCCATCGGCCAGTTTTCCGGTGTGCCGGATGCCCTGCTGGGCGATCTGTATCGCAGCATCGACAAATTCGACAAAATCGGCGCGGAGGGCGTTCGCGAAGAATTGCTGAAACGCGGCATTGGCGTCGACGTCGTGGAGCGCATGTTGCCGCTGTTACAGGCGCAAATGCCCGGCCTGGAACGGCTCGACTTTCTGGACGACATGCTGGGCTCGCTGCCGGCTGCCCGCGAAGCGATAGCCGAACTACGCGAGCTGGCCGATCACCTATCCGATCTCAACGTATCGCTCCAGCATTACGAATTCGACCTGACGATGGTGCGCGGGCTTGGCTACTACACCGGGCCGATCTTCGAAACCGTGATTACCGAACCTAACCTCGGCAGCGTAAGCGGCGGAGGGCGCTATGACGCCCTGATCGGCATGTTCCGCGGCGAGAGCATCCCGACCACCGGAGTCAGTCTGGGAATCGAACGCATTATCGACCTGATGGAGCTACTCGACCTGTATCCGGCGTCGCTTGGCGGCACGGTCGTCGAGGTGCTGGTCACCGTCTTCAACCCCGAACTGCACAGCGAATCGACCCAACTGGCGGCGCTGCTGCGCGCCCACAACATCCGTACCGAGCTTTACATGCTGGACAAAGGGGTTGGCAAGCAGCTTGGATATGCCGACAAAAAGGGCGTGCCACTGGTGGCGCTGCTCGGCCCCGACGAGCAGGCGGCGGGCGTCGTCAAACTCAAGCGGCTCAGCGATGGGTTGGAAATCAGCGTGCCGCAGGCCGAAGTCGTCGAGCGCGTGCGCCAGCTCCTCGCCGAACGCTAGCCAGCAACGCCTCGTTCGCACTAGCTACGTGAGAAACAAAAAAACGCGCCCATACGGGCGCGTTTTATATCCTTCAGCCTTCAACATCAATCTTCACGAACGTGCTTGTTGCTTTCACGATAACCGATCAGATCGTCCTCGCTGTCGGTTACGGGCTGGTAGTTCTCGCCTTCCAGCGCCGCCGCGTCGCCTTCGGCGATCTGTCTGGCCTGCGCTTCTTCCAGCATTTCCCGCTGTCGTTCCTCAGCCAGATCCTTGTCGACCCGGCCATTTCCAGTTAAGGGAAACATCGTTAGCCCCGCTTGGACTGTTCCAACGATACCTCAGTCTAGCACGCCATGAGAGTAATTACAATCATTATTAATTCACTGTTCAGGTATGGAGAATCCGGGCAGGCTGCCGCGAGCCAGCGCAGCGCGTAACCCTGAAAAGCCGACTATGCGCCTTCGGGGCGGCGTCGCGGCCCTTCCAGAAAACGTTCGAGGAAATTGAGCGTGTGGCTCCATGCCTGGCGGGCGTATTCCATCAGCCGCGGCGAGTCCGTCGGGTTGAAGAAGTCGCGCCACGCGCCTTCGAGCGTCACAAACTGATGTGGCAAATCGCCCGCCGCCAACTCCGCCTCGAACGCGGCGCGGATTTCAACCGGCACATGCGGCTCGTTGCTGCCATAAAGCGCAAGGATCGGCGCTTTTGCCCGGCTGAACTGGCCGAGAAAACGCTGGGGAAAGCCATAATAGACGACCGCCGCTTCGAGGTCGGTCCGGGTGAGCGCGGCCTGAAGGGCCAGCGTGCCGCCCAGTCCAAGCCCTACCGCCGCAACATGGCGGTTGCAGCGCGCGTGGGTTTCCAGCGCCTGAAGCGCCGTGTCCACACGAGGATACCCGCCCGCCCCAAGTTGCTCGACCAGCGTGTAGGCTTCCTGTGGCGACGTGGCGATCTTGCCGTCGAACAGGTCCGGCGCGATCACGTAGTAACCGGCCTGCGCGAACAGGCTGGACAAATGGCGTTCGACGTCGGTCAGGCCCCACCAGTCATGCACTAGCACGATGCCCGGAAACAGGTCGCCGATATCCGGATGCGCCCAATACGCGGGCAGCAGATTGCCATCTCCCAGCGCGATCTGGATGCGCCCGCTGACAATGGTGTATTCAACGTGTTCAGGCTGATAGACTGGCATAAGTCTGGCGCTCAGCTCACCGGGAAGATCGGAGGTTAAGCAGGCTCACGCGGCGTCACGGCGCAGATTTCCACCGAATAGCCGCTAAGCTCAGCCTCCGGCCCCAACGTTTTGACGGTATCGTCCGCCACGACCCAGTACAGATTGCGATAGCCTTCGCGATGCGCCCAGTCGCGCAGCGCGGAAACAAGTTGGTTCGTCAGCGGCTTGGGCGACCAGCAGTAAATATCGACGCTGCGGGGATCGTAAAGCTGCTGCCGGAAGCAGACGAACGCCTCCTGCCCCGCGGCGGAAACGTGCAGGCGATGTGTGCGCTGGTTGCGAAGCTCCGGAATCGTCTCCCATGTGGGCGGCCACAAATGTTCCCACTCCTGCCGCGCGCTGGTCATGCGGCCCACCGGCATTCCCCAGCCGCGAATCTGGGCGGCATCGGCATTGGTGTGCTCGGTCGCGCGGTAGAAAATCTGCCCCGTGCGCGCCGGCAGGCTCATCCGCTGCACGCGGCACAATGGTTCGAAATCAAAATGATCCTGTAGTTGGACGGTCGCGGTAGCGTCGCCCACCCGGCTGACCGTCAGCGTTTTCGCCTTCAGCGTTTTGGCGCGTTCCCGCAGAGCGCCCATCAGGGCGTCTTCCGCCCCCCTGCCCACAAAGTCCGGCGCAACAATCAGATACGCGACATGCAGATGATCGCCGAATGGCGGCGGTTCATGGCCATGATAGGCTTCCGCGTAGCCGACCACCTCGTCGCCCAGCGTCGCCACCAGAGGAATACCCGCGCCAATCAGCAACTGGCACAACTGAATCGCGGCGGTCTCGACGCTCATCCACGGGCCACCATGAAGCCAGCGCTCATAAATCGTGAGCTGGTGGTATTCCACATCCTGAACGCGTCCTTCTGCATCAAACCGCTGCCACACCTGAATCTGGGAGCGGAAAAGAGCGCTGATGGCCTGTGTATCGTCGAGCGTTGCCTGGCGTACCTGTAACTCAGTCATCTTCGTGGTGCTTTCCAAGTCAAGGCGCTAACGTCATTGTAACACTGACCTCGCCGCTAGCGTTACAATCCTCATGCACACAAAGGACGAAACCATGATATCCAACCAGCGAAGTCTGCTTGCGATTGACATCGGCAATACCAATATTCACCTCGGCCTCTGGCGTGGCGGCGCGTGGCGTCCCAACTGGCGGGCGCGAACCGTCGCCGAGAAAATGCCGGACGAATATGCCGTTCTCATTCGCAATTTTCTGGAGGGAGACGGGCTGAGTTTTCATGTCGTCGGCGGGGTGGTGATCAGCAGCGTTGTGCCAAGACTGACGACCACCTTCACCGAGCTATGCCGCCACTATTTTCGCATCGAGCCGCTGATCGTCACCAACCGCACCAAAACCGGCATCCGTATCGACATCGACCAGCCAGAGCAGGCGGGCGCGGACCGCATCGTCAATTCGGCGGCGGTCGTCGCGCTCTATGGCGGCCCGGCCATCGTCATCGACTTCGGCACAGCCACCACCTTCGACGTCATTTCCGCCGATGGCGCGTATATCGGCGGCGCGATTGCGCCGGGTATCAATCTGGCTCACGACGCTCTGGTCAGCCGCGCAGCCCAGTTGCACAAGATCGAACTGGAACCGCCGCCCAATCCCATCGGGCGGAACACAATTCACGCCATGCAGTCCGGCATTTTTCTAGGCTATGTCGCGTTGGTCGAAGGACTCGTCGCCCGGATTCAGGCTGCGCTTGGGGATGAGCGAGCGCGCGTTATCGCAACCGGCGGGATGGCCAGCATCTTTCAGCAGCACACCAACGTCATCGATACGATCGCGCCTGAGCTAACGCTCGATGGTCTGCGCGTGATTTACGAACTGAATCACGGCCCGCTCGATGGCCGTTCGCTGGTTTGAAGCGCCCCTGCGTCAAATAAAAAATGCCTCGCGCGGTGCGAGGCGTTTTTATGTGCTCCACAGCCAGGATTCGAACCTGGAACCCATCGGTTAACAGCCGATTGCTCTGCCGTTGAGCTACTGTGGATCATCAGCAACTAAATGCTAGCAAAGCGATTTGAGCCTGTCAAGATTATTTTGGGCAATTTGAGCCGGAAAGGTAAGATAGGCAATTGCATTGGCCCACATGCTGGATGAGCGACATATGGTAGCTCCCGTTTCAGTTCGTAAAATCGAATCCAAACGCGATTTTAAAGCCTTCTTTGAATTTCCCTGGACGGTCTACAAGAACGATCCGAACTGGGTTCCAACGCTCCTGTCTATGCGGCGAAGCCTGCTGGACAAAAACAAAAACGCCGCGTGGGATTACATGGAGGGGGAATACTTCGCGGCATGGCGCGGCGACCAGATCGTCGGCACGATTACGGCCTTCATCAACCACCGTCACAATGAGTTTCACCACGAAAACATCGGTTGGTTTGGCACGTTTGAGGTCTTTGACGACGAGGAAGCCGCCTCTGCGCTGCTCGACACCGCGCTGCAATGGGTGGGCGAGCGCGGGTACGAAGCCATGCGCGGCCCGGCATCGTTCACGACGCACGAAGAAATCGGCCTGCTAGTCAGCAATTTTTCGCGGCCCGTGCTGCTGATGCCCTACAACCCGCCCTACTACCAGCGGTTGATCGAAAACGCGGGTTTCGAAAAAGTGATGGACCTGAACAGCTTTTACCTCAACCGCGAGGGCGCGCTTAACAGCGGTCTGTTCACGCGGCTGGAAAAGCTGACCAACGGCATCATGAAACGCAGCAATATCACCGTCCGCCAGGCCGATCCCAAAAACCTGAAAGCGGACTTCGCCATGTTCAAGGACCTCTATAACGCCGCCTGGGAGAAAAACTGGGGCTTTGTGCCAATGACCGAACGCGAGCTGGAAGCCACGGTTCAAAGTCTGGGACAGTTCTTCGACCCCAAGCTGGCGCATTTCGCCTTTGTCGATGGCAACCCGGCGGGCTTCGTGCTGCCGATACCCGATTTCAATCAGGTGTTGCACCGCGCCTACCCGCGCCCCGGCGTGCCAGAGTGGTGGACGTTGCTGAAGGCGCTGTACTACTGGAAGATCAATCCGATCATCGACTGGGTGCGAACACCGCTCTTTGGGGTGAAGGAAGAATACCGCAACAAGGGCGTGGATGCCGTGCTGCTCTACTACGGGCTGAAGGCCATCCTCGCCGGGCGCTATCGCCACTCCGACAGCGGCTGGATTCTTGAGGTCAACGACAAGGTGATCCGCGTGCTGAAGAGCATGGGAACCGAATGCTACAAAACCCACCGCCTGTATCAGAAAGCAACGCCAGCGTCAGCCGTTCCGAACGACGTTAAGGCACCGTCTACCACCGCATGAATGTGAGCAAACTCCGGATGGCGCAAATTCTGATCGTAGATGACGAGCCACTGACCGTGAAGCTGTTGGCAAAATTGTTGTCGATGATGGGGCACGAAACCGTCGACGCACTATCGAGCCGTCAGGCGCGAGACCGGCTTGCTTATCTCAAACCAGATGCCATTCTGCTTGACCTCATGCTGCCAGATACGAACGGCATTGATCTCCTGCGCGAGCTGCGCGCCGACCCGGCCACGACGGATGTGCCGGTCATCGTGATTTCGGCGCAGGTTCCTTCCCGTGAGGAAGAAGCGCTGGCCGCCGGGGCCAACGGTTATCTCTCCAAGCCAATCGACCTGAATACGCTGCGCGCTGCCCTGACCGATCTGGGCATCGCCAGCACAGAGGGAGCGTAACCGGAAGCCACGCCGCCCGTCAGTTATTCAACTGATTGAGGACGTCGCGCGTGGCTTCCTCGGCGGTGCGCTGGCCGGTCATCACAGCCGCCAGCGCGCTTTGCATGGCCCGCGCCGTCGTCCCGCTGGCGCTCTCGGACAGCGGCAGGATAGCGTTCGAAAGCAGGTTGTTGACAAACCTCGCGTATTCGGGATAGCGCAACTGGCGCAAGGCCGTGCGCTGCGAGGGCAGCATGTGTAGCACCTGAGCGTATTCAATCTGGCGCTGGGCATCCAGCATCCAGTTCAGGAAGCGCAGCGCGCGTTCCTGTCGCTCGGCGTCAGACGTCGTCAGCACCCACAGCCAGCCATCCTGCACGGTCATCGCCGTGCCGTCGTGAGTCGGGATGGGCGCAATGCCAAGCTCGACACCGGCGTCTACCAGTTCCAAGTACATGGTCGATGTGACGACAAACGCCCCGCGCGACTCGGTGATCAGGCGCGAACGATAATCCGTGGGGCGCACATATTCCAGCGCAATGGGATCGACCAGCCCGCGCCCCAGAGCTTCCTCGTAAAACCGGAGCGTGCTGCGTAGGGCGCTGGCATCGACCACCAGCCCGCCGGTTTCGGACACCGCGCCGCCCGCCGCGAGATACTGCACCAGCAGGACATGGTTCAAGCCGCTGGTGCGCCCTGCCGGGAAAACGAACGGGATTTCTTCCGCTAGCAGACTGTCCAGCGTCAAGGCTTCCGGCGCTTCCATGCCCGGCGGAAAGGCGACGTGCAGCAGTTCGAGGGTGTACGGCAGGCCCAGAAGCTGGTCGTTGTAACTGCCCAGTTCCAGCACAACTCCCGGCAAGTCCTCCCTGACCGCCTGCGAAACGCGGTTATCGAGCGGATGCAGAAGGCCAGCCTGCGCGGCGATCAACATGTCATCGCGGCGCAGCAGCGTCAGATCCGGCAGCGCGCCGGGGGCGACAGCGCTGGCCGCGCGCAAGGTCGACAGAATCCCGCCGACATTTTCGACCCGTTTGAGACGAAAATCGACCGAAATGTCGCTGTTTTCGCGCTGAAACGCGCTGAGTTGCTGCGACAGCACCTCGGCGGCAGTCTCGTTATCCAGCGGGGCCAGCGGTTCCGGCCACCAGATCGTCAGCCGGGCAGGGCCGGATTCCGTCGGCGTCGGGGCAGGTGTCGGCGTTGTGCTGGTTGCGGTCGGCAGCACGGCCGTCTCCGTCGCGACCGGCTCGGTAGACAACTGGGCCGGAGCCGGCGAAGCAGCGCATGCCGCCAGCGCCAACGCCAGCAGACAGAGCGTTACCCGGGCGCTCCAACGGCTGTAAAAGCGGTTGCAGGTGTCGGTGCGATGCGACATGGCACTCCCTCTAAAAAACAGCCGCACATTATACCCGATGGCGGCAAATCAATCGCAGGGCCGGTTGCGCTCTGCGCTCAATAGCCATCGGGATAACGAGGGAGGGACTGGAGCGTGTACCTGTATGCGGCAACGAAACCGGCGGGGAGATCGAACCGGCAGCGCTTCTAAATCACGCGCACGAGCGTGCCGACATCGGCAAAATCAAAAAACCATTTGGCTTCATCGACCGGCAGGTTGACGCAGCCATGGCTCATGGGCCGGCCAAAGCTGTTGTGCCAGTAAGTGCCGTGAATGCCGTAGCCCTGATAGAAGTACATCGTATACGGAACCTGCGGCAGATAGTAACCAGGGCCGCGCATGTCGGTCGCGACGTGCTTGACGTAAATCCGGTAATCGCCCAGCACGGTAGGCGTCTGCGGCAACCCGGTAGACACCAGATGCGTGCGTACCAACTTGCCGTCCTCATAAGCGTAGATGCGCTGATCGGCGGTCGATACCACAATCGACCGCCCTTGCGCCAGCGGCGCGGGCGGCACATTGGCCGGAACATACGGCCCGGCGGCAGGAATGACCAGTTCCTGCCCGACGTAGAGCAGATCGGGATTGCTGATGCCGTTGAGCGCGACGATGTCCTCGACCGTCACGCCATATTCCCGCGCGATCAGCGCAAGCTCCTGCCCGCGTTCGACCACGTGGATCGTCGTCGCGCCGTCATAGCGATTGAGCGGTTCCAGCTCCGGCGGCTCCACTTCGATCATGTTCAACTCGAAGACGCCATCGACCAGCTCGCCGGTCACGTCCATTCGCAGGCGATCGAGCATGACCGGGATTTCAAGCGCGCGGCCATACTGCGGCGGGTTTCCCGGCACGGCGTCGATATTCGCCAGCTCGCTCAGATTCACAAGCGCCGTCTGCGCCTGATTCAGATCAATGGTGTAAACCGGGCGCAGCGCCTGATTTGAACGAGCGTCCAGCGCCAGAGCGAGCGTCGCGTCCAGATCGAGGCTGACGCCCAGATCGGAAAGCGCAAGCGGCCAGCTTCGTTCGCCATCCACGGCCGTGATCGTCTGTCCGGCAACCAGCCCTTGCAGCGCTTTTGCCGCGCGGTCGGCAGTCATGCCGCCGACGGAAACCTCGGCCACCGTGACGCCCGGCGCAATGCGTTCGGGCGCGAGATAGGCCGCGGCGATCACGCCGGCCATCAGCGTGAGCATGAAGAACGCAGCAATCGTCGCGACTCCGATGATAAGCACCGGGTTGAGCAGACGAACAGGCCTGCGCTGCCGTCCGCGCCGTGGCGGAGCCGGACGAGCGTGATGAATGGGCTGGGTGGTGTTGTATGCCGGGTTCATAATGTACCAGTATAGAAGCACAGGTCCGGCAGCGCTGAACGCGAGGCTAACGCCTGCCCTACGTTACCCATCTGCGGATATTGTCGTTCCTTACCACAAAATACAGCGCGAAAGCCCTCAGCTTTAGCTGTGGGGATGAAGCGCTGCCCCCTCTGAAAACCGAATGCTTGTTGCATTAGATAGCCTCCTGCTACATAATGGGGTTATGGCTAAGCAACGCGAATTCAAGAGCAACAATAACGTGGTGTATTCGTGCACGTACCACGTTGTTTTCTGCCCGAAGTATCGCCGCAAGGTGCTGGTGAACGGCGTGGATGAACGACTGAAAGCCATCATCCGGCAAGTGGCGGATGAAACACAGAGCGAGGTGCTTGAACTGGAAGTC
>Ga0207874_1002543_pt1 | contig 16868 bp, 9 predicted proteins | sample HigsolmetaAR201D_FD_184833 | JGI IMG/M metagenome (GOLD analysis project Ga0207874, IMG submission 184833) | Ionic liquid and high solid enriched microbial communities from the Joint BioEnergy Institute, USA - AR20-1-D (SPAdes) (version 2) ...
CCACGGAAATAAAGCGTTCGTGGAGGGCCAGCGGCCCTCCACACCTCCCCGCTTGGGAGGCCGGTCGGCAGCGACCGCGTAAGCCCGGACCTGTGCTGAGCTAGGCGCGCGGCACCCCGTACAGCCGGACCGTCATATCGCGCGCGCTCACCGCCAGGTGCTCGCCGTCGGGGCTGAACGCCAGCGTTATGACGCCGTACTCCTGCTGCAGGCTCGCCACCTCGGCGCCCGTGGCCGGGTTCCAGAACTGGATGAGCCCGGTGGGCGTGCCGGTCGCCAGCAGCGTGCCGTCGGGCGAGAACGCCAGGCCGCTGAACCAGCCGTGCTCGGGGGCGGCCAGGATCGAGCGCACCTCGCTGCCGGTCTCGCCCTCGTAGAGGCGCAGCACGCCGTCGACGCTGGCGGCCGCCAGCAGCGTGCCGCCGGGCTGGAACGCGATGCTGCTGAACGGCGCGTCCTCGGTCGCCACGGTCTGCAGCAGCGTCTCGCTTCTGGTGTTCCAGATCTGCAGGCGCGGGTCGGCCGGCGGCCCGGCGACGGCGATCCGCTCCCCGTCCGACGAGATCGCCAGCAGCGCCGCCGGCAGGTCGCCCTGCAGCTCGCCGCGCTGCTCGCCGCTGGCGCCGTCCCACAGCGTCACGGTGCCGCTCATGGTGCCGCTGGCCAGCAGCGACCCGTCGGCGCTGGCGGCGACGCTCAGGGGCGGGGAGCTCAGCCCGCGCAGCTCGGTGGTGCTATCCTGGCCCAGGTCGAGAAGCACCACCGTCTGCTGGTCGGTGATCGCCGCCAGCCTGGCGTTGTTCAGGAAGGCGAGCGCCTGCGTCGCCGCGGCCGAGCCGGCCAGCGCCCGCGAGCGGCCGTCGGACATCAGGCGCAGCTGCATGATCCCGTTGTACCCCACCGATCCGAGCACCGCGCTGTCCGGCGAGAAGGCGAGCGACGTCACGATCCCCTGGCCGATGCTCAGGCTGTTGATCGGGCGGCCGGCCGCGAGGTCCCAGACCAGCATGCGCCCCTCCTGGTCGCTGATCGAGATCAGGCGCGAGCCGTCGCCGTTCACAGCGATCGCGAAGATGTCCAGCTGGTGGCCCGCGAGCCGCGCCTGCTCCTGCCCGGTGTCGATGTTCCAGATGCGGGCGGTGCCGTCGAGGCTGCCGGTGTAGAGGGTGTCGCCGCTGGCGGCGAAGCTCACCCCGCGGATGACGATCCAGCTGGTGTGGCCGCGCAGCTGGCGCTGCTCCGCGCCGGTGGTGGCGTCCAGGATGTACACCACACCGTCGGTGGCGCCGACGGCGATGCGCGTGCCGTCGGGGGAGAAGGCCACGCCGGTCGTCCAGTAGCGCGCGGTCGTGGTCGGGTCGCGCGGGGCCTCGAAGCTGAACCCGCTCTCCTGCTGGCCGCTGGCCACGTCCCACAGCCGCACGGTCCCGTCGCGCGAGCCCGAGACGAGCCGCGTGCCGTCGGGCGAGAAGGCCACCCCGCCGAGCCAGGACTCGTGGCCCTCGAGCGTGTGCAGCAGCTGCCCCGTCTCGGCGTCCCACAGCTTGATCGTGCCGTCGGTGCTGCCCGAGGCCAGCGTCGTGCCGACGGGGGAGAAGGCCAGGCTTCTGATCCAGCCGCTGTGCCCGCTCAGGCGGTGGCGCAGCGTGCCGCTCTGGGCGTCCCAGACGATCACGACGTTGTCGCCCTCGCTGGCCCCGGTGGCCAGCAGCGACCCATCCGCCGACCAGGCGAGCGAGGTGATGCGGCCCGTGTGGCCGCTGAGCTCGGCGCGGCTCTCGAGCGACTCGGCGTCCACCAGGCTGACGAAGCTGCTGACGCCCACCGCCAGCGTCCCGCCGTCCGGCGAGTAGGCCGCCGGCCCGAGCACCGCGCTGGTCAGCACCTCGGTCTGGGTGATCGAGGCGGCGTTGGCGATGCTGATCGCGCCGGCGGAGACGGCGGGGGCGGCGGTTGGCGCGGGGGCCTGCGTCGCCGGCTCCGTCGCGGACGTCGGCTGCTCCGCGGACGCGGCGGTCGGCGCGCTGACGCTCGCTGGCTGCTCCCCGAGCGAGCTGAGCCGGCTGCCGAAGATGAAGAACCCCAGCACCAGGCACATCCCGAGAGCCAGCATGGTCAGCAGCACGGCGAGGGCGACCAGGCAGCCGGTGCTGAGGCCGCGCTTCGGGGCCGGCTGGGCGTAGGGCGCGCCGGGCGGCACCTGGCCGGGGGCGTAGCCGGGCGGCGGCGGGTAGGGGATGGCGGCGGCCGGCGGCGCTGCGGCGGGGGCCTCGGCGGGCGGGGGCATGTGCAGCGGCGGCGCGGGCGCCTGGGGCTGGCTGGGCGCGCCCGTGTTGGCCGGCAGCATCTCCGAGCCGCTCAGCACATCGGGGCCGAGCCCGAGCGAGCGGCCGCTCAGCATCTGGACCGTCTCGAGCGCGATGCGCATCTCGCGCGCCGTCTGGTAGCGGTTGAGCGGCCGCAGCTGCAGGCTGCGCAGCAGCGCCTGCTCGGCCAGCTCCGAGATCTGCGGGTTGAGCACCCGCGGGCCGTTGAGCGGCATGCCCGCCCGCTGCTGCTCGGCCGTCGGCGGCGCCCAGCCGGTCATCACCTGGTACAGCAGCGCGCCGACCGCGTAGATGTCGCTCGCAGGGGTCGGCTCGGCGTCGGCCTGCGACAGCTCCGGGGCGCGGTAGGGCGACGGGGTGTTGCCGATCGGGCGCGCCAGCGTGAACGGCGTGAGCGACCAGTCGCCGTCTTCGCTGACCCAGATGTCGGAGGGCAGCGGGTCGCCGAGGAAGAGCTGCGGCTTCTGCTCGTGCAGGTGGCCGGTGAGGTCGAGCAGGCGGCCGATCTGCTGCAGCGCCTCCTTCTCCGGCAGCGGGCCGCCGCGCATCCGCAGCGCGCGCTCCAGATCCTGCCCGCCCGGGTCGTCGCACACCAGGTAGTAGCTGTTCTCCTGCGCGAAGTGATCGGCGAGCGGAATCAGCCCCTCGATGCTGAGCGTCGCGATCTGCCTGGCTAGGAGCTCCAGGTCCTCGCGCACCCCCGCGTCGGCGGCGGGCAGCTCGGCGATCAGCACCAGCCGCCCGCTCTCATCGTCGCGGCAGCGGTAGGTCCGGCTGCCCGGGCGCTCGTCCACCGCGTAGATCGCCCGGTAGCGTCCGTTGAAGACCAGCTCAGATGATGATGACATCGAATTTCCAATGCACGTAAGCGATACAGATATGCAGCATTGTACTGCATATTGTGGCTGTGGCGCCAGTGCCTCACCTGACAAGATTTACGCGGTGGCCCGGTCCTCGTACCCCTGGAGATGTTTGGGGAGGCGAAGCCTCTTAAACAAGGACGTGGAGGGTCTGTGGCCCTCCACACCTCCCCGCGCTTACGCGGGCGATCTGCAGGACGAGCGCGTAAGTTCTGTAGAAGGAACGGCCGGCGGCTACACATCGGCCAGCCCGAAGTCGCGCGCGATCAGCCGCGCGGTCATCTTGGCCGACATCATCACCGAGGGGGTGCCGCCGCCCGGCTGGACGCTCGCGCCCACCAGGTACAGGCGCTCGATGTCCTCGCTGCGGTTGTGGGGCCGGAAGTAGGCCGACTGCGCCAGGATCGGCTCGAGGCCGAAGCCGTTGCCGAGCCAGCTGCTGAGGTCGCGCTCGAAGTAGTCCGGCGTGACGAAGCTGCGGTGGACCAGCCGCTCGCGCAGGCCGGGGATGTAGCCGCGCTCGTCCAGGAAGCGCAGCACCTTCTCGGCGAACGGCTCGCCGAGCCTGGACCAGTCGAGGCGGCTGCTGTTGTTCGGCACCGGCACGAGCGTGTAGGCGGCGTGGTGGCCGGGCGGCGCCAGGCTCGGGTCGGTGAGCGTCGGGATGTGCAGGTACTGCGAGAAGTCCTCGGCGAGCACCTTACGGTTGAAGATGTCGCGCAGCAGCTCCTCGTAGCGCGGCCCGAGGATGATGTTGTGGTGGCACAGGTCGAGGTCGAGCCCGTCGGCGCGGAAGCCGAAGTAGATCACCACCACCGACATCGACTGGCGCGCCAGGCGCACGCGCAGGTCCGAGTTGACCCGCCGGTAGCGCCGGTCGATCAGCCGCATGTAGGTCGTGGCGTAGTCGCCGTTCGAGACCACCAGGTCGGCCTCGAGGCGCGTCCCGTCCGCTAGCTCGACGCCGCGCGCGATGCGCCGCGCCCGCAGCCCGCGCGGCTCGCGCCCGCGCTCGTCGGTGACGATGATCCGGCGCGCCTCGCAGCCGTAGCGGATCGTGCCACCCAGCTCCTCGAACTTGCGCACCAGGCCCTGCACCAGCGCCCCGGTGCCGCCCCGCGCGAAGTGGACGCCCCAGGTCTTCTCGACGAAGTGGATCATCGCGTAGATCGCCGGCACGTCGAGCGGGTTGCCGCCCACCAGCAGCGGCTCGAAGCTGAACACCTGGCGCAGCTTCGGGCTGGTGAAGTAGCGGCCGGTGAAGGAGAACAGCGGGCGCACCGCGTCCAGCCGCAGCAGGTCCGGGACCACCCGCAGCATGGTGGGCAGGTCGCCGAAGTAGGTGTAGCCCAGCTCGAGGAAGCCGCGCTCGAAGATCGCCTTGGCCGCCGCGTGGAAGCGCTCGTAGCCCTCGAGGTCCTCGGGCGCCAGCGCCCGGATCTGCGCGCGGGTGTGGTCCGGGTCGCCGTCGTAGTCGAAGGTGGTGCCGTCGTCGAAGTAGATGCGGTAGAACGGCAGGACCGGGACGATCGTGACGTACCGCGAGGTGGCCGGCCCGCCGCTGACGCCGCTGGTCACGCGCGCCTCGGGCCGCAGCACCTCGGGCGGGAAGTCCGGCCCGTCGAGGTTCGGGCGGCCGCGCTCGAGCGCGAACAGCTCCTCGATGAAGTGCGGCACGGTGATCACCGTCGGCCCCATGTCGAAGGTGAAGCCGTCCACCCGGCGGACGTACGCCCGGCCGCCCGGGCCGTCGAGCTTCTCGACGATCGTGGTGTCGAAGCCGAGGCTCTGCAGGCGGATGCCCAGCGCCAGCCCGCCGAACCCCGCGCCGATGATGATCGCGCGCATCAGTGACCCTTCGCTGTATGTGATTCGAGTGGTGCGGTAGCCCTGCTCCCGCAACCCCTGATGGGGTCTGGGGAGGCGAAGCCTCCCCAGGTTTTCTCTCTTTCCGCCGCTCTGCGGCGACGCAGTCGCCGCAGAGCGGCGGAAAAAAGCATCCGTGGAGGGCCGCTGGCCCTCCACACCTCCCGGCTCGCGCGGGCGGCGGAATGGGGGAATGTGGCGGGCGAGCCTCCCGCACCTCCCCGCGGAGCGCTTACGCGGGCGGCCCGCAGAGCTACCGCATACGCCCTATGAACGAGCGCATGCGCTGCCGCACCGCCCTACGATTCGAGCGCCTGCCTGAGGTCCGCAATCAGATCGTCGGCGTCCTCGATGCCCACCGACAGCCGCACCAGCCCGGCGGGCACCTCGAGCGGCGAGCCGGCGACGCTGGCGTGGGTCATGGCCGCCGGCAGCTCGATCAGGCTCTCGACGCCGCCCAGGCTCTCGGCCAGGGTGAACAGCTTGGTGCGCGTCACGATGCGGTTGGCCGCCTCGACGCCGCCGCGGGGCGTGAAGGAGACCATGCCGCCGAAGCCGTCCATGAGCCGCTTCGCCAGCTCGTGCTGCGGGTGCGAGGGCAGGCCAGGGTAGATCACCTGCTCCACCGCCGGGTGGCTCTCCAGGAACCGCGCCACCGCCAGCGCGTTCTGCTCGTGGGCGCGCATCCGCACCGCCAGCGTCTTCAGGCCGCGCAGCACCAGCCAGCAGTCGAACGGGCCGGGCACCGCGCCGGCGGCGTTCTGCAGGAAGCGCAGCCGCTCGTACAGCTCGCTGTCGTTCAGCACCACCGCGCCGCCCACCACGTCCGAGTGCCCGCCGATGTACTTGGTCGTGCTGTAGAGCACGATGTCGGCGCCCTGCTCGAGCGGCCGCTGGAAGTAGGGCGAGGCGAAGGTGTTGTCCACCAGCGTCAGCACGCCGCGCTCACGGGCGATGCGCGCGATGGCCGGCACGTCGGCGATCTTCAGCAGCGGGTTGGTCGGGCTCTCGAGCCACACCAGCCGCGTCTCGGGGCGGATGGCCTCGGCCACATTCTCCGGGTCGCGCGTGTCCACGAAGTCGAAGCTGATGCCGTGGCGGGCGAACACCTTGGTGAACAGCCGGTAGGTGCCGCCGTAGGCGTCGTCGCCGCCGATCACGTGGTCGCCGGCCGAGAGCGCCAGGAGCACCGTCGTCTCGGCCGCCAGCCCGGAGGCGAACGCCAGCGCGTGCCGGCCGCCGTCCAGCGCGGCGAGCGCCTGCTCGAGCGCGGTGCGGGTCGGGTTGTGGGTGCGCGCGTACTCGTAGCCCTTGTGGACGCCAACGGCCTCCTGCGCGAAGGTCGAGGTCTGGTAGATCGGCACGATCACCGCGCCGGTCGCCGGGTCGGGCTCCTGGCCGGCGTGGATGGCGCGGGTCGCGAAGCCGTAGTTGCTAGTCTCGCTCATGGTCTGCCTTTCACAGCGGGGTGCGCCGCGCCGCCCGTGCGCCGGAGCGCCCGCGGGGATGACACGACGCTCGGTCGTGGGGGATTATAGCACCTGGCCGCCGAGGAACTCGCTCGCGTAGGCGTGGAACGCCGCCATCGCCTCCAGGCAGCGCCAGCTCGCCTTGGCGAGCTCGCCGCGCCGCCGCTCGGCGGCCTCGATGGCGCGCTGCGGCTGCCCCGCCTCGAGCTCCTCCAGCGCCATGCGGATCGCGTCGAAGCGGTAGTGCGCCTGCCGGAGCAGCGCCACGATCCGCAGCCGGCGCAGCTGCCGCTCGTCGTACAGGCGGTACCTGCTGCTGCGCTCGCGGGCCGGCTGCAGCAGGCCCTGCTGCTCCCAGAAGCGCAGCGCGGAGACGCGCACGCCGACCAGGCGGGCGGCGGCGCCCGCGCGCAGGTGCCCGACGTGCGGGTGCGGCTCGGCCGGCAGGTGCGCGGCCAGCGCCCGCAGCGCGGCCAGGGTCTGCTCCAGCTGGCGGCGCGCTCCGGCGAGCGCGGCGTGGCGCTCGTCGATCAGCGCGAGCGCCTGTGCGAGTTGGCCCTGGTGCGCCAACCGCATGATCTGCTGCGCAGGCGCCACGCCGTACCCGGCCATCAGCCGCCGGGCGGTCTCGAGCGCCACAAGGTGCTGCCGGGTGAAGCGGCGATACCCGCTCGGGCTGCGCTCGGCCATCGGGATGAGGCCGTGCGCCTCGTAGTTGCGCACCTGCTGCACGCTGATACCGGCGGCGCGGGCGAGGTCCTTGGTGCGGAGGTACGGGCCAACTGTCATGTCAAACTCGCAAGTGCTGTTTGCGACTTTTCGGGAGCCTCTCAAGGATACAGCGCCATCCCCGTGTGTCAACCCTCAACACTTGCATCTATGTTCTACAATAGCCCCGGACGAATCGTCGAGCGCGCAGCGCCCGGCTGCGCAGAAGATGGAGGTCAGCGCGTGTCTCACCCGACACCCAGGTACACTCAGCTCGACAGCTGGATCGCGCGTGAGGCGATCCCGTTCTCGCTCGATGCGCCGGAGGCGCTCGACGCCGCCGTCGATCGGATGGTCGCCGCGCTCGGCGGCTCGGTGGAGCTGCTCGGCTTCGGCGAGGCGCTCCACGGCGGCGAGGAGATCCTCCAGCTCCGCAACCGGCTCTTCCAGCGCCTGGTCGAGGCGCACGGCTACAGCGCCATCGCTATCGAGAGCAGCTTCCCGCGCGCGCGGGCCGTGAACGAGTACATCGCCGGCCGCGGCCCCGCCTCGTACGAGGAGGTGCGGGAGGCCGGCTTCGGCCAGGCGTTCGGCGTGCTCGAGGCGAACCGCGAGCTGGTCGAGTGGATGCGGCGCTACAACGCCGACCCCGCGCACCGCGTCAAGCTCCAGTTCTACGGCTTCGACATCCCGACCGGGACGCTCGGGATCGCCAGCCCGCGCCAGGTCCTGGGCTTCGCGCTCGACTACCTCGCCGCCCATGATAGCGCCGCCGGCCGGGCGTGCCGCGAGCGGATCGAGCCGCTGCTCGGCCAGGACTCCGACTGGGAGAACCCGGCCGCCATCGCCGATCCCGCCAAGTCGATCGGGCTGTCCCCGGAGGCGACGGCGCTGCGGATCGAGACCGAGGAGCTGATCTCGAAGCTGCGCGTCCGCCGGCCCGAGCTGGTGGCCAGGAGCGACGCGGCGCGCTACGAGGAGGCCCTCCACTACGCGTCGGTGGCGCGGCAGCTCCTGAGCTTCCACGCCGCGATGGCGCGCGAGTCGGACCATGCCGAGCGCCTCGGCATCCGCGACGCGCTGATGGCGGACAATCTGGCGTACGTGCTCTCCCGCGAGCGCGGCCGCGGGAAGGTGCTGGTCTTCGCCCACAACAGCCACCTGAAGCGCGGGCGGGCCCACTGGCAGATGGGCGCCGCCCTACACACCTGGTGGCCGGCCGGGGCGCACCTCGACACGCTGCTCGGCCCGCGCTACGCCGTCGTCGGCTCGGCGGTGGGCGTCTCCGAGGCCAACGGCATCGGGCGGCCGGAGCCCGGCACGCTCGAGGCGCTGCTGACGGGCGCGCCGGGGCTGGGGCGGCTCATCCCGACGCACCGCGGCCGCGCGCTGCCCAGCGCGGCGGTCGCCGGCCTCCCGACCCGCTCCGGCAGCGTGAAGAACCCGACCTACATCCCGCTGAGCCCGGAGAGCCTCGCCGACTTCGACTGGCTGGCGGTGCTGGACACGGCCACCTACAACCGCGGCGGCCCGCCGCTGGACGCGTGGGACGCCGAAGAGTGAGCCGCAGGCCCATCGAGCGCCTTTTGCCGGGAGGCGTGGAGTGCCTCAGGCGCACCACAGACTCTTTTCTGCTAAGAGCTGAAGCGGGCCTTTTGCAGGAGGTGTGAAGGCCGCAGGCCCGCTCGGGCTGCTTTCTGCAGGAAGGTGTGGAGCGCCGCAGGCCCACCCGGCTGCTTTCCGCGGGGAGGCGTAGGGCGCTGCTTTCCGCAGGAAGGTGTGGAAGAACATCACCGTGAGCATCCCGACCGGCGTCCTGACGGTCGTGACCGGCGTGGCCGGCTCCGGGAAGAGCACCCTGATCGGCGACGTCTTCCTCGCGCAGCACCCGGACGCGATCGCGATCGACCAGTCGCGCGTGACGGCCAACAGCCGCTCGGCGCCGGCCACCTACACCGGGATCATGGACGACATCCGGCAGGCCTTCGCCAGGGCCAACGGCGTCAGCCCGTCGCTCTTCAGCTTCAACTCGGCCGGCAGCTGCCCGAACTGCAACGGCCTGGGGGTGGTGTACACCGACCTGGCCTTCATGGAGGGCATCATCTCGACCTGCGAGATCTGCGAGGGCAAGCGCTTCAAGGCCGAGGTGCTGGCCTACCGCCTGCGCGGCCGGACGATCAGCGGCGTGCTGGACATGACCGCCGAGGAGGCGCTGGAGTTCTTTACCGAACGCAAGGTCAGGCCGGTGCTGCAGGCCATGAACGACGTGGGGCTGGGGTACCTGCGGCTCGGCCAGCCGCTCAGCACGCTGTCGGGCGGCGAGGGGCAGCGCCTGAAGCTCGCCACCGAGCTGCACAAGCGGGGCAGCATCTACGTGATGGACGAGCCGACCACCGGGCTGCACCTGTCGGACATCGGCCTGCTGATGAAGATCATCGACCGGCTGGTGGACGCCGGCAACACCGTGATCCTGATCGAGCACCACCTGGACGTGATCCGCCAGGCGGACTGGGTCATCGACCTCGGCCCCGAGGGAGGCAGCGCCGGCGGCGAGGTGCTGTTCGCGGGGCCGCCCCACGCCCTGAGGAGCTGCGAGCGCAGCATCACCGCCCGGTTCATCTGACAGAGGTTTCCGCGGCTCTGCAGCGACTTCGCCGCCGCAGAGCCGCGGAAAGAGAAAAGTTTTCGGGGAGGCTTCGCCTCCCCAACCCCTCCAACAGCGTGGAGGGCTGCCAATGCGCTTCCCGCCGGGGGATGTGGTGGGCGGAAGTCCCACCGGAAGCAATTCGCAGGGAGGTGCGGTAGGCAGCAGGCGCTCCGCCCTGCACCTGGGCAGGAGGGCCGGCGCCGGCCCTCCTGCACCACCCGCGCCAGGGCCTGCGGCCCTGGACCCGCAAAGGAACGCGTACCGTGCCAGTCCGCCCGTTGTCATGCCCTCCTCCACCGATGCCCGTGCCCCAAGCACAGACTGATGTGCTGCAATGCTCAATGTGGTCGAGCTGTGCGGCTGGTGTGCTGAGGCATGACAACGGGCGGGCTACAGGAGGTGGCGCTGCTTGCGGGGATGGTTCGGAAGGGGCTGCACAGCCCCTTCCGACGGGGAGAGCGCGAGAGGGACCGGTGTCCCTCTCGCCATCAAGCACGCTCTGACCGCACCGCGTACCTCCTGTAAAAAGAGAAAAGGGGGCCTCGCCTCCCCAAACCCCACCGCGCCCGCGCACCCTGTAGAACGCTTGTTCTGCAAGGTGCGCCGTGCTATAATGAGCACGCTTGTACGAGTGCCTACGAGAGAATACGGAGTCCCCCATGACCGTCCTCGACAGCCGCGCGCTGCGGCGCCAGCTTCAGCAGGAGTTCCCGAACTTCGACCTGAACGACTGGTTCATCCAGTACCGCAGCCTCAAGGCCAGCTACCCGGATGCGGTCCTGCTCTACCGGCTGGGCGATTTCTACGAGACCTTCGAGGACGACGCCAAGCTTGTCGCCGAGCTGCTGAATGTCACCCTGACCTTCCGCCGCTTCGCCAGCCTGAAGGGGGACAAGAAGGCCGAGCAGCGCTGCCCCATGGCCGGCATGCCCTACCACTCGATCGACGGCTACATCTCGAAGCTGGTGGGCGCCGGCTACCGCGTCGCTGTGGCCGAGCAGGTCTCCGAGACCCCCTCGATGCGCTCGGACACCCGCCCGCGCTCGCGCTTCGCGGCCGGCCTGGAGCCGGTCACGCCCACGGGGCGTGACATGGTGGACCGCAAGGTGGTGCGGGTGATCACCCCCGGCACGGTGGTGGAGTCCGGGCAGCTTCCGGCCGAGCGCAACAACTACCTGGCGGCGGTGGTCGTCGAGGGCGACCGGATCGGGCTGGCCTACGCCGACCTGAGCACCGGCGAGTTCGCCGTCACCGAGTTCGCCGGCGAGGGGGCCGCGACGCAGGCGCAGGGCGAGCTGGCGCGCCTGCAGGCCGCCGAGGTGCTGGTGCCGGACAAGCCGGAGCTGCGCCTGCCGGGCCTCGAGCCGGCCGCCGCCCGGCTCTCCAGCGACCTCGAGTTCCTCACGAAGGAGGAGCGCGAGCTGCTCCTGCCGGGCGAGCGCGTTGCCCGGCGCGTCGAGCGCGAGAACACGGCGCGCTGGGCCCACGGTCACGTCACGGCGCTGCCCGCCTGGCGCTGGGATCTGCGCAACGCCCGCGACGCGCTGCTGCAGCAGTTCGGCATTCACTCGCTCGCCAGCTTCGGGATCGGCGAGCGGCCGCTCGCCGCCCGCGCCGCGGGGGCGATCGTCCAGTACGCCGCCGAGACGCAGAACGGGGCGGTCGGCAACCTGTCCACGCTCCGCTTCTACACCGCCGGCGATGTGATGTTCCTCGACCCGCAGACGCGCCGCAACCTGGAGCTGCTCGAGGGCACCGGCGGCCGCACCAAGGGCTCGCTGGTGAGCGTGCTCGACCAGACCCGCACGCCGATGGGGGCGCGCCTGCTGCGCCGCTGGATCCAGCAGCCGCTGCTGGACATCGGGCGCCTCACCCAGCGCCAGGACGCCGTGCAGCGCTTCGTGGACGACCCGCTGCTCCGGGCCACCGTGCGCGCCCAGCTCAAGCAGGTCGGCGACATGGAGCGCGTCGTCAACCGCGTGATCCAGGGTATCACGGTGACCACCCCGCGCGACTTGGCCCGGCTGCGCGAGGGGCTGCGCGCGCTGCCGGAGCTGGTCAAGGCGCTGGGCGGGTGGCTGCCGAGCGAGAAGCCGCTGTCCGGGCGGGCGGATCAGCCGGCGGAGGCGGGCGCAGAGAGCTGGCTGTTCGACAGCGCGGACTTCCCGGCGCCCGAGGCTGAGCCGGCGGCCCCGCGTGAGCCGAGCGGCCCGAGCCTGCGCGAGCAGCGCGAGGCGCGCAGGAAAGCGGCGCCGCGCTACGACGGGGACGATCTGTTCGGCGAGGAGGACGAGGAGCCGGTGGCCGAGGACACGAGCGCGGGCCTGCTGGACCAGGAGGCGGAGGCCAGCCAGGACGGACACGCGCATCTGGCGGACGCCCCGCGCTCGCCTGAGCCGGCCCAGGGTGTCCCGGCGCTCGAGCCGCCGCAGCTCGACCCGTGCGCCGACGTGCTGGCCTTCCTCGAGACCGCGCTCGACGACGATCCCCCGGCGCTGCTCGGCGCGGTCGACAACTACCTGCGCACCGTGGAGGGCGAGCAGCCGCGGCGCGTCATCCGCCCCGGCTTCGAGCCGCGCATCGACGCGATCGTCCGGGCGAACAAGATCGCGCGCGACTACTTCAGCAACCTGGAGGCCGAGCAGCGCGAGCGCACCGGCATCAAGTCGCTGCGCGTCGCCTACACCAAGAACTTCGGCTACTACATCGAGATCCCGCGCACCTACACCGGGCCGGTGCCCCCGGACTACATCCGCAGGCAGACGCTGGTCACCGGCGAGCGCTACTTCACTGAGGAGATGAAGCAGCTCGAGGAGCAGCTCGAGAGCGCCAAGTCCGAGCTGGTCGAGATCGAGCGCCGGGCCTTCGGGCGGATCTGCGCCACCGTCGCCGAGCAGGGCCAGCGCCTGCTCGCCACCGCGCGGCTGCTGGCCGAGATCGACGTCTACGCCTCGCTGGCCGAAGTCGCGGTGCGCGGCCGCTACACCCGCCCGCGCCTGTACAAGGACACCCGCCTGCGCATCGTCGCCGGGCGCCACCCCGTGGTCGAGCAGACGCTCGACGAGCAGTTCATCCCCAACGACGCGACGCTCGACACCGAGGAGAACCAGATCCTGCTCGTCACCGGCCCGAATATGTCGGGCAAGAGCACGGTGATGCGCCAGGTGGCCCTGCTGGTGCTCATGGCCCAGATCGGCTCATTCGTCCCGGCGGACGAGGCCGAGATCGGGCTGGTGGACCGGATCTTCACCCGCATCGGCGCCCAGGACGACATCGCGACCGGCCAGAGCACCTTCATGGTCGAGATGACCGAGACGGCGGCGCTGCTGGCGCAGAGCACGCGGCGCAGCCTGATCATCCTGGACGAGGTCGGCCGCGGCACCAGCACCTACGACGGCATGGCGATCGCCCGCGCGATCATCGAGTACATCCACAACGAGCCGCGCCTCGGCTGCCGCACGCTGTTCGCCACCCACTACCACGAGCTCACCGAGCTGGAGCAGGCGCTGCCGCGCGTCAAGAACTACCACATGGCCGCGGTCGAGCAGGATGGCGTGGTGGTCTTCCTCCACGAGCTGCGCCGCGGCGGCGCCGACCGCTCGTACGGCATCCACGTCGCCGAGCTGGCCGGCATCCCGCGCCAGGTGATCCGCCGCGCCGAGGAGCTGCTGGCCGAGCTCGAGGGGCGCCGGGACGCCACCACCCAGCTGCGGGCGGTCCACGCTGGCGGCGATGGTGTCGCTGCGCCTGCCGGCGACCAGGCGCCGGCGGCGCGTCTCGGAGGCAGGGCGCCACGCGCGGCGGCCACCAACGGCCAGCTCTCGCTGTTCGATGTGGCGCCGAGCCCGGCGCTGGAGCTGCTCAAGCGCCTCAACATCAACGAGCTCACGCCGCTCGACGCGCTCAACAAGCTCTACGAGCTGCAGAAGCTGGCCGCCAGCGAGTAGCCGGCGGCGCGGCGCGGGCCCGGTCCGCCGCTGCGGCACAGGAGTTGCTTCGGAGAAGAAGGTGTGGTGGGCAGCTCGCCCGCCACACCTTTACTCACTCCTGTCAGCAGAGGAAATGTGATTATGACCGAGAAGCAGCCTGAGCGCCGCCCGAAGCCGCCGTTCCCCGAGCAGCACCAGCCCAAGCCCGGCATCGAGTCGCAGCTCGACCCGCGGCCGCAGTACAAGGCGCCGGAGTACGTCGGCGCCGGCAAGCTGCGCGACCGCGTCGCGCTGATCACCGGCGGCGACTCAGGGATCGGGCGGGCCGTGGCGGTGCTCTACGCCCGCGAGGGGGCCGATGTCGCGATCGTGTTCCTGCCCGAGGAGCAGCGGGACGCCGAGGAGACCATGCGCGCGGTGGAGGCCGAGGGGCGGCGCTGCCTCCTCATCCCCGGCGACGTCACCGAGCCGGCCTTCTGCAAGGATGCGGTCGAGCGCACCGTGCGCGAGTACGGCAAGCTCGACATCCTGGTGAACAACGCCGCCTACCAGCAGCACCAGGAGGGACTGGAGGAGCTCAGCGATGAGCAGTGGGACCGCACCTTCAGGACCAACATCTACGGCTACTTCCGCATGGCGAAGGCGGCCCTGCCGCACCTGAAGCCCGGCGCGTCGATCATCAACACCGGCTCGATCACCGGCCTGGAGGGCAGCAAGCAGCTGCTGGACTACTCGGCCACCAAGGGCGCCATCCACGCCTTCACCAAGTCGCTCGCGCAGAACCTGGTCGAGAAGGGCATCCGCGTCAACTGCGTCGCGCCCGGCCCGGTCTGGACGCCGCTCAACCCATCGGACAAGGAGCCGGAGCAGGTGGCGAAGTTCGGCCAGCAGACGCCGATGCAGCGCCCGGCCCAGCCCGAGGAGGTCGCGCCCGCGTTCGTCTTCTTCGCCTCCAACGTGGACTCGAGCTACATCACCGGCGAGGTGCTGACGCTGCTCGGCGGCGAGACCACCGCAGGCTAGGGGCCGCAGCATCTCTGGGGGCGAAGCGGCGGCCTGCCGCGGCCGCGCCGGCCGCAGGCATCGCCGGCGACTGCTTCGCCCCGAGCGGCGCTACAGAAGCGCCCGCATCGCCGCGCCCAGGCGCGCGATCCCCTCGGCGATCCGCTCCTCGGACTGGAAGCTGAACGCGAGCCGGATCGCGTCGTCGCCCTGGCCGTTGGCGAAGAACTGCGTCCCCGGCACGAAGGTCACGCCGGCCGCCTCGGCCTGCTTCAGCAGCGCCTCGGCGCTCATCCCCTCCGGCAGCCGGCACCAGATGAAGAAGCCGCCCTGCGGCACCGCGGCGCTCCACCCCGCCGGAAGCTCGCGCCGCATCGCCTCGAGCATCAGGTCGCGCTTGCGCCGGTACAGCACGTTCAGCTCGCGAATGTGCGCGTCCAGCCGCCCGTCGGCACAGTAGCGCTCGACGACGCGCGAGAAGAACGGCTGGCCTCCCTCGAGCTTGAACATCTGCAGCCGCTGGATGAGCTCCGGCCGGCCGCAGGCGAAGCCCATGCGCACGCCGGGGGCCAGGATCTTGGAGAAGGTGCCCACGTGCAGCACCCAGCCCTCCTCGTCCAGCGCCGCCAGCCTGGTCGCCGGCTCGCCCTCGAAGCGCAGCTCGCCGTAGGCGTCGTCCTCCACCACCAGCAGGCCGTACTCGGCCGCCAGCGCCACCAGCCGCCTGCGCCGCTCCAGCGGCAGCAGCGTGCCGGTCGGGTTGTGGTAGGTCGGGATGGTGTAGAGGAACTTCGGGCGCACCCCGCGCGCCCGCAGGTCGCGCAGGATCTGCTCCAGCGCGTCCACGTCCAGCCCCTGGTCGTCGGTGGGCGCGGTGACCAGCTGCGCGCCCGCCGCGATGAAGTTACGCACCGCGCCCATGAAGCTCGGCCCCTCGACGATCACCGTGTCGCCGCGGTCGACCATGACCAGCGGCAGGAGTGCCAGCGCCTGGCTCGAGCCGTGCGTCACCAGGATGTTCTCCCGCCCGGCCTGGATCCCGCGCTCGCGCATGCGCGACGCGATCAGCTCGACCAGCCGCGGGGAGGTGGGGCCGTAGTTCAGCGCCTCGGCGGCATCCTCGAACAGAACCTCGCCGGTGGCCGCGTGCAGATCCTCCACCGGGAACGCCTCGGGCGCCGCGAACCCGTACGAGAGGCTGATCGCCGTCTCCGGGCCATCCGGCCACTCGGCGGTGGCCCGCGCCGTCTTTGCGCGCCGGGCGTAGAGGTCGTCCAGCTTTGGCGCGCCGGCACGCGTGCTGCTCGACATATGCGCTCCTTTTCGCTTGACTCGTGTGACGGGAGTTGCGCGGTGGCGCAGCCCCCGCACCCTTGGAAGAGGTTGACCGTCACTCCGCGACGCTGCGGCGAAGAAGCTCCACCTTGGAGGGGGTGGGAAGGCGAAGCCTCCCCAGATCTATCGCTCGGCGGCGGCGCAGCTGCTGCAGAGCGGTAATGGTGGCGGTGCGGTCAGAGCGTGCTTGCGGGTCCAGGACCGCAGGCCCTGGCGCGGGTGGTGCAGCCTCCCCCGGTACCCCTTCGTCCGCCTCGGAGGGGTTTGGGGAGGCGCAGCCTCCCAGAAATTTCCCTTTCTATCGCTCTGTAGCAGTTTCGCTGCTACAGAGCGATAGAAAAGATAAAGAATGGTAATGAAATGGTTCGCTGCCCGCGTACAGTTCTAGATGAACATTCTGTCATCCACGCCGGAGCCCGCCCGGCAGCTACCCACCAGGTCTACGGCAACCAGCCGCCCGCGGTGAGCAGGCGCGGATGCGCTCGTCGCGGGCGCTCAGCACGCTGGGCGCCGTGGGAGACAGCCATGGAGTGGCTGCTGGTCGTCATCGGGCTGGTGCTGATCGCCCAGAGCTTCTTCGTCGCCGAGTGACCGGCCGCGTGGCACCTGTGCTCGTCAGATGACCGCTCGCGCCGTGACCGAATAGCTTCCCCGGGCCGCCGCTCGGCGTGCCCGCTCCTTCCGCAGCCTCGCGCTGGCCGGCTAGCTCCCCCGTACGGCATTTC
>Ga0207874_1002547_pt1 | contig 16853 bp, 14 predicted proteins | sample HigsolmetaAR201D_FD_184833 | JGI IMG/M metagenome (GOLD analysis project Ga0207874, IMG submission 184833) | Ionic liquid and high solid enriched microbial communities from the Joint BioEnergy Institute, USA - AR20-1-D (SPAdes) (version 2) ...
GCCTCGACACCACAAAAAACGTCAAATACCTTGCTGCCGCAGGCTAAAACGGGTTTGTTACTGATACTGTCCAACCGGGTTTGGTATCATAAGCATAAAAACGACGAGCACTTAGCTCGTCGTTTTTATGATGCATTGGGATGCGTTAAAATGATTGTGGCAGAACGAAGTGCTAATCGAGCGGGAATGGCTCCACTTCGCCTGGTTCGTTCGGGCTGCGCCATGGCGCCTTGATGCGGAAGAAGGAGACGGTCGCCTTGCCATCCGCCGAATCGTAGATCGCAAACGTTGCGGGGACATCCTGCGCTTCTAGTTTGTTCGATGGGTTGAAGCCCATAATCGTGCCAGGATTGACGATGATGGTCTCGCCGACGCGCCCAAGTTCGTACTGGTGATTGTGGCCGAAGCAGACCAGATCGTAGTTGCCGCTGGCCGCCACCTCACGGGCGATCTCGGGGTAGTGATTGGCGGCCATGCGCACCCCGCCGATCGTCGCCGTGAAGAACTGGCCGTGCAGTGTGATCTGCGCCTCTGCGGCGCGCTTGCTATTCGCGTTCGCGGCCACCGCCGCGATCAAACGCCAATCACCTTCGTTGTTTCCGGCCACCGTGTGGATCGGGCCATCGAAGCCTTGTGCAAGCATGCCCAGCACGAACGGCGCATTGAGATCGCCGCAGAAGAGCAGTGCATCAGCGTTGTGTGTGCGGATCGCGGCCAACGCAGCGCGCAGATTCCACACATGGTCGTGAATATCGGAAAGAATTGCAAGCTTCATACTGGCTCCTGATTGAGTAGGTGGGTTTGCGCTATTATACTCAATCTAGGCCGATTGTGGTTGCTGGCTGCGCTGTGCAAGCACCACGGCTCCCCGCACAGGTGTATCGACATACGCCTGCGGCCCGATCAAATCGCCGATCTTGCTCAATAGCGCCGCGCGTAACTCGGAACTTCCGCCCAACAGTCCGCCCGCCAATGCGATCGGCGGCTGCTGCATCTCTAACGCGGCGATCAGCGTTGTAACCATACGCGCCAACTCGGTTGCAGATTGCTCCAGGAGCGCTGTGGCGTGTGGGTCGCCTTCGCTAACCAGCGCGAGGATGGGCGTGCAGAGGCTGGCGATATCGGCGCGGCTGCACTCGGGCCGATACACGAACGGCACAAGTTCGGCGGCGCTGCTCAACTGCCAATGGTCCAGCACTTTTTCCAGCAACCTGTGGGCAGTAGCGCGTCCATCGGCGGTCTGCGTAGCGAGGCGCAGCGCCCGCACCGCCAGATCGTAGCCGCTGCCCTCATCGCCCAGTAGGTAACCCCAGCCGCCGACCCGCGCCGTGCGCCCGTGCGCATCGCGGCCCCAGCAGAACGAGCCTGTTCCGGCGATCAGCGCCACGCCCCAGCCCTCCGGCGTGCCAGCCGCCAGCAGCAACTCGGCGTCGCTCACGAACAGCGTGTGCTGTGCCAATGCCTGCTCGCGCGCCCACGCCTCGAAGCGCGCCCGATCGGCGGGACGACCGATGCCCGCCAACCCGAAGCAGGCCGCCTGAATCGGCGTGCCCTTGGGCAGATTGGCCTGCTCAAGCGCCTGCTCGATCGCCGATAGCAGCGCATGCGTCGCCGCCTCAAAACCGATCGCCTGGTAGTTGCTCGGCCCGGCGCTGCCATTGCCCAGCATGCGCCCTTCACTGTCGGCCAGTTGCGCGCGGGTTTGCGACCCGCCTCCGTCGATGCCCAAAAAGTAGGTTCGCTCGGTCATGGGTTCCCCAGCGCAGGCCGCACGTGTCCACTGCTCGCGGCCAAGCGGCGGCGCGCCTCATCCGCATCGACGTTTGCCAGCGCCATCACAATCGCCGTTTTTGGCTCCTGATTAGCGGCGATCAGCAGGTCGCGGGCCTCGTCGCGCGAGACGCCCGTGGCGGTTGCGACGATGTTGATTGCTCGCTGGCGCAGTTTGCTGTTGACGGGCCGTACATCGACCATCAGATTGCCGAAGGTCTTGCCCATGCGGATCATCACGGCGGTGGTGAGCGTATTCAGTACCAACTTTTGGGCGGTGCCGGCCTTCATACGGGTGGAGCCAGCCACCACCTCCGGGCCGACCAGCGGTGCGATCATGATATCGACCAACTCGGCCAGCGGCGAGGGATGTGTGCAGGCCAGGCCCGCGACGAGCGCACCACGGCGGCGCGCCTCGACCATGGCGCCCAGCACGTAGGGCGTGCGCCCACTGGCCGCGATGCCTAGCACCGCATCGTTGGCGTTCACGCCGATCTCATCGAGCGCCGCTGCGCCAGCCTCGGGCTGATCCTCGACCTCCTCGATCGACTGGGTGAGCGCTTTGGCCCCGCCAGCGATCAGGCCGACGATCTGGCCGGGCGGCGCGCTGTAGGTCGGCGGGCATTCGGCGGCATCGAGCACGCCGAGCCGCCCCGATGTGCCAGCGCCCACGTAGATCAGCCGCCCGCCACGCTGTAGCCGCTCGACGACGCCATCGACGAGCGCGGCGATCTCATCGCCGACGGCGGCGACCGCCGGGGCCACCTTGGCATCCTCGGCGTTGATCGCCGCCACGATGGCGCGTGTGTCGAGGCTATCGATGGCGGTGGTGGCCGGGTTGAGCGCCTCGGTCAGCATCGGGTAGCGCTCGTTGGGTTGCGTTGGTGCGTTTTGTGGTTCAAGCATGGAGTTCGATTCGTTGTACTGGTTCCGCAGAACTGCTGAGCACGCGCTGGAGCAGTGCGCGGTAATTGTTGCCAGGTGTGATATTGCCCAGCACCACCGGCCTGCTCGCGCCCGTGGCGGCGGGGATGTTGTTGGGCCAGCCGTGCAGCGCCGCGTAGCCCGCCACCGCGAACGCCACCGCTTCCTTGGCATCGGCATCGAGCGCGAGCGCATCGACAGTCTGCACGCTGATCTCCGGTAGGATGCTCTGGAGCATGCGCAATAGCGTGGTGTTGCGCGCCCCACCGCCGCTGATCAGCGCCTCGTCGATCGGGCCGCACCAGCGCCGATAGCTGTCAGCGATGCTGTACGCCGTCAGCGCCGTGATGGTGGCGATCGTGTCGGCATCACTCAGCCCGTGGGCGCGGCACTGCGCCACGTATTGCTGTGCCTCGGCCACGCCGAACAGTTCGCGGCCCGTGCTGCGGGGCGGCTCAAGCTGAAAATACGGGTGCCGCATCCATTCCTCGACCAACGCCAGGTTCACCTCTCCGGTGGCGGCCAATTCGCCGTTCTTGTCGAACGTCTGGCTGCCGTTGCTGATCAGCCGCATCGCCTCATCGATCAGCACATTGCCTGGCCCAGTGTCGAACGAGAACGGCTCGCCGTTGGTGGGCAGATACGTCAGGTTGCCGATGCCGCCGATGTTTTGCAGCACGCGGTTGCGCTGCGGGTGCTTGAACAGCAGCACATCGAGGTAGGGCACCAGCGGCGCTCCCTGGCCACCCGCCGCAATATCGCGGGGACGGAAGTCGCTCACCACCGTGCAGCCGATTCGCTCGGCGAAGACGGCGGGCGTGCCGAGTTGCAGGGTCGAGCGCACCTGTCCGGGCGCAACCTGGTGATACACCGTCTGGCCGTGCGAGGCGATCAGGTCGATCTGATCGAGCGAGAGATTGGCCTGCGCGGCAAGATGCTCAACCGCATCGGCGAACACCTCGGCCACCTGCACGTTCAATTCGCAGACCGCCGCCGTGCTGCCCTGGAGCGGCGGCAGCAGTTCCACCAAGCGAGCGCGCAGCGCGGGATCGTAGGGCAGCATCGTGAAGGCGCGCAGCCGCATATTGAGCACGGGGCCGTCGTGTTTCAACTCGACCAGCGCCGCGTCGATAGCATCCATCGAGGTGCCGGAGATTAAGCCGATCACAAGCATGGTTGTTTAGCCCTTCAGCGCGCCCATCCGCACGCCTTCGAGGAAGTAGCGCTGGAACAGCAGGAAGAACACGATCGTGGGCAACGCGGCCAAGGCGGCCCCAGCGAAGATGATGCCGAAGTCGGTGCTAAACTCGCCCTGCAAGCTCGCCACGCCGACGGGCAGCGTGTAGTTGGGACTCTTCTGCAGCACGATCAGCGGCCAGAAGAAGTCGTTCCAGTTGCGCACAAAGATGAAGATCGAGAGCGCGCCGATCGCGGGAGCCGAGAGCGGCATAATCACGCGCCAGAACACGCCAAACTCGCCGCAACCGTCGATGCGGGCGGCATCCTCAAGTTCGGAGGGCAGCGTTTGAATGTATTGGCGCATCAGGAAGATGCCGAACACCTGCGCCGTGGCGGGCAGCACCACCGCCCACAGGCTGTCGATCAGCCCCAGGTTGCGCGTGACGATGTAGCGCGGCACTAGCGTCACGTGATCGGGCACCATCAGCGTCGCGAGGATCATCCAGAACAGGATGTTGCGGCCAGGGAATTGCTTTTTGGCGAAGCCGTAGCCCGCGAGCGTATCGAACACCACGTGGAACAGCGTCACGCTGAGCGCCACCACCAGGCTATTAAACGCCCAGCGCCAATAGTCGGTCGCCTGCGCAAACAGGCGCTGGAAGTTGACGATACTCGCATTGACGGGCAGTAGATCCGGCGGCACCTTCACCGTATCCTGTGTAGGCGTGAAGGCCGTCATAAACAGCCAGTACATCGGCCAGAGCGAAATAATCGTGGTTACGATCAGTACCACCCACATCGCGATTGTGCCGAAGTTCAGGCGTTTGCGCAACTGAAGATTTTGTAGTTGTGTTGCCATGTGCAGTGCCTAATATTCGATGTCGCTTTGTAGAAAGCGGAACTGTATCGCCGCGACCGATGCGATAATCAAAAAGAGGATAAATGCCTGTGCTGCAGCTACACCGTAGCGGAACTGTTGGAAGCCGTTTTGATAGATCTGGGTGACGATCGTTTGGGTGCTATTGCCCACGCCGCTCGGCACCATAATGTAGACCTTCTCAAAGACCTCGAAACTCGCGATCGTGTAGAGCACCACCAAATACAGTGTGGTCGGCTTGATCAGCGGCAGCGTGATCGACCACCAGCGTTGGATAGGACCTGCGCCATCGAGCTCGGCAGCCTCGTGGAAATCGGGGGGAATGCTACCCATCGCTGCGCTAAACAGCACCACACCAGTAGCAGGCACTGTGAGCACCGTCGATAAGATGATACTGTACAGCGCGATATTCGGGTCCGACAGCCAACGCACAGCTGGCAGCCCCACTAGGCTGAACAGATAGTTGAGCAAACCCCATTGCGCATTGAAGATCCAACGCCACGTCATCGAGATGATCACCACACTCGTCACGGCGGGCAGGTAGTAGGCGGCGCGGAAGAAGGTTTTAGCGTACTTACCGAGTGGCTGAATGAGGCTCGCCAAGATGAGGCCGATCAGGATGTTGGCCGTCACCGTGATGATGGTATAGATCAGCGTGTTCTTTAGCGCCGTGACGAACACACCGCTCTGCGTGGTGAAGGCCAGGTAGTAGTTCGACAACCCCACCCACTTGCCGCCGGTGCGCAAATTGTACTGCTGGAACGAGATGATGAACGACCAAAAGACCGGGATCAGCGTGAAGATCACGAAGGTGAACATACTCGGTAGGACGAACGCATAGCCCCAACCGTATCTGTTAAGGAAACGCCGAATACGCCACACAAGTGATTGGGATTGTGAATTGGCTGATGGTTGCGCGATACGGGCCATGAAGCCTCCGTGGCATTGTTTTGCGGCGCGTCCAATCGTGAAGATCGGCCACGCCGCAAGGATACGTTGATAGCAACGGAACAGCGCGCTGTGCCGTTGGGGTGCGAGGGACGCTGCCATGCACGCCCCTCGCGCTGTGTCGCTAGGAACCCATCGACAAAATCATATTGATCTCTTCGGCGGGTTGCTTGAGCGCCTCCTCAGCGCTCAACTGCCCGAAGATCACATTCTGGATCTGCGGGTGCAGAATGGTGCGGATCTGCGGCCATTCCGTGATGATCGGCGTGATGTAGCAGCTCTCCACCAGCGACTCGAACTTGTTGATCGGCGCATCGACCTTCACCGAGCGGCGAGCGCCGGGGGCCAGGTAGTAGCCCTCAACGTCCATACCAACCTCGGCGCTGGTCAGGTAGCGGCCCAAGTCCATCGCAGCCTGCAACTTGGCCTCATCCTCGATGGCAGCCACCGAGATCAGACCAATACCACCGGCGGTCTGGTGCCGACCGCTCGCCATGATCGGCATCGGCCACACGTCGAAGTTCATGCCAGCGGCAGCGTAGCCCGACGAAGCACCGCTGGGCTCGCTGTACATCGCGTACACCTGGCGATCCTTAAAGCCGGAAGCGATGTCCGCGCCGGTCTGCGCGCCGAAGTCTGGTGGGGTGACCTTGTGGACCAGCGCCAGGTCGGCCAGCTTCTGCAAGCCGCTGATCGCCTCGGGCGTATCGAAGGTGTAGGTCTTGTTGTCGGGGCTGAGCGGCAGCGCGCCTTCGCCAAGGATGAACGACCAAGCGTTCACCACACCCGGGTCGATCAGCGCGGTGTAGCCATACACCTGATCGCCGTTGTCGCGGGTGAAGGTCAACTGCTTGGCGATCTCGACGAACTGTTCGTAGGTCCAATCGCGTGGAGGCAGTTCAACGCCGCGCTCCTCGAAGATGTCGAGGTTCAAGTACATGCCCACGGGCGGCACCCAGAGCGGCCACGCATAGGCTTGACCATCGACCGAAACCGCCTGCAGCAGGTTCGGGTAGATGTCGGCCTTGTCCTCTTCGGTCAAGAAGTCGTCGATTGGTGCGACCAAGCCATCGTTCACCAACAGCGGCAGAATGTCCGACGGCAAGCGGAAGACATCGACCGCCTGACCGCCCTGGACGGCCTGGGTGAGCTTGGTGAAGCCCGCCTGATCGCCAGTGTAGCCGGTGATCTCAACCTTGATGTCGGGGTTGTTCTTGGTGAACGCGGCCACGGCGGCGTCCATCAACTGGCCGGTGCGGTTGCCGCCGTTCGGCTGATAGCCCAGCACCCAGAACTGCAAGGTGCCCTGGAAGCCGCTGGTGCTCACAGGAGCCTTCGGCTGATCCGGGATCGGCAGTGGCTCCAACGGAGCAGGAGTCGGTTGTGCGGCTGGTGCAGCCGTCGGCTCAGGTGCGGCAGCGGTCGCCTCCGGGGCGGCAGTCGCCTCCGGGGCGGCGGGAGCTGCGGTCGGTTGTGCTGCGGCGGGGGCACTGGTCGGCTCGGCAGCCGGGGTGGCCGGTGTGCTGCCGCCACAGGCTGCTAGCAGACTCGCTAGCAACAGCGTCAGGATTCCAAGTGAGATGCGCCGATGGTTCATAACTTTCCTCCGAACAGGAATCTACATACCATCCCACACACGTGGGCGATAATAGACATTGGGACGAACCAGTATGTGATTGCAGTGTTAAGAATCGTCGTCTCGAATTGGCGGGTCGGAGAGCGAGTGGTGCCCGTATGCGATCCACCAAGTATCAATTAATACAGCAAGAATGGTGCTGCGCGCTCGCGGAATTGCTGCTCGTAGGCGGGCCAATCGGCAGCGAGTTCTGCGGGGGTAGCTCCTGCTTCGATAGCAATGCGGATATCGGGCGTGCCTGCTAGGCGGTCGAAATGTTCAGTGTTCCAATGAATGCGATCGTGCTCCGGTGAACGCTCCTGGCCCATACGCCAGAGTGCGGTGACCATCGCGAAGCCGCTCAGCACGGGCCGGAACTTGCTGCGGTCGAGCACGTGCGGTTGGGCGCCGAAGCACTGCTGGTTGGCGTATGGCCCTGCGGCTGGCTTAAAGGCGACTGGACGCCAACGCACACCGGGCAGTTTCAAGGCATTGAGGCTGTTGGCCAGCGCTGAAGCATCGACCCAAGGCGCGCCCTGCCACTCGAACGGCATCGCGGTGCTGCGGCCCACCGAGACGCTCAAACCCTCCATTAAACAGGTGCCAGGGTACACCACCGCCGTTCCGACGGTGGGCATATTGGGCGAAGGAGCCACCCAAGGCAGTCCCGTCGCCTCCCAATAACTCCCGCGGTGCCAGCCTTCGCAGCGAACCACCGTCAGCTCGCAATCGATTGCGAGCTCGGCGTTCACCAACAGCGCCAATTCACCGATCGTCAAACCGTGGCGAATCGGCACATCATGCAGACCCACCAAGGTGCGTTGCGCGGGTTGAACACCAGGCCCCTCGACCGCCCCACCGATCGGGTTCGGACGATCGGCCACGATCACCGATACACCTGCCGCTGCGGCGGCCTTCATCACCAGCACAAGCGACCAAGCGTATGTGTAGAAGCGGCAACCGACATCCTGCGTATCGAACACGATCACATCGAGATCGGCAAGTTGTTCAGCGGTTGGTGCGAGGTTATCCCCGTAAAGACTGTAGATCGGCACACCAGAGGGATGAATCGAAGCATCGACATGTTCACCAGCATCGGCGGCTCCGAGGAGACCATGTTCGGGCCCGAAAAGCGCGCGCACATCGGCAACTTGTAACAATGCCTCGGCGCTACTGGTGAGATCGGGTAGAACTCCGCTTGGACTACTTACTACGCCAACGCGGCGATTGTGGAGCAAGTCGGACTTTTGCTCAAGCAAAACACTGATTCCGGGCAGAACGTGGCTTCGTGACACCTGCGTCAAATTCCGTTCATTGTACGGTGGTATGGCAACAGCGCCACACACAAACCATTTGAGGAAACCATTTCGATACCAGGGTGATTGGTGGCGTGTATTCTAGGCCACCTCATGCAACTTGTCAACTAATGGCGCAACTTATTGGCAAAAATCAGCATTAAGTCGGGTATAATCGCAACAACAGTAGGTCTATAGGAGGAACACACCATGCCCTCACAACAAACGGTCGAAGCATATATCGACGACCGAGAAGAGCAACTTTCCTACTTAGCTAAAGCCATTTGGGAGCGTCCAGAAGTCGCATTGACCGAGCAATTTGCCAGCAAACTCCTGGCCGACGAACTCGAAGCAAATGGCTTCACGGTTCAACGGGGCGTTGGCCAATTGCCCACTGCCTTCGTCGCAACCTGGGGTAGCGGCTCGCCGATCATCGGCATCCTAGGCGAGTACGACGCGTTGCCCGGCCTATCGCAGCAAGTCGCCACCTCGCACAACCCGATCGTCACAGGTGGGCCAGGGCACGGCTGTGGCCACAACCTGTTCGGCGTGGCCTGCTTGGGTGCTGCGCTGGCGATCAAAGAAATGATGGAGCAACAGGGCATCAGCGGCACACTGCGCTACTACGGCTGCCCCGCCGAGGAGACTCTGGTCGGCAAGACCTTCATGGCCGCAGCGGGTGTGTTCGACGACCTCGACGCCGCGCTCACCTGGCACCCGGGCGATACCAACATGGTCTGGTACGGCTCCTCGCTGGCTATGAACTCCTTCAAGGTCAATTTCCACGGCGTCACCGCGCACGGCGCCGCCGATCCGCACAACGGTCGCAGTGCGCTCGACGGCGTGATGCTGATGGACGTAGGCGTCAACTACCTGCGCGAACACATTATCCCCGAAGCCCGCATCCACAGCGTTGTGACGCACGGTGGCCAAGCGCCGAACGTGGTGCCCGCCTACGCTCAAGCTTGGTATTTTGTGCGCGCACCCCGCCGCGATCAAGTCGAAGAGATCTACCAGCGCGTGCTCGACATCGCCAAGGGCGCGGCCCTGATGAGCGGCACCACCCACGACATCGAGTTCATCACCGGCTGCTACGAACTCCTGCCGAACCGCACCCTCTCGCGCCTGCTGCTCGAAAAACTGCAATCTCTCGGCGAGATCCACTTCACTGAGGAGGAGCAAGCCTTCGCCAAACAACTGCAGAGCACCTTCCTGCCCAGCGCGCTCAGGCAATCGTTTGAGAACCTGCAGAACGTGGTCGATGTCGAACTCGATCCGGCACTGCTCGACAAGCCGCTGTGGGGCCAGATCCTGCCGCACAAAGAAGTCAGCATCACGCTGCCCGGCTCCACCGAAGTCGCCGATGTGAGCCATATCACGCCAACCGCCCAAATCAACACCACCTGCTGGCCAGTCGGCACGCCCGGGCACAGCTGGCAGATCGTCGCCTGCTCCGGCTCAAGCATCGGCTTTAAGGGCATGCAACTGGCCGCCAAGGCCATCGCGCTCGCGGGCCTCGATCTCTTCCAGCGCCCCGACCTGCTCGCCGAGGCCCAAGCCGAATTCAAGCAACGCACCAACGGCAAACGCTACGTCTCGCCGCTGCCCGAGAACGCCAGGCCGCAGTAGTCTATTGACATAAAACGTATTGCTGCTGCAACGTGGTCTGTTGGTTTGGGAAAAAAGGAGCAGCCAGCGCCTCAACGCCCGTCGCTGCGGGCAAACAACGTCGTGTACAACGTATGCGCGCTCGGACAGCTATGGCGCTGCGCGCCACAACGCGCGCCGCTCTGCTCGCGGCCCATCAATGCTGCATCGTTACCCGCATTGGGATGCACAGAATCAAACGTCGAGGCGCTGCGTGTGGCAGCGCCTCGACTTTGCATAACGTGAGATAACGTTACAGCCTGTTCTGAAATCTGTGGATGTTCGTTTACACTATTCCACTATTCCCACAATAGACCCTGTTGCGCCGCATACATCAACGTCGGCTCGACCGCGATCGTGAACGGCCCGTTCAGGTCCAACTCCACCGTCACGAGGCTGTCCGGCGTAAACTCGATCTCGCGCTCGCCATCCAGCGCCACCGTGCCAGTGCCAGCGTCGATCGCAACGGGCTGATTCGGCTCCAAGCGCTCCGCCGATGAGATCGGGATATACTCCATCAGGCCGGGCGCGATCGGCGCGAGCAACCGCCGCTCCCCGCCGAAGCGCAACTGCACGCCATACGGATCGAGGCGCGATGTCGGCAGCGCCAACCCCGCGATCGACGAAAGCCCAATTGCATCGGGTTCGCCGAACGTCACGAACAACTGCCGCAACTCGTTCGGTTGCCACACCGCCCGCGCGCCCACAAACGGCTGACTCGTTACGCAGACATCCACCAGCGCGATCTCGTTGCGATTGCCGTGCTGCACCCGCAGAATCTTATTGCGGCGCAGCGCCACCTCGGCGGGCACGCGCCCGCTCACGTATAAGCCCATCGCCAAGCCGGTGGTGGTCGCCTCGCGCATGGCAGGGAAGGCGTTGTTGGTGCCCGTCGAGAGCGTCGCCATCGGTATGTCGCTGCAGTAGCGCGTCACCGCGCGGTGTGTGCCATCGCCACCGAGCACCGCGATCGCCCGAACACCCGCCTTCACCATCAGTTCGACGGCCCGCCACGTATCCCAAACCGAATCCTCGGCCTCGAACTTCACCATATGCACCTGCGGCAGCGCCGCGCCACGTTTGCGCTCGTGGTTGACGGTGCGCATCACCGCATGCGTGATGCCGCCTACATCGGGCATCATCCACGCATCGGTTACGCCCTGCGAGCCCAACGCCGTCAGGAGCCGTAACACATCGTTGATCTTCTCGGAGGTGGGATAGACAGAGGCGCGTGCCAGGAGTCGCCGAATATCGCGTCCGGATGAGGGATTCGCCAAGATGCCGACCGCGATGGATTCTTGTGTCATGATTCTATTTCCAGTGCAGTACAGAAGGTGCGGCGAGTAGAAAGAGACGTATGCCGCAGGCATTGTACCGCAAACTTACAGAGCCGTTGTGGGGAACATCCACTGATGTTGATCATCCACAGATTTCACAGATTACGCAGATTGTAGTTGGTTGATGCTTGGGTTGATACGACATTCGTTGAACAATGACAAAGCTATTGTAGCCTGCGGCAGCAAGGTACTGTCCGTTTTTTGTGATGTTGATGCGCTGCGCGTAACAGCGCATCAACATCACTGCCCCTTGAAAGTGCTGGTATCACTTGCAATGTAACACCAGCTTATACATGGTAGAAATGTGGCATCGAAACTTCAGTTCCTCACAGAAGTTTCGATGCCACACGAAAGGCATGTGCCGTAGTGCCCTACAAATCGGCTTCCTCCAGCAACGAGCGCAGATCGCCCAAGAACAACGCGGCGGGGAAGCCATCGACGGCGCGGTGATCAAACACCAGCGTCAGCGTGAGCATCTGCGCCACCTTGACGGCATCGTTGCTCACCACGGCTCGCTGCGCCACCTGCCCCACGCCAAGGATCGCGGCCTGCGGCGGGTTCAGCACGGGCGTGAACCATTGCACATTCGTCATGCCCAAGTTGCTCACGGTGAACGTGCCACCTTGGTACGCGCTCGGTGGCAGCGTGCCCGAGCGCGCCCCATCGACCAACTGCGCCATCTGCTCGTTGATCTCCAGCACCGACAGCGAATCGGCGTTGCGGATCACAGGTGTGACGAGGCCATCGTCGAGGCTGACCGCCAACGAGATATGGACACCATCGAGCAACTCCACGCCCTGCTCGCTGACGTGCGCGTTGAGGCGTGGGTGCAGCTTCAGCGCGTTCGCCACGGCCTTGATGATCAGCGGCGTGACGGAGAGCTTGATGTTGTTGGCCTTGCGCAACGCATCGCGCTGCGCAAGGCAACGTGTCATATCGACATCGAGGCCCATCGCCACCTGTGGCGCTTGCCAGGCTTGGCTCATCGCTCGCGCCACGCTACCGCGAATACCAGTGAACGGGAACACCTGTACAGGTGCGATGGGCGCACTGCTCGGTGCATTCACGACAGGCTCGCTCGGTGTTGGTGCGCTTGTCGTTGTTGGCTCGGGGGCAGAGGGTGCTGCGCTTGCCGCATCACCATCGGCCTGGAAGAGACCGATCGGTACGCCGCGCCCGAACGTATCGGATTCCTGCACAAGGATCTCGGTCAGCACTCCATCCGCAGGCGCGCTGATCTCGAAATTGGTTTTGACCAGCACCGCCTCGGCCAGCGCCTGGCCCGCGCTCACCCGCTCGCCGACCGCCACAAGCCAGCGGTCGAGCAACGCCTCGGTACCTTCATCGACATCGCCCCACGCCTCTTCTGGAAGCGTCAATTGGATCATGCTACTGCTCCTGCCAGCACGCGACCGCCCATCAGTTGTCGTGCTGCCTTGGTAATCGTTTCAGTTTGTGGAATGGCAAATTGCTCGAGCGGTCGGCTGTAGGGGATCGGGATGCCCGGCACACCCAGCCGCGCGATCGGCGCTTTGAGCGCAATCTCATCCAAACGCTCGGCCACGATCGCACTGATCTCGCCCGATAGACCAAAGTTCAGATAATCCTCATCAGCGACCAGCAATCGCCCGGTCTTCTTCACCGATGCGACCACCGTCTCGACATCCAGCGGCACCAGTGTGCGCAGGTCGATCACCTCCGCGCTGATGCCCTCCTGCTCCAGTGTTTGTGCGGCCAGGATAGCCTTCTGCACCATCTGGCTCAGCGTCACAATCGTGAGATCGCTGCCCTCGCGTACCACATTCGCTTTGCCGAACGGGATGGTGTACGGCTCGCTGGGCACCTCGTTGGTGCTGCCCTCGTAGTAGGCCATCCAAGGTAGGCCCATAATGCCCTTGTGGAACAGGTACAACACCGGGTTGTTGTCGCGGATCGCCTCGATCATCAACCCTTTGGCGTCGTAGGCGTTCGAGGGCACCACAACCTTGAGACCCGGCATATGCGCGAAGGTGGCGTACAAGCACTGCGAGTGCTGCGCCGCGTCGTTGTAGCCGCCGCCGATCGCCGACATCAACACCACGGGCATCTGGATGTTGCCGCCCGCCATGTAGATGTTCTTGGCCATATGGTTGTAGATCATGTCCATACAAACGCCGAAGAAGTCGATGAACATCAGCTCGACGATCGGGCGCATACCCTCGCTCGCCGCGCCGATGGCCGTGCCGATGAAGGCCGTCTCCGAGATCGGCGTGTCCATCACGCGGTCGCTGCCGAATTTACTGAGCAGGTTCTGGGTTGCACCGAAGATGCCGCCGTATTTGCCGACATCCTCGCCCAACACAAACACATCTTGATCACGCTCCATCTCCTGGGCGATTGCTTCCGAGATGGCCGCCGCCATCGTCAGTTTACGGGGTGCACTCATGATGATTCCTCCTCATTGATGAATCGTGAGAATGGAGCGGATTACACAAAGACATGCAGCAGCGCTTCTTCGGGCTCTGGGTAGGGACTGGTGCGCGCAAACTCAAACGCTTCGCTCACCGCCTGCTTGGCCCGGCTGCTCAGCTGCTGTTCCGTCGCATCGTCGAGCAGGTTGTGGGTGCGCAAGTAGTCCGCGAAGGTTTTGATCGGGTCGGATTTGCGCAGTTCATCGGTCTCGCCCTTGGGCCGATACACCTCAGCATCGCCCTGGAAGTGGCCGAAGTAGCGGTCGGTCTTGACCTCGATCAGGCTGGGGCCGTCGCCGTTGCGCGCCCGTGCGATCGCGGCGCCAGCGGCTTGGAACACCTCCAACGCATCGTTGCGCTCGACCAACACGCCGGGCATCCCGTACGAGGCGGCCCGCTCGGCGTTCCAGGCAACCGAGGTCGATTCCGACTTCTCGACCGAGATGGCGTACTTGTTGTCCTCGCAGACAAAGATGACGGGCAATTTCCACAGTGCGGCCAAGTTCAGCGATTCGTGGAACGAGCCTTGGTTGGCGGCTCCATCGCCGAAGAACGCCACAGCGACCCAATCCTTGCCGCGCTTCTTGGCCGCCAAGGCTGCGCCGCAGGCCGGTGGCAGGCTCGCGCCGATGATGCCGCTACAACTGAACTTATGGGCCGGATCGAACAGGTGCATGTGCCCGCCTTTGCCGCGCCCCAAGCCAGTGACTTTGCCGAACATCTCGGCGGTCATCTTGTCGAGCGGAACGCCTTTTGCGATCGCGAAGTGGTGGGGACGGTGCGTGCCAACTACGGTGTCGTTATCGGTAAGGTGCGCACAAACGCCAACTGCAACGGGTTCTTGTCCGGCTGCGAGGTGCATTTCGCCAGGAACGGGGCCAGATCCAATATCGAAGGCCAGGCCTTTCTGAATGTGTGGGGGGAGTTTGCCTTCGAGGTACACTTTCGCCATGGTCTCTTCGTAGTGCCGAATCTTCACCATGGTCTCGTACATCCAGTGCAACTGAGCAGTCGTCGGTTCCACAATCCACCTCCTTGTGAAAAGTAGCGATCAGAATAGGGGAAAAAGACAGTTGCGAGCGAGCCTATGCAAACTCCTTTCTACGAGAGCGCGAGGTGATCCTGAAGGGCCAGGGCGCGGGTTGCGGCTTTGGCGCTGTCGATCACTGTCGCGATCAGGTCGCTCCCATTGGATCTGTAGCGGTTCACTGGCTGTGCGATACCGATTGAACCGATCACGCGGCCATGGCTGGCGAAGATCGGTGCCGCGATACAGCAGGTTTCGTCGGCGAACTCCTCCTCATCGAGCGCGTAGCCCCGGGTACGCGTGGTGGTCAACTCCGCGACGAACGCGTTGGGTGAGGTGATGGTGTGAGTGGTGAGCGCAGGCATGCCGTGGCGCTCCAAGTACTGTATCACGCTCTGCTCGTCGAGATAGGCTAGGATAGCTTTGCCCAACGCCATGGCGTGATTTCCATTGCTGTAGCCGACGCGCAGAAGCGCGACCCGCAGGCTGCGAGGGCTATCCACAATCGCACTAACAACGATCTCATCGCCATCGCGCAGTGACAGATACGCCGTTTCGCGCGTGGTGTCGCGCAGCAATTGCACATGTGGCTGTAGCAATGGCAGTACGTGCGCTGCTCCGAATGGGCTTCGGTTGGTGAAGCGAATTTTGCTCGTCAACACAAAGCGCTGCGTGCTGGGCTGCTTGATCACATACCCGCTCGCGACGAGTGTGTTCAGCAGATGGTAACAGGTGCTGAGGTGAAAGCCGCTGCGCATACTGATGGTCTTGGCGAGCATACCTTCGGGCTCGTCTGCCAACAGTTCGAGGAGTTGTAAGCCTCGACCAAGCGAATGGATAAAATCGCTTCGTGGCGCTTGCTTTTCAGATGATGAAAGTACTTGTTCCATAGTAATTGCAGTATAGCACCCTCAACTGATAGAGATCAACGATCTCTTTTTCAGATGGTGAAATAGGTATGATGAGCGGTTTATTGATAGTGAAAGGGTATCTTTGGTGGAGGGACGCATATTCGCATACGGTGGTCCGTATACGTTGCAAAACGTTGGGTGTATGCAGTTTACTACAAATTTGTGCTTTTTGGATGTCTGAGAGGTGAGATTCGCGCAAACTTTTCACTATTTGACGGCGGTTATGCAGTATGCTATGTTAGGGCTGTAGCGTTCACTAAAGAACCTTGAGGCTGCGAATGCCACCCTCGATCGCCCATTCCCTTCCAATCTCTCTTTTTCCCCATCCTATTGAGCGTGCACCGCAGAATCGCAGGTGGCGGAGTTGTTGCGTTCGCAGATCATCTATGTGATTGGGCATTACAGGCTTAGTCGATTCGCCTTGATTTTGTTCTTTTCCGCATCCAACAGCGTACACGTGGTCGAACGCCCGAACAATAGGCAGGTTCGGGCGCAGGGATCTCAGTTCATAGAAAGAAAGCGCGCTGGAAACCGCTGCCTTCAGGCACGCGGAGGAAGCGCGCAGCGGCGCGAGAAGGACTCACACATTGACGCTTCGCGCCGCTTGAACATACGTTCAATGTGTGTAGACTCTCATATCATGAGGCTGACGATACAACTGAAGTTGCTTCCCACGCCAGCGCAAGCCGATGCGCTCAAGCGCACGCTTGAAACGGCGAATGCTGCCTGTGACTACATCAGTCAGCTGGCATGGGATACGCAGACGTTTCGGCAGTTTCCGATTCACCGTCTGACCTATCAGAGCGTGCGCGAGCAGTTCGGACTTGCCGCACAACTGGCCGTGCGCTGCATCGCCAAAGTCGCGGATGCCTA
>Ga0207874_1002558_pt1 | contig 16797 bp, 13 predicted proteins | sample HigsolmetaAR201D_FD_184833 | JGI IMG/M metagenome (GOLD analysis project Ga0207874, IMG submission 184833) | Ionic liquid and high solid enriched microbial communities from the Joint BioEnergy Institute, USA - AR20-1-D (SPAdes) (version 2) ...
ATCGCTCACGCCGCCTGGCGAAATGCTACGAACGCACCACGGAGAGCGAACAGGCGTTCATTCTTGTGACTATGATTCACCTTATGGCTCGGCGACTAAGCAACTCCTAGCTTTTTGGACACGCTCTAAGCAACTCCTAGCTTTTTGGACACGCTCTTAGGGGGGCATGGCCGTCTGCGCGACAATGCTCGGGCTGCCACTGAAAAGCGAAAGGAGTGACCATGCGCCGCGCTATCGCCGCCTTATGGCTTGGGGCCCTGCTTGGCCTCACTTGCGGCGCTGTCCATGCCCAGCGGCCGGTAGCAACTTTGCCTGCTGGTAACCGTGCGGCGAACTCTCAAGCGGCGGACGCCAATCAACCGCCTGGCGTTGCCGCGGCGCTTGTCCAGCGGTTGATCCGCTTGCCCGATGGCCTGGAGCTGACGCCGGAACAGCAAGCAGGGCTGGAGCAGATTCGTCGCGAGGAAGGCCCCAAGCTGCTGGCGTTGATCAAAACGGCTCAACGAGTCGATCACCCCACAGCAGAAACAGGCGGCCGCCGATGCACGCAAGCGGGCGTTGGCCGATGGACTCAAGGGTGAGCCTCTGGAACAGGCGATTGCCGCCGCGGTGCAACTGACGCAGCAGCAGAAAGCGGAGCGGGCCCGGATCGACGCCGCGTGGCGCCAACTTCAACAACAGATTTTCGCCCGGCTCGAGGCGTTACTTACGCCCGAGCAACAAGCGGAACTGGCTCGGCGGCAACCCAGCGCCGCCGATGCCTCAATGCCTGACTGAATCAAGCATGGAGCCGTTGCACGTTGCTTATGCGTACCGCGTCGCGTCGGGATCGTGCAGGGGCTGCCGTGGCCCACTGCCGGCGTCAGCCACGCGGGCATGGGCGGTTTCGGAGCCTGCGGGGTGCGGGCTGTGAGGACTATGGCCAGGGCTGAGTTGCCGGCCGATCACCCGCAGGCAAAGCTCATCGATCATCCGGCGCTGTTTCTGCTGGTGTTCTTCGGCACGGGCAGTCGCCAAGTAGCGCTGGGCATTGTCCGGCGTGATGTCCGACTGATCGAAATGTGTCTGCCAGTGGTCGAGCCGCCGATTGCAGTCGACGATGCACTCGATCAGCAGGTTGGGCCGGCAGATCGGTTTGCAGAATACCGCTTCAGCGCCACCGTGGTAGGCCACGCTGGCGTGGGTTAACTGGTAATCTTCTGGGCCGACGAGCAGGATGGCCGGCGTGCCGGCGCTGATTTCGCGGAGCCCCAGCAGCATTTCATAGCTGTCGGGCCCGGCGTCGATGATCACGATCCGGTTCCAGTTGTCCCAGGACACCGAGGCCAGGTCCGGGTACCAGACCGTTTCCAGCTCCGGAAAATACGTTCGTAACAGCGCTACGAGCAGCCGGTCGTCGCCCAGGTAAGTCAATTCGCGTTGGTGCGGCAATGGGCGTTCTCCAGATGCACATGATGCGGGTAGCCGACACAAGTGTAGCTCACGATATGGGGAAATCCCCATGGAGGATCGAAGGAGCTCCGTGAGCCGCCGCTGCTGTGGGGGGATTGGCCGGCAATTGCGCCAACAAAAAATGCGCATCTTGCGGCAATGGTGCTTTGAGGGACGATTCTCCCGATGCCGGCCAATCTGTAATTTCAATTTACAGAACGTGTTGGAGGATCATCTTCCGACAACTGGCCCAAACGGGGGCCGTATTGTCACCTGGCGCCATGGCTCCTTATATTGCGTTCTGACGCGTGTTTTTCCGCAGGTTGCGGTGGCGAAGGGCGGACGCCGCGGCCGATTTTCTCAAGATTGACGGCGGCTGCTTCAATCGGCGCAGCGGTCCTTGGGAGTGGCGGCCCAACAGAGGATCTGCGCCCGCTGCGCAGGAATCAGGGCAGGGGGGACTTGGCGTCATGGGGCTGGCGACCTTCCCCAATGCGTCTGGCAGTGCATGGCAGCACGCAGCAGGGGACCACGCTGCCGCTGTAGCGGGGGGGCATCGAGGCCACATGCTCCCCAGGGGCCGCGCATCGAAACATTGACAACGACTACGTTTATTTCAGTTATGTCGAGGATTTGCCGGAAATGATCGTTACGACCAAAGAGCTGTTCACCCAGGCCTACGGCAAATACGCGGTGGGCGCGTACAACATCAACAACCTGGAACAGACGATCGGCTTGTTCCGCGGCAACCTCGGCAAGGTGAACTCCAACGACGAGCCCACCAACCCGGCCAAGAGCGCTCCGTTCATCATCCAGATTTCGCGCGGTGCCCGCTCGTACTCCGACAAGCGGTTCCTGGAAGCCCTGATCCGCACGGCCGAGCAGGTGTTCCCCGAGGCGATTTTCGCCGTGCACCTGGACCACGGCACCGAGGAAGTGTGCTACGACTGCATTGACAGCGGCTTCTACTCGTCGGTGATGATCGACGCCTCGCACGAGCCGTTTGAAGAGAACATTGCCATTACCCGCCGCGTGGTCGAGCGGGCCCACGAGCGCGGTATCTCGGTGGAGGCCGAGCTGGGCATGCTGGGCGGCGTGGAAGAGGACATCGAAGTTTCGGCCGAGCACGCCTGCTTGACCGACCCCGACCAGGCGGTGGAGTTCGTCGAGCGGACCGGCTGCGACTCGCTGGCCGTGGCCATCGGCACATCGCACGGTGCCTACAAGTTCACCGGCAAGCAGGGCCTGCACTTCGATCGCATCAAGGCGATCCAGGAGCGGCTGCCGGGCTTCCCGCTGGTGATGCACGGCTCCAGCAGCGTGCCCAAGGAATGGGTGGATCGGATCAACGCTGCGGGCGGCCAGTTGCCCAACACCTCGGGCGTGCCTGAGAAAGATTACCTGCCGGCTGCCCGGCTGGGTGTGACCAAGGTGAACATCGACACCGACGGTCGTTTGGTGTGGTGCGCCATTCACCGCGAAGTGTTCCGCGACAAGCCGAGCGACTTCGACCTGCGGACCGCCGGCAAGCCGTTCATGGCCGCCTATGCCGAATTCATCACCCACAAGAACGAGGTGCTGGGTTCGGCCGGCCAGCTGGAAGCCGTGCGGGCGGCGCTGGCTGGCGCGAAGGCGTAAGCCGTAACCGGCTCGCTAACCGCCGCACTCGTCGCCCCGTTTGAGGGCGGTGCCCACCTGATGACGATTGTTACCCTGCCGCCGGCCCCTGAATTTGCAGAAGCCGGGGGCCGCGCGGGGGTTGCAATCTTCTGTACGGCGCGCACAATAGCGAGATTCGCGTTTCCCCGGGGCCGCGGCTTCGTTGCGAAACGCCTCAAAACTTACCCAAAATGTCGACGCGGGCCCGATTCGCCGCCGGCGTTTTGCCCTATTTGCGGGGCGAATGCTTGCCGAGGGTGACGGGTGCCGTGTTCCTTGATAACCTGTTGGATTCATACGGTGTTGGAAAGGTCGGGGAGGCCATGACCAAAGCTGAAGTGCTCAACGCTGAAATCCGCGATACTCGCGGAACCCGGGCCGCCCGGCGAATGCGGGCCGCTGGCAAGGTGCCTGCCGTGTTGTATGGGCACGGCCAGGAGGCCGTCAGCCTGGCGTTGCCGGCCGATCGCCTGGCGGCGGCCGTTCGTCACGGCCACCGGCTGCTGCAGTTGCAGGGTGGCGTGAACGAGCAGTGCCTGATCAAGCAGTTGCAGTGGGATGTGTGGGGCAAGGAGCTGCTACACGTCGACCTGACGCGGGTATACGCCGACGAGCGCGTCAAAGTCGAAGTGCCGATCGAACTTCACGGCGAAGCTCCGGGCATCAAGTCCGGCGGTGTGCTGACGCAGGTGCTGGCCACGGTTGAGGTTGAGTGCCCCGCCGCGGCCGTGCCCGACAAGATCCAGATCAACATCAACCACCTGGAAGTGAACCAGGCGTTGACGGTGGCCGACCTGGACCTGCCCGAGAACGTCAAGGCCCTGACTCCGGCCGACGAGATCGTGGTGCATTGTCCGGAAGCGGTGGAAGCGCCTGAAGAAACCACTGAAGGTCCGGCCGAACCGGAACTCATCCAGCGTCAGAGCGGTGAAGCCGGCGAGGAAGGCTAACCGGTATGAAGCTGGTGGTGGGCCTGGGCAACCCAGGCAGCAAGTACCAGGGCACGCGGCATAATGTCGGGTTCATGGTCGCGGCCCTGCTTGCCCAGCAGGCCGGGGGCGAATCGCCCCGCCACCGTTTCGAGGCCGACACGGTGGAGATCAGCCTGGGCGGAGAACGCGTGCTGCTGGTTTGCCCGCTCACCTACATGAATCTCAGCGGCAAGAGCGTGCTGGCCGCGCGGGATTTTTATAAGATACCCAACGACTCGATCCTGGTGGTGTGCGACGACTTCAACCTGCCGCTGGGACGGCTCCGGCTGCGGCCGGGCGGGTCGGCGGGGGGCCAGAAGGGCCTGCAAAACATCATCCAGCGGTTGGGTACCCAGCAGATCCCCAGGCTGCGGCTGGGGATCGGGCCGGTGCCCCCGAGCTGGAACGCGGCTGATTTCGTGCTAGGTAAGTTCACCAAGCAGGAACAGCCCGAGGTCGAGTTGATGGTCGCCCAGGCGGCCGACGCGGTGCGGCTGTGGTGCCAGGGCGGGATTCAGGCGGCGATGAACCGCTACAATTCCGACCCCGAACGCGAGCCGCCCAAGAAGAAAGAACGGCCGTCTCCACCGCCGGTGGAACCATCCTCGCAGGAGAATCCGCCTGGGGAGACGCCGGGGCAGGGGGCAGCGGCCAACCCGCCCGATAACTCGCCGACCTGACAAGCCGCGAGGCGGAACTTCGTACAATCAGACCGGCACCGTCGCCCGTGCTGCCACCCGGAACGGACCGCGAGCGGTGCTCCCCCGAAACCTTCACGACGAAGCCTGAGGAGTAACAACTTGGCTGTCAACGTTTACGAAGGGATGTTCATCTTCGACTCCAACCGCTACGCGCGCGATCCCGTGGGGACCTCCAGCCGGCTCACCGAGCTGGTGGAGAGCTTCGGCGGCGAGATGCTCGCGAGCCGGTTGTGGGAAGAGCGCCGCTTGGCCTACCCGATCAACGGCCATCGCAAAGGCACCTACTGGCTGACCTATTTCCGCCTGGAAAGCACCCGGTTGGTCGAATTGCAGCGGGCCTGCCAGCTCGAAGAGAGCATCATCCGCCAGCTGTTCCTGAAGATCGATCACCGGATCGCGGATCACCTGGTGCAACTGGCCCGGGGCGAAGTGCCCGCGCCGGTGCGTCAGGAAGAAGAGCCGGCTGAGGCGAGCAGCTAACCCGGTTCCCCCCGGAGGTGGAATTCACGACCGGCGGCTAACCTGCCCTGGCTAGGTTTGTTAACGTGTACAGATGTCGCCTAGTTGGTTGCTTGGCGGGCGTCATCGTCGTGAGGAGGTAAGGGCCATGGCAAGCTATAACCGTGTCGTGCTGGTGGGGAACCTCACCCGCGACCTCGATCTGCGCTACGTCGGCAACAACACGGCCGTGTGCGAAGTTGGCCTGGCGGTGAACGAGCGCCGTAAGGCGCCCAACGGCGAATGGGTCGAGGAAACCACCTTTGTCGATGTGACCCTTTGGGGACGCACGGCCGAGGTCGCCAGCGAGTACCTGTCCAAGGGCTCCAATGTCCTCATCGAGGGCCGCTTGAAGCTCGACACCTGGGAAAAGGACGGCCAGAAGCGCTCCAAGCTGCGGGTGGTCGGCGAGCGGATGGTCATGCTCGGCGGTCGGGGCGGCCAGGGCGGTCCTCCCAGCGGCGGTGGTGGCCCCAGGGCTTCGCGGCACGACGAGTACAGCGCGCCGGCCGACAGTTTCGACGACGGCCCGCCGCCCGCGGACGATATCCCGTTCTGAGCGGACGGTAGCGCAGGGAACCACTGGCACACGGATCGGCAGGCGGCCGGCCCATTCCTTCGGAGGCTGGCAGCTGGAGCCGGGCCCGACGAATCAAACAACCAATCCCACGCGGGCAGCCGCCCCACACGTGGCGATTACCGGCGCCGGATGGCACGAGCTCCATCGGGTGCGGTGGTTGCCGGCGGTGCCCCGGTTTTTTCGAATCCATACGGCATCTGACCAGGAACTACCACCATGGCCAAATCCTCGACCAAGAAACGTCCCAAGTTCAAGCGGTTGCCTAAGGGGCGCAACGGCGGCATCGAACTGCTGCTGATCCAGACGGTGGAGCATCTGGGCAAGCAGGGCGAAGTGGTTGAGGTGAAGCCCGGCTACGCCAACAACTACCTGCTGCCGCAAGGCTTGGCGACGATCGCCACCGAGCACCACAAGCGGATGATCGAGAAGCACAAGGCGCGCCTGGCCGAGATCGAGAAGGCGCGCCTGGCTGGTCTGCGTGCTCGGGCCGAGGAACTGAGCCAGATGAGCCTCAACATCGAGGCCAACGCCAACGACGAAGGCCACCTGTACGGCTCGGTCGGTCCTTACGAAATCGCCGCCGCCCTCAAGGCCCAGAAGGTCAACATCACGCCCGACCAAGTGCGGCTGCAGGGCCCGCTCAAGGAGCTCGGCCTGTACACGGTCAAGATTCACCTGGGCCACGAGATCGAGGCCGACATCAAGGTCTGGGTGGTGCCGACCGTCGGTGGCGACGACCACGCCTAAGTCGTTGTCGCCCGTTAGGCTCTGCATACCTGCGTGAAGTCAACCGTGCGCCCCTGGCCCCGCCAGGGGTGCGCCTTTGCGCACGCGTTCTTACCGCCGGCATGTAGCGCACGCCGCGCGTAACATGCGCGGCGGTGAACTGCCCGGTGATGCTTCTGCCACGAAAGTCTGGCTTGCACCGCCGCTTCTGGTGCGGCGGGCCGAGTGCCTGTGTCCCGTTTAGCTTGCCGAGCGTCATGATGAAGTTTGCCGCCCGACGTTTCGACAACGACCAGGTAGTTCAGGTCGAGATCGCCGGCGATCGCCTGGTGCGGATTGCGGCTCTGGACGCGGGGGGCGCGCCGGCTGGCCCGCTGCCCTACGTGGCGCCGGCGTTCTGGGACATCCAGGTGAACGGTTATCGGGGCCAAGAGTTCAGCTCGCTGGACCTGACCGCCGAGAAGGTCGCCAGCATTGTTGAGGACCACGTGCCCTTTGGCGTGGGCGCGATCATGCCGACGCTCACCACGCAAAGCCCCGAGGTGCTGTCGCACGGTCTGGCGGCCATCGCCGAGGCCTGCGAGAGCTCGCCGGAGGTGGCACGGCGGGTGCCGGGCATCCATCTGGAAGGGCCGTTCATGTCGTCCGAGGACGGCCCGCGAGGCGCCCATCCGGCGGAGCATTGCCGTGTGCCCGACTGGGACCTTTTCCGGCGATTGCAGGAGGCCGCCGGGGGCCGGATTCGTATTCTTACCATGTCGGTGGAGTTTGCCGAGGCTCCGCGGTTTATCGAGCGGGCCACGGCCTCGGGAGTGGTGATTTCGATCGGCCACACGGCCGCCACCGGCGAGCAGATCAAGGCGGCGGTCGATGCCGGGGCCCAGTTGAGCACGCACCTGGGCAATGGCGCACATCGCATGTTGCGCCGGCATCCCAACTACATCTGGGACCAGTTGTCCGAAGACCGGTTGATGGCCAGCCTGATCGTCGATGGCCATCACCTGCCGCCCGAGGTGGTCAAGGCCTTCGTCCGCGGCAAGACGCCCGAGCGGTGCATCCTGGTCAGCGACGAATCGGGCTTGGCCGGACTGCCGCCAGGGCGGTATACCAGCAGCGGCTGCGAACTGGAGATTCTGCCCGATGGCCGCCTGGTCATTGCCGGTCAGGATCAATTGCTGGCCGGGGCATCGCGGCCCATCGGCGTGGGCGTGGCCAATGTGATGGCGTTTGCTGGCGTCGACCTGGCGACGGCGGTCGCCATGGCCACCCGGCATCCGGCCCGGCTGCTGTCGCTGCCCGAGCCGGCCTTGCTGCCGGGCGCGCCGGCCAACCTGGTGCTGTTCCACCTGCAGCGCTGTGCTGCTTCGCAGCGGGTGCAGGGTTTGGAGGTGGCCGCCACGGTGCTCGACGGGCAGTTGCGCTACGGAAAATTGTGCGAACCGGCCTAGCCGGTCAACCGATATTGAAGTCGGCGTATTCCGTGTGCCGCAGGGGCCCCTCCGGGGCGGTGTCGCCGGCGCAGCTCCGCGAGCCCGCTTGAGCTTGTGCGGGCGAACAGCTGGCCGGCAAGCGGCGGCAGGGGAGACCGGGAACACCCACGTGGGTGGCAAGCAAGTTGCGTTACATCCCGGTGAAGAATCACGCCTGAAGCAGAAGGTGGGGATGACCCCACCGAAGGTGGCGGTAGAATATAGGATGGGTGCAGCGAAGCGTGCTTCAGGTGAACCGCTTACGCGATCGTCCTATCTTGACAAGAAACTTGCAAGAACGGTAGCTTGTTCAGCTTAGCGTGAACGGCAAACGGCGGGGCAGTAAAGCTGTTTCATAAGAATTTCCAGGCAAAGACGTACCGTTGGAGGGTCGTGCGGTGGCATCCGTGAAAGAACGTGTGATCGATATTGTGTCCGAGCAGCTCGGCGTGAGCAAGGATCAGATCACTGAAGATACGCACTTCGTCAACGACATTGGTGCCGACTCCTTGGACACCGTGGAACTGGTGATGGAGTTGGAAGAAGAGTTCGACATCAACATTCCCGACGACGCCGCGGAGAAGATCCAGACGGTCGGGGAAGCCATTCAGTACATCGAACAGCAAGTGGGGTAGATGAAACGCCGCGTTGTTATCACTGGCCTGGGAGCCGTTACGTCGCTGAGCTGCCAGGTCGAGGATCTGTGGAAACGGATTCTCGCGGGTGAAAGTGGCGTTCGTTTGGTCAAACTCCACGATACCTCGCAGTTTCGCGTCAAAATCGGCGGCGAAATCACCGACTTCGATACCGGTGATTACGTTCCGCCGAAGGAAGCCAAACGCCTCGACCGCTTCTCCCAGTTCGCCATGGTGGCTGGGATCGACGCGGTACGGCATTCAGGGATCGACTTCGACAAGGAAGACCGGTTCCGGGCCGGCGTGATCCTCGGCACCGGCATCGGCGGCTTGTGGGAGATCGAAACCCAGCACACCAAGCTGATCACCAAAGGCCCCGACCGCGTCTCCGCGTTCACCATCCCCAAGCTGATGTTGAACGCTGCGGGCGGCCAGCTCTCCATCGAGTACAAGCTCCGCGGCCCCAACGCCACGGTCGCTACGGCTTGCGCCAGTGCGACCAACGCGATCGGTGAAGCCTTCAAGATGATCCAGCACGGCGATGCCGATGTGTTCATCACCGGCGGCACCGAGGCGGCGCTCACGCCGATGGGGCTCAGCGCCTTTGCCAACATGAAGGCGCTGTCCACGCGGAACGACGAGCCGACCAAGGCCAGTCGGCCCTTCGACGCGAACCGCGACGGGTTCGTGCTCAGCGAGGGTGCGGGCCTGATGGTGATCGAGGAGTTGGAGCACGCCAAGCGGCGTGGCGCCCATATCCTGGCCGAGATTGTCGGCTACGGCGTCAGCTCCGATGGCGGGCATATTACCCAGCCGGACGAAACCGGCGAAGGTGCTGCCCGGGCCATGCAGAACTGCCTCCGCGATGCCGGTCGCAATCCCGAGGACGTGCACTACATCAACGCCCACGGGACCAGCACCGAGCTGGGCGACGCGGCTGAAACCGCGGCCATCAAGGCGGTCTTTGGCGACTACGCCAAGAAGATCTCCATCTCCAGCACCAAGAGCCAGCTGGGCCACCTGCTGGGTGCCAGCGGCGGCGTGGAGCTGATCTTCGCCGTGTTGGCGGTTCGCGATAATGTTGCTCCGCCGACCATCAACTATGAGACGCCGGATCCCCGCTGCGACTTGGACTACACGCCCAACCAGCCGCGGGAACGCCGGATCGACGTGGCGATGTCCAACAGCTTCGGCTTTGGTGGGCACAACGCCTGCTTGATGGTTGCTCGTTACAACGGCGACTGACGCGCGAGCGTTTCGACGTAGAACCACCCAGAGCCCGGGATGGCTGCTTTAGGCTTCCCGGGCTTTGTTTTTTGCGCAATTTTTCGCGCAGGCCGGGGACCAACCGCGCGCGGGGAGGGGGCGATGGAGGACTCACGGACGGGCTACAAGCATCTGGCTGACTTCTACAGCCGTCACTTGAGTAGCGCCCCTAATGATTTTAAACTGGGTGGAGTTTGGAAGTTGCCTTGCCTGTGCATCCATTCAGCCCCGTTGGATCGGCCCCGAACGTTTCGGGCGCCAGGGAAGCGGAGGGAGCAGCCTGGGGATAGCTGGCAAGCACGCTCGCCATCTGGCACCATCACTCGCCCACCCCGCACACCCGCCGGAGTTTTGAGCATGCATTGGAAACGGTGTCTGATCCCTGCGTTGCTGTTTCTGCCTTGCCTGATGGTTCCGCAAGCTGCTAGCGGTCAAGACAAGCCGCAGCACAGCGCGGTTCGCCCCGAGCCTCGGCAAGGCGCCTGGATGGCCCGCCATCAGAAGTTCAACGAGCGGGTCAAGCAGGGCAATGTCGACCTGATCTTTATCGGAGATTCCATCACCCAAGGCTGGGAAGGTCCCGGCAAGGAAGTCTGGGAGGAGTTCTACGGCAAGCGCAACGCCGTGAACCTGGGCATCAGCGGCGACCGCACCCAGCACGTGCTGTGGCGGCTCGATAACGGCAACATCAACGGCATCTCGCCCAAGCTGGCCGTGGTGATGATCGGCACCAACAACTCGGGCGACAACACGCCTGAGGAGATCGCCGACGGCATCACCGCCATCGTCCAGAAGCTCCGCCAGAAGCTGCCCAACACCAAGGTGCTGCTGCTGGGCATCTTTCCCCGCGGTGCCGATCCCAGCGACGCACGCCGCAAGGTGAACGAGAAGACCAACGAAATCGTCAAGAAGCTGGCCGACAACAAGATGGTCTTCTACCAGGACCTCTCTGAGGCGTTCCTCGAAGACGACGGCACACTCTCCCGCATGATCATGCCCGACCTGCTCCACCTGAGCCGCCAGGGCTACACGATTTGGGCCGAGGCCATCGAGCCCAACGTAAAGAAGCTGATGGGCGAAGGCTAACAACGGCCATTACGCCGCGTGCGGCGGCTTATGCGTGCTTCGTTAGCCGCCGCACGCAGCCAATGCCTGGGCGGCGATATCCAGGCCCACCAGGTCGTTCCACCGGGCCAGCATCCGCTGGTACACCGGGCCAACGTGGCCATCGCCGATCGGCTGGCCATCCAGCGATGTGACCGGCAGCAAAGCAAAGGGGGTGCTGGACAGCCACACCTCGTCGGCCGCGGCCACGTCGGCCAGCGTGAGGTCGGCATACTCCACGGCCAGGCCTGCCTCTGCGGCCAACTCGACCGTGGTCTTGAGGCTGATGCCGTGCAGGATGCGCTCCAGCGGCGGAGATACCAGCCGGCCCGCCCGCAGGATCAAGATATTGGCCGTCGAGGTTTCGGTGACGTGCCCTGCTTCGTCGGTCAGCAGGGCGCGCGCGCCGGGCACTTTCTCCGCGGCTTCGCGATCGGCCAGGTAAAAGTGGACGCGGCTGCGGACCTTCAGTTCCGGCGGCCAGCTCCGCGCCGATGGCTGCGCGACCGACACGCTGGCCAGCGCCTGCCCCGTGCGGTACTTCTGCGCCCACACGGCAAAGGGCAGGGGATAGGTATGCATGCCGACATTGGGACGGCGGATTTCCGTGGGCGCCATTGCCGGATAGGGGCCCGGGGTCACAAAGATGCACAGCCCCAGATCGGCTCCTGCTGGGAGCAGACGATGATTGCGCGCGGCCAACTCCTGGGCCGTTTCTGCCAGAGGCGGCTCGCACGGATCGAGCTTCACCCCCAGAATCTGTAGCGACCGCTTCAGCCGGGCCACGTGCTCTTCGACGTGGAACAGCTTGCCGCCAAAAGTGCGCAATTGCTCCGCCACCGTCACGCCGGTGACGAACCCGGCATCCGTCCAAGGCAACGTGGCAGCCGAGGCAGGTAAGAACGACCCGTTAAAGTAGACGGTGGCTTCATCCATGCCACTGAGCATAGCGCCGCCGGCAATATTCGACAACCCGAGCCCAACGGCGGCCGTGTAGCGCCTGAGAACTTGCCCGCAGGCTTACCCACCCCTCAAAAAAACTTGCGACCAGGCGGCCTGCGGCGTAAACAGCAGGCATTTCCGCAGTCCCCCCATTGGTGTCGCCAGGGGCATGTACCTCCGGCGGCGCACTCCTGCCATCTGCCTGCGTTGCCATGCCGCACGACGACCCGCCTTGCGATGTTCAGCGATGCCCGGCATTACCCGGGCTTAATGGCCGTTGGCTCACGTTGCGACCACCGGTCATCTGGTTGGCCGCTTTTCTGATGGTGGCCAGCGCGGCTTCAGCAGTTGCCACCGAGGCACCGGTAACCCGGATTGAACTGCACCTGGACGAACCGCTGGCTGGCCGCAGCGTGCCCTGGCCGGTGACAACCGCTGTGCCGTTTCCGCGCGGCGCGCTACGCGACGCAGCCCAGTGTCGCCTGGTGGACGACCGCGGCACCGAGCAGCCGCTGCAAGCCCGGGTAGCGGCCACTTGGGACCAGGCGGCCAGCAGCATCCGTTGGCTGACCGTCGACTTCATCAGCCAGCCTGGCTGCCGTTACTTCTTGGAGTTTGGGGCCGACGTACGCCGCGCTTCCGCCGACACCCTGGGCACTCCAACCGTCCGCGTGGTTCAAGCTGCACCGAACGCCGCACCGCGGGTGGAAACCGGCCCGCTGCGCGTGACCTTTGCCGGGAACAAGCCGGACGATAAAGCAGCGGTGGCACCTTTTGCTGGTGCCATCACCATCTCGTTGGACCTGGATGGCGATGGCCGTTTCAGCCCGACCGAGCAGGTCGCCACGCTGCCGCCCGAAGGACGCTACTACCTGGACCAGGCTGGCACGCGCTATCAGGCCGCGACCGCCAGCGTCAATGTGGAGTCGGCCGGGCCCGTTCGGGCAACCGTCCGCGTCGATGGCCGCTATGTCGGCCCCGATGGCAGCAGCATCGTCGACTTTCGCACACGGTATCACTTCTTCGCCGGGCTGCCGCTGATCAAGGTTGTCGATGAGTTCCGGCCGGTTGGTTCCACACGCGGCGTACGTTTCAAAGACATCGCCTTTGGTGTGCGGCTTGTTTCGCCGACCTGTGAGCCGGCGGTAGCCACTGATCCGCGTTCGCTGGCCGTGAACGTCGTGCCTGAGATGGAGGGCGAGAAGCCTGCTGTGTCGTCGTCGCCCACGCCATTGACCATAGAGCCCATGCGGATCAGCTGGACGCCCGGCACGCAAAGCGTCTCGTCGTATCAATCACTTTACCGCCACTTGGGCAACGATGCGTACGAGGCCGCCGTGGTCGCCACCGGCAGTTTCGGGCAGCGGCGGCTCAGCCAGACCGATCGAGCGGCGGCGTGGATGCAGTGGGCCGATGGCCGCGTGGCCGTGACCGGTTCGCTCCGCTGGTTCTGGCAGCAGTTTCCCAAGGAATGGGAAGCCACGTGCGATGGGCTGACGCTGCATACCTGGAGCCCTCGCGGTGGCGAACTGGACTTCGGTGCTCAGGGGATTCGCAAGTTTCTGGGCGAGGCCGGCGAGCGCTACTTGCTGAATTATGTGCAGCGAAGTGGCTCGGCTGAATCGCTTTATGACTACTTCTACGGCGCGTGCAACCAACTCATTGACGAGGACCGCGCCGACGGCCAAGGCATCCGCAAGAGTCACGAGTTCTACCTCCACTTTGCCCCAGCGGCACGCGAGGCCGATGGCGTGCAAACCGGCCGGCTGGCGGAAAGCCCCGTGGCGGCCCTGGCCAGCGGTCGCTGGAACTGCGGCACTGATGTGTTCGGCCCACTGGCTGCCCGCGAGCCGAAGCACAACCCAGGCGACATGAAGTTGCCGCGGCATCAAGCCGCTTCTTCGTATCGGTCATCGCCCTGGACGATCACGCCGGAGCAAGCGGCGGCGGTCTCGGCCCAGGGCGAGGCGGTGATCGACCGGCTGTTTCATCTGGCACGTTACGCTCAGGATGCGTTTGGCGATTACGGTTGGTGGCTGTTTGGGGCCGGGCCGCATTACAGCTACCAGTGGGATGCGCGGACGCAGCGGCATTATGCCGACCCCCGCCGGTTCGACTTTCACACCTATCACAAGGAAACGCAGCTTTGGTGGTGCTACTTCCGCAGCGGCGAGCGGAAGTTCCTGGATTGGGCGTTGCCGTCGGAAAACCACTGGACGGATATCGCCGTCGCCCACGTGCCACTGGAATACTTGTGCGATTGGCGGGGCGGAGAGCGGGCGGATTCCACGCGGCGGCTGGCGTTCGTGTCCGGCGATTGGGCCATCGACAGCCCCGTGCATTACCTGCGTCACCACAACACGGCGGAAGCCTGGCTGCGGGGGGGGACCCAGTTTTGGGCTACGTACCATCGCACGCTGGAAACGACCACGCTGGCCTATTACCTCACCGGCGACGAACGCTTTGCCGAGGTGATCGAATACTGGCGAGCGTATTTCGGCGCATTGGCCGGCGTGAACTCGCACCGTACCGATGTGCCTGAGCATTACCGTCAGCAAGCCTGGTGGGATGCCGGCAGCACCGTCCTCGAAAATGGTCGCCCGCGTCCCAAGACCTGGGCGGAAATGATTCGCGACTATGCGCCGTTTTCGTCAGGACTGCGGCACCAGATGACGCTCTGGTTCAACCTCACCACGCTGTACGAACACACGTGGGACCCGCGGATCGGCCAGGCATTGCGCGAATACGCCGATGCCTTTTTGGCTCCCGCCGGACCATCCGGCGTGTGGCACTGCCAGGACAACAGCCTGCCTGCCCATCCGCCCACGCCGATCATGGCCCATTTCTGGAGCCCGGCCTTGTGGAAGTATCACCGCGTGACCGGCGATCCGCGGATGCAGGATGTGCTGCGGCAGTTCTTCGACGCCTGTTATCGGGCCGACCCGTTCGCTACCAGCGAGCTGGTGGGCGTGTATTCGAATGTGCAGCTCGCGTATGGTTACTACTTCACCGGCGATCCGCGGCATCTGCATCGAGCATGGAGCGAACTGGACAAGCTGGCGGTGGAGGCGGCACCCCTGGCCCGGCCGGAGGATTTGAACCGCCGCATCTATAATCCTCACCGCTTCATTCAGGCCCTGGCCGGCATCCCGCGGCTGTTATGGGCCGTGCAGCAGGCGGCAAAAAGCGGCCAGCCGATCCCGCCGCTGCCGCCACTGAAACCGCAGCGTTCGCCAATCGCGTTTTACAAACCGGGTTCGCAGCCGCTCGTGCTGCAACTCTGGGGTTTTGATGAACGCGTTGAACTGCTGGGACCGGATGGCCAGCCTGTAACGGCAGACGTGCAGACCTCGCAAAGTCCGGCGGTGGTGCAACCGTTTGACCGCGTAATGCAGGACTTTACCGCCTACTGGCACGACGTAACGTTGCCCGCCGAAGCACCCTCAGGCTGGTACGTGTTGGTGCCGCAATTGGAACTGGGCGTGCTGGCGTGCAATAGTCCTGTGCCACCGCGGTGCCACGCGGCACGGCCTATTCGATTGGAACCAGGCGAGGCTTGCTGGCTGGCGTGGCCTGCCGGTTCAGCTACTTTGCAATTGGATTCCGGCCTGTGGAAGGCTGGCTCGGCCGACGTCGCAGGGCTGTCAATCACGGCCGCCGATGGAACGAGCATTCCGCTAACTGCGGTTCGGGCAAAGCCTGGCCGGTTGATGGCTTCGCTGCCGGGCGACAAAACGCATCCGCTGTTCCAGGGTGGCATGGTTTCGATTCGCAACGCCACCGAACGCCTCGCCTGGTTCCAAGTTGCCGGCGAGGAGAATCCGGACGGGGCCAACGCCGCTTGGGCCGTTTTCGTACGGCCGGATGCAGTCGAAGGCGGCCTCGATAACCTGCCTATGCTGTCAGGCACCGCGGTAGCCAGGGAACATGGTCCGCAGGTGACATCCCCTGATGCGCCCGCCGGGGCGTTTGTTGCAGGATGCCACGGTCAGGCCGCGCTGATCGTGCCGGGCCGCAAGCTGTTGTTGCCGGACCACATGACCGCCGCCGACGGCAGCCAGCACAAGCTGTTCGATCTGAAACAAGGCACGCTGGAGTTCTTCGTGAAGAAGCTCTGGGACGACCGCGTGATGCCGGCGCGGCAGGGCGTGTTCCTCAACAACGGGCTGATTCATGGTTTCAGTCCGTGGCCGCTGCCGGTTGGCCAATGGGCTCACGTGGCGATCGTGTGGCGGCCGTTCCGCCGCGATCCGAGCCAGACGTGCGTGCACATCTACGTCAACGGGCTTGATCGAGCCAACTACCGCAGTACGTGGTGGCCGGGCTACGGCAATCGGCCGTACAGCCTGCCGCGCGACAAGAACTGGCTCGAAGGTTTTTGGGCCCAGACGCTGGATGGTGGAGCTTTCGCTATCGATGAAGTGCGGCTTTCCAGCACTGCCCGCTATGCGGACTTGGACGTGGAGTTTGGCCACAGGCAGACGTTTAACCCGGTGCGGTTTAAGCCGCCCCAGCCGCCGCTGGCCGTAGATGAGGATACGACGCTGCTCTACCGTTTGGACGGCGATTTGAAATCAGTGCCACTCAAGGACGGCACACAGCTTATCGGCAGTTGGAAGTAGTAGGAGCCACTGTGCGGGCCATGAATGGGGCACACACCCCTTATGATATGAAACGTGTCCTTTCGTTATCATAAGAGGCTGTCCAAAAAGCGGTCTTGGATGAATGCCGGTTGAGTGGTTAAACTGCGTGGTATGGAAAGGATGCCATACCCAACCGACCTCACGGACGAACAGTGGCGACGCATCGAGCCTT
>Ga0207874_1002560_pt1 | contig 16780 bp, 16 predicted proteins | sample HigsolmetaAR201D_FD_184833 | JGI IMG/M metagenome (GOLD analysis project Ga0207874, IMG submission 184833) | Ionic liquid and high solid enriched microbial communities from the Joint BioEnergy Institute, USA - AR20-1-D (SPAdes) (version 2) ...
CATCTCATCGCGCAGCCGCGCCAGCTCGCTCTCCACCATCTCCCGCTTCGCGTACCCGCAGCCGCTCGCCACGAGCACCGCCCCAAGACCGCCCAGCACCGCAGTCCTGCCGAACAACGTACGCCACCGCATCATGGCCGCTCTCCTCCTGCAATTCCGAAGGATTTCAGTCTCTCCCGCCGTCCTTGGCGACGCGGGTTGTCATGGAACGCCCGGGTATTACGCAGGATTCGTGCATGTCGTTATGACACTTGTGTTTACAAGATCGTCCAACAGACTGTCCCACGAACGGGCATACCGGGACGGCATCGGGAGGCCCGGGGATTTTTTCCGATTTTCTTCCCGACGCGTCCGGGGCGGGAACATTCCCCGGCCGCCGGATCATCCAGGCGCCACACCACATCCCTTGTTTTCCTCCTCGCCGATCGCCGCGGCCGCGACCGTCGCGGAAAGCGCGATTTTCCAACGAATCCAGGCGAGGTCGCGCACCCGGCTGATCGTGCCGGGCACCGGTTTGTCCCACCACCCTACACCCGGAGGAGCGGTCCCCTGACAGCTCTCCGCCTTCGAACGGCTTGCCATCGCCCCAACACCCCTCCTCCCCGACCGCGGCGCACCGCCCTCCACCCACCCCACACCACCCGACCGGCAATTTCCTCCCACGACGGGGAAGTTTCGGCCGCCATGACGCAAACGCCACGACGCTTTGCCCCCGGTGCCCGCAGGCAGTCCGCGGCGCCCCTCGGCCGCCACCTCCCTCCCCCGCTCCGGACCATCCACCCCGGTTCCGTCGATTCGTCTTGACATTACCCTACGAGCCGATATATCGTCGGAGAAACCACAAGGAGACCGTATGATCGACGGCGTCGACCGCGCCATCCTCGAGATCCTCCAGCAGAACGCCCGCACGCCCATCGCCGAGCTCGCTCGCCGGATCGGCATGGCGCCGTCCGCGGTGTTCGAGCGCGTCCGCAAGCTGGAGGCGCGCGGCATTATCGAGGGCTACCACGCCCGCGTGGCGCCCCGGGCCATGGGCCTCGGCTTGCTGGCCTTCGTGCTGGTCCGGGCGGACGAGCCGGTGGGCGGCCACGAGGTCGCGGACCGGCTCGCGGCGATCGACGAGGTGCAGGAGGTGCATCACGTCGCGGGCGAGGACTGCTATCTGGTGAAGGTGAGGGTGGCGGACACGGAGGCGCTGGGCCGGCTGCTCCGGGAGCGGTTCGGCTCGATCCCGGAGGTCCGGTCCACGCGGTCGACGATCGTGTTGGAGACGGTCAAGGAAACGTGTTGCGTGAAGGTGTCGGCGTCGGAGCCGACGGCCGAGCGGGGAGTTGTAGTGACGCATGGCTGACGCATCGGGCGCGGGTGCGCCGCGCGGCCGGGTGCTCCTGGCGTTTGCTGCGATCTACATCATCTGGGGATCCACCTACCTTGCGATCCTGTACGCCATCCAGACCATCCCGCCCTTCCTGATGGCGGGCGTGCGCTTCGTGGTGGCGGGCGGGATCCTGTACGTCTGGGCGTGGCTGCGGGGCGCGCCGCGGCCGGAGCCCGCGCACTGGCTGTCGGCCGCGGTGATCGGCGGACTCTTGCTGCTGGGCGGGAACGGCAGCGTCGTCTGGGCGCAGCAGCGCGTGGCCTCCGGGCTGGCCGCGCTGCTCGTGGCCACGGTCCCGATGTGGATGGTCTTGCTGGACTGGCTGCGGCCTGGCGGTGTCCGCCCCGGCCCTCGAACCGCGGTCGGGATCGTGATCGGGCTCCTGGGTCTGGCCGTGCTCGTGGGCCCCGACCAGCTGATGGGCTCGGGCCGGGTGGACGGACAGGGTGCCCTGGTCCTCGTCCTCGGCTCGATGTGCTGGGCCGCCGGTTCCCTCTACGCCCGCACCGCGAAGCTGCCGGCATCGCCGATGCAGTCGATCGCGCTCGAAATGCTCGCGGGCGGCGCGTTGCTGCTCCTCGCCGGCGTGCTGGCCGGCGAGCCGGCGAGGCTGGACCTGGGCGCGGTGTCGCTGCGGAGCGTCCTGGGGCTCGGCTACCTGATCGTGTTCGGCTCGCTGATCGGGTTCAGCGCGTACATCTGGCTGCTGAGCGTGAGCACGCCGGCGAAGGTCTCGACGTACGCGTACGTGAACCCGGTCGTGGCCGTGCTCCTCGGCTGGGCCGTGGCGGGCGAGCCGTTGACCCCGCGCATGCTGGCCGCGGCGGCGATCATTATCGCGGCGGTCGCGGTCATCACGACCCGGCGGGCGGCCCGCGGTCGGCCCGCCATGGAGCGGCCGGAAACCGCGTGCGCCCGCGTCCCCACTGATGCCGCGGATGCGCCCGGCGCTCAGGCCGTGGACCGGGCCCCGGACAAGGGCACTGCGCGGGCCATGGGCCCCGCAGGCCACCCGACCACCGACCCCACGACCGCGTGAGCGGGGGCGTCGCGTGTCACCCGTTTACTCCAGCGTCACGCGACGGATTCGGCGTCGACCGAGCACGATCCGGCGAGCCCCGGATCCCGGCGTGACCCCATCCGGTCGTCGGCGCGATGGGGTGCTGCGACCACGTACGGGCGCCACGCGCGACAGCAGGCCGCATCGTCCGTGCAGCCGGTCGTCCACCGGTGCGGTCACATTGAATACGGCGGAGTTCACGCTCATCGAGCCAGCGTCGCGCGGACGGTCGCTGCTCTCGTGGCTCGATGGCGACGACGCGGCTGCCGTCCTCCCCGGCGGTCCGATCCCTCGACGGCGGACGCCCGTCCCCGGAGGTCGTGGATGAGCGCGCCCCGCGAGCGCATCGATGCTACGACGCCCGGAACGGGCGACGCGAGCGCGTACCGTGACGTCTGGCAGCGGGTCATCGCGGAGATCGAGTCGTTCCGGAACGGGATCCGGGATCTGCCCGTCTCTCGTGCTCCGGAGCCGCGCGCGCTCCGATCCGAGCTCGCCGCGCGCTACGACCTGGACCGGCCCGTCCCGCTCGACGCGCTGGTCGCCGACGTCTCCCGCCTGCTGCGCACGTGGTCCGTCCACGTGACGCACCCCCGCTACTTCGGGCTGTTCAACCCGAGCGTGCGAATGGCGGCGATCATCGGCGACGCGCTCGCCGCCCTCTACAATCCCCAGCTCGCGGTCTGGTCCCACGCGCCGGCCGCCCAGGAGCTCGAGCACCTCGTGCTGCGCCGCTTCACGGAAGCCCTGGGCCTGGACCCTGAGACGACGGCGAGCAACTTCACGACGGGCGGCGCCGAGTCGAACCTCTCCGCCGTCCTCGCCGCGCTCGCGCACGCGGTCCCCGAAGCGGGCCGCCAGGGCCTCGGCGCGATCCGGGCCCGCCCGGTGATCTACCTGGGCGAGGAGAGCCACCACTCCTTCGTCAAGATCGCGCGGATGACCGGGCTCGGCACGGATGTCCTGCGCACGGTCCCCACGACCCGGCGCTTCGCCATGGACGTCGGCGCGCTGGCGGAGCGCGTCCGGGCCGACATCGCCGCGGGCTTCCGGCCCCTCATGATCGTGGCCACGGCGGGCACCACGGCGACGGGCGCCATCGACCCGCTGCCGCGGGTGGCCGCCATAGCGCGCGAGCATGGCGCCTGGTTCCACGTCGACGCCGCATGGGGAGGCGCCGCAGTGCTCTCTCCCCGGCTCCGCGACGCCCTCGCCGGCATCGAGCTCGCCGACTCCGTCACCTGGGACGCCCACAAGTGGCTCTCCGTGCCGATGGGCGCCGGGATGTTCTTCTGCCGCCACCCCGATGCGGTGCGCCGCGCGTTCGACATCACCACGTCCTACATGCCGGCGGAGACCCCGGAGGTCGACGACCCCTACCGGACGACGGTACAGTGGTCCCGGCGCGCGATCGGCCTCAAGGTCTTCCTGTCCGTCGCCGAGCTCGGGCTTCCCGGTTACGGCGAGCTCGTGGACCGCATGGCGCGCATGGGCGACCGGCTGCGCGAGCGCTTGCGGGAAGCGGGCTGGATCGTTGCGAACGACACGCCGCTCCCCGTCGTCTGCTTCACCCACCCGTCGGTGGAGCGAGGCGACGTCACCCCTGCAGCGATCCTGGCGATCCTCAACGCCCGCGGCCGCGTCTGGATCTCGCAGGTGACGCCGGCCGGCGGCCCGGCGCTCCTGCGCGCGTGCATCACGAGCTACCTGACGGACGAAGGCGACCTGGAGTGCCTGGTCGAGGAGCTGGAGATCGCGCGGGCGGCCGGCGGGGCGGCAACGCGCGGATCGGGCACCGGCCGGGCGGGCTGACGCGCATCGCCTCACACGTCCAGCCGCTCCCTCCGGGGCCGCGCCTCCCCTGTGGCGCGTGCGGCCATCGTCATGCGTGCCGCGGCCCCGGGAGCGTTCCCCGCGATCCCCGGACGCGATCGGCCAGCCCGCACACCACGGTGTGCGGCGCATCGCCGTCGTGCATGGGAGCGGCCATCCGGCCGACCCCGGGCCGGTCCCGCGCAACCGGTTGCGCGCTTGGACGCCCGCCGCACCGGTCACCGTGCGCCGCGGCCCCGGATCCGGGCCTCTCATCGAATGTGCCCGACAGGTGGGAAGTCGGCTGGCTCGGCGGGGACGGTCCACGAGATACGGGCGGGCCGAGCGCCCGGACCCGCGGAACGAAGGCGCGAGCGCAGGCGACGTCGGGTTCTCGACGCCCGCGGCTACGCCGCCACCGCCGCGGCGCCCGCCAGCTCGGCGAGGGCGCGTCGGACGTACACCGGCACCATGGCCCGCCGCCAGTCGGGGTCCACCGTGATGTTCGCCAGCGGGTGGCACTGCTGGAACGCGCGCTCGGCCACGCCCTCGATCACGTCCTCATCGGTAATCCGCCGGCCCACGGCGATCCGTTCCAGCCCGGTGAGGACCCGGGGCCGGGACCCGAGGGCGGAGACGACGACGCGGAGGTCGCGCACCACATCGTCGCCTTCCAGCTCGGCGGCCGCGGCCACCGAGAGGAGCGGGAAGTCGATGGCGTTGCGCTGCCGGAGCTTCTGGTAGGAGGTGCGGAGCCCCGGGCCTGGCAGCGGGATCGTGATCCGGGTGACGAGCTCGCCCGGACGCCGCACCGTGTTCGCCACGCCGTCCGCCACGAAGAACTCGGTCACCGGCACCGTGCGCCGGCCAGCGGCGGAGGCCAGCTCGACGGTGGCGCCGAGCGTCATGAGCACGGGCGGCGTGTCCGCCGAATGGGCCGCCACGCACTTCTTGCCGACCCGCGTCACGTGGCAGACCTGGCCGTCCTTCTTCAGGCAGAACCCCAGCGCCTTCCGCCAGAAATAGGTCTGGTTGTAGTAGGTGCAGCGCGTGTCCAGGCAGAGGTTCCCGCCCAGCGTGCCCATGTTCCGGAGCTGCGGCCCGGCCACGCTCCCGGCCGCCCGCGCCAGCGAAGGGAAGTACTGCCGCACGCGAGGGTCGCGGGCCACGGAGCTCAGCGTCTCGCACGCGCCGATGGACAACGCGACGTCGCTTTCATCGACCCCCCGGAGCTCCGCGAGCTGCTTGAGCGCCACCAGCTCCGCGGGCGCCACGAGCCGATGCTTCATGTTCGGGAGCAGGTCGGTCCCCCCGGCGATGGGGAGCGCCTCACCCCCCTTCTCGGCAAGCAGCCCCAGCGCCTCGTCGAGGGTGCGGGGACGGTGGTAGCGGAACGGCGCCAGTCTCAGCATGTGGTTCGATCCTCAGGGGAGCCAACGAGTCTTTTCCGACGCCGGCGTTCGCCGCCGCGGCCCGGGAGCATCCTTCGGCTCGCCGAGCTCGATCATGGCCACGACCCGATGGTCGCGGGGCACTCCGAGAATGGCCCGGAATTCATCGTCCTCCAGGATCCGGCCCGTCCGGATGTGCGTGCCCAGGTCGAGCGCCGTGGCCGCCAGCATGAGGTTCTGGATCGCCATGAACGTCGCCGCGTAGTCCTCGTCCCGCCGGACCGGGTCCACGTCGATGTAGCACGAGACGGCGATCAGCGCCGGTATGGACTCCGTCTGGGTCACGATCTGCGCGCGGATCTCCTCGGCCTTCGCCGGATCCTCGCCCTTCGCCTTCACCCGCGCCCGGATCCGGCCGTAGCCCCGCCGCGCCTGCTCACCCAACACGTAGAAGCCCCAGGGGTCCGCGGGACCGCGCCGCGGCGCGTGCACCGCCGCCTCCAGGATCCGCTCGATCTCCTCCCGGCTCACCCGGCGAAGCCCGTATTCCTTGACCGTCCGCCGCTGGCGGATCGCTTCGAACACGTCCATGCCGATCCACCCCGTTCCAGCGCGGCCGCGTGACTCCCGCGGCGCCTCGCGTCGTGGTTCGGGCCGGCACCGGCACGCCTCGGACACGCACCGGCGCCCGGCTCCGGGTATGGGTGACCGGCCGCTTCGCCGTCACGCTCGCACAGGCGACGTCGCCCGGCTCAGGCTCACTCGCGCACCCGTCCTCCGCGCGGCTTCCCAACGCTCCCGCGCGCTCCCGTCCTGGAGCGCCTTCCAGACCCGCGGCGGCGAGAACGGCAGCGAGTCCATGCGCACGCCCACCGCGTCGAAGATCGCGTTCGCGATCGCCGGGATCGACGGATGCAGCGGACCCTCGCCCGCTTCCTTCGCCCCGTACGGGCCCTCCGGGTCCACGCTCTCGATGATCAACGACTCCAGCTCCGGCGTGTCGAGGGACGTCGGGATCCGGTAGTCCAGGAGCGACGGCCCGTTGTGCAGCCCCTCCCGCCCCTGCTCCGCCGTCTTGAAGATCTGCTGCTCCATGAGCGCCTCGGCGAAGCCCATGTACGCCGAGCCCTCCATCTGCCCCTCGACCAGCACCGGGTTCAGCGCCCGCCCGCAGTCGTGCGCGATCCAGATCTTCTCCACGGTGACGAACCCGGTCTCCACGTCCACCGACACCTCCGCCACGTGCGCGGTGAACGAGTACGCCGGTGACGCACCGATCGTACCGCCGCGGTACTCGCCGTGGATGTCCTTCGGCGTGTTGTACCAGCCCACGGCGCCGAGCGTCCCGAAGCGCGCCTCGGCCAGGTTGAACGCCTCGGAGATCGGCATCTTCCGGGCCGTGTCCGCGGAGTCGAACGCCCAGCCGCCGGCCAGCGCGACCCGGGACGCCGGCACCTCCCACGCCTCCGCCACCGCCGCCTTCACCTGGTCGGCCAGCTTCCTTGCCGCGTCGATGCACGCGTTCCCGACCATGAACGTCTCGCGGGAGGAGTACGCGCCCAGGTCCACCGGCGTGAGGTCCGTGTCCGCCGCGTGCACCCGCACGTACTCCAGCGGCACGCCCAGCTCCTCGCTCACGATGTACGCGACGACGCTGTTCGACCCCTGCCCGATGTCCGACGCCCCGCTCAGCACCGTCACCCGCCCCGAACGCTCGATCTGGATCTGCACCGCGGACTGGGGCATCTCGTTCGGGTAGATCGGGTAGTTCGTCCCCGAGATGTAGCACGACCCCGCCACCCCCAGCCCCCGCCCGTACGGCAGCTTGCGGAACCGCTCCTTCCACCCGCTGGCCCGCTCCACCGCATCCAGACACGCCAGGAACCCGTTGGACGTGATCCGCAGCTCGTTCACCGTCCGCGTTCCCGAGCCCAGGAAGTTGCGCCGCCGGAGCTCGATCGGGTCCATGCCGAGCGCCTCGGCGAGCTTGTCGAGCTGCACCTCGAACGCGAACCGCGGCTGGACCGAGCCGTGCCCGCGCTTCGGGCCGCACGCCGGCTTGTTCGTGTAGACCCGGGTCGAATCGAACCGGTACGAGCCGAACGCGTACGGCGCGGTCAGGAGCTGCCCCGAGTAGTAGGTGGTGACCAGCCCGAACGACGCGTACGCCCCGCCATCGATCAACGTCCGATGGTCCACGGCCAGGATCCGGCCGGACCGGTCCGCGCCGAGCCGACAGCGCATCTTCATGGGGTGCCGGCCCCGGTGCGCGTAGAAGACCTCCTCCCGGGTATACAGGATCTTCACCGGCCGGCCCGTGCGCATGGAGAGCAGCGCCACGCAGAACTCGAGGTCGAAGGGCTCGGACTTGCCCCCGAACCCGCCGCCCACCGCGGGCTGCACCACGCGCACCCGGGCCACATCCAGATCCAGGACGCGGGCCAGCTCCCGGTGCAGGTAGTGCGGCACCTGGGTGGCGGACCAGACGGTCAGCTTGCCGGACGGGTCGTAGTAGCCGATCGCGCAGTGCGGCTCGATGGGCGTGTGCGTCGTGCCCTCGAAGAAGTACTCGCCCTCGATGACCACCTCGCTCTCGGCCATCAGCCGATCCACTTCGCCGAATTCCAGGCGGACGTGCTTCGTGACGTTGCCGTTCCTCCCGGGCCGCTTCGGCTCGTGGATCGGGACCGCGTCCCCGGCAAGGGCGGACTCGGGGTCGAGGTAGGCGGGGAGCGGCTCGTACTCCACCCGGATCAGGTCCAGCGCCCGGATCGCGGTGTCCTCGTCCACCGCCGCCACCGCCGCCACCGCATCCCCCACGTAGCGCACCCGGTCCACGCACAGCGGCTCCTCGTCCCGCGTCCAGGGGATGATCCCGTACTGGACCGGCATGTCCCGGCCCGTGATCACCGCGTGGACGCCGGGGAGCGCCTCGGCAGCGGACGTGTCGATGGAGAGGATGCGGGCGTGCGGGTGCGGCGAGCGCAGGATCTTCCCGTGCAGCATCCCGGGGAGCGCGATGTCGTCCGTGTAGAGCGCCCGGCCCGTGACCTTGTCCGCGCCGTCGACCTTGCGCAGCCGCCGGCCGATGGTCGAGAACTCCCGCTCCACGAGTGTGGCCAGCTCGGCCTCGGGGACCGCCGCGGCCGCCTGCTTTTCCCGGAATTCTTCGACCTTCATGCGCCGCCCTCCCGCTCGCCCGCGGTATCCGGACCCTCAGGAGCCCGCGCTCCGGCGGCGACCGCCTCTCCGGGCCGCCCGCCCTGCCCCCCGGCGGATGCGGATCCGGAAGCCCCCGCCGCCTCCGCGATCCTGGCCGCCGCGAGCTCGACCGCGTCCAGGATCTTCGTGTAGCCGGTGCACCGGCACAGGTTGCCGGCCAGCGCTTCCCGGATCTCCTGCCGCGTCGGGTTCGGGTTCCGCTCGAGGAGCGCGACGGCGGACATCAGGATCCCCGGCGTGCAGAACCCGCACTGCGCCGCGCCGCACACGTCGAACGCATCCTGGAGCGGGTGCAGCCGACCCGGGCCGGCGAGCCCCTCCACGGTCCGCACCTCCCGCCCCTCCGCCTCCCACACCGGCGTCAGGCAGGAGAGCACCGGCTCGCCATCCAGGAGCACGGTGCACGCGCCGCAGTCCCCTTTGTCGCACCCCTGCTTGGTGCCGGTCAGCCCCAGCCCGTACCGCAGGGCTTCCAGCAGCGTGTAGTGCGAGGGGACCCCCACCGGCCGGACGTCCCTGTTCACCACGAGCGTGACGATCTCGTGCATCGTGTTCCCGAGCAAAAAGATGCGTGGCGCCCCATCCGGCCCCGCCCCGAGGGTACAAGGTTATGGGCCCCGTGAGGAGCGGTCAAGCAGGACGGCGCCCCGGCGGGTTGACGGACCCGCGAAGCCCGGGCCACTTTTCACCATCGGTGACGCCGTCTCCGGAGGTACCGTGAATCGACAGAACGCCGGACGGACCGCCGGGCCGACGGTCGCCGGGATCGTCCTGGCCGCGGGCCGGTCCTCCCGCATGGGCCGGTCCAAGGCGCTGCTCGATGCGGGCGGTGAGCCGTTCATCGCCCGGGCCGTGACCGCCTTGCGGGTGGGCGGCTGCTCGCCCGTGATCGCCGTGGTGCCGGCCGCGGCAGAGCAGGAGGCGTGCGCCGCGGAGGCGGCCGGGGCCGTCGTCGCCCGGAACCCGGACCCGGGCTCGGAGCAGGCGGACTCGCTCCGGCTCGCGTTGCGTATGCTTCCAGGCGACGTCATCGGGGTCCTCGTCCTCCCGGTGGACCACCCTCTCGTCCGGGCCGCCTCCGTCGCGGAACTGATCCGGGCGTTCGCCGAGCGCCGGCCGCCGGTGGTGCGGCCCGTGCTCGCCGGCCGGCCCGGGCACCCCACGCTCTTCGATCGCGCCGTGCTCGACCGAGGACTCGCCGGCCCGCTCCCCGAGGGCGCACGTAGCCTCGTCGCCTCGCTGGGGGGCGCCGTGCTCGACCTGCCGGTCGAGGACCCCGGCATCGTGGCGGACATCGATACGCCGGAGGAGTACCGGCGCCACTTCGGCCGGGCCCCGAGCGAATACGTCCAGCAGACGTCCGATTCGGGTGCGGCACGCCACGAGCGCCTCGCCCATGAAAGGGGGGCCGCGTGAGCGTCACCGTACTGGACGCCGCGGCCGCGGCGCTGGAGGCGCGCCGGGGAGGACCGGCCGTGGCCGTGGTCGCGCGGATTCCCGGGGAGGAAGGCGGACCCGCGGCCCGGATCCTGGTCCGGGAGGACGGCACGGTCACGGGCACGCTCGGGGACGGCGAGCTGGACGCCGCCGGCGTCGCCCTCGGCCGCGCGGCGCTGGAGCACGGCGGTGCGCGGACCGTGACCGTGCAGGCGGGCGGCCGGGAGCACCTGCTCTACGCGGAGGCGCACCTGCCGCCCGAAGAGCTGCTGATCGTCGGCGCGGGCCACATCGCGGTCCCCCTCGCCCGGCTCGGCGTCATGCTCGGCTATCGGGTCACGGTGCTCGATGACAGGGAGGAGTTCGCCACGCCGGACCGGTTCCCGGCCGAAGCCACCGTGCGGCGGATGGACTTCTCCGACCCGTTCCGGGACGTGCCCCTCGGCCGCCGTACCCACGTGCTCCTGGTGACCCGCGCCCACAAGTACGATTACGACTGCCTGTACCGGCTCATGCACGCGGACGTGCAGCCGCGTTACATTGGCATGATCGGCAGCCGCCGGCGCGTCCGCGCCGCGTTCCAGGCGCTGCTGGACGCGGGCGTGGCCCGGGAGCGGCTGGCTTCCGTCCGGGCGCCCGTCGGCCTGGACATCGGCGCCGAGACGCCCGAGGAGATCGCCGTCAGCATCGCCGCGGAGCTGATCCAGCTCCGGCGCGGGGATGCCGTGCACGCCCGCGAAGACGGCGACGCCATCCCCGCCGCGAGACCGCTGCACCGCGTGGAACGGGTGCTGGATCGACTACTGCCCCAGGAGCCCCGCCATGGATGATACGGGAGTCTTGAACGCCGTGCTCGAAGCGGCGCGCGCCGGCCGCACCGTTGCCCTGGCGACCGTGGTTCGGACCCGCGGCTCCACGCCGCGCCACGCCGGGAGCAAGATGCTGATCGACCCGGAGGTCGGCCTCATCGGCACGATCGGCGGCGGTTGCGGGGAGGCGGACGTGATCGACGCGGCCCGCTCGGTGATCGAGACCGGATCGGCCCGGCTGGTGAAGGTCATGCTGACCGACCCGGTCGATTCGTGGAGCCCGGCGGTGTGCGGCGGCGTGATGGAGGTCCTGGTGGAACCGGTCCCGGGGAAGGCAGTCGTATGAACCGGCCGGCCGTGCTCCCGCCCGTACCGAGGCGCGGCCCCGGCGACCCCGCCGAGGCCATGTGGAAGCGATACCGCGCCTTCCTCCGGCGCCCCCCGGCGCTCACGGTCGGCTGGACCGACCCCGAGACCGGCGCCCGCGGCTGGCTCGTCATCAACTCGCTCCGCGGCGGCGCGGCCGGCGGCGGCACCCGCATGCGCCTCGCCCTCGACCCCCGCGAGGTTGTCTACCTCGCCAAGACCATGGAGCTCAAGTTCGCGCTCTCCGGGCCGCCGATCGGCGGCGCGAAGGCCGGGATCGCGTTCGACCCCGCCGACCCGCGCAAGCGCGACGTGCTCGAGCGATGGTACCGGGCCATCTCCCCCTACCTCCGCGCCTGCTACGGCACCGGCGGGGACCTCAACGTGGATGAGGTCTCGGAGGTCATCCCCTGTTGTGAGCGGCTCGGGATCCGCCACCCCCAGGAAGGGATCGTCCGCGGCCACCTGGACCCCGGACCGGACCGGTTCGAGCGCGCGATCCGATTGCTCGACGAGGGGGTCAAGGCGCCCGTCACGGAGCCGCGCGCCCTCGATGGCTGCCCCTTCACCGTGTCCGACATGATCACCGGATACGGCGTGGCCACCGCCGTGCGCCGCTTCTATGCTCGCCAGGGCCAGGACCTGCGCGGGGTTCGCGTGCTCCTCGAAGGGTTCGGCAACGTCGGCGCGAGCTGCGGCCTCTACCTGGCCCGCGCCGGCGCCCGCATCGTCGGCATCGCGGACGCGGAGAAGGTCCTGATCGAGCCCCGTGGGCTGGACGCCGCCGAGGTCGAATCCCTGATGCGGCGGCGGGTGAACCGCATGCTCCCGCCCGGCGACCCGCGGCTCCGCTACGGCCCGGACCGCGACGCGTTCTGGGCCACCCCCGCGGACGTGTTCGTGGCCGCCGCGGTCTCCGGATCCCTCGGCAGCGAACGCCTGGATCGCCTCCACGCGGCCGGCGTGCGCCTCATCGCCTGTGGCGCGAACCAGCCGTTCCCTGAGGTCAAGATCGGCTCGACCCGCGTCCAGGAGAGCGCGGACCGCCGCTTCTCCATTCTGCCGGACTTCCTGGCGAACTGCGGAATGGCCCGGACGTTCAGCTACTTGATGGAGGACGACGCGCGCCCCGCGGACGCGGTCATCTTCGAAGCCGTGGACCGAACCATCGGGGACGCCCTCGACGAGGTCCTGGACCGGGCCGGGGGACGGACTACAGGCCTGCTCGCGGCCACCTTGGGCCTCGCCCTCGACCGGATCGAGGCCGTCTGAGCCACTCCGGCTCGCGGCCGAGCCGCTTCGCCCGCTGCCATTCCCGCCAGCGCAGGAGCTGCTCGGTCGCGTCGATGGGCGCGTCCGGGTCCCGCCCGCGCTCTTCGAGCCACCGCCGCTCCACCCGCCGGAACTCCCGCCAGTCCATGTACGCGTCCAGCAGCTTCCCGGTCCGGTACGGGCCGCGGATCTCGAAGTCGTAGTCGTGCAGCTCGTTCCACGACGGATTGCGCGGCACCCACCCCGACCCCCATCGCTCGTGCGCCCAGAACGGTCGATCGTAGTCCATGGCTCGCCCCCGTTCGACGTGCCCCGTTCCGAGGCGCAACCCCCATGCCCCGGGGGCGGCCGCTCGATTCAATCCTCGATTACCGCCGCACTCACGGAAAGGATCCGAGGGAGGAAGCCGGCCACCAGCGTCCAAGTCTCCCCACGGTCCCGGCTCGCGAACAGGTGCCCGCTGGAGGTCCCGAAGTACACCCCGCACGGATCCAGCGTGTCGGTGTCCATGGCGTCCCGCAGGATCGTCACGTACACGTTCTCCTGCGGCAGGCCCCGGGTCAGCGGATGCCACGTGCTGCCCCCGTCCAGCGTCCGGTAGACGCGCAGCTTGCCGCCCACCGTCGTCCGCATGTGGCTCGATTCCTCGGGGATCACGAACGCGCAGTCCGGGTCCGACGGGTCCACGGCGAGGGCGTAGCCGAACTCGCTGGGGAGACCGTCCGTGATCTCGATCCAGCTCTCGCCCCGGTCGTCCGAGCGGTACACGCCGCAGTGGTTCTGCTGGTACAGCCGGTCCGGCCGCGCCGGGTGGAGCAGCAGCCGGTGGACGCACTGCCCCGTTTCCGGGTACTGCTGCGGTAGGAAATCGGCGCGCGTCCCCCGATTCGCCGGGGTCCAGGTCTCGCCGCCGTCCTCCGAGCGGTACACGCCTCCCGCCGAGAGCGCGCAGTAGATCCGTCGCTCCGTCCGCGGGTCCACGACGATCGAGCCGAGCGCCAGACCGCCCCCCGCCGGCTGCCAGGTGTCCCGCGTCGGGTGGTCGTTCAGCCCGCGGACCGACTCCCAGCTCCCGCCCCGGTCGCGGCTCACGAACAGCCCCGCCGGCTCGATCCCGGCGTACAGCGTGTCCGGCTGCGTCGTGTGGCCCGGGGCGAGATGCCAGATGGCCTTCAAGCCGCGTTCGTCCGCGTGATGGGGCGCGGTCTCCAGGACCGTCCATTCCCGGCCCCGGTCGTCGCTGCGGTGGACGTGCGCGCCCCACACCGCGTGGTCGGACGCGGCCCACGCGGTCTTGCCGTCCCGCGGGTCCAGGAACGCGTGATAGACCTCCCGGCCCACAAGGAACGGCTCCGAAACCGTCCACCGCTCCCGGCTCGCATCCGATTCGATCCGGAACAATCCTCGCTTCGTGCCTACGAGGAGAATTATCCTTGCCGCCATCCCGAGCGTTCGTCTGGATCGTGCATTCGTGGGATCGGGCCCGGCCCGTGCGCGCGTGGATCGAGCGCCCTTCGGCCGGACTGGACCGCCGCGCGGCCGGCGGAACCGTGGAGGCCCGCCCGCGCCCCGGCGGCCGGAGGGAACTTACGTCGCCGGGGAGGAGGAATGAAGAGGCGACGTCGATCCCCGCGCGTCACGCGCTCGACCGACGTCGCCTCGCAATGCAACCGGCGCCGGGATCCGCCCTGCCGCGTGCCCGCAGCCCGTGCCGGCGGCCGGACCGGCTCAGTTCCCCGCCGACGCTCCGGCCGCAGCCTCCGCCTGGACCGGCGCCCGCGCCCCACGGCGCTCCGTCAGCGCCAGCAGCACCTCTTCGTACAGCTCCTGCCCCGTCAGGCGCCGGCTCTCGAACATACGGGAGAGCTGCTCCAGCCCGGTCCCCAGGAACTGCACCCAGTGCTCCGACCGGACGAAGGACGCCGCGTCCCGCGCGCCCGCCAGCGCCGCGACCAGGCAGCACTCCCCGCGCTCGTTCACGAACCGCGCCTGCGGATGCTTCTGCACCCGGCCCGCCTCAAAACACTCAACGTAGTTCTCGAGCCAGGCCGTCGGCATCTGCGCGACCAGCTCCCGTACCCGTGCGTCCATCTCGCTCTCGCTCCAACGTGCGTGCAAAGCCAGCGTCCGTGCGCTGTCCTCCAGAGATTGAAACTCAATCTCAACTAACGTAACCAGCCCCGACACCCGATGCAAGAGGGATGCGCCGACCACCTCCACGGTACGCTTCTCGCCATGATCAGTCCCTGAGCACCCCCACCAACTGGCGCAGGAGGCAACATGGCCATCGACGGTGCGAGGCAGGCGTTGATCCAGGGGCTGAACGACGACCTGGCCCACGAGTACCAGGCGATCATCAGCTACCTGCTGTACTCCCGGCTGGTGAGCGGACCGTTACGGGTCGAGCTGTCCGATTTCCTCGAGGACGAGATCGCGGACGAGTTGAAGCACGCCAAGTTCCTGGCCCACAAGATCGTGGCGCTCGGCGGCGAGCCGACGGCGCGGCCGGCCGAGGTGCCCCTTTCCCGGGACAACCGGGAGATCATCGAGCTCGCCCTGCAGGCCGAAGTGGACACCATCGAGCGCTACACGCAGCGGATCAAACAGGCGGAGGCGGCGGGGGAGGTCGGGCTGCGGGTGGATCTAGAGCAGATCGTCTCGGATGAGACGCGGCACAAGGAAGACCTGGAGAGGATCCTCGAGGGCTGGACGGGCTGAGCGTCGGCCGGGGCGGGGCGGGCGATCCGGAGCGGCCGGAACGTGTCCCCGCCGGGTGCTCGCCGACGCGCCCGGCAGGCACGGCCTCGGGACGTGTCTCCGCGTACGTCCGGGCCCGCCGCGGCGACGCGGCCGAGGCGACGAGGTGGTCCATCGGGACCGGTACCCGCGCCCCGGCCGCACCCGCGGCGCACCGCCGCGAAGCCCGCCGGGCGTCGCCGTTTACGGGCCCGTACCGGACTCCTCCCCGGGGCCGCTCCCGGCCTCCGCCTCGGCCTCCAGACAGAGTCGGCAGCAGAGCGAACCCAGGTCGGCGGCGGGGAGCAGGATGTCGCTCGTCGCCCACTTCCACGTCCGGTACTGCGTCACCTCCGGGTGCGGCTGGGGCACCGACGGCTCGCCTTCCGCGATGCTGGCCTCGTAGAGGCGCATGGTGAGGGTGTAGGCACGACGCTCGACGGATCCCCGGCGCAGCTCGCGTCCCACGTCGAGGCGCACGCCCAGCTTGTCGATCCCGGCTCGCCGCACCGCATCCTCCCACGATTCCCCGGGCCTGCGGCTCCCGGCGGGAAGCCCCCAGACATCGGGCAGGTCCGGGTCATCCGGCGGCCGCAGCACCACCAGGATGCGCTCCGGCGACTCCGGATGGCGGATCACGAAGGAGATCGCCTCCTTCACGGGTTTTGCGTGGATGTCGCTCATCCTCCGTCCTCCAGGTGGCGGCCGGACGCCTTCGGGCGTCCGGTGCATTGACCGGGCCGCTGCATCATCGGGCCCGGCGGGCGGGGCCTCGGGACCGGTCGCGGCTCGAGCGCACGCCCTGCGTGCGCTGCCGGGGCCGGTCCGCCCGATCGCTTCGCCCGGACCGTTCCGGACGGCCTGCCGACGTCGTGATCGTGCGGGCCCCATCACGCCACGCCTCGAACGACGCCCGCTCCCCGTCTCACGACTACCGAAAGACGGTCCGCCCGACCCCGGTCCAGGGCGCCCGAAGCACGCGGCCGGTCTCCGGCCTCGGTCCCATGAACGCCTCTTACCTTCCCGCGGATCCGCCGGCCGGGTCAAGTGCCCGGCCCGGTCAAGTCCCGCGGATGCGCTGCCGCCGTCGCGGTGCGCTGTCAATGGCGATCGAAAAATGGGTTCTCCCGCACATTTGGTGAATCGGGACCTGCGGTCGGGGGTACGCCGGGGGGGAGTTGTCTTTCGTCCTGGCAGTACGCGATGTCTTTTCCGCTACTTCCTGCTCCTCGGGAGCTGGAGCTGGTCTCCATGGCCCCTGGTGCGCATGGGATCACGATCCACCTGCGTGCGAAGC
>Ga0207874_1002576_pt1 | contig 16688 bp, 17 predicted proteins | sample HigsolmetaAR201D_FD_184833 | JGI IMG/M metagenome (GOLD analysis project Ga0207874, IMG submission 184833) | Ionic liquid and high solid enriched microbial communities from the Joint BioEnergy Institute, USA - AR20-1-D (SPAdes) (version 2) ...
GGCGCTCCGGGAAAATCGCAACCAGTCCTGACCGTCGTCCGGGCCTGCTTCGGCCGAGAAAACGGCGGCGGAGCGCCGTTACCCAGTTACGGCTCGGGAACTCTGGGGCTCGCATCGAATCGATGCGGATAGACCGGCGCTCGAAATCGATCGGTTCGGGATAGCGAGCGACCACGAGTCGCAACCCACAAAAGATTAATCGTTCAAATTCGTGAGATCCGATCTATCTGTGACTACCGAACGAGCGCCGCGTAGCGCGCGCACCGAGTCGTGCGCCGCGAAGGCGGCCCACATCGGGGGGAGATCTCATGAGAGTCATGGCGAATTGCATCGACGCGTCCTTCAACGGCACCTTCACTCCGTACCCGAGCGACGTCGGGCTCGACGCGCTCTTCGCGCGGCAGGTCGAGAAGAGGCCGCACGCCTGCGCGATCGAAGCGGGCTCGGAGCGCGTGACCTACGCCGAGCTCGACGCGCGTGCGAGCCGGCTCGCGCACGCGCTGCAGGGACGTGGGGTCGGCCGGGAGACGCCCGTCGGCGTGCTCATGGGCGCTCGCGTCGACCAGATCGTCACGCAGGTGGCGCTCGCCAAGCTGGGCGCCACGTACGTCCCTCTCGATCCGGACTACCCGCGGGATCGGCTCGAGCTGATGCTCGAAGATGCCGGGAGCACGCTGGTCGTCACGGACGCCGCCAGCGCCTCGCTGGTAGGCGGTGACCGCACGCGCCTATGCGTCGACGGCGACGCCGCGAAGATCGCTCGGTACCCCGCGTCGTTCCCGTACCTCGAGGCCGGGCCTTCCTGCCGGACGCACGTGCTGTTCACGTCCGGCTCGACCGGCAAGCCGAAGGGCATCGAGATCGAGGCGAAGAGCGTCACGCGCCTCGTCATGGAGACCGACTACGTCGACCTCGGACCGTCCGATCGGGTCGCGCAGATCGCGAGCCTGTCCTTCGACGCGTCGATCTTCGAGGTCTGGGGCGCCCTCCTCAACGGTGCGACGGTCGTCTCGATCCCGAAGCGCCGCGTCCTCGATCCACAGGCGCTGCGCGTAGAGCTCGCCGAGCGCCGCATCAGCGTCATGTTCATGACGACCGCGCTCTTCAATCTGACGGCGCAGACCTGCCCGGACGCCTTCGCGGGACTGCGCTACCTGCTGGTCGGCGGGGAGCGCGCCGATCCCGAGGCGATGCGCGCCGTGCTCCGAGCAAGACCGCCGCAGCATCTGGCCGCCGTCTACGGGCCGACGGAGGGCACGACGTTCACCACCGCGTGCGACCTCACGCTCGAGATGCTCGCGCACGGGCCGGTGCCGCTCGGCCGGCCGATCCGCAACACGCTCGTCTACATCCTCGACGAGGACCGGAAGCCGGTGGGGCTCGAACAGACCGGCGAGATCTACATCGGCGGTGACGGCATCGCCCGCGGGTACCTGAACCGGCCCGAGCTCACGCGCGAGCGCTTCGTCACCGTGGAAGGACTGCGCCCCGAAGGCCCCGTCCGCCTGTATCGCACGGGCGACCTCGGGCGCTGGCGTCCGGACGGTCTCATCGACTTCTTCGGACGCAACGACTTCCAGGTGAAGATCCGCGGACACCGGATCGAGCTCGAGGAGGTCGAGGCGTCGGTTCGCGCCACCGGCCTGGTGAAGACCGCCGCCGCCAGCGTCCACGAGAGCGCGCACGGCGACAAATCGCTCGTCGCCCACGTCGTCCCGCAGGATCCCGCGAGCTTCAGCGCCGACGCACTCCGCGCCACGCTCGCGCAGAAGCTGCCTCCGTACATGGTCCCGGAGCGGATCGAGGTGCACGACGCGCTGCCGCTGAACGCGAACGGCAAGATCGATCGGGCCGCCCTCGCGAACGCGATGCGGAGCAAGGATCGATCGGCGGCGCTCGATTTCCACGAGGTGGCCATCGGCGCCGTCTGGGCGGCGATCCTCGACGTACCGCGCGTCGAGCCGACGGATCGCTTCTTCGCGCTCGGAGGGACCTCGCTCTCCGCCGCGCGGATGGTGCTCGCGGTCCGCGAGCTCTGCCGCGCCGACTTCCCGCTCCAGGCGCTCTACGAGTCGGACTGCCTCCGCGACTTCGTCGCCGTCGTGCGCGCCGCGCAGAAGGGCACCCCCGTGCCCAGCTCCGATCCGGTCGACCCTGCCACGTTCCGAGCCGACGCGAAGCTCCCGCGCGACGTGAGGGAGGCGGTCGCCGCCGCGAAGCGCCCGTCGAAGGGCTCTGCGCTCGACCTCGACACGAGGATCTTCCTCACCGGCGCGACCGGCTTCCTCGGCGCCTTCTTGCTCCGCGAGCTGCTCACGCGAGGCCATCGCGAGATCCGCTGCCTCGTGCGCGCGCCGAACGAGACGGTCGGGCTCGCCCGCATCCGCGCGGCGCTCGCGAAGTACGAGCTGTGGGACGACGCGTTCGCGTCGCGGATCGCCGCGGTGCCCGGCGACCTCGCCCGACCCCGCTTCGGCCTCGACGACGCGACCTGGGCGGCGGTCGCCGACTCCGTCGACGCGGTGATCCACAGCGCTGCCCAGGTGAACTACGTGCAGACGTACGCGGCGCATCGCGCCTCGAACGTCGGCGGCACCACCGAGGTGATCCGCTTCGCCGCCGCGAACGGCAGGCTGCGCCCGCTGCACCACGTGTCGACCATCGCGGTGTTCGGGCCGAGCGGCTTCTTCGGCGGAGATCGCCGCATCCGCGAGGACCAGGACCTCGACGCGCACGTCAATTGTCTGCGTTACGACATCGGGTACTCGGCGAGCAAATGGGTCGCCGAGAAGCTCGTGTGGGAAGCCAAGGACCTCGGGCTCCCCGTCCGCGTCCTTCGCCCCGGCTTCATCATGGGCGACAGCCGCACGGCCGCCGGCAACGCCGACGACTTCGTCGGGCGCGCGATCCGCGGCATGGTGCAGATGGAGGCTTGCCCCGACCTGCCTCACCAGCGGAAGGAGTTCGTGCCGGTCGACTACGTCAGCCAGGCGATCCTCGCGATCGGCGGGCGCGAAGACACCGAAGGTCGCGCGTTCCACCTCGTGCCGCCGGACCCGACGCGCTCGATCGATCTCAACGACTTCCACGAGCTGATCCGCCAGTGCGGGTACGCGCTCGAGACGCTCCCCTACCGCCGCTGGGTCGAGCGCCTGATGGAAGACTGCCAGACCCGCGACAACCCGCTCTGCTCGCTGATCCCGATGCTCTGCGATCCGGTGCACGAGCAGTGGACGCGCTGGGAGCTCTACGAGCGCATGCCGGTCTACGACGCCACCAACGCGATCGAGGCCTTGCGCGGCAGCGGCATCGAGCACGCGTACATGGATCGTGCGCTCCTCACGAAGTACCTCTCGTACTGGTGGCGCACCGGTCATCTCACGCCGCCCAAGGCGCGCGACGCAGCGATGGTCGCGGCCTGAGCCATCGCGGGACTCAGCGCTTCCACGCGATCGCTTCGCCGGTCCAGCGCTTCATCACGATGCCGCGCCCCGGCGCGAGCCCGAGCCTCGCCGCCTCCGCGATGCCTTCCGCGCGGAGGCGCGGGGCCTCTTCGCGCTCGTAGCGCTCGAACGCCTCGCGCGAAGTGAAGCGGTAACGGATCTCGATCGCGTGCGCGTGCTCGTCGGTCGGATCGAGCGCGGCGATCTCGGCGTCCTCGGCCCCTGCACGACACACGTCCGCGACGTGCCGATCCCGTAGCCAGGCGAGGAACTCGAGCATCGGCTCGCGAGCGTCGAAGATGCAGCGGACCACGTAGAAGAACACCGCCCCTCCTTCACTCACGACGGCCCGCGGCGTAGTGGGCCTTTATGCGCTCCGGCGACAAGGCTTCGTCGTAGATCGCCAGCTCGTCGATCGTCCCGTCGAACCCGTCGCCCGCCGCGCCGCCGATCAGCGCCGGCGCCGTCACCGGCGTGTCCGATCGCGTGTCGGGCTTCGACCTCACGAAGGCGCCGTCGATCCAGAGCGCCAGGGTCTGCCCGTCGTACGTCAGGACGACGTGTGCGGTCCGGCCGACCGCGACCTCCGCGCTCACGCTCGTGACGCTTCCCCGAACCCAGCGCTCGCCGAGCACCTGACCGTCGATGACCGCGATCCCGTATCCGTGCCGGGTGTTTCCCGCGCCCTCCTCCTTGAAGAAGGGGAAGCGATGGTCCGCGGTAGCGACTCGCTGCGACAGCCACATCTCCACGGTGAAGGGCGAGGTCCCCGGGAAGTCGAGTCCGCTCGCGACCTCGATCCGCCCCGCGCCTCCGAAGCTCGTCGCGGCCTCGCCGTCCGCCACGAGCGGCGGCACGCCGAGTGTGAGCTCGCCTTCGTGAACGCCTTCGAAGCGACCGGTCTCGTCTTTGGCGATGCCGGCCGTCTTCTCGTCGAGGCGGTAATAGGCGAGCGGGTCGTCCGCCATCACGACCTCGCGATACGTCGCCCCGCCGTCACCCGGCATGGACGAACCGTCGACGTCCGAGCCTGCGTCGACATCGTTCGGTCCGGCCTCCACGCCGGTCGGTCCGTCCGCGAGATCGCTCACGTCGACGAGCAGCGAGCATGCCGCCGAAGCTCCGACGCAGGCGATGCCGAGGAAGCCCACGATGATGGAGCGTCCTGCTCGGGCACCTCCTCCGCCGTGCATGCTGGGAACGCCTCGTTCAGCGCCTAGGCCTCTATGATGCCATTCTTCATGGACGACGGCCTGCGGCGTAATGCGCCTGGATACGCTCCCGCGGCAAGACCTTGTCGTAGACGGCCAGCTCGTCGATCGTCCCGTCGAAGCCGTCATTGACCGTGCCGCCAATCAGCGCCGGCGCCGTGACCGGCGACTGCGATCGGGTGTCCGATCTCGACTGCACGAGCTCTCCGTCGATCCAGAGCGACAAGGTCGCCCCGTCGTACGTCATGACGAAATGGACGATCCGACCGGCCCCGACTCCGTTCGCGACCACGTCGAAGCCGTTTCCTCCGACGAAGCGCTCGCCCGCCAAGTAGTCTTGGATGACGACGACGCCGTATCCGCGCCGCTGGGACCCCGTCCCCATCTCCTTGTAGAAGGGGAAGTCGTAGTCCGCGTGCGTGGCCGTCTTCGACAGCCAGAGCTCCAGCGTGAAGGGCGCGTTCCCTTGGAAATCGAGGCCGTCGACCTCGATACGACCGCTCCTGTCGAACCGCGCCGCCCCTCCGCCGCCTGCCACGAGCGGCGGCACGCCGAGCGCGAGGTTGCCTCGGTGCACGCCTTGGAAGCGCCCCGTCTCGTCCTTGGCGACGCCGTACGTCGTCTCGTCCAGACGGAAGTAGGCGAGCGGGCCGTCCGCCATCACGACGTCGCGGTAGGTCGATCCGACGAGCGCTCCGCCATCGCCGGACGGCGTCGATCCGTCGCTGCTCGGATCGCCGCCGCCTCCGCTCGAGCTACCGCCGCTGCCGCCTTCGCCGCCTCCTTGCGGTCCCGTCTCCACGCCGGACGGGCCGTTCGTGAGGCCGCTCATGTCGACGAGCATCGAGCACGCCACGAGCACTCCGAGGAGCGCCAGGGCAAGGCATACGCTGACAACGGAGCGCCCCACCCGCGCACCTCGACGGCCGTGCATTCTGGGGGATCGCCTCCTTCGGCTACTGTTTATCAGATTCCTTCCCGCGCGCGACGCACGAAGGTTGCTCGAATTGCGCACTCGGAGCGTTCGTCGTTGCGCGACGCCGAAGGACGATGGTGAAGGATGCGCGAATGGAGCACCACGCGCGACGAGGACGCGCTTCCGACGGAGCTCAGCGCGAATCGAACACGGGTGCGGCGTCGTCACGCGCTCGCGCGACGAGGCCCGACGCGGTCGTGCTCGACACGAGCATCGCAGTGCGTCCACGCCGGAAGAGTGTGAGGACATCGTCCGCCAGCGCCGGGGTGTAGACGCGTGCAGCGCTGGTCGTCGGACGGATGCGGAGTCGGGCCCGACCGGCGACCTCGTAGATGCACCACTCCCCTTCCTCGGGGAGCGTGTGCCGCGCGCCGAAGGATCGGACGGCGTCGTTCACGAGCGTCGCCTCGACCCTGGCGACGTAGGTCCCGTCGGACCGGAGCTCGAGGCTCTCGAAATCGAGGAACGCCCCCGACCTCGGCGGCTGCCAGACGAACCGCCCGACGAGACTCCGCGCAAGGTCGGCGAGATCGGACGAGGCGTCAAACGGTACGGTGGAGGGCATGGTCATCGACGAGCTCGGCAATGAGACGCGAGGCGACCGGGGGCAGGTAGTAGACTTGGCTACATGCTGCCGCCCCCCGCGCTCGGCTCGCGCTACTCCGTGATACGCACGATTCGGGCAAATCTTCTCGCCGACGGCGATCACTACGACGTGCTCGTCGCCGGCGCCGCCCTCCGGGCGAACGTCAGCCTCTGGATCTCGACCGCGAACCTGAAAACGATGCTGGTCGAGGCACCGGTCGGGACGCGGGCGCGCGCGCGAGGCCGGTACGTCTCCTTCTTCGAGCGCCTCGGCGATCTCGCACGGCGCGGGGTCGACGTCCGGATCCTCCACGCGGCTCCGCCGTCTCGCCCGCTCCTCCGGCAGATGGCCCGATCGGCCGAAGGCTCGGGGCCGCGCGTGCAGATGCGCCGGTGCCCGCGGGTGCACCTCAAGACGATCGCGATCGACGGCCAACTCCTCTACGTCGGGAGCGCCAACCTCACGGGCGCGGGGCTCGGCGCGAAGGGCGACGGCCGGCGCAACTTCGAGATGGGCATCGTCACCGACGACGACGCGATGCTCGACGCCGCCCAGGAGCGCTTCGATCGGATCTGGCGCGGCGCCGAATGCAAGAGCTGCAAGATGAGACGCGAGTGCGACGCGCCTCTCGATCTCGTCGCAGCCAACCCTGCACGCGCTACTTCGCGCGCAGGCTCGAGACGAGCGAGTCGAAATCCTTCCGCGCCGCGGTGACCGTCTTCTCGGGGCCGGTCATCTTGAAGAAGTGCTGGCGCTCCCCGGCGTCCACGACGGCGCCCAGCAGCATCCAGTTCTCCTTCGGCGTGGTCGGACCGCCCATCATGCCGCCCGACGCGTACGTGCCCTTGATCTCGACGACCGTGACGTCGAGCCCGTTGACCTTGCGCTGCTCGGTCTTCGGCTCCGCGTTCCCGAACTGACCGGCCCACCGCTTGACGTTCGGCTCGACGCCACCGCTCGCGGTCGAGACCGTGAGCTCGGCGTCTTCGGTGTCGCCCGCCGCCCGCGGCACCTTGTACGTCGCTTTTCGCATCGTGTTCGGGTTCGGCATGCTCGTCCACGACGCCGGCGCATCCCAGGCGACGTCCTCCGGGCCGGACTTGGTCGCCGTCGCGGCGCTCGGCGCGCTCGCGGAAGCGGCCGCGTGGACGTGCGCGCTGGCCACCATGGCGGGACTCTCGGCGGACGAGGTCTTGTCGGGCTCGGGGACCGTCTTCGAGCAAGCCGCGTAGAGCCCTGCCCCGCCGATCGCGACGACCGCAAACGCCGTATGGATCCGTGTCATGATGGGCCCGCCCTTACCGCTAGGATCGCCGCGGACGCAAGTGATTGTCCGCGAGCCGGAGCGCGCCCGTCGCGCCCGCCCACCGCGCCGCCCGATGGCCTTCTCTCGCCGCACCCGTCTCGCCGCAGCTCAGCCGACCAACGCGCTCACGAGCGCGCTCGAGAAGGCGGTCGCCGAGCGCCGCGCGAGCGACGGCGGGCGATCGCTGATCGACCTGACCGTGAGCAACCCGACGTCGGCCTCTCTCCCTTACGACGAGGCGGCGATCGGTCGAGCGCTCGCGACCCCACGAGCGCTCGTCTACGAGCCCGAGCCGCTCGGGCTGCCTACGGCGCGGGCCGCCGCTGCCGCCGCCCACGCCGCGGGCAGGCTCGAGCTGTCGCCGTCACGCGTCGCCATCACCGCGAGCACGAGCGAGGCCTACGCCGTCCTGTTCAAGCTCTTGTGTGATCCCGGCGACGAGGTGCTCGTGCCCGTGCCGAGCTATCCGCTGCTCTCGTGGCTCGCGGCGTTCGAGGGCGTCGAGCTGCGGACCTACCCGCTCGAGTACGCGGGCCGATGGCACGTCGATCTCGCCGCGCTCGCACGCGCGGTGACGCCGCGCACACGGGCGATCGTCGTCGTGAGCCCCAACAACCCGACGGGCTCGTACCTCGGCACGGACGAGCTCGAGGCCATGCTCGATCTCGACTTGCCGATCGTGAGCGACGAGGTGTTCGCGCGTTACCCGCTCGTGGACTTCCGCGCCGAGCGCGTCGACTCGGCCCTCCGCGCGCGCCGCGGGCTCGTCTTCGCGCTCTCGGGGCTCTCCAAGCTCGTGGGGCTGCCGCAGATGAAGCTCGGTTGGATCGCCTGCGGCGGGGACGACGCGCGCGTGAGCGAGGCGATGTCCCGGCTCGAGGCGGTGCTCGACGCGTACCTCTCCGTCGGCGCGCCCGTGCAGCACGCGCTCCCGGATCTGCTCCGCGCCGGCGAGATCACGACCGCCGCCATCCGCGCGCGTACGCGGCGGAACCTCGGCGCGCTCCGGACCGCCGTCGCCTCCTCTGCGATGAGCGTGCTCGACGTCGAAGGCGGCTGGTACGCGACGCTGCGCGTGCCCGAGACGCGCAGCGACGAAGAGTGGGCGCTCACCCTCGTCGAGCACGACGGCGTCTTCGTCCACCCCGGTTACTTCTTCGACATGACGCGCGGAGCCCACCTCGTCGTGAGCTTGCTGACGCCGGAAGCCGAGTTCGACGAAGGCATCCAGCGTCTCGTGAGCCGCGTCGCGAAGGAGGCGTGAGGTGCGTGCGGCCGTCGCGATCCTCGGCCTCGCTCTCACGCTCGCCGGAGCGCTCGGCTGCCGGAACAACACGCTGCTCGACTTCGCGATGGCGAGCGCACCGCGCGCGTCCGCCGCGCTCGAGCGGATCGGACCGTGGGAGCTGCTCGCAGGCGATCTGCACGCGCACGTGCTGCCGCCCGACGCGCCGTACCACGTCTCGCGCGGGCTCCTCGAGACGGTGCGCATCGCCCGCGAGGAGCACCTCGATTTCGTCGTCCTCACGCCGCACGTGCCGGCGCGGTTCTTCCTCCTCCCGGAGAAGCGCGAGTGGGTGCGGGGGACGCAGCGCGTCCTGCAGGCGCAGATCGACGCGATCACCCGCAACGGCACCGACACGAGCATCCTGCTCGTGGCCGGCATGGAGTACACCGATCATCGATTCGGACACGTCGGGCTCGCCTTCGCGGACGTCGACGCCGTGCTCGACGAGCTGCCCGTCGGCGACCTCGCGGATCGCCCCGAGCTCTTCTTCGAGCGATGGCAGGCGCACGGCGGCATCGCGACGATCAACCATCCCGTCCTCCGCCCCATCGCGACCGCGCCGGTACGCGAGCTCCGCGCCGATCTCTCCTGGCGCGGCTTCCCCCTTCCGGGCTCCGCCGAGCGCACGCCCGTCGCGCCGGAGATCCGTTGGCTCAGCGAGAACGCGCAGACGATCGAGACGCACAACGCCAGCGTCGAGCACCTGCGCGATCAGTTCTTCATGCCCGACCGCGACTGGACGCTCCGCGAGGCGACGTACCTGCTCGATCGCGAGGCGCGCAGACAGCGCCGTCGGATCACGCCGGTCGGAGGCTCGGACAGCCACGGCCTGTGGCTCCGCCCGACGACCTGGGTGCTCGCGTCGGAGCGCTCGACCGCGGCGCTGCGCGACGCGATCGTCGCCGGGCGCACCTGCGTTCGCGGGCCGGAGGCATGCCTGCTCGAGGTGCGCGCCGGCGACGGCGCGTCTCATTCCGTCGGCGCATCGATCGCCACGACCGCTCCCGTCCGCGCGATTTCGGCGCGTTCTCTTCGCGGATCGGCGACGTGGTACGTCAACGGCGTCGCGTCCGCCCGAAGCCGCCCCGGTGAGACGATCTCGCTCCCGATGTCGGGCCGCTGCTCGCTCGTCCGCGCCGCCGTCGGACGGAGCGTGTCGGCGCCCATCTACGTCGACTGCCCGTGGGCGGACACGCCGCGGGACGCGACGCTCAAGGATGGATGACGACCGAAGGCGCCGTCGATGCGTCGAGGCGCTTGCTGCCCAGGTCGACGCCGTTCGCCTTCAGGTCGAATGCGAGGATCGCCCAGTACTGATCCTCGGTGAGCTTCCCCGCCTCCCCCGGCGGCATCGTCGCGACGACGAACGACGCGACGTCGGCGGCGGTGCGGAACTGCTGCTTGCGGTGCTTCGCGCCCTTCGGCGGATCGAGCGGCAGCGCGCCCTGCGAGACGCCCACGAGGCGAGGCGCGTCTCCGCCCTCGCCGCTCGCGCCGTGGCAGGAGGCGCAGTGCTCGGCGTACAGCCTCTGCCCCTCCGCCGCCTGCGCGTCGAACGTCGCGCCGGCCTCTGCGGACGCTCCCTTCGGCGTCGAGGACTCCGCCGCGGTCGCGGTCTCGGTGACGGGGTGCTCGGGCGGGGGCGTCTGCCCGCCGCACGCGATGAACGAAGCCATGGCCGCGACCCACGCGGCGACCGTCGTCTTCGAGCTCATGATGGTCTCCTCGTTCGTGATCCGCGTCGTCGCCTCGCGACGAAGCAGGTGGTCGTCTCCTCCCGGCTCGCCTCGGGCGAGCGAGGAGGGTTGGCTTTCGTCTCTCAGCGCTCCGCGTCGCAGCCGATCCGCCGGAGGACCGCGGCGACGACGCGATCGCAGCGCGGGGCCTCGAACGGGAAGGTGCTCGTCACCTTCGGCTCGAGCTCGGCGAGGATCGCCTCCTGGAGACGTCCGCGGGCGCGGTGGAGCCGGGTCTTCACCGTCTCCTCCGGGATCCCGAGGCAAGCGGCCGTCTCGGCGCCGCTCAGCTCCTCCACCGCACGCAGCACGAAGACGGCGCGGAAGTCGTCGGGCAGCGCGGCGATCGCTCGCTCGAGCACCGCGCGGATCTCGACGTCACTCGCGTTCTGCTCGGGTGTCGTCGGACTGCTCTGGTGCATGGCGTGCTCTTCGTTCGCCAGGTCGAGCGGCTCGTGAGCCCGCGCGCGCCGGACACGGGCGAGCGCCTCGTGGACCGCGATGCGCGTGAGCCACGTGGAGAACTTGGCCCGATGGTCGAAGTCGCGGAGGTGCGTGTACGCGCGGACGTAGGCGTCCTGCATCACGTCCTCGGCCTCGCGATCGTCGCGCAGGATCGCGCGCGCGGCGCGGTAGATGCGCCGGTTGTTGCGCCGCATGAGCTGCTCGAAGAGGCGGGTCTCGCCCTCGAGCACGCGAACGACGATCTGCTCGTCCGTGAGCTGCGTGACGTCTGGAGGCGTGGTCATGAATCGTGTCGATCTTCGGGTCGGCACGACAATCGAGTCACGTGGGCCTCCGGGGTTCCCCAGATTTTTTCTCGAGGGCGCGCGGCCGGATGCCGCTCGGGGGCGTCCCGCCGGAGCTCTGCGGCCGAGCGCGAGCGCGGCCGCGCGCTCTGCGACCGTGCCCGAGGATCGAAGGTCGTTCGGTATGCCCCCGAGCGGACGCCGGATTATCCTCCTCCCTCGTGGCGATCGGGCAGAGCACCGGCCCCGGCGGGCAGAGCCCGGCGCCCGCCGGCGGGGCTTCGGGCGGGCGGACGGCGAACACGCGGGTCGTCGTGGATCCCGTGCCGTTCGCGCCGACGCTGCGCGACCGGGTCCGGTCGTTCCTCCGCAAGCACGGCAGGAAGCTCTGGTGGCTGCACTCCGCCTACGCGCTCGGCCTCGGCATCACCGTGGTCGCATTCGCGCAGAAAGGCTTCGAGCACGCACGATGGCTCGCCATTTCCGTCGGCGCGGCGTGGCTGCTCGTCGTCCTCTTCTTCCGGCTCTTCGGATCGGGACGCGATCAAGCGCACGTCCACGCGGCAGGCCCGAAGGTGAAGCTCCGGTTCTTCGCGATGACGTACGTGCTGAAGAACCTGTACCAGGGCATGCTCTTCTTCCTTCTGCCCTTCTACTGGAAGTCGACGACCTTCTGGGCTCCGAACTCCTGGTTCGTCGTCCTGCTCGGCATCTGCGCGCTGCTCTCCACGCTCGACATCGTCTTCGATCGCGTCGTCTTCCGATTCCGCGCGCTCGCGTCGGTGTTCCACGGCGTCGCCCTCTTCGGCTGCCTCAACCTCGTGGTCCCCGCGCTCTTCCCGGACACGCGCACGCTCTACTCGCTGCTCGTGGCGACCGCGATCACCGTCGTCGGCTTCTGGACGATCCACGTGAACCTGGCCACCTTGCGCGACCGCCGCTGGATCGCGCTCTTCGTCCTCAGCGCCGGCGCGGCGCTCGCGCTCGTCTACGCGGGCCGCACGGCGATCCCGCCGGTGCCGATGTACGTCTCTCACGGCGCCGTCGGCCCGATCGTCTTGCCCGACGGGCGGCTCGGGATGGTCGTGCGCGAGCTCCACCCGTCCGTCATCGACAAGCTCCTCGCGATCACCGACGTCGTCGTCCCCGGCGGCAAGGGAGATCGACTGGTCCACGTGTGGCGACACGACGGCGTCGAGGTGCACCGCGCGACGGAGACGACGTCCCGGGTCGACGGCCCGGAGGGCACGGTCCGCCTCCGTTCGGGCCTGACGGGACGCGAGCTGCCGAAGCACCTCGTCGGAAGCTGGTCCGTCGACGTGGAGACGCAAGACGGCCAGCTCGTCGGACGTGTCGGATTCCTCGTCACCGAATGAGACGAATGGACCTCGCGCACGGGCCCGAGCGGACTTAGGTTCCGCGCGATGCGACGCTCCGCCTCTCGTCCACGGCTCGGCTGGTTCGCCGCCCTCGCCCGCTACTACAAGGACCCCTCCGCTTCGATCTTCGGCAAGCTCCTGGTCCTGCTCGCCGTCGTCTACGTGATCGTGCCGACGGACCTCGTCCCCGATGTGCCGATCATCGGCTGGCTGGACGACATCGGCGTGATGGGTCTCGCGACCGCATGGCTCGCCCGCGTCGTCGCCCGTTATCGAAGGAAAGAAGAAGCTCTACCGGAAGGCTCGAGCGAGGTCGCGCGTAGACCGTTCTCGGTGAGCCCCTGAACCGGAAGGACACGAAAGCGCGCGCAGCTTGCGATGTTCTGCAAAAGCTCTACCCTCGTCGATCGCGCCCCGAGAGGCGAGACGCGCGCCAAACTCCGTAACAGCAGAGGAGCAAAACGAGCATGAACTACCCTCCGAACGCCCCCCCTCCCGGTGGATATGGTGCACCGCCGCCTCCCGGCGGATACGGACCGCCGCCCGGCGGCGGTTACGGCCCTCCACCGCCAGGCCCGCCTGGGATGGGGATGGGCCCGGGCCCGGGGATGATGGCGCCCGGCTCGCCGTACGGCGTCGATCCCGTGACCGGCATGCCGTACTCGGACAAGTCGAAGATGGTGGCCGGCCTCCTCCAGATCTTCCTCGGGAGCTTCGGCGTGGGCCGCTTCTACACCGGTCACACCGGCATCGCGATCGCGCAGATCGCCGTCTCGTGGCTCACCTGCGGCCTCGGAGCCATCTGGCCGCTCATCGACGGCATCATGATCCTGATGGGCAAGGTGCCGGACGCGCAGGGCCGCCCGCTGCGCGACTGACGGCGGACTCCGCCGACGATCAGACGCCCTGCACGTGCACGACGACGTGCCGCGTGTGGGGCGTTCGTCTGTGCTCCCAGAGGTAGATCCCCTGCCACGTACCGAGGGCGAGGCGTCCGTCGCTCACGGGGATCACCTCGCTCGTGCGCGTGATCGTGGATCGGAGATGCGAGGGCATGTCGTCGATGCCCTCGGCATCGTGCTCGTAGGCGTTCTCGTCCTCGGGACAGATCCGCCCGATCCAACGCTCGAGATCGCGCCGTACGGACGGGTCCGCGTTCTCCTGGATGACGAGCGAGGCGCTCGTATGCTGCACGAACACGGTGCAGAGCCCGCATCGGACGCCGGCGACGGAGACGACGCGCTGGACCTGCGCCGTGATGTCGTGGAACGCGCGGCCCCGCGTCGAGACCGAGAGACGCTCTTGGTGCACCTTCATGGCGCGCAGTCTAGACCAGGCCCGACGCTCCGGGCCCGTTGGCCGCGCGCGACGCCAGCGCCGGCGTCTTCACGCCTCGTCCCAGAGCTCGCGTAGGTCGACGGGGAGCTGGCTCGACACGTCGTGGACGGCCTTCGTCGGGATGAGGCGCTTCAGGCCCGCGAACGTCGCATGCACGAGCGCGCGCGCCCGCGACGCGTCGACGTGCAGGTGACGGGCGACCTCGTGCAAGAGCTCGTCCCTCCCGAAGACGATGCACGGCTCGGGTCTGTGCACCATGCAACGGTCGACGAGACCGCGGAGCGACGACGGCAGCGACAAGAGGAGATCGCGCGCCTCGCCGCCGCTCAGGCGCCGAGAGAACACGCACATCACGGCCGCGAAGGCGTCGGCGGCGGTGACGTCGGGCGGCAGGTCCACCGCCCAAGCGATGTGCTCCTCGATGGCGCGCCGCGCCTCCTCGTCCGTGAGCAGCGCGGGGGTCGGCACGCTCGGGGGCGCCTCGCCGAGCCAGAGCTGCTTGAGGCCACGGGGGAGCTGCTGGGCGACGTGCGCGATGACCTCGTCCGGGAGCTCCGCCCGGATCGCCTCGAACACGGCCTGGCACACGAGCTCCGCGTGCGCGGGCGTCACGCCGAGGTGTTCGGCGACGCGGTCGAGGAACTCGGCATGATCGAGCTTCTCTACCGGCTTCCCTTCGCGGTGGACGACGCATCGCTCGAAGAACGGGCGCACGCCCTTCGGCAAAGCCTCGAGCAGATCGTGGGCTTCGCCCGCCGTGAGGCGCTCGGTGAGCGAGCACATCACGGCCGCGACGGCGTCGTCGACGCCGAGCTCGGGCGGGAGCGCGGACCTCTGGGCCACGGCGCTACGGACGCGCTCCGGAGCTCCGTGAGGTTCGTTCGGGCGGACGGGTCGCATGCGACGTCGCGATGCAGGGGACGTGCACGCTGCTTCCAAGGCCGAGAACCGAGGGCCGACGAGCCAAAGCTGAGGACTGAGCTGAGGACTGAGCCTCGATTTCGCTCGGGTGGCGGGCTGACCGCCGCCGGGCGCTGGTGGCCCCAGTTTCGTTGGCCGGAGAGGCTGAGAGGGCATCAGTCGGCCGCGCTGCGGGCACACGTCCCCCTTTCCCCCAGCAGCGATCAGACTGGCGCGGCACTCAGTTCAGCATGGGGCGAGGAGCCAGGCGCAGCTCCCAGCGACCGCCCGATCGGAGGAGACGGGCGGGAATGCAGATACAGGCGCGACGGATCCAGCTCGCCCGCCATCGCGCGGCCGGCGCGACTTTGGCGGCGACCCACCGACGCAACAGGTTGTACGCGAGGAGCTTGATGAGGAACGCGGCTGCGTTCGCGTCGAAGGCCCACGTCGAGACCTTACCGATGCCGAAGTTGTTCTTGAGCTCGGCGATGAGCGGCTCGACGCCGGCACGGTCGTCGTAGAGGCGCGCGAGCTCGTCGATGCCGCGGGCGCGATCGTTCGTGATGTAAACGTGCACGGAGTAGTCCAGGTCCGACCAAAGCTGGACCTGCTTGCCGGTGTCGCGCTCGTTCGTTCGGACAGCGATGACGCGATATCTGCCGGGGGGCCAGTCCTCGCGTTCGAACGGGATCTCCGCGACCTGCCGTGTCGGTCGGTTGCAGGCGTCCTTCTCGACGGTCTTCCAGGACGTCGTCTCCCAGACCGCTCTGACGAGGTTCGGCGTCAGCCTCGCCTTCACGACGAAGTAGGCCTTGCTCTCATCAATTGCGTTTAGAAGCGCCGTGCAGTCGCCTCCCGCATCGATACGGACGGTGACGATCGCGTCAGGTGCTGCATCGTGAACACGCCCGATCCACTGCTTGATGTCCTTGGCCTCGTTTTGGCCGAGACAGGTATCCCCGAAGCGCAGTCGCGCACCGAGCACAGTGTTGGTTTCAGCGATGCGCGCCAGAATCGGATGGTAGCTGGGCCGTCCGTGGTAGCGGGGGTTAGGGCCGGGCAACGCGCCTTCTTGGTCGCCGAACAGCGGCATGACCGTCGTGTCGACATCGACGGTCAGCTCTTTCCACTTCTTCTCGCGCACAGGCTTGAGCCCCTGCTCCGCAACGAGCGCCTCGAGGTCTTCGAGCTCCGCCGGCCCGAAGCGACGTAGGTCGTCGTAGAGCACGTCGATGCTCGGCACCGCGCCTCCGGCGAGATGCGCGAAGAGCGGATCGCCCGCCAACCACTCGAAGTCGAAGATGCGCTTCGCGCCAACGACGGCTGCGTCCACGAGAAGCTGCATCTGCGTGTGCATCGGGTAGACCACTCCGCGCCCCTTCTTCAGGTGGCCGAACCGCGCACGCAGCACTCGGCCGAGTCCCTCGGCCTGGACGAACGCATTGAACGCCGCGAGCCCGCCTACGCCTGACAGGCTCGGATCTGTCCTTCCCTGGCGCAGCGCGCGGGCACTTGCTCGGCGAACCCGGCGCTTCAACGCCTGCCACTCCCACCCCTCAGCCCTCTTGCTTCCGACGTCCGGTCGGCGCACCTTCCAGGTGCTCGGCGTGACCCCTTCCATGGTTGTGTCGCAACTCCCACGGATGGTCACGCCGAGCCTTTTTTTTCAAGCCCAAACGTCGCGCGACGACGAGGGACAACTCTCCTGTCGCGCCGTGATGGAGCGAAATCCAGGCTGAGGTCTGAGGTCTGAGGCCTGATGTGCGGCGAGCG
>Ga0207874_1002579_pt1 | contig 16676 bp, 10 predicted proteins | sample HigsolmetaAR201D_FD_184833 | JGI IMG/M metagenome (GOLD analysis project Ga0207874, IMG submission 184833) | Ionic liquid and high solid enriched microbial communities from the Joint BioEnergy Institute, USA - AR20-1-D (SPAdes) (version 2) ...
CCGCGATCAGCCACGTAAACCGGACTCGGCGTCTACGCCGAGGAATGGAAGGATGAGTTCAGCCAGCTCCTCGGCGCAGGTATAGTTGACGGCGTGCGGGCAATCGGGAATGATGGCAAGGCGGCCGTATGGAAGCAGTCCCGCGGCCTCTTCGGCCCAGCGCTGGGAGACAATGGGGTCTCTGGATCCGCGAACCACGAGCGCTGGAACCCGGATCTTCGGCAGCTTCTCCTCAATCGGGTCCTTCAAGGCGAAGCTGAATGTCTTGAGCGTCCGGAAGACGCCCGCGTACCAAAGATCGGTGATCTCCTCCCACAGCATCGAGGGACGCTCCCGGGCAATATCAAGCAAAAGACCGCCGGCCTGTTGGATCCAGCCGCGGCGTTTTGGATCAACGGTCGGTCCAACGAAGACCACGCTTGACACCTGAGAAGGATGCCGCACAGCCAGCTCCGCGATTACCTGGCAGCCAAGCGAGTTACCTACAAATGCAGCCCGCGGGACGTGAAATGCGTCTAGGCACGCGACCAGCGCTTCGGCAAGGTCGGCTAGCGTAAGCGTATTTTTCGTCCTGTCGCTGAGACCAAAGCCCGGCAGATCGGGAGCCAGCACTCTGCAATAGGGCGCCAGAAGCTCACCGGTTGGAACCATATACCTGCTGGAGATCGTCAAACCATGGACGAGCACCACCGGAGGGCCGCTCTCCCAGCTCGCGCGAACGTGCATGGTCCAATCGCCATGCTCCACCCAGTGGATGTTCAAGCGCCCCTTCCGGGCGCGTGTCGTTACGCTCAGCGGTGCTAGCATGGCTCTCGCCACCGCCGTTGGTGGCCCCCACTTTATGGACTTCCGCGCAACCGAAAACGTAGCGCTGTATCGTGTACGCTGGTACAAATCAATGCGATGGATTCTCTGTTTTCTGGTTTGTGCTTCCGCGATGCCGCAGACGACTAACGCCGTTGATGACCAGCAGCTTCGACAGATGACCGCCCGCTTCGCCCCGGTTACGCTTCGGGTCGACACGTCAACGCTGTCTCCGGGAGACCGCATGGCCCTGGAGACTCTGAAACAAGCAGCCAAGGTCGTGGATGACCTGTTTATGGAACAGCTCTGGTCCGGGAACCTTGCGCTTGCAGCCCAGCTGGAGCGCGACAAGACGCCACTTGGACGAGCGCGTACGCAGTACTTTTGGATCAACAAGGGCCCTTGGTCCGACCTTGACGACCACAAGGCATTTCTCCCCGGTGTCCCGGAAAGGAAACCAGCCGGCGCGAACTTTTACCCGCCTAATATGACGCGCGAAGAATTTGAATCCTGGGTGAAGACGCTGCCCGATCCGGTGCGATCCCAGGCGGAAGGCTTCTTTACGGTAATCCGCCGCGATAAAGACGGAAAGCTGACGGTTGTTCCCTACAGTCAGGCCTACAGACCGCAGCTCGAAAAGCTGGCTTCTTTGCTCCGGCAGGCGGCGGCTCAAACCGATAATGCTTCCTTGCGCCGGTTCCTGAACCTGCGTGCAGACGCCTTTCTTTCGAACGATTACTATGCGAGCGATATCGCCTGGATGGATCTCGACGCGCCGCTCGATATCACAATTGGTCCCTACGAAACATACAACGACGAACTGTTCGGCTACAAAGCAGCGTTTGAAGCGTACATTACGCTGCGGGACGATCGCGAAACGCAAAAGCTTCGTTTCTTCGCGGACCATCTTCAGGAAATCGAAAACAATCTTCCCATTGACGCCAAATATCGCAACCCCAAGCTCGGCGCGCTCGCTCCGATCCGCGTTGTGAACGAAGTGCTAGCCGTGGGCGATGCTGCCCACGGAGTCCGCACGGCTGCATTCAATCTGCCGAATGATGAGCGGGTCGTACGGGAAAAGGGCAGCAAGCGCGTGATGTTGAAGAATGTGCAGGAAGCTAAGTTTCGCAGGATTCTGACGCCGATCGCCGAGCGCGTCCTGCCGAAGGATGCGCAGGGTTACCTGCAGTTTGATGCCTTCTTCACCCACATACTTGCCCACGAGCTGTGCCACGGCCTTGGACCGATGAGAGTCGGTGACAAATCCACGCCGCGGCAGGAATTGAAGGATCTCTACAGTGCGATCGAAGAAGCGAAGGCGGATATCACGGGCCTCTATATGCTCCAGTATCTCTACGACAGAGGTCTCCTGCCGGGAGGACCTGAGGTCGAGCGCCGGATGTATACGACGTTCCTGGCCTCCGCGTTCCGCACGTTGCGCTTTGGCATTCACGAGGCCCATGGCAGGGGCATGGCTCTCCAGTTCAACTATCTGCTCGACCGCGGCGCTTTCGTCGCAAACCCGGACGGGACCTTCGCGGTTGACTTCTCAAAGGTCAAGGCGGGCGTGCGCGATCTCACTCGTGACCTGCTTATGATCGAGGCAACCGGGGACTACGCCGGCGCGGCCAAGATGTTGAAAGAGCTCGCATTCCTGCGTCCTCCCCTCCAACAGGCGCTTGGGAAGCTGACCGGAATTCCCGTCGACATCGTCCCGGAGCCTTAGCTACCGGTTCGCGGACATTGGCTTTGGACGCAGCAGGCGGTGTAAATCGAGGGACGGCGGTTGAAGGCCAGCTTGCGTCAGCATCACGTGTACCTGCCCGCGATGATGGGTCTGATGGTTGAAGAGGTGCGTGAGGAGAAAATGCAGAGGATCCTCGAACGGCTCCCCGGCGCTGTTGCGATAGTGTAACGGGGAGAGGAGAGCTTCATCGGTCAGTTGAGCAACGTACTGCTCCAACCTTGCGTCCTCGTCCTTCCTCGCTTGCCACAAGCTGTTGAAATCCTCGTAAAGGATCGCGTTCAGCGGGAGCCGTGGATCAGCTCCTTGAAATCGGCCCAGCCAGATCCGGTCGCCAACGAGAATGTGATTCAGCGTCCGCTCAATGCTGCGGAAGGAAGCCTCGCGCTCCTTGCGGTACTCCGATACATCAAGACGCGCGCACACTTCGTACAACCGCCCGTTGGCGAGGGTGTTGTACCGGGCCATTTGCTGGAAGTGGTGGACCAACGACATAGCCGGATCATAGCGCAAATGTTCGGCGTTCCGCTCCTTCACGATTCGCCAAAGGATCGCCCGCTGGTGATAGCATCATGAGGTTTCGAGGAGATTGCCACGATGCTGCCAGCCAAAACATTCTTTCCCATTCTCCTTCTCCTTGCTGGAGGTTCCGCACATTTCGCCGCGGGTGCAGATGCGACGCTCGTTGTGAAGACGCCGATGCCTCCTCCATCCTGGGCTCTCATGGAGCGAGAGCTTCTCAAAGCGAACTCTCTGGCCTGCGAGCGCTTTGCCGAGAAGTACCTCGATGAGCGAGGGTACCTGCTGCACACGCCTCGCTGGGGCACGCTCGACGGGCCGGACGATGCCATCGAGACCTTCTACAACTGGACGCTCCTGCATGCGCTCGGCGGTTCCGACGCCGTACTCAAACACTATCAGCGGGCGCAGGAAGGCCACTGGCGGCAGTATGGCGAGCTAAGAACGAAACTCACGGAGCTTGCCGCAAACGGAGCCTACTACAAGGAATTCATCACCATGTCCGACTGGTTCCATACCGGCGAAGGCATGCGCGCCTTCTTTCTGTTTGGCCTCTCCGAACCCAATAACGCTCGCTATCGGGAGCGGATGAAACGCTTCGCCGGCATGTACATGAACGAAGACCCCGAAGCGCCCAACTACGATCCGGTCAACAAGGTCATCAAGAGCATCTGGAACGGCAGCAAAGGACCGATGATGCGCAAGGCCACTGTCTACGACTGGGTAGGCGATCCCGTCCCGGGCAGCTTTCATCTGCTTCACAATCCCGCGGGGCGGAGTCAACTGCTCGATCTGGAAAAGTGGTACCCGCGGATGCTGGCGCATTGCAACGAATATCTCGACAGTGTCGGCGATAACTTCCTGAATCTGGCCGCGACGATTCTGGGCTTGAACGCGTACATGTTGACGGGAGAAGCCAAATACCGCAATTGGGTCCTCGAATACGTCGATGCGTGGAAGCAGCGGACCGAGGCGACCGGGGGCAACATTCCGAGCAACGTCGGGCTAGACGGCAAACCCGGCGGCGAGTACGGCGGCCAGTGGTGGAAAGGAACTTACGGTTGGAACTTCACGATCTTCGACGGAGAGATCGAAAAGATCGCGCATCGAAACTACTTCACGGCAGGGTCATGGCCGGGCTTCAGCAATGCGCTTCTGCTGACTGGAGATCAGGGCTATGTGAACGTGCTGCGGCGGCAGATGGACAACATCTACGCCCAGAAGAAGATCGTGGACGGCAAGGTCCTGCTGCCGCAGATGTACGGCGATCCTCGCGGCTACAAGTACAACGGTCCTCCGAGCTGGTATCACTACACCGACAATCTCCACACAGACCGTCTGACTGAGATCTATCTCTGGTCGATGGACAGGAAGGATCTCGACCGCGTGCCGGTGACGGACTGGATCGCCTTCCTAGAAGGTAAGGACCCGGGCTACCCGGAACGCGCGTTGCAAGCGGACTTTGAGCACATCCGCCAGAAGGTAAAGGCGATGGAGGAGGACATCACCACGCCTGATACACGTCTGGCTGATTATCTTCTCGACCTGAATCCAGCGGCGACGAATACCCTGGTCAATCTCACGTTAGGCGGATATTTCGCGAAAGGGCGCATCTGGGTGCTGCATTCCCGTTTCCGCTACTTTGATCCAGAGAAACGGCGGGCGGGACTGCCCGAGGATGTCGCGGCGCTGGTGGAAAAGCTCGAAGATCAGTCTGCAACGGTGATGCTGGTCAATATTAGCCCGCTCCGCGCTCGTACAGTCGTTGTTCAGGCAGGCGCCTACGGAGAGCATCAGATTCAAACTGCGACAGCCGGCAGCAGCTCGGTCGCCGTGAACGCGCCGTTCCTGACCGTGCGGCTCGAGCCGGGTTGCGGCGCGCGAATTGTAGTCCGCATGGAGCGCTACAAGAATCAACCGACGCTGGCTCACCCGTGGGACCGAGGCTGGTACGGACGCAGCTAGCTAGAACCGGAAGTGCAGCCCGATCTGAGCCATCCGCGGACCGCCGGACTGAAGAGCCGGCGCGAGGCCTGCATTCGGACGTCCGCGGCCAAGCATCATATTGAGCAGCGAGGTCGATTCCCCAAAGAGCGGATGGGAAAGAAAGCGAACCGGGTCACCAAAACTTGGCCGGTTCGCGACGTTGTGCACCTCGAACCGAACGCCAAGACTGGCCCCAGCTATCTGCAACTGCCTCTCGATGGCTGCATCGACCTGAACCAGGCCGAAGCCCCGGATCGCGTTTCGCCCCAGGGATCCTTGTCTTCCGTCATTCCGTAGGCGAAACGCGTCCGGATTCAGCCGGCGCCCGTTGGGAGCGGACGGGTCCAGCAGCCAGATTGGTTGCCCGCTGATGAGGTCGGGACGGGCAGCGTTGTCAAATCCAAGTCCGAAGCCATTCTCGCGGGAAACAAGGTCGATGGGAAAGGCCGTACGCACGCGTCCAATCCCGCTCAGCGTCCAGTTACGTAGCAGGCGCGTAGCGATGGACTTTCCCATCGGCGCCGGCAACTCCCAGGTAAAGGCCCCCTGGAGAGAATGCCTGGCGTCAAAATTCGAAGGTCCCCGGTCACGGGAGAAGCCGTGGGCGGGATCTACAAGAAAGAGTGCCGAATCCCAAGAACTATTATCAATCGAGTGACCCCAGGTGTAAGAAATCAGACCACCGAGCCCCCGACTCACCTGCCGGCGGTATTGTACCTGGAGAGCATGGTAGTCTGAGATCCCTTCATTGGTCGCCAGCACGATACGGGGCTGGTCCGTTCCGGCGACGACGTAGCTCTCCCTGCGGAGCAAGCGGCGTCCGGAAGAGCCAACATAGCCCAGCGATAGTACAGACCTTGAATCGACGGCGCGTTCCAGGGACAGATTCCACTGCATCGTATAGGGCAGCCGGAGCCCGGGAGCATAGCCGTAGTCGAGATTGTTTGTGATGCTGGGCTCGCCCGCAGCAGTGAGCGCCGTATACCAGCGGTTGAATGGAGCCCCATTCAGCAGCTCCGTGGCTGAGACAAAGCCTGTGTCATAAAAGATTCCGAAGCCGCCCCGAAGCACTGTTGTCGAGGCTTCATTCAACCGCCAGGCGATCCCAACCCGCGGCGCAAACTGCGTATAGCTGGCACGCCAGATCGGGGTCTGCTCGTAGGCCATCAAAAACTCGCCGTTCGGTAGAGCAATGGGTTCTGACGGAAAACTACCGCGGAAGCTGCCGCTGCCGGCGCCCAAGCCCGGCGCTCGAAAACTGGGCGCCGGGGTGAACTCCCATCGCATGCCCCAGGTGACGTTCAGCCGCGGTGTGAGCGCGCACGTATCCTGAGCGAATGATGAAAAGATCTCGATCACGCTGGAGCCCGCTCCGGCTTCGAAGGTCGTATATGAGGGCGTCACTCCATTCAAAAGATCATCGAGACTGGAGTACGTGGCAGTCATCGCAGTGAAGGCACCGTCGCGAGTCGGCGTCACACGCTGGTAATCGAGGCCGAAACGAATCTGATGCCGGCCGGACGTCAGCGCAAACGTACTTGCCATATTCCATTGCCCTTGGTGCGACCGCTCCCCCTGCCCGATCAGTATTTGTCCTAGCCCATCAATCCAGACTGCCTGAACACCGTTGCCAGGACCAGGCACTGGCGGGAGCAGCGGCGTGAGATCGGGTGTTTTCGCTCCATCGAGCGGAATCGAAGCCCATCGCGTGTCGACGGCGGCTCGCGAGATGTTGAGCCGCGTATCGTTGGTTACCGAGGGCGTCAGCGCCGAGACGACGCCCATCGTGAAGCTGCGCGTACGAAAATCGGCATCATTCACCTGCAGATAGCCGGACCGGCTCGATGACGGCGTCTCCTTGTAGCGAACGAACGCCAGCCCGCGCTCGCCGAGCGCTTGATCGATGCGGAGGCTCCCGGTGTGAACGGATGAAGGCCAGCTTACCTGAGCGGTTCTCTCGGAAACCTTCCCGCCGTTGTTCATTTCCGGAACAGGAAACGCGTCCAAAACACCGCGAACATGCTGCGGCGCCTTCTGCCTCACCTCAAGGGACGGAACCATATGCCGGAACGTAAAGGGTTGAATGAGCCGGATCGATTCCCCGCTTGCAAAGAAGAATGTGTGATCCCGCCGCAGCGGACCTCCAAACGATCCTCCGAAATCGTGCAATCGGGCTGCGGCTCGTGGAATTCCGCTTCGGTTGGCGAGCCAGTTATTGGCGCCCAGCTCTTCATGGCTGCCGTTGTAAAATGCCTCGCCGTGAAACTCATTGGAGCCGGAGCGCGTGATGATCGCCACCTGGGCGCCCGGCATTTTGCCGAATTCCGGCGCGAACGTCGACGTCTGCACACGAACCTCCTGCACTTCTGGTAGCGCCGCGAGGGTGTGAAGACTCCCGATCGAAGTCATCGCCGGAAGCGCGCCCCCAGGGAACTGACCGATCAGGCCACTGCCGGTAACAGCATTGTTCGCGCTCAGTCCGTCGACAAGAAAGTAGTTCGTGTTCGGTCGCTGGCCGGACGAGGAAAACTGTCCCGCCTCGCCGCTCGCAGCAGGCGTGGTCAGTACGCCAGATGCGAACTCGAGCATGCCATGAAGCCCCTTCGTTCTCAACGGCAGGGCCTCAAAAGGTTCACGCCGGAAGGTTAGGACTGTGCTGCCATCCTCTGTGTTGATCTGCTCGTGCCCTCCCTCAACGTTGATCACCTCCTGAACGCTGCCGAGCTCGAGCATGAAATCAACACGCACACTCTGGACGGCGCCTACTTCGACGCCCAGCCTCGCGGCGGTACGAAAGCCAGGGCGCCGCACAGTAATCTTGTAAGCGCCCCCTGGCAGGGTGGAAACGAAATACATGCCGCGGTGGTCGGACTCAGCAACGCGGCGGACTCCCGTCTGCTGGTTCATCACCGTTACAACGGCTCCAGGAAGAACCGCTCCCGAGGAGTCCTGAATGACACCCGTGATGATTGCTCTGTTCTGCGCGCGTAGCGCTATCGCCCCAAGGAGGACGGCGACCAGCAGGACCAGCCGCCGCATCTACTTCTCCCTAAGAACTGGCTCCCAGGCCGCCAGGCCCCCCTTCCAGCGCCCAAACGAGCCGCGTACACCGTCCACCGCATCTTCCGGATTCGCCAAAGGCTCCGAGGGCGCCAAAGCGCGCGTCAGCGCGCTGTCAAGCTGCTGTGTTGCTCTCAAGAACTGGTGGGCGCATGCCTGCCAGGATGCACACCCAGCGGGAACAGCAGCGGCCTCAGCGCCAATCAAGGGCTCCAGCCTGGAAGCGAATTCAGCAGCACCGTTCTGAATCGCAGCCACATGATTCCGAACGATCGACCGGAGAGTGGCCTTTTCGTCACCGCTGAGCTTGGATTCGCGTTCGCTGGAAAATCGAATCGCGAGATTCTCCAGGGCGTGCGCCCGCGCTAAATTCGCTTCGCTCCGCTCAAGCATCTCGTTCACGTACTGCTCAAGCAAGGCGCTTCCTCCAAAAAATGCCTCAAGGCGCTTCTGGAGAGCATCGGGCCGCCGGACTGTTTCTGTCAGTACCTCCGCCGTAGTACCGCTGCTCACCGGAACTGGCGACTCAAACTCGACCACCACATTCGGAAGCCGGGACAGGGCCGCCATCAACTGCTTCTGCCGGCCTTCGTCAATGCCTACTGCCCGCACTTCGAGTTTGCCCGCAGCCTCGTCGCGCTCAAGCTCGATCGGTTCACCGAGATCGGCGCCGAGATTGTGCAGCGCCGCTACAACCCGCAGCTCGTCCGCCACGCTCAGCGCCGACGCAGGCGCGGCGGGACCAGGTGCGGCAGGCGCCGGCTCTGCTGGCGGCTCGGGCACATCTCCTGCATCGGAGATTTCGACGGTATCGTTGTCCCTGAAGCGAAAGACCTCGTGGACGGCGCGGAGGTCGGAGGCACGCAGCGTCAGGGCTACCTCGGCAAGGTCACCCAGAGGCGTGCGCGTTTCGATGCGGTAAGCCGGACCGCCCGCAGCCTCGCTCTGCTTGAGGACAATGACTGCGTCCTCCTTCTGCGTTAACTGATCCCTCCAGCTCGAGTAGCTGGCGGCACTCAGCGGTTCATCCCAATCGAACTTCGCTGCGCGTAAGCGAGCCCGAAGTCTCTCGTCCGCCTCTGCCTCCGATGCCGTTGGGCGGGCTCGGCGATCCGCCGATCGCGAGGGTCTGACGTAGAGCAGGTCTCGCGTCTTAATGCGGATCATACGAGGCGGACCTGCCTCCCGTTCGCGAAGGATGGCTCGATCCAGAAGCTCTGCGGCGCTGACGGTTTCGGGACGAGTCAGCGTGAAAAGCACGATGCCGGCGACAGCAGCGGCGGCAGCAGCAGCCCACCAAGCGGAAAAGGCACGCTTCCGAACCGGCTGCGGAATTCCTTCTGCGCCCGCACCGCCGAGTTCAGACCACAGATCTGCCCACTTGTTTGGAGGGGGCGGCAGAGACCGCTTGTGAGCGGCGTGATACGCCGAAGCTACTTTCAGCCCTTCCTGTATCTCGTAGAGCCGGTCGCGACACGCGTTGCAGCCAAGCAGGTGCTCGTCCACAGCAGCCATGCCAACGGGATCGAGCTCGCCATCGGCGTAGCAAAAGAGCGTCTCTTCGTCGGGATGAATCATTAGCGGACTACGCATGGACCACCTTTCTCAGCTTTCGAATCGCGCGCCTCAAAAACTCATTCACGCTCGACACGCTGATACCCAGCATCTGGGCAATCTCGTTGTATCGCAGGCCTTCGGCGCGCAAGTGAAGGCATTGGCGCTGCTGTGGAGACAGCTCGGACACCGCCTGTCGAAGCAGCATGAGGCGCTCCGATTCGAGGAAGAATCGCTCAGGATTTGAAGTCTCCGCAGGGTGAGCGCTCGGGAGGCCGTCGCTTTCCAGAGGATGGACTATCCGCTCCCGAGCCCTGACCTTCAAGCCGAGGTTGTGAGCGACTCGAAATGCCCAGGCTCTCGGATTCTCAATCTGCGCCCCATCCCGTATTTCCCTGTAGAGACGGAGAAACACCTCCTGACACGTTTCCTGGGCGGACCCGGGTGCCAGACCTAGCGTGACAAGGTAGTAGTAGACATCTTCCCGCGATTCGAGATAGACCTGTTCAACCTGTTCCCGTATCTCTGCCAGAAATCCGTCCCTATGCCGGCCCAATTTCCGAGGTGAGGGCCGCTCGCCCACAAATAACATTATGTCTCCCGCATGAAGGTCGCCCTGCCGAGTCCTTGAACAAGCAGCACAAACGGTTCCGCCCGATTCACTGCGGTTCGCTTCGTGCTGTCCCAAAGACCCGGCAGGCGGCAATCTCACGACACCCGCATCAGAATTTTTTCTTCCGCGACTCCATCTATCTACGCGTGGAATTCTCGCGTTCTAGTCAGGAGGCCCCTTACGGGGATGCATATGTGTCTAAACACGAAACCCCGCGCCGTTGCGCTTCTTGCCATGGCAGCTTGCGGGACAATTGCACATGCCGGCACGGTGCCGGAAGCACGTATAAGGGAAGCGGCATCACGGACACTGGTTCTGCTTCAAAAGGTAGGCAGCGATTGGAAAGTCCAATGCGTCTCCTGCCATCACCAATCGCTGCCCATGATGGTTTTGCAGTCCGCCCGGGAGCACGGTCTGCCCATCGATGAACAGGCAGCTCGGGCGCATGCCGCAAAGACCGTGGCGCCCCTGCTCTCTTCGATCGACAAGGCCCTTCAGGCCAATTTCATCATTGACCCACCCGTCAGCGATGGCTACGCGCTCCTCACTGCGCACGCCGCCGGTGTCGCCCCCACCCTGACCACGGCTGTGTACGCCCGGCGGATTGGCAACTGGCAGCGCCAGGACGGACACTTTGCAACCATCGATGGCCGTCCTCCTCACTCGTCGAGCGTCTTCACATCGACGGCACTTGCGTCACGCGCCATTGCCTTGTACTATCCCAGACAGTTAGAGGCCGAACGCCAGAGCAAGTTGCAGCTTGCCCGAAAGTGGTTCGTATCGAACCATCCTGAATCGACGGAAGACCACGCGTTTCGGCTGCTCGGCCTAGGTTGGACAGGCGCCTCGGAGGCCGAGCGGATTCACGCCGCTTCGAAGCTCCTAGCCCTGCAACGTGCTGATGGCGGGTGGCCACAGCTTCCGGCCCTCGAAAGCGACCCCTATTCGACTGGACAGGCGCTTGTTGCTCTTCGGCAGGCAGCCGGCATCACCGCAACCGATCCAAACTGGCAGCGAGGCCTGCAGTACCTCTTGAAGACCCAGGCTGCGGATGGTTCCTGGTTCGTAAAGAGCAGAATCAACTCCAGAGCACCTCATAGTCCGCCCTATTTTGACAGCGGCTTTCCTTACGGCAGGGATCAATACATTTCCTGCGCTGCTACAGCCTGGGCCGTGATGGCCCTTCTCGAAGCACTTCCGGTTGTTGCCCAGCCGGCAAAGCCATTGAGCATCAACGAGGCCGAGCCCTCCGGGATCGAGCCCTGGATGGAAGCCGCCCTCTTCGGACCCGTGCCGGAGCTGAGGGCTCTGCTCGACGCGGGTCTTGACCCGAACACCGCAACGAAGGAGGGAACTTCGCTGCTGATGATGGCTGCGACCGATCCGCAGAAGGTCGCCCTTCTCCTTGAGCGTGGTGCGAAGGTCAACCAGGCGGCGAAGAGCGGATACACTCCGCTCCTGGTGGCTTCCGTGTATCAGAACAACGCTGAATCGGTCCGCATCCTGCTCGAAAAGGGCGCGAAAGTGAAGCCGGAAGGCAAAGTGATGTTTAACGCCTCTCCGCTCTTCCTCGCTGCCTTTGCCGGCGACACCGCGACTGTGGAATTGCTCGCAGCTCATGGAGCGGCGGTCAATCAGAGCATGATGCTCCTGGGGATGCTGCACGTTTCTCCTATCCAGATCGCCTGCGGCCAAAACGACACAGACATGGTACGGACATTGGTGAAGGCCGGTGCGGACGTGAACCAGGTCGATTCCATCGGCATGACCGCATTGAGCTGGGTTTCTCTTCAGCAGAAGGCAGACATGATTCGCACGCTGCTTGAATTAGGCGCTAACCCGAAAATCGTCGACAAGCTAGGGCAGACGCCGATGGAACACGCAAACTCCATCTCCCATTCCGGCCATGAAGCACGCTGGCTGCTTCAAAGGGCGACGGCGCCGGGCCTCGCTCAGGCGAAGTAGCCGCTACGGCTGCCGTTTTGGATCGCAGCTGGAGCGCCTCCTCTGCGCTTGTCTTGGGAGGAAACTGTTTAGGTTTCCTCCCTTCTTTCTGTCCGGCTTTACCTATCACCCCTAAAATTTCTCGCCCAACGGCTTCCTTCCAGCGAATTCTCCAGCCCGAAATCTGCCTACAATGGGTTAGGGCTCCTGCCCAACCGCTTTGCGGCGCAGAACCGGCATGAGCAAGGCTGACGGGGGCGCAGAATGGAACAGCTCGCTCGGATCTGGCTCGCGGAAGACAATGAAGCGGATGTTCGGCTGATGCGCGAAGCGTTCAGCGAGCATGACATTCAATGTCAACTGCAAGTTTGTGTCGATGGCGAAGAGGCCGTACGGTTGATCGAGACCGCAGAAGCCGAACAATACTGCCCCGATCTTGTCATCCTGGACTTCCACCTGCCTAAGGTGGACGGTCTGGAGGTTCTTCAAAGGTTTCGTGCAAACCCCAGCTGCGTAGAGACGCCCATCGTCATTTTCACTTCAGGTCTGTCACCAGAGGAGCGCTCGATGATCGAAGGCTACCGGAACATCTTTATCCTCCAGAAACCCGTGAACCTTGATGACTATCTTGCAGTGGGACGGCAGATTAAGGATTGGCTATTGAAGGAAAAAGCTTTTTAGGATCTGCAAAAAGAAAAGGGGAACTCCCAACGAGTTCCCCTTATTCGTTGCCGGCTTCTGCAGCCAGCGGACCATTCCGAGCCGACTGGGACGCCGTTCCCTGCCTGTTTCCGTTGAGATCAAGACGGCTTCCTAATGTCGGAATCGTCTCAATCAGCACGTCCTCGATGCGTTCCACAAAGCGGAACTCCATCTCCTTGAGGACGCTTTCGGGCAAATCTTTCAAGTCTTTCTGATTGCCCTTTGGCAGGATGACGCGCTTGATTCCAGCGCGGCGCGCGGCCAGGACTTTCTCCTTGACGCCGCCGATGGGCAGCACCATGCCGGTCAACGTAATCTCACCGGTCATCGCCGTATCGCTACGCGCCGAAGTCCCGGTGTAGAGCGATGCAAGAGCGACGGCAGCCGTAATGCCCGCGCTGGGTCCGTCCTTCGGCACAGCGCCTGCTGGTACGTGGATGTGAACACCCGTCTCTTTGAAGATGCCGGGGTCGATGCCAAACTCGGCAGCGTGCGACCAGATGTAACTCTGGGCAGCCCGCGCCGATTCCTGCATCACCTCGCCGAGCTGGCCTGTGAGCGTCAGCCCCTTGCCGGAAGGCAGCAGCGTACCCTCGATGTAGAGCACGTCGCCGCCGGTTGGAGTCCAGGCGAGCCCGGTTGCAACGCCGGGCGGCAGGACCTTCCGCGCTTGTTCCAGCGAGTAGGGCTCCGGCCCCAGCAGCTCTTCGACGTCATCCACCGTGATCGTGACCGGATCTGTGTGCCCTTCGGCAAACTTCAACGTTACCTTGCGGGCAATCCGTCCGATCGAGCGTTCGAGCTTACGCAGGCCGGCTTCGCGCGTGTAGCCGGTGATAATCTTACTGAGCGCCTCCGGCGTAATCGTGCACTGTTCCGGCGTCAGGCCTGTCTCCTCAAGCTGCCGCGGGATCAGGTACTTCTGCGCGATCTCGATCTTCTCCTCTTCGGTGTACCCTGAGAGGCGCAGCACTTCCATGCGGTCGAGCAGCGGCTGCGGAATCGTATCGAGCGTGTTGGCCGTCGTGATAAACAACACCTTCGACAGGTCGAACGGCAGATCGAGGTAGTTGTCGCGGAACGTGTTGTTCTGTTCCGGATCGAGGACTTCGAGCAGAGCCGATGCCGGATCGCCACGGAAGTCCCGTCCCAGCTTATCCACCTCGTCCAGCATGAGCACCGGGTTGTTCGCCCCTGCCCTGCGGACTGCCTGAATCAGCCGTCCTGGCATAGCACCGATATAGGTGCGCCGATGGCCGCGCAGTTCAGCCTCGTCATGCAGGCCGCCCAGGCTCATCCTCTCGAATTTGCGCCCGAGCGCCCGGGCGATCGACTGACCCAATGACGTCTTGCCAACGCCAGGCGGTCCGACGAAGCAGAGGATCGGAGCCTTGGCCTTCGGGTTCCGCTTGAGAACACCCAGGTGCTCCAGGATGCGCTCCTTCACATCCTTCAGGCCATAGTGATCCGCATCGAGGATCTCCCTGGCGCGAGCGATGTCCAGTTGATCCTCAGTGCTCTTCCGCCAAGGCAGCTCGAGGATGAGCTCCACGTAGCTGCGAAGCACATGGTAATCGGGAGCTGCCGGCGGGAGCTTCTCCATGCGGTTCAACTCCCGTTCGGCCTCCTTCCGCACATCATCGGGCAGATCCGCCTCTGCCAGGCGCTGCCGGAGCTGTTCCACTTCTCCCTTGTCGGGGTCCGTTTCGCCGAGCTCCTGCTGTATGGCTTTCAACTGACGGCGGAGCACATACTCCTTTTGCTCCTTCGTCAGCTCGCTCTGCGCTTCGCCTGCAATCTTCGCCCGCAGCTCCAGCACCTGCAGTTCATGCGAGACGAAGCTGTGAATCAGACGGAGCGCGTCCAACCGCGTCGGAGCCTCCAACAGCTGCTGCACCTTGGCAACTTCGAGATCGAACGTCGCCGCGAGCAGATAGGCCATCTTGATCGGATCGTCCTGCGCCGCGAGCATCCGAGTCAGCTCCTGCGCATTCTGCGGCTGCGCCAGAGCGATGGCCTTTGTCGCCAGTTCAAAGACAACGGGCTGCAGCGCCTCAAGTTCCAGCGAAGTATCCACAGGCGTGTCGAGCGCATTGACTCGGGCCTTGAGGTAGCCGTCCTCGAAGTCGACGCGCAGAATCGCTACGCGCTCTTCTCCGTAGACAAGCACGTCCAGAGCACCCGAACGGTTCGTCGACACTTTACGAACGATCGCTTTCGTGCCAATGGTGTAGAGGTCGTCCTGCCCCGGCGACTCAACGTCCGGTTTGCGCTGGGCGACCACAACCAGTTCCTTCGCTTCAGATGCCAGAGCCGCCTGCACTGCTGCACGGGATGCTTCGCGCCCTACCTGAAGAGGAAGCATCAGTTCGGGCAGCAGCACGGTATTTTTCAGCGGTAATACTGGCAGGATCTGAACGTTTTCATTCATGTTGTCGCCCTCTTCTAAGTCAATTGATGTTTCAGGAAGCTTTTAAGTTCCTGGTTCGTCTTCAGACCGCAACGGGTTGCTGAACCCGGAAAGTCATTTGTCCCCGCTCATAGTCCGCCACGACCGTCTGGCCGTCGCGCACTCTACCGGCAATGATTTCGCGGGCAAGTCCCGTTTCGATCTCTTTCTGAATTGCGCGCTTCAGCGGCCGCGCCCCATAAGTCGGGTCGTATCCCGTCCGTATCAGGTGCTGCCGCGCCGCGTCGGTCAACTCCAGCGTGATATGGCGCTCCGCCAATCTCGCTCGCAAGGCACGGAGCTGGATATCCACAATCTTGCTCAAGTGCTCTTCTGTCAGAGCATGGAAGACGATGATTTCGTCGATCCGGTTGAGGAACTCCGGACGGAAGTGCCGCCGAAGTTCATCGAGGACGGCGATTTTCATCAGATCGTACTCCGTCCCTTCGTAGGCGCCTCGGTACTCCAGAATCCGTTGGCTGCCAATGTTCGAAGTCATGATCACGATGGTGTTCTTGAAGTCCACCGTGCGACCCTGGCCGTCGGTCAGCCGTCCGTCGTCGAGGATCTGGAGCATGAGGTTGAAGACATCAGGATGCGCCTTTTCGACCTCGTCGAAGAGGATCACCGAATAAGGCCTACGCCGGACCGCTTCGGTAAGCTGTCCGCCTTCCTCGTACCCGACATAGCCCGGAGGCGCACCGATGAGCCGCGCCACCGTATGCTTCTCCTGATACTCGCTCATGTCGATCCGAACCATGGCGCGTTCGTCGTCGAACAGGAACTCCGCCAAGGCCCGCGCCAGCTCTGTCTTTCCGACGCCAGTCGGACCAAGGAAGATGAAGCTGCCAATGGGCCGGTTCGGATCCTTCAGGCCGGAACGGGCACGCAACACCGCTTCGGAGACTGCGGTCACTGCTTCGTCCTGTCCAATCACGCGGCGGTGCAACTCCTCTTCAAGGTGCGTCAGCTTCTGAAGCTCGCCTTCAAGCAGCTTGGAAACCGGAATGTGAGTCCAGCGGCTGACGACGTCGGCGATATCCTGCTCATCGACTTCCTCCTTCAGGAGACTGCCTTTCGACTGCCGCTCGGCGAGCCGCTGCTCCTCTGCCTTAATCTCGCGGTCAAGCTGAATCAGCTTTCCGTACTTGAGCTCGGCGGCCCGGTTCAGATCGTAGGAACGCTCCGCCTGCTCAATCTCGATGCGGGTCTGCTCAAGCTGCTCTCTCAGATCGCGCAGCCGCTGGACAGCCTGTTTTTCAGCCTGCCACCGAGCCTGCAGTTCGCCCGCTTCGCCTTTC
>Ga0207874_1002580_pt1 | contig 16667 bp, 12 predicted proteins | sample HigsolmetaAR201D_FD_184833 | JGI IMG/M metagenome (GOLD analysis project Ga0207874, IMG submission 184833) | Ionic liquid and high solid enriched microbial communities from the Joint BioEnergy Institute, USA - AR20-1-D (SPAdes) (version 2) ...
GCGGGCAGCTCGTGATCCCGCATTTCGCGTTGAATATAATCCTCGAGCGCCCTGGTGTTCTGGCCCGATGCAGCCGCAGCGAGTCCGGCTGCCAGAAGAACGATTCGGCCAAGCCTCATTGCTTTGCCACCCCCATCAACCCATATGATGCCTGAAAAATTCGGCGTACAATTTGAACTCCGGCGCGTGCTGTTTCCCGCCGATCCACCAGAACTGGAAGGAAAGCGATGCCTCTCCGGATTGCCGGTCTGTTCACTCTGTTCCTCCACCTTGCTGTAGCGCAGGATTTTGACCTCATCATCACCAACGGCAGCATTGTCGACGGGACGGGCAACCCCTGGTATCGATCCGATATCGGGATCCGTGACGGCCGGATCGCCGAGATCGGAGCGCTCTCCTCCCAGCGCGCGCAACGCAGGATCGACGCGTCGGGACTGGTCGTCTCGCCGGGCTTTATCGACATGATGGGCGCCACGAGCCTTCCCCTTCTGGAGAACCGCGCAAGCGCCGAGAGCAAGCTGCGGCAAGGCATCACGACGATGCTGGCGGGCGAAGGCAGCTCCGTAGCGCCGCAGAACGAGCGGACCTGGCCCAAATCCTTAGGAGGCATTCGATGGCGCACCTTTGGCGAGTACTTCGCGCTGCTCGAGCAGCGCGGCGTCCCGCTGAATGTCGTGCACAACGTCGGAGCAGCCCAGATCCGGCGCTACGTTCTCGGCGACGAGGACCGCCAACCGAACGCGGCCGAGATGGAGCAGATGAAGGCGCTCGTTGCCCAGGCGATGCGCGACGGAGCAGTGGGCCTGTCGACCGCCCTCATCTACCCGCCTGGAACGTACGCGACCACACGAGAGCTGGTGGAACTGGCGAAAGTTGCCGGCCAGTATGGCGGGATTTATCTCACCCACATGCGGAATGAGAGCAACCGGTTGATTGAGGCGATTGACGAATCGATCACCATCGGCGAGCAGGCCGGCGTTCCTGTTCACATCTTTCATTTGAAGGCTGCCGGCGAGGAGAACTGGCCGCTAATTGAAAAAGCAATCGATCGGATACAAAGCGCCCGAACCAGGGGGTTGGACGTCACTGCCGACATCTACCCGTACATCCGCAACGGAATCGGGCTGGGCAGCTTTCTGCATCCGCGGCACTACGCCAAAGGCAGCGCTCAATTTCTGAAAACTCTGAACGATCCCGCCGTTCGCGCCTCGCTGCGCAAGGAGGTCGAAGAGACGTCAGACTGGGAGAACTGGTATCGCCACGTCGGACGCAATTGGGACAACGTGCTGGTGGCGCAGACTGCGGAGAAGAGGTTTGAGGGCAAATCGATCGCGGAAATTGCAAAGCTCCGCGGCGTGGACGAATGGACCGCTTTCTTCGATCTCGTCGTGGCAGGCGCGAGCGTGAACCCGAAATCCATGAATGAAGAACAGAAGCACGCCGCTCTCCGCGCCGAATGGGTAAGCCTTTGTACCGATGCCGAGCCGCTGGATATACGCACGGCAACCGGCGCTCACCCGCGCGCCTTCGGTTCCTTTCCGCGAGTGCTGGCGAAGTACGTGCGCGAGGATAAGGCGATCACGCTCGAAGCTGCCATTCGCAAGATGTCCTCGCTCCCGGCAAACCGTCTACGGCTCCATGACCGGGGGCGGATTGCACCAGGTATGGCGGCGGATCTGGTGCTGTTCGACCCCGACGCAGTGCAGGATACTGCTCGCTTCACGCAGCCGCTCTCGTTCCCTCGCGGACTACCGTACGTCATCGTTAATGGCGTCGTCGCGATCGACAACGGACGGTTCACGCCTGAGAATGGCGGGAAGGTCCTGCGCTTGAGCAAGCCGTAGCGTCACGGCTCCTTCTTCAGTTCCACCCATTGCGTTAAGGCGTTTCCCACTCGCTTCCCCGGAAGGCTGATCGCCGAGGCAGCGCCGTTGAGGATGTCGCCTCGCAGTTTGAGCGAGAGAGACAGCAGGTAGGGACGGCGGTTGGCGTCCTCGGTACCAATGTCGCCGTTCATGCGTCCTGTCAGATAGCCGTCCTCAAACTGCACCGAGTTCAGCAATGTCTTTAGCTGATCCGCCAATTGTGCGTGAATGTCTCCAGACTCAAGGATTCGTAACGTAAAGGGCAGCTCTTCCTTGTAGGTGTGCAGCGCGCCCTTCCAGGTCCCGACGAGTTCCGGAGGAGGTGAAAAAGACTCCAACTTCGGACTGCTCCCACGAGCCGGAAGCTTCAAGCGCGGCAGCATGAGCTGCAGGATCTCGTCCGCGATCCGGTGCGGCAGCGACGTAGAGGCATTGCAAAGAACAACGATTCCCAGGCGTTCTGAAGTAACAAGGCGCATTGTCGTTGCGACACCGCCCATACCGCCCGTATGGGATACGATGCGGCCTCCGCCCGGCAAATCCTCGATCGCAAAACCGATGCCATACCCCGAATTCTTACCCGTTTTCACAGTAAACTCATGCATGGCATCGATCATTTCATCGCTGAGAATCGCCTTCTGCTCCGGCAGGTGCGCCTTGAGATGGAACAAGGCAAAGAGAGCGAGATCATGAGCGCTCGAATAGATTGCAGACCCGCCGGGATGGTCGAAGTCATAGAAAGGGATCGGCAAGCCATCGACTCCATAACGCTCAGCGGCGTAAGGCTCCAGCCCGGGATCGATACCCACCGATGTTCGTGTCATCCCCAGAGGCTGGAACACTTCGACGCGCAAATATTCCTCAAACGAGCGGCCTGAGAGCCGGGAGATGATGTAGTCGAGGATGCCGTAGCCCAGGTTTGAGTACTGATACTTCTCTCCGGGAATGGTCACAAGATTCCCGTACCGAGAGATGGTTTCCTCCATGGGCGGTCTGCGGTACGGCTCATCCGAATAGAAAAACTGGTAGTGGAGAGGCAGTCCGGAGGAGTGGTTGGCCACACGGCGGACCGTAGCATCGGCGGCGTCACCCACTCGGGCCCGCAGCTTCGCGCGGCCTAAGTAGTCGTTGACAGGCCGGTCGAGATCCAGCTTGCCGTTCTTGACGAGCAGCATCAGGCCGGTCGCTGTAATGGGTTTCGAAATCGAGGCGAGTGAATACATGGTGTGAGGTGTCGCGGCGACCCGCTTCTCGCGGTTTGCCCAGCCGAAACCCTCTTCCCACACAATCTTTCCATCCTTGACGACAGCAACTGCCAGGGAGGGCACGGCCTGATCCACCAGTTGCTTTCGAATGGAGGCCCGGATCGGGTCGAAGGAGTCAGCCGCGCAAACCGGGGCGAGGAGTGTGGCAAGGAGAGCGATAACAGCGATTTTCTTCACTGTCTTTCCTTTCCGAGTGACCGGAGCACTCAAACGGGACTTTCCAATATGATCCACGGGCGGATGGCGCTCCGCCACATTCGCCTGACCACCACTCGAGCGTCTATCCTGGAGGAATGGGCTTTCTGGATGAACTCGAAAACAACTTGAAGGCGTTAGAATCGCGCGATGAGAGAGATCCGGAGAAGCAGCGGCGCGAGCAGGATGCGCGCGAAGCCGCGCGCCTGGAAGCGCTGAAACGAATCCCGTACATCGACGCTCTGAAGAAGGGCCCTTTCACCGAGCAGTTGCTTACCTCATGCCGGAAGATTGGACACGGCATGCGCACCTTGGTGCAATTCACGTGGCTTGATTCGACCCTCCGCCTGGACGCCAAGGAGAAGCGGCTCGAATTACGCCCCACCGCCGATGGAGTCCAGGCCGTATACTTCGTCAACGGCGTCGAGCAGCGGAACGAGATGCTCGATCTCAATAGCGACGCTGAAGCGTTCGCGCGCCGCTGGCTCGAAGGAACCGCACGGTAACAACTCCAGTCCGGCACGCCGTCAGGCAATTCGGGCTGCTTTACAATCTACGCATGGACTCATTCTCCCGAAGGCAATTCCTCGGCGCTGCCGGGGTCGTTGCGGCAACTGCGCGTTCCTACTCCCAAGTCCTTGGATCCAATGATCGGATTCGGATTGGCGTTATCGGATGCGGTGGTATGGCTGGCGTGCATATGCGAATGCTGGTCAAGAACCGCGAAACAGATAATATCGAGATCATCGCCGTCTGCGACGTTTACGATAAGAGGGCTCAGCAGGCTGCGGAGCTGACTGGCGGGAAGATTTACAAGGATTACCGCACGCTTCTTGAAAACAAGGACATCGATTACGTCTTGATTGCAACTCCCGAGCACTGGCACTACCAGATGGCAGTCGATGCGCTTGACGCCGGCAAGCACGTCTACGTCGAGAAGCCGATGACACAGCACTCCGAGCAGGCGAAAAAGCTTGCCGCAAAGGTGCGCGACGGGCAGCTGAAGCTTCAGGTCGGCGTCCAGGGAATGTCCGACGACTCCTACGAGAAAGCCTACGAGTACGTGAAAGACGGCACGCTCGGGAAGGTGGTCCTGGCACAGATCGACTACTCGCGGAACCACAAGGACGACTACTGGGCCTATCCGATCGACCCGGATGCCCGCCCCGGCGAGAATCTCGATTGGAAAGCCTGGCTTGGTTCGGCGCCAAAGCGCCCGTTTGACCCCAACAGGTACTTCCGCTGGCGCTGGTTCTGGGACTACTCAGGCGGGATCGCCAGCGATTTGTTCGTGCATCGCGTCACGCGAATCATCAAGGCCCTGAACCTGACTTTCCCCGAAAAGGGCGTGGCAACGGGTGGCAAGTTCCAGTTTACGGAGAGCGCCGCCGAAGTGCCCGACACCTTCAATGTCCTGCTCGATTACCCAGGCGGACCCACCGTTCAACTGATTTCCTCGATGGCGAACGACACGCCCGTCGACCATCTGCTTCGCGGTCACAAAGCCACGCTGCAGTTCACGCGCACCGGTTTCGTCATCCGGCCACAACAGCTCTTTGCGGACAGCGTGAAGGAAGTGGAATTCAAGAAGACGGGCGCGGAATCGGTAGAGCTGCACCACCGCAACCTTCAAAACGCGATTCGGCGGAACGAACCGCTGAAGTGCGACGCCACCCTGGGCTACTACGGAGTCGTCGCCGCCGAGATGGGCGTGCTCAGCTATAGAAAGCGCGCCTACATGCTCTGGGACCAGAAGAAAGAGCGCATCGTACGCGCCTGACAGCATTCTGGAATCGGATCGCGCCGGGCAGCCCGCGCCCGGCGCCCTTCAGATTGCCCGCACGACAGCTTCAACCGGTCCCGATCCGACCGGGATCATGGTCAACAAGGGAGCGAACCGCCTCCTGTTTGGCGTGATCGCGCCGACACGAATCACCGCCATATCCCCCGATTCGTGATTCAGCACCAGGGCGTATTCGCTGTTCGGAGTGATTGCAATAAAAGAAGGCTGCGCGCCCACCGCCGTAACCGCCACCACCCGCTGGGTTTCGATGTCGATAATCGTCACATCTCCGGACCGCGGATTCGCGACAAACAGATACGCTGGAGCCGCCGAAGTGGCCATAGCGCCTGGAGCGCGGCCGGCCAGGCGCGTTTGCGCGACCTCTGTCCGGTATGGGTAGACGATGACGACGGCGTCCATGCCTTCCCCGGTGAGGAAGAGCTGTCCGCCGTCCCGGCTGAAGCAGAAGTTTTCCGGCCGAAGCGCCAGCAGGAGCTGTGTGACTGTCTGGCCTGTCTTCGTATCCAGTATGCACAGCCGCCGCTCCGCCGGGTTCGCAGCAAGGATATGCCGGCCGTCGGAACGGAACCGGATCCGGCCGGCGTCCTCCCCGATGTGGGAGATACTCCTCACTTTCCGTTCCGCCAAGTCGACGATTCCCGCCCGGCCGCTTGCGCCGAAACTCACCGCCGCGACGGGTTCCCAGGGAGAGACGTCGAAGGCCACGGGAGTCTCGGGCAGCCGGATTTCCGCTTCGCGCCGAAAGGAATCGAGCGACACCCGGATCAGGCGCGGATTCCTCGCCGTCAAGCCCCAGATCGCAGATTCTCCACTGGATGGCTCGAGCGCAAGGTGCGCCGCCAGAATTTCATCGTGCACAGCGACCGTCCGGCGCACCGTGAGCGTGTCCGCATCAATCTCATGAATCGAGCCGGTAGAGGGCGTCAGGGTGAATACCGAACGAAGAGACGGGTGAGTGAGAATCTGCGACGGCTCCGCAGGCAGGGGGATATGTTTGACTACGGCCAGCGCTCCGAGATCGACGACGGCAACCGCGCGCCCGCGCTTGTTCGCCACGAAAGCGTAAGCGGAGAAGCTGCGCTGTTTCCGGCAGCTGAGGACGGGGACCGCGGCTGCGGCGAGAAGGCTCCGACGGGAAATGCTCACGGCAACAACTCTATGATGTCATAGCTGCCCAGCTTATTGATAACAAATCGTTAATCCCGTCGGATTCTTTGCTGCTCTCAGAGCGACTGTGGTACGCTTTGAAGGGGTTGCTGCACTCCCATGCGTCCCAGTTAAGAGGGTCCTCCTCCGATGTTTTCGGAAACAAGGCCTAACTCTGCACCCTCACTAGTGACAGGAGTTGTTAGTAGTCGGCGATGAACCTTCGGTCTCTTTTTAGCTTATTTTCCTCAGACTTGGCCATTGACCTTGGCACAGCCAATACCCTGGTGTTCGCCAAAGGCAAAGGCATCGTCGTAAATGAACCGTCCATTGTCGCCATTAATAAGAACACCGGCGAGGTGGAAGCGGTCGGCAAAGAGGCCAAGGAGATGCTGGGACGTACTCCGGGGAATATCGTTGCCATCCGTCCGATGAAAGACGGCGTGATCGCCGATTTCAAGGTGACGGAGCGCATGCTCAACTATTTTATTCAGAAGGCCCACGGCCGCAAGATGCTGGTGCATCCGCGGATTGTGATTGGCGTCCCCAGTGAAATTACCCAGGTAGAAAAACGGGCCGTAATCGACTCCGCCTATCGTGCAAAGGCGAGCGAAGTCCACCTGGTGGAGCAGGCGATGGTGGCGGCGATTGGGGCCGGTCTTCCGATCACCGAGCCATCGGGGAATATGATCGTCGACATCGGCGGAGGAACGACAGACGTCGCCGTCATCTCCCTTTCCGGCATCGTCTATTCGCGATCTGTGCGTGTCGCAGGCAACGAAATGGACGATGCGATGATGCAGTACCTCAAGCGGAAGTACAACCTCCTGATCGGAGAACGCACAGCAGAACAGATCAAGATTCAATTGGGGTCGGCTTACCCGCTGGATAAGCCGATGACCATGGAAATTAAGGGCCGGAACCTGATCGAGGGTGTGCCGAAGACGATCACAATCGATGACAAGGAAATCCGGGAAGCGCTTTCGGAATGTGTCGCCACGATCGTAAACGCCATCCGGGTTGCACTCGAGCGTACCCCGCCCGAACTGAGCGCCGACATCAGCGACCGCGGCATTGTCTTGACCGGCGGCGGAGCGCTACTGAAGAATCTGGACAAGCGCATCCGCGAAGAAACAGGACTCCCGGTTTCGATTGCAGAGGACCCGCTAGCTTCCGTTGTACTGGGAACCGGAAAGATGCTTACCGATTTCAAGCTGCTCCGGAAGGTGGCCCTGGAATAAGGATTCGACTGCAGGCCGCACGAGGCGCGGCCGATACGTTCTGGGGCTTCGGATGGAAATCCTTCTCAGCCGTTTTCGAAATCTGACTGTTTTACTGATCCTGGTCGTGGCGCAGCTGGTCCTGCTCGCATACCAGGTGAAGACCGCCGACGATCTGCCCCTGATTCGCGTCTGGGCAGTGACCGCTCTGACACCTGTTGCGAGCGCGCTCGAGGCGGTCCGCGAGACGACAGTTGGTTTTTTCCGGGATTATTTCCTTCTGAAACAGGCCCAGGAAGAAAACCGTCGCCTGAAAGCCGAGATTGGACAGCTTAAGCTGAGCAATCATTATTTGAAGGCCGAACTGGAAACGATTGAGCGTACGCAGTCGTTGGCCGAATTCCGTTCCCGCACGCCCTCCAAGACCCTGCCTGCCCGAGTCATCATGTCCGGGACCGGCACCGACTCCAAAGTTGTTTTTCTCGACCGCGGCTCCGGCAGCGGAGTCAAGAAAGGGATGGCTGTCATCACCCCGGACGGTATTGTCGGCCGGGTCATCAATTCCTATCCCACTGCGTCGCAAGTTCTTCTGGTCACCGATCCGAGCTTTGCCGCCGGCGTCGTTTCGCAAAAGGGCAGGGTCCGGGGGACCCTGAAGGGCGGCCCGGGACGGAACACCTGCATTGTCGATCATGTCCAAAACGAGGAGAAGGTAGAGGTCGGCGAGTGGTTCTACACGTCGGGGGACGACCGTGTCTTTCCGAAGGGTCTCCCGGCGGGGCAGGTGCGCTCAGTCCGGGAAGGCAAGACCCTGAAGGAGATTGTCGTAGCACCGAGCGGCCTCCAGAGCAGTCTCGAAGAGGTTTTGATTGTGCTGGAGGGCGTCCACCAGGCGATCCCGCAAGCCCCCGCGCCGTCGGAGGGCGAAATCTACCTTCTTCCGCCCCCCCCTCCTGAGGGAGGAGAATCGGATGGCTCCGGTCAGCCGGGCGAAAACGGATCCCCGCTCAGAACGGACGCGGACGAACTGTTGCAGCGGTACCAAAGAATTGGAGAGGCACAAGGGCATGTTTATGGAAAGCACGGGACTCGCCCGCCCGAGTTCAACGTACGGCCGCCCGCTCAGACGGCGCCGGTCCCGCCGCAGGGTTCCGGCCCGCAGACGGCCGCACCGCCTCGGACCGGATCAAACCTTTCCGCACCCCCCGGCACTCCCGCCACTGACGGCCGTACCGGAACGTCAACGCAGCCGGCTCCAGTGCGGCGCCCCGCGCCCCCGCTGACGCCCTCGCCTGCCGAACGAAAACCGGAGGCATCTCCTCGACCTCGATGACTGAGTTTGGTGAAAGGCTTCTTATCGATGTGCCAAGAAAGAGCCGCTCTTCCCGCTTCCGGCCAGCTGTCCTGATCCTGATCCCGCTCGGTTCGATCCTTTTTCAGGTCTACGTTCCGAATTTTGTCGAGTCCCTCTCTTACCTCGAGCTGCCGCTTCTGGTGACTGTCTACTTTTCGCTTATGAGAAGGCGGCCGGTCAGCGGAAGCTTCATTGGAGCGGGCATCGGTCTCGTCCAGGACGCCTTATCCCATCAACCGCTTGGGATGTTCGGCATCGTCAAGACTCTGGTTGGATACTTCGCCGCCTCCGTTAGCCTGCGATTTGATGTCGATAACTTAGCGCTGCGTTTCTTTCTAAGCTTTTTCTTTTTTGTCTTTCATCAGCTCTTCTACTGGGTCATGGTCCGGGCGCTGCTTGCGCAGGCGCTCGGCTTCGACTTTGCACAGACCTTGCTATTCGGCCTGCTAAATGCCATCGTCGCCCTGCCACTGTTTGCCGTTTTAGATAAACTGAAGGAGACGGGTTAATACCCGCGGCTCCCGTGAAGTTGTTTCCGCTAAAGGTTTCGACTCCCTCTTCCCCAATCGATTCACTGCGGGACGACACGAAGTTCGCCTCGACGAAAATCGCCATCTTTCAATACCTTACTGTGGGCGTCTTCCTGTTCCTGATTACGGGCTTCTGGGAGTTGCAGGTCCAGAACGAGGACGTTTACAACCAGCGGGCGGAAAGAAACCGGATCAAGGCCGTCCCGATTCTCGCACCTCGCGGCAAGATTCTCGATCGCGAAGGTCGCATCATTGTTGACAACCAGCCAACATTCAGTCTGATCCTTTCGCGCGAGAATCTGCGTGAGGAGCACCTGAAGCCGATCGCGGAGGGGCTCAACCTGGACTATGCCGAGCTCGTCGACCGGTTAAAGCGCTTTCGGAACCGCCCCCGCTATGAACCGATCGTCATCAAGGAGCAATTGACACCCGCGGACCTCGCCTTTGTGGAAGCGCATCGAGACAGCGAGACGTTCCCCGAAATGGAACTGATCGTGGCGCAGCGCAGGCTCTACCCGAAGAATGGTTTCGCAGCGCATCTGATTGGCTATGTCGGAGAAGTGAGCGAGGCGGAGCTGAACACGACGGAATTCGTCCGCTTCAACCCGGGAGATATCATCGGGAAAACCGGCATCGAGCGCCAATACAACGACGTGCTGATGGGCATCGACGGGCAGCGCCAGGTTGTGGTCGACAACAGGGGCATGCAGCGTGAAGTCCTTGCGATCAAAGATGCAGTGCCCGGGAAGAATCTGCAGTTGACCATCGATCTCGATTTGCAGGCGGTTGCGGAGCTCGCGATGGAGGGCAAGCGGGGCGGTGTCATCGCGCTCGATCCCCGGAATGGGGAAGTGCTTGCGATGGTGAGCAGGCCGACTTTCGATCCCAATCGGTTCGCCGGGCGCATTCGGTCGGAAGATTGGCGGGAGATCATGGAGAACCCGGAGCGCCCGCTGCTCAACCGGACGATCCAGGCTCAGTTTGCGCCGGGGTCCACTTTCAAACCCATTATGGCTCTCGCCGGCCTTGAATCCGGGATTCTCGACGACAGCTTCACTGCCAGCTGCTCCGGCGGCGCGACCTTCTACGGGCGCTACTTCAAGTGTCACAAGAAATCGGGACACGGCCGGGTGGATTTGCACCGAGCGCTCGTCCAGTCGTGCGACGTCTTCTTCTACACGCTGGGGAACAGACTGGGAATCGACACGATCGCACGCTATTCAGAGATGGTTGGCCTCGGGAAGAAGACCGGCATTGATCTGCCGCATGAGGCCGAGGGGCTGGTCCCTTCAAGTCAGTGGAAGCTCCGGACGTTCCGGGAAAAGTGGTTCGCGGGCGAGACGATTTCCGTGTCTATCGGCCAGGGTGCACTCACGGTGACGCCCCTTCAGCTCGCCTACGCAATCGGAGGGATTGCGACGGGAGGCGTTTGGATCAGACCCCATCTGGTAAAGGATCGCGGGCCGTCGGCGCCAGCGCGGCGAGTGGATATCAATTTGGAAAGCGCTGCGAAAATCGTGAACGGATTGTGGGGCGTCGTGAATGAAGGCGGAACAGCTGCCGCCTCGCGGCTGCCGGGCATCGACTTCAGCGGGAAGACGGGAACTGCTCAGCTGGCCTCCAATACCGTCCTCAAAGGAAGCAAACTGGGACAGACGATGAAAGATAACGCCTGGTTTGTCGGTTTTGCTCCGCGTGAGCCCGAAATTGTTGTTGTCGCCTTGTATGAAGGGGGCGAGCACGGCAGCTGGGCAGCTCCGATCGTACGCGACATTATCAAGGCCTATTTTGATAAGAAGGCACGAAAGGCGGAAGGAAAGCAGTTGCTGGCGACAACTGCCATAAATCGGTAGGATGGCGACGTACCGTTCCATTCGAGATTTGGATTGGTCCCTCATCGTAGTCGCCCTGGCTATCTCGGCGCTAGGAATCCTGCAGATTTATAGCGCCACTCTGGACACTGTCTGGCAGGATGCATGGTGGAAGCAGATCCTGTATGTCGGAGCGGGCGTCGTGCTCATGTGGTTGATCAGCAAGATGGACTATTACACGCTGATGGACCACGTGCCGATCATGTACGGGATCTCGCTGGCCCTGCTGCTTGTGACGTTTGCGGTCGGCACAACGGTTTTCGGTTCACGCCGGTGGATCCCGCTGTTTGCCGGCTTCCGGCTCCAGGTGTCCGAGTTCATTAAGGTGGTGATAGTATTACTGGTAGCCCGGTACTTAACGGAGCTGAAGACGGACCGCCTGGAACTCCGCGACTTGCTGAAGTTGTGTGGGTTGGTCGGGTTGCCGATGCTTCTCGTTATGAAGCAGCCGGACTTGGGAACCTCGCTGACTTACACCCCGATTCTGGTCGTCGGCGTCTTCCTTGCCGGGTTGCAGTGGAAGCATGCGGTGGCAATCCTGGTCCTGTTCGCCTTGGTAATGCCCGTTGGATGGCATTTCCTCAAGGATTACCAAAAGGCTCGCCTGATCTCGTTCATGAACCCAGACCAGGATCCGAGAGGCTCCGGGTATCAGGTGATCCAGTCCCGAATCGCTGTCGGAGCGGGCGGGATGTGGGGTAAAGGCGTGACACGCGGCACGCAAACGCAGCTTCGGTTCCTGCCGGTGCCGCACACTGATTTTATCTTCTCCGCATTCGGAGAAGAGCACGGGTTTGTCGGCGTGATCGTAGCTTTGGGCCTGTACTTTCTGTTGATTATGCAGATCGTGCAAAATGCCCAAATGGCTTCGGATCGAGCCGGTGTATATATCTGTATGGGCGTTGCCGCGCTCCTGTTGTTTCACATGTTCGTGAATGTCGGCATGGTGGTCGGGCGAATGCCCGTAACCGGCATTCCGCTACCCCTGATGAGCGCTGGCGGCTCGAATACGATTACGTTTTTTCTGATGCTGGGACTGGTAAACAGTGTCCGGCTTCGTCGTTTTGTGAATTGAGCGGCAGATCGTGATTTCGTCAGGATTCGAGAGGTAGAGGGATAAGGTTTTTGTGAGCGGCGTTAGGGCAGGCATTTGTCGGTCGATGCGGGAGCGGCATTGGCCCCGGATCCCGGCGGCCTGCTGTTGGCCGGCACACGAGACGTTCTCTAGAGTTAGACTCCGTCTTGGGTGGCAGGCCTGAAGGTTTTTTCAAGGGGCTGCTGGCCGTAGCGCGCAGCCCCAGCAGCCAAAACGCAGCTAAGAACTCCCCGCCAGACTCGTTCCGAGTCGGTTTCCCGTTTCTCCGCTTCTTTTTAGGAGATTTTTCATGGGAAAAGAGTTAGTTATTTCCGCAAACCGTCACGAAACCAAGGTGGCGGTTCTGGAAGACGACCAGCTAGTAGAGATTTATTTTCAACGTGCGAATGAGTACTCCCTGGCCGGCAGTATTCATAAAGGCCGAGTGACGCGAGTGCTGCCCGGGATGCAGTCCGCCTTCGTCGACCTCGGATTAGAGCGTGACACATTCCTTTATGTGTCCGACTTTTTCGAGGAGCACGACGAATACGACCAGTTGACCGCTGTCGAAATCCGCGGCAAACAGACGGACGAGCGAACCAAGGCTACAGCCGAGCGACCGGAGCGCGAGAATGCATTCGCCGGTCAGCCCGGCCCTACTCCGGAAAGGCTCGCTGCCGCGCAAACTGTAGCCTACGCTACAGCCGAGAAAGCAGCGCCAACCGCCGCTCCTTCGACGCCTGCTCAGGGTGCGGAGAAGGCTGAAGAAGGAGAGGGACGAGAACGCCGCGGCCGCCGGTCGCGACGGAGACGCGGCAGAAGCCGGGGCTTCCCGGAGTCGAAGTATGCAGCTGGTCCGGAGCAGGCCGAGGGCGATGCGGAAACCGGGGCTGAAGAGGCCGCGGTAGAAGAGGATTTCCTGGTATTGCCTGGGGAATCTCTTGCCAAGTACCGTCGTGCGGAGCCGCAGGAAGCCAAGCCGCAGGAAGCTGAACCACAGGGATCCGAGCCACAGGAAGCGGGGCCGCAGGAGGCGGTAGAGGCCGGCGAAACGACGGAATCGGCCGCCGCGGCTGCGCCTGAATCGACCGGTGAGGTTATCACCGAGGACCTGGAAGCCGAGTCCGTCCAGGCGGCGGCCGAGGAAATCGAAACCAGCGAGCCGGTTACCGACCGCACCGAAGAGGAGGAAGAGGACCGGCTGGTGACCGAGGTGCTGAACCGGGTCGAAGGAGAGGCTGAGGCGGCCGGGCCGTCCGAACCGGAGGAGACCCCATTGGCCGAGGCCGTCGAAGCCACCGGCGTCGTCGAGGAGGCTTCCGCCGTAGAAACGGCCGAATCGGAGACATCGGAGGCAACGCAACCTTCCGAAGTGGCTGCGGCCGAAGAGGCTGCGACAGGCGAAGAAGGCAGCGCGGCCGAGGAGCCAGCCGGCGAAGGAGAGGCCATCGCCGAGATGGCGCGCGAGGCGCTCGAGCAGCAGTTGCAGGCAACCGAAGAAGAGATGGCGATAGCTGAGGAGGCCGCTTCCGGAGAGGAGGCCTCGCCGGGAGAGGAGCCCGGCCAGGATTCTCAGGTGGAGGGGCCTGAGCCTGCGCGCACGCCTCAGAGCTTGACAGCGACCTTGCGGGAGCAGGCGGGCCGCTATCCGCATCGTGTCTCCCGCCGCATGCGCCGCCGCCGCGCCGCCGAGAGCCAGCACCAGGCCGAGGGACAGTCCCAGGCCGAAACGGCGGTCAAGGAGAAGGTGGTCACACGCCCCGAGAAGCCCACCACCCCTTCGATCACCGACCTGTTGAAGGAAGGCCAGGAAATCCTAGTCCAGATTGCAAAGGAGCCGCTTGGACAGAAAGGGGCTCGGATTACGTCGCACATTGCCCTGCCTGGGCGGTACGTCGTCTACATGCCGACCGTGGAGCACCTCGGCGTCTCGCGCAAAATTTCGAGCGAAGAGGAGCGGCAGCGGCTGAAGAAAATCCTCCAGACGCACCGCGTCGGCATCCCCGGCGGGTTCATCATGCGCACCGCTGGCGAAGGCAAGTCGGAAGAGGAAATCGCTTCCGACATGACGTTCCTCTTCAACCTCTGGCTTGATATCCGGCAGAAGGCGGAGAAGCGCTCCGCGCCAGCCTTGATTCACCATGACCTCGAGCTCGTACAGCGGATCCTGCGAGATCAGCTTACGGAATCGTTCAAGGCAATCTGGGCAGACAACGAAGAAGTCTACGAGAGTGTTCTCCGCTTCGTGCAGCGGTTCCAGCCGGCGCTTGTCTCCCGCGTCAAGATGTACACGCGGTCCGTTCCCATCTTCGATGCCTTCAATATCACGCAGGAGCTCGAGAAGGCCCTGCGGCCGAAGGTTTGGCTCAAGTCCGGCGGCTACATCGTGATCAACCAGACCGAGGCTCTGGTGGCCATCGACGTCAACACCGGCAAGTACGTCGGCAAGTCGAATCGCCTCGAAGATACGATCGTCAAGACGAATACCGAAGCGGTTCGCGAAATCGTCCGCCAGATCCGGCTGCGTGACCTGGGCGGAATCATCGTCGTCGACTTCATCGACATGGACGAGCGGAAGAACCGCCAGAAGGTGATGCAGGCGCTCGAAGAGGCGATGCGGGCCGACCGGGCGCCTTACAAGATCCTTCAATTCAACGATTTCGGCCTGGTCGCGATCACGAGGAAGCGGGTCAAGCAGAGCCTCGAGCGGACCCTGTGCTCGCCGTGCCCCTACTGCGAAGGGGCCGGTTACGTGAAGAGCGTCCAGACCGTCGTCGGCGAGATCCTTCAGGAGGCGGTCAAGCTCGCTCCCGCCGTCGAAGGCAGCGAGTGCATGCTGCGCGTCAATCCGGAAGTCGCCAAGCTCCTCAAGTCGACCGAGAACAAGTATCTGGAAGAGCTGGAGGGTATCTTGGGGCGGCCGGTGATGGTCGTCAGCGACCCCAATCTGCATCAGGAAAAGTTCGATCTTGCCTGATCCCTAACCGGGGCCGTGTTCGAAAGACGCGGCCCCGTTCGAAGAATCTGAGCGTGATCGGACAAAAACTCCTCCTCATCCTGCCGTTGACCGCCGCACTTTCCGGTCAAAGCCTGCGCGTATACTCCGAGTTCCAGAGGATCGACCCGTTTGGCCGGATCGTAGCAGCGGATCAGGGCGCACCCTCGCGGGAAATTCTTTCTCCCGCAGTCGGGCGCAACGGTTACGCATCCTACCGCGTGGTTGTCCAGGCGCCTCCTCAGGTGAGATTTAACCTGTTCGTCGCGCAGAACCCAAAGGATACGGTTACCGCGAAGCTCTACCGGGAGCGCTACATCAAGCTCGCGCAGGGATGGGTGCCGGATAAGCTCGATCCCGTGAGCCTGCCATACGCAGGCAGCGTCGCGGATCCTGACCTCCCAATTCCCGAACAGACGGTGCAGTCGTTCTGGCTCGACCTCTACGTTCCGCCCGAAGCCCGGATTGGCCGGTTCCGTCTCGAGGTCCAGTTGAATATCGGCGAGCGGTGGGTGATCTACCCGCTTGAGATTCGGGTGCAGCCGTCCATTTATCCGGCGAAAAAGCTGAATTATTCCGTCTCCGCGCCGCCCGAGGCTCCCGCCGACTCTCCAGCTCTCGGTGTCTTGCAGCAGTATTTGTGCGAGTCCGCCGGAGCGGGTGGCAAGGACGAGGAGATGACAGCACGCTCGCTCATCCGGCGGAACGCTCTGCAGGATATGGCGCTGGCTGACGTACAGGCGCGTTCCCTGACCCGTCCCGTCGTAGCCCAGCAGCTTTTCTCTCTGGCAGGCACGAGCGCCGCCAGCCTCAAGGATTGGTGCGCCGCCGCCCCTGTTGCCCCGGGCGGTGGACCCGAGTGGTATCTGCGGATTCGCGACTATCTTTTGATGGGCAAAGCGTCACGATAAGCGGGCAGATGTTACACTGTAAGCACGGAGAGGTGGCCGAGTGGTTGAAGGCGCACGCTTGGAAAGCGTGTATAGGGGAAACCCTATCGAGGGTTCGAATCCCTCTCTCTCCGCCACTCCGGTCGCGTTTGTGTGACGCGGCATCGATCTGTGGCGCCGGAACGAGCTCGGCTCTTCGCCAATTCCGGGGGCAACCGGCTCTACGCCAAAAGCGGGGGCAGTGCGGGAATCCCAAACCAGTTTAACCACACAACACCTTGACTCTGAGTCTGTAGTTGTCAAAATTCCGGAACCCGAAGGCCTGGCGACTGATCATCTCCATCTTGTTGTGAAATCCCTCCGTGATCCCGTTGTTGCGGGTGAACCGCCACATCGCCGCGATCTCCTGCGTCCAGGCCTTGAGCGTCTCGCCGAGCTGCACCAACTGCGCAAGCCT
>Ga0207874_1002583_pt1 | contig 16637 bp, 12 predicted proteins | sample HigsolmetaAR201D_FD_184833 | JGI IMG/M metagenome (GOLD analysis project Ga0207874, IMG submission 184833) | Ionic liquid and high solid enriched microbial communities from the Joint BioEnergy Institute, USA - AR20-1-D (SPAdes) (version 2) ...
AGATCTGGCTGCTCACCTCGACAACCACCGGCTTATCATACCGGTGCCGTTCGAGGGCGGCCGCATACTCGGCATAGTCCACCGTGCCATCTCCCGGCAGCCGCCACTCCCGGCGCCCGCCTTCCATTCGGGTGTCTTTGAGGTGAATGAAGGACGTAGACGGCAGCAGCATGTCCATGGTCGTCCTCATGTCCATGTCCTGAGCCTGGTAGTGGCTGTAGTCATAGGCAGCGCGAACAAGAGGATTCCTTACCTGCTCCAGCAGCCACACGACTGCTTCCGGCGTCCGCATGGCGTTGCCCACATGAGGCTTGACAGCCAGCACGACGCCGTGTTCGGTCATCACGCGTCCCCACTCTGCAACGCACTCGGCCACTCTCACCCGGATTGCATCCCATTCTCCCGGCTTCCCGCCGAGAATCGTCTCGATGACAGGCAGACTGTCCGGCGAAAGGTCATGCGCGAGCTCACAGGCGCGGCGCAGCCGTTCGAGATTCGCAGCATGTCCGGCATCGTCAGCTAGTACCGCCAGATTCTCCATCAACGCTGCCAGGACCAGTCCGAGTTCGCGGAGCCTGCCACGCAATTGCCGGCGCGCCGCTGGACTCAACAACTTCGGTTCCGCCGGCCATCCCGGCATCAACGCGAGTTCTACTGCGTCATAGCCGATCCGGGCACAGGTACTCAACGCGTCATCGAGCGGCATGCTCCGCATCCCGTAGAGCGTGAATCCGAGCGGGACCCGCCGCTTCGCAGCCGGTGCCTGCGAAGCCAGAAGGACAATCAGTTCGCGTCTTGAGAGATTCATCGCGCTTCGGCGGACTTGGCTCGCTGTTCCGCCAGCATCTTCATAAACTCGCGGATGTAATAGGGATTGTCGTGCCACGTCCGCCCGCTCACCATGTTGCCGTCGCGGACGCAGGACTCATTGACGAACGTCGCACCGCAGACCTCGATGTCGAAGCGGCATTTCGGCACGGTCGCCATACGCCGCCCGCGAATCACGCCCGCCGCGGCAACGATTTCGGCCCCATGACACACCACCGCGACAGGCTTTTGATGTTCAAAGAAATGCCGGGTGATGCGCATGAGGTCCTGATCATAGCGGAGATACTCAGGGGCGCGGCCTCCGCTCAGAAACAGGCCTATGTATTCCTCCGGCTTGACATCGCGGAACGCAATATCGGAGGGCCAATGATAGCTCGGCGATTCCTTCGTCACCTCCCAGCCGGGCGGGATCTCGTGCATCACGAGGTGGTACACCTTCTTCTCCGGAGCAGCGACGACTGCCTCATATCCTTCTTCAATGACCCGCCAAAGCGGATAGAAGGTGTCGAGCGCCTCAGCCGCATCACCGATTACCAGCAAAACCTTCGCCATATCTCATCCTCTCCGAGCCGTACGGATCCCGCCCGTCTACGAGCGGACCGGCTCCTGGTAGTTCTCGCCTGTTCCCTCGTATCCCGGACGGCACGGAATAGCAGGCAGTACACGCTGAGTCTGGGGATCGAACGCCATGATCTTTCCGCTACGGTACGAATCAATACCCAGCTTGATGGCGACCATCGCCTGATACCCCAGTTCGACGGGAAACACAGGATCTTTGCGCGTCTTGACGCACTCCAGGAAGTTCTCGATGTGCGCCCGCCGGATGGGAGTGTCCTTCCACTGATTGGTTTCGAGCAGCAGCGTTTTCTTACCAGTCGCGGCTTCGAATTTTTTGGCAAACTGCCACTCGGGAGTCACCTTGATTCCGCCCGCCACGAACTGAATTGTGGCCTCGTGCCCGTAGATTGTGGGCGCCATTCCCTGTTCGCCATGTACCGCTCCCATGGAGGCAGAGATATTGATCATGTAGGTGTCGTACTCAATGACAGTGGAATAGGTATCGGGCACCTCGCGGTCACGGAACAAATAGATGCTGCCCATGCCCGCTACACTTCTCGGAAACTTGGGACCCATAGCGAAAAGGAGCGGGCTCAAGCGGTGATAGAAGAAGTCGGCGCCAACGCCTCCTGAGTAATCCCAGTATTTTCGCCAGCGGAAGTAACGCTCCGCGCTGAAGGGACGCGACGGTGCGTTGCCCAGCCACCGTTTCCAGTCGATCTGATCCTCCGTGGCTTCAGGCTCAATGCGATAGTTCCAGACGCCGTACAACGAATTGGTGCTGTAGCTGGACTGAGCCCAAAGCACCTGCCCGATCCATCCCTTCTCGATCACTTCGCGCGCGAGATGGTAGCGCAGGTCCGAAACGTGCTGGCTCCCAACCTGAAGAATCCGCCCGGTCCTTCGTACTGCAGCCGCAAGCTGCTTGGCCTCTTCGATCGTGTATGTAAGCGGCTTCTCAAGATAGATATCCTTGCCAGCCTCGAGGGCGTCCATCGCCATGCGAAAGTGCCAGTGCTCGGGCGTGCAGATCCAGACTACGTCGACATCGCGCCGGGCAAGCAAGTCCCGGTAGTCATGGTGGACGGCCTTCTTCTCAAGCTTCAGTAACTGCCGGATCTGCTCATTCCGATGCTTGTAGATATCGCTGAAGCCGACGATCTCGATGTTGTTCTTCTCGTCACGAATCGGGATCAGATGGCCTTCGAGATGGCGCCTGCCAATGTTCCCTGTGCCGATCATTCCGATCCGGATTCGATCGTTGGCGCCCATTACGCGCGCCTGGCTTGCCGCGGCCATCGCCCCCAGCATTGCGCGGCGGGTCAGAATGCCTTTTTCCACGACTGCGACTCCTTTCACGCTTGCCTCAACCGGAGGAGGTTCCATTCTGTCAAATTCCGCTCCGGCGCAAGCACCGGAGCGGCTTCGGATTTCATTGCCCTTGACCTCGAATTCTTAGAACAGCAGCTTCAGAGCGAGCTGCAACTGGCGCGGCGTGTTCTGCTGCGCCGTGACCACACCGAATCCCACCGTGCCCGCCTGCGTTCCTGGTGCAGCGAACTGCACGCGGTTAAAGGCATTGAAAGACTCAAACCGGAGCTGAGCCCGAACCCGTTCTACGATCTGGAAGTTCTTAAATAGCGACAGGTCGAAGTTGTTGATGCCGTGCATCCGCAGATCCGGCGCAGTGCGGGAGCTGTTGCCGTATCGGAACGCCGCGGGCACAGCATACGCCGACGTATCGAACCAGCGGTTCAGCCGGTTCTGCGCAGGGCCGTCCACCTGCTCCGCCTTCTTGATTTGGTCGGGCCGCGGGGCTCCAAGACTGGTCATAACCAAAGGAAGGCCGGTTTGGAAGGTGGCGATGCCATTGAACTGCCAGCCGCCGATAACCAGATCCAGCGCCTTTGGCATACCTGCGCCAAATCGTTTGCCCCTGCCGATAGGAAGTTCCCAGACACCGCTGATCACCAGACGGCGGGAGACATCCTGAGCGTCAAGGGAGCGCTCCGCACGGAGGTTGGTCGGATCCTGAACGCCGGTGCCAGGACCGGCCGCGTCTTGCGCAGTGTCGTTAATATTCTTCGCAGCTGTGAAAGCGCCAAGGACCGTAAAGCCCTTGGAGAACCTTTTTTCAACCCGCATCTGGAAGGAATGGTAGATGGAGCTGCCGATCGAAGGGAAGATCGCAAAGACATTCGTGTACTGCGGGAACGGACGGAGAAGCTGACCGCGCGTGATTTGCGGTCGCGAAAGAGCGCTTGTCGGATCCGTAATGACTCCGAAGAAGGGGTTGTCCACAAGCTCATTGTTCTGGGCGCCCAACGCCATTTGGTCTGCTGTCAGGGCATTCAAGTTGATGCTGCCAAACGCCGTTCTGGTCCCCTTGTTGCCCGCGTAGGCAACCTCGACCAGGAGGCTATCGCCGAGGCTCTGCTGAATCGAAAAGTTCCAATTCTGAAAGTAAGGGGTGGCTTGCCCGATGTCGGCTGACCGCACCTCCTGCCCCAGGAGCGAGAACGCATCGAGCTCGCTGGCGCTCTTCGGCTGATTGATGCCATTCGGGAACGGATTCGCATGCGTGACGATCGGCGTGATGCCGTCCAATGAAGCGACGACCGACGTCACAACCTGGAAACCGTCCACGAAACCTCCACTTGGCCCGGAAGCATCCGTTGGCGCCAGTCCATAGAAGATGCCGTAGCCGGCCCGGAGCGTCGTTGTCGGCCGCAGCTGATACGCCAGGCCAACACGCGGAGCAAAGTTGTTCAGATCCGTATCCGTATAGTGACGGCTTCCAGAGGCTCCGAACTGCATCAGGCCACGGAGGTTGGAGTAACCCGGAACCTGATTCGCGATTGGCGACGGCGCACTCAAATCAAGCACACTGAAGCGGTCATACCGCTCGACGCGCGGGAAGTTAATTTCGTAGCGCAGGCCGAGGTTCAGCGTGAGCCGCCGCGTCACGCGCCAGTCATCCTGAACGAAGTACGCCTGGTAGAGGTTCCTCGATGCGATGGCGGGATCAATGCCGATGCTGCCGGTAGGAATCCCGAGCAGGAACGTCGCAAACCCGAAGCCGCCCGTGGCGCTGGCTTGAAAAGGGTTAGGCCCTTGCGTAAACGAGGTGCCGTAGCTGAAGGTACCCTGGGCGCGAGTGTTTTGCAACTGATTGATGAAATAGGCGCGGAAGTCCGCTCCCATCTTCAGAGTGTGCGAACCGGCGATCTTCGTTACGGATCCTTGCAGCGTGTGATTGAGTTGGGTGCTGTAGTTTTGCGATCCGTTGGCAAGACCGGACATGCCTGAGATCGACATTACCGGAATGGCGCGCACCTGCTGCCCGTCCCGCAGATTTTCAGCCATTCCGATCGTGGTGACGTCAAAGCCATCCGACCACGCGGTCCGTGTCCCGAACATCCGAAGAATGCCGTAGTTAATGTTCACAATGAGGGTCGGGCTGACCGTGATCGTGTCCTGAAGAGTAAAGCTGTGCCGCCTCTGAGTGAGCGGGGGATTCGTGGGATTCGCGATATTCCCAAAGAAGTTCGGTTCGCCGACGAATGGATATTGGATGGAGTAGCGGCCGAAGAGCCTGTTGCGCTCGCTGATATTGTGATCGATGCGAATGTCGCCTGTGTCCGTAATATTACGGCGCGACGAGGTGACATCCAGATTGCCGACCAGACGGTTATTGGTCGGGAGCGGATAATAGTCGACAAGCCGTCGCGAGACCGGGCTTATGCGGTCGGCGGGAATGATATTGCCGGGGAATGGGCTTCGAACCCAATTCCCGTTCACCTGGCGATTTGTCATCGGGTCATAGATCGTGATCAGTGCGCCGGACGATGTTCTGGTTTGCGAAAAGTCTCCCGCCCGCTCGAGCGCTGTCGGAACGGTAAATGTAGAGTTCGCTAGCTGTGCTTCGCGGAATCCTTCGTAGTCGATGAAGAAGAACGTTCGGTCACGGCCGTTATACAGCTTGGGAATCCGGACCGGACCGCCAAGAGTAAAACCGAATTGATTCCTGCGCAGAGCGCCCAACGGGAGACCGGCGCGGTTGTTGAAGAATGAATTTGCGTCGAAGGCGGAATTTCGGTGGAAGTGGTACACGCTCCCGTGCCAGTCGTTGGTTCCGGATTTCATGACAACGCTGATCACGCCCCCGTTGAACCGGCCGAACTCAGCGCTCAGCGAGTTCGTCTCCACCTTAAACTCCGCAACTGCATCGACCGATGGCGTGTAAATCAGGAAGTTGTTCCGCCCGCTGTTTCTTGGCGTCGTGTTCGGCATTCCGTCGACGGTGACTTCGCTTGTGAAATTGCTCGCGCCATTGATGCTCGGCACCGATCCGCCCAGGTGCACGAATCCAGCTGCGGGTGGAGGAAGCACGCCCGGACTGAGCGCGGCAAGAGCGAAGGGCTCACGGCCATTGAGTGGAAGCTCCACAATCCTGCGGTTCTCGATTACCTGCCCCAGTGATGCATTGCTGGCGTTGACGAGCGGCGCAGTCGCTTCGACATCCACGCGCTCCGCCGTACCACCAAGCTCCAGCGCCAGGTCGATCGTCAGCGAATCGCTGACCTGAAGTGTGATTCCCGAGCGGCGCAAAGACTTGAACCCGTCCTTCTCAGCCGCGATGACATACTTCCCAGGCGGCAGAAAAGGAACGACAAAGATACCCACTTCGTTCGTGACGGATGATTGGGAGACGTTCGTCGCAGCGTTCGTAACGGTTACCCTTGCCCCCGGGATCGCTGCCCCGCTGGGATCCGTGATCGTTCCGCGTATTGTTCCCGTCCTGCTTTGAGCGAATAGATGAGAAGGAGCGATGACTGCCACTGCAAGGAGAATGATTGCTGGAAGAAAAAGAGACCTGACTGCTGGTACGTGCTTCACTTGGCACCTCCTGACATACGCTGGTATATCAGGTTATGTTTAAGATTTGGACAATGTCAAGACTTTTCGTACGCTGGTATCTCAGACAATGAAGCGAGATCCAGAAAGCCTGAGCCTGGCCCAAAAGGCTTACGAGCAGATCCGAAACGGAATTCTCCGCGGCCAGTATCCTCTCGGCGCCCCTCTCTCGCGGAGGAAGTTAGCGGAGGACTTCGGTATGAGCGTCGTGCCGGTTGCGGACGCGCTGCAGCGCCTGGAAGCCGAGGGCCTCGTGGAGAGCTGGCCCCGAATTGGCACGCGCGTGCGCGTCCCCTCGCCAAACGACATTCGTGGCCACTATGTCGTTCGCGAGGCTCTGGAGACGCAGGCTGCGCGGCTCTTTTCTCAAAAGGCTAGCCCGGATGAGCGCAACGAGATCCGGCGCCTGGCGGAAGAGCTGGACTTGCGCTACAAACTCGCAGCCGCGGTTCAGCTCAGCGCGGACGAACTCTTTGATCTCCACCGGATCCACATGCGGTTCCACATGCGGGTAGCGGAGTGCTGCGGCTTTCGGGCGCTTTGCGAGGCGATCGAGCGCAATCAGATTCTCATCATGAACTGGCTCTACGACACCGCCGCCGACCGCCGGCAGTTTCCGGAGGACCACCACCGGCGGCTTGCGGAGGCGCTGGTAGGAGACGATGCGTACGCTGCGCAGGAGGCAATGCGCGCACATGTTGTATACGGCCGGGACGAACTCCTGCTCAACCTGGAGCGCTACACGAAAGGCCAGCCGAACGGAAAGCAGCGTTAGCCAGCTCGCCGCAGCAGCGGAGAACCGGCAGAAGGCAAAATTCAGATTGAATCTCCCCGCTGCCGGCATCCCAAGGCTGTAGGGAGACGAGATGGTTGAACTTCTTCCCTCGATCAATCACGTTGCTGCTTTCCGTCTATCGGGAGTACTCACCGAAGAAGACATGGACAAAATCATCGCCGAGCTGGAGAACAGATTGAAGGGAGAGGGTAAGGTCTCGGTCTACTCCGATGTGACGGGACTCGGCGACGTCACAGGAGAAGCACTGACCAAACGCGTTCGCTATGGATTCAGCAAACTGGCGGAGCTGAACCGCTTCGATCGTATGGCGGTCATTTCAGACAAGTTTTGGATTCGTGCCGTCGCCGGTTGGACCTCGAGGTTATTCCCCCAAATCGAAGTGAAAGTCTTCGGATCGAAAGACCGCCAAAAGGCCGCAGAGTGGGTATCCAGGCAGCACGCTTAGAACGCGGCTCGGCTTGCTGTCCAGTCAAAGGTCTGCCAGGCTGCTGAGGACCGCAAAGTCCCATGCTGGCTTCGGCAGCAGTTTTACATTCGCCGCTGTACGAAAGATTGCGTGCGCCGCCGCCGGCTCCATCACTGATCCGGACGCCGATCGTGGCCCCGCAATCACGACTCGCCTTGGCGCAAGAGATCCCGCAATGGCAGGCAGGTCTGTATGATTCAGCAGCTTTGGAACGAAACTACCAAAGACGTCCAGATTCGCCTCCTGGGGCGGCGCAAAGTATCCCCCTGCCGCAAACTGATCCGCTTCGAAAATCTCCTGGAACGAGATGAGTCCGCCGGATAGCAGGAGTGCGCGGATGCGCGTGTCGAAGGCTGCGGCAAACAGCGCTGGGGTGGTGAGGAGGCCTCGAGCGGCAACAGCGATCGGAGCAGTTCGCAAGTCCTCCCGCGAAGCAAGTGCCTGGACAAGCGACAGAATGTCGGTGACGCGCTGCGCGGCCAGCGGCTCACCGAGGATTAGCGAAGCCCAGGCATAGTGCTGTTCCGTCGAATGAGAGCGAGCGTAGCGGGCGGCGCCGGACGTCAGTTCCGGCGCAAGATCCCCGAAGCCGCGGATATCGGCAGCGCAGACGGCAAATCCTGACTCCGCAAGACGGTGAAGCAGCTCGCCTTCTCTCCAGCTCTGCCGCCCTGCCGAATCAAGCACCAAAAGCGTCTGGCGCGCGGTGCGTCCGGCCGGCAGATAAAGCCAGGCTGGCAGAAAAACGTTAGGCGCTGATTGGACCTCGATGGCCTCTAAGGCCGCCGTACGGTAGCTGATCCGCCCCACGACAGTGGCTTTGAGCTGCGGGTCTGGCTTGTGCGGCTGAAGCACCCGCTCAAGAGATGATCCTCGCGCAGACTGTGCGCTCCATCCCTTGCGAGTGAGAGCTGCCGGCGTAAGCCCACCGAACGCCACAACAACATTTCCCTGCTTCGTGACCCGCAGCCGCTCTTCCGGGATCGGTTTGATGACCGGCTCCTGGGTAATGGCTTGAGGACGATCGAGCAGCCAGCGGCTCATCCAGTTATAGATTTGCAGACGCAGGTCATAAGACAGCCCGTGCGGCAACGGCGTCTCATACCAGCCGATGCGGTCCGGGTAACCGAGCCGTGCATAGACTGCACTCAGGCGCTGATATTCCTCACGGCCATTCTCCATGTAGTTCGGAGAATACGTCCCAGCAAAGTCCTTAGCGCTCACGAGCACTAAGAGCGGCTTCGGAGCCATCGGGTAAAGCAGATCCCAACGGTCGAACCCGACCGGACCGGAACCGATGAAATTCTGCTCGGCGTCGTCCGTAGCGCCTGGAGGAATGAAGTTTCGTGCGGCCACGTTTTCGGTATTGGGACAGGCGATCGCGGCTGCGGCCAGCCGGTCGTCCACTGCCGCAAGCAGCATCGTGTTGGTCCCACCGCCGGACTGTCCCGTTGAAGCGAGTCTTCGGGAGTCTACGAGAGGATGTGCTGCGAGGTAATCCAGGCTGCGGACGGCGTCCCACGTTTGCAGGCGCGTGGCAGTGTCGCCGACCAGCAGCATTTGCTTGCCAGGGAGAGTATGCTCATCGTCGGCGCCTCCAGGCAGCCGGGTTCGGGATGGAACATTCCCTGGGTAATAGGTGCGCTCACCTTGCCCCATCGGGTCGAAGGCCAATACCACAAACCCAAGCCGCGCCAATCCCTGGCAGCAGATCTGGTACAGCGGATAGGCCTTGCCGTCAGTCGAGTGCCCGGCCTGGAAGAGGACTCCCGGATATGGCGGCTTGCCGGTTGTGGGGATGTAAAGATTGGCCGAGACGTGGAGCCGCGGCTGCGTCTCATAGACAACACACTCCACCCGAACTCCGTCGTGCTCAAACGAACTCGTCGTCCGAGCATTCAACGGCGTCCTCTGGAGTTCGCCGCCTACCAGTTCCCAGAACGTCCGCCTCACCCACTGCTGGCGCTCTCGAATCGCTGCTTCCGTCGTGAGCCCGCGAATTACCGCCGATCGCCGCTCGTACGCTTCCCGAGCGAGCATGCGCAGGTGGTCGGGAAGGCAGCGTGCATAGTCGCGATACTCGACTCGCGAAACCTGCTGGCCCAGCGCAGGCAACGACAGCAGCGCTGCCCCGCCCCTGATAACGGACCTTCTGGATAAGCCGGTGTTTGCCACGATTTCTTTCCTCCTACCGCGCTGTTCTGCTTCCTTCCACACTCCGACTGGCGATCCTCACATGCGGCCGGACCTCGCCGACGAGCGGCCGGATATAGTCCAGGTAAGCCGGCTTCACGTCGCAGCCGTCCGCCGTGATCCATTCCTGCGGAAACAAACGCTCCCGGCGCGCAACCTGCTCAAGCGGAACAAGAAATGTCGAGCTCCGGTAGGGATGATCCGAATCGCGGCGAATCGCCACCATGTAGCCGGAGTTGCCTTGAACTGCAGCCCGTACCGCGCTCCTTCCGCACTCGAATGCCTCCGCGCGATCGACTTCGGAGACAAGCAGCGCACAGGATCGCCCTAACAGACCGGGCTTTTCGGCGCGCGCACGCAGTCCGGTCCGGGCGGAAATCAGACGCGCGAGACTGTGCCCCAGGTTGGATGGCAAGCGGTGGACAGGGCTGTCGGCCCGATCCACATCGGCGCCGAACGGTTCGCCTCGATCGTTCATCTGCCCTTCGCAAGCGACCAACACAACACGTCCCAGCCTGCGGTACACTGCTTCGACCTGGGCCATCAGTGTATCCTCGTTGACCGGCCTTTCCGGAAAGTAGATGAGATGCGGCGCGTCGTCCTCGTAGTGCCGGGCCAGCGCAGTGGACGCAGCCACCCATCCGGCATTCCGGCCCAAGGATTCGACAACGCACACGGGCGACGGCAGGGACCGGTTGTCTTCACCGATATCCCGAACGGCGTGCGCAAAGAAGCGCGCGCAAGAGGCATGCCCCGGCGAATGGTCCGTGACGCTCAAGTCGTTGTCGATGGTTTTGGGGATTCCTATGACGCTCAGCTCGTAGCCCCGCTCCACTGCCAGCCGATGGATCTGCATCGCAGTCTCCATCGATCCGTTTCCGCCCGTATAGAAAAAGAAGCGGACATTGTGACGCTCGAACAGACGGAATAACTGCTCGAAGCCTTCATCACGGATTTCCAGCCTGCTGCTCCCCAAGGCAGAACCTGGCGTGATACGCAAGGCATCGACAGTATCCTCGTCGAGCGCATTGAGGTCGATCAGATCGTCCGACAGCAGACCGCGAACGCCGAATCGCGCGCCCAGGAGATTCGTGATCTGCGGTTCGCGCCGGCATTGTTCGATTGCCCCTGCAAGACTGGCATTAATCACAGCCGTCGGACCGCCGCCGTGTGCGATGAGGGCAGTCCCACGGAGATCAGACATTCACTACAGCTCCCTTCCGATTTCTTACCAAAAGCATGACAACAGACGTCGCTACGAGCGGTATCAGACTGGCCGCTACCAGAACGGGTTCAAAGGAATATCGGTCTGAGATCCGGCCGATGAGGAATGTGGCCAGCATTGTTCCGGCACCGCTCAAAGCCCCGCCAAGTCCGCTCACCGACGCGACCGCGTTCCCGGGGTAGATGTCAGCTGGTAGTGTCAGAGCCATTGTCGACCAGGCCGCATAGCAGCACGTTGCCAAGCTGAACAGGCCGGCCAGAACCAGCAGATTCGAAGTGAATATGGCAAGGCCAATCGACGTCATGCCCAAACCGGTCACGCAGATTACCGCTTTTCGCGCAGTGACAGGATCCCAACCGCGGCCAACAAGAAAGCTGGAGATGCCGCCGCCCAGAAAGTTGCCCGCATCCGCTGCAAGAAACGGAATCCAGAAGGCAAGAACACCTTCCTCCAGGCGAATTTGCTTGGAAACAAGGTAAATGGCAAACCAGTCGGTAACGAAGAACCAGACAGGATCGGTGAGTGTTCGGCCCAGCATGATGCCCCAAGTGTCGCTGCGCTGCAGCAGTTGCCGTAAGGGTGCGGGCCGATTGATGGCAATTGTGTCTTCCGCCACAGCCGGAACCGGTGCTCGGCCAGCCACCCGCCGCCAGCAGAGGATCCAGAGGAATCCCAGAATACCCGGGATGGCAAGGGCGGCACGCCAGCTGCCCGTGAAATGCAGTAACCCGAGAACGAGAAACGGAGCAATTGCAGCACCGACCGCAGATCCGCTGTCGTAAATTGCAACGCCCAGGGCTCGCTCCTTCGGCGGAAACCGCTCAGCGACCACTTTTGCCGCACCGGGCCAGTTCCCTGCCTCGCCGATACCCAGCAGAAACCGGAAGCCGCAAAGCGACCACAACCCTTGAGCCAGAGGCGTCAAAACCGCGGCGGTCGAATACCAGAACACCGAGAAGGTCAACCCGGCGACACTACCGACGCGATCAAGCAGGCGGCCCATCAGCGGCTGCCCTACGGCGTAGGCCAACCGAAAGGCGATCACTACGTAAGCGAACTGCTCGTTTGACCAGCCTTGAAGGTCCTTTAGATGTGGCGCGAGAACAGCGAGGCTTTGACGGTCAATGTAGTTGATTACGGTGGAGGCGAACAGGAGACCGACAATCGGCCATCGGAGCCGCGAGTAAGGACTTTCTGCCTGCGCCGTCTTCAGCAAGACGGAATTCTCTCATGAAAAAGTAAACGAAGGCAATCGAAAGCACTCGTTGCCTTGGGAGGCTACTCCGCCATAAGCACGATCGCTATCAGGGCCAGCACCATGCCTGTTACCAGGATCGGACCGGGAATCACCTGGTAGAGAACGAGCGAAATCAGGATGGTGAGCATCGGAGCAAGCGAGGTCATCGGGACCACAATAATTGCTTGCCCGTACCGGACGGCGTAAACCAGCGTCAGAGCGCCAATCGAGTTCAGCACCTGGATCAATGCGGCTGCACCGGGCCCTTTGAATCCCCAATTGATTGGGGCTTGAAAATCGGTCATCGCAAGGGCAACAGGGATCAGAGCGACACCGGTTGCAGCCATGTAAAAGAAGATGCTCTCCGCCGTCATGGTCTTGTTGGCGGACTTCATGAAGAAGGCCTGAATCCCCCACATCACGAAGACGAGCACGGCCATCGGCAGCCACACTGCGGCGCTTCCCCCGCTCTCCGATGGCGGCTGATAGGACAGGAGCACGATCGCTGGCAAAGCCACTGCAATCCCCGCCCAACCGCGCCGCGAAGCTCGTTCCTTCAGAAACGTGACCGAGAGAATAATGGTGAGCACCGGATAGAGAGATACGATCGGAAAGACGAGATAAGCCGGACCTGAGCGCAACGCTTCGAAAAGCAGTAGCTGACCTCCCGCTCCGAGGAAACCGACCGCTGACCCGAGCATGACCGAGCGGAGATCGCGGTCGAGATGCCACTTGCCAACACGGAGCGCAACAAGAGCGCAAGGAATCATCGTGAGGGCCCAAACCGAATAGCCGAGCGTTGCAGGGAAGCCGGCCTTCTCAGGTACTTCGATCAGAGCGCCCCAGACGCCCCAAAAGAGCGTTGTGATCAGGGCATAGACAAGCCAGAGTTTCATGAAGATCCCGCGGGAATTTCGCCGCCGGCTGCAGACGGCGCTACCCCTGTCAAAGCAGTTTGGCACACATTTCCCACCCAGAAAAGCAAAGAAAGAAAAACAATAGGAACAGAAAGCGTTCCCATCGATTGACTTCGTTCCTTTTTCGGCGTTCTATTTGAGTGTGGGGGCAATCACGAAGGCAACCGACGTACGAGCCAACCGCCTGCTGGCAGAAGAACGCCGCAGGACCATCCTCCAGCTCCTCGAAAAGCACGGCCGCGTCACAGTTGAGCAACTGTCCGAGCATCTGCGCGTGTCGGCAGTCACCGTACGAGCAGATCTGGATGCCCTCTCGCGAGCCGGGGCGCTAGTGCGTTCGCACGGCGGAGCGGTCCGGCAGTTGAGCGCGATGGAGGATTACCCTCTCAAGTTCAAAGAAACATTGCACCAGGCGGAGAAGGCACGCATCGGCCTCGCCGCGGCGCAGCGAATCAAGCCCAATCAGACGATCCTGCTCGATTCAGGCACCACCACCGTTCAGGTGGCGCGCCACATCAAGCGATTGAACGTACGCCCGCTGACCGTGATCACAAACGCCCTGAATATCGCCGTCGAGCTCTCGGACTGCCCCAGCGTCTCGCTGATCATGATCGGCGGGATCCTCCGCCATCTCTCCAATTCTTTCGTCGGCCCTCAAGCAGAGAGCATGCTGCGCGACCTGCACGCCGATCACTGTTTCCTCGCCGTAGACGGGCTGCATCCGGACGACGGGCTATCCACGCCCGATGTCCTCGAAGCTCAATTGAACTCGATGATGATTCGGGTGTCGAACGAGGTCACTGTAGTTGCCGACGCCAGTAAATTCGGCCGGCGAAGTCTTTCCCTCATCGCAAAGCTCGACGCCGTGCATCGGGTTATCACCGATAACCGGATCACCGCAGAGATGCAGGATGCCGTGAAGGCAAAAGGTGTTGAACTGGTCGTGGTTTAGCTACGGCCGAAACACGAACTCGCGGAAAGCCGCCGGTACGTGAAACGATCTTTGCCCGGTTGGAGACCACGCGGCAAAGATGGCCCCTGTTTCTGGATCCTTCGGGCCGTTCGGGCGCTTAATCCGGAATACGTTAAACCTCCACGCTTTGCCTGGCTTTGGGGGAACATGGGAGGCGGTGACTCCAGGCAGCGTCTTGAACCCATCCCACGGAAGATACAGGAGAGCCACCCAGCCCTTCTCATTGCGGATGACGTTGCTCTCCAGGTTTTCCATATTCCACGTCAGGTCGCTCGATGGATTCGGCGCAGGCCGGGCCATGCGCACGTCGCAGATCACGTTTGCGGGATTCACCTCGAACTCGGCATAGTCATAGCCCTTGCCAGTGATATCGAGAAAGATCTCGACAACCTCCTCTTCCCACAGGTGATCGTCGCGCTTCGTCATCGTGCTCCACGGATTCGTGTCATCCGAGTCGAAGCGCACATAGAGTCCAGTCTCGTTCCACAAGGCGCGGAAGCTCGTCTGGTAGGGCGCAGGCCCCCAGGTAATCACCTGTGCCGGCTTCCAGGATGCCTGGTCCGCCGCGAGCAGCGACGCTTTTGAGGCTGTGGTTCTGTGGGCGGTATACGACGGGCCGGCTGCCTGGGCCGCCGCAAAGGCAAGCGCAAACATGACGAGGAGTTTCTTCATATCTTGAATCTCAAGACACGCTCGGCATTCTGGTAGTACACCTTGCGCAGAATCTGCTCGGGCAAGCCGAGCCCATAGATTCGCCAGCGCCCCTGCGGAGGCACCGGAGCAGGCGCATAATCGAAGTACTCGTCTTCGGTTTCCAGGAAGCGGTAGTAGATCTTGTAAAGCTCGTCGTTGAAGACCTGCTGTGGCGTTTCGTAGCCGTTGGGAACCGCGTCCGTGCCGAAGAGAATCCTGTCCTGATACTTATCGAAAAACTTTCGTGCCGTGCGCGGCTGCCGGCCCAATTCGCCGATGCGAGCGCCGATTTCGACACACGTGTTCGGAAACTTATCCAGCATTGCGCTGACGCGCGCCAGATTCTCGGCGAAGTTGCCCACGTGCAGAACGATAAATTGCGTCTTCGGATGGCGAGCGAAAACGCGGTCCCGCATTTCGAGCAGCTCCGCGTTACTCGGAAAGTCTCTCCCGTGGAATGACCAGTCCGGATGATTGTTGAGCTCCTCGAACCGCTCGTTGAAGCGATCGATCGGTTCGAAGAAGGCGACAGGGTCGGAGACGTGGATGGCGACGGGGATGTTAAGCCCTGCGCAGGTTTCCCACATGGGATCGAACCGTGGATCGTCCACGCGTACCAGCTTGTTGTCCTTGCCTCGCAGAAACAGGCCTAGCGTCTTGAGAACCTTCACTCCGCGAGCACCGTCGCGCACCGCCTGCTGGATCAGGTCAGCTTGCAACTTCGGGTACCCGGGCTCCTCTGCGCGGGTCCACCACGGCTCTGTAAACGTAAGGAACCGTCCCGGGTGCGCTTTGTCGAACTTCTCCACCGCCTCCCGCAGCCCCTTGCCGCGGCCGCCTGTGAGGTTAACCATCGTGCGCAAATTGCGGCGATCCATCACAGCCAGCAGCTCAGCAGGGGAGGCCAGGTAGCGATTGGTTTCCTCTTTCGACCAGCAAAGATGGGTGTGAATATCGATGACGGGGAACCTCGCCTTCTCGACATGGTGCTCCGGGACGGAGAGCATGCTCTTGGGCTGATAGTCCGCGAGGTCGAGCGGCTTGCCCTTTCGCTCCGTTTGCGCCGCCATCCCCAGAGGGGCTAGGGCCATGGCCCCTAGCAAATGTCTACGACTCCACCGAGTCACGGTTCCCTCCTGTCGTCTGTAGTAGTCGTTCTTCCACCTCCGCCGCGGTCGCCTGCGATCCTGTCCCTCCTACGCCAAGAGTGGAAAGCGCGCCGCAAATGCTGGCGAAACGCATCGAATACTCGAGCGGATTCTTGCGCAGCCACGCATGAAGGAAGCCGGCGTTGAAAGAATCCCCGGCGCCCGTCGTATCCACTGGTTTCACAGGATAAACCGGAACACGCACGAGAGAGCCGTCCTTGAGCGCTGCGCATCCGTCTCCTCCGAGCTTGGCGACAGTCAGCGTCCGGCCATTTTGCAGTTTTCGCAGTGCCGCTTCCACATCGTCAACGCCGCTGATCGCCCGCAGTTCGACTTCGTTCGGAAGGAAAACGTCCACCTCTTGCAAGGTATCAATCAAATCCGTGGACCACTGTTCCGCAGGGTCGAAGCCGGGGTCCAGGGATGTGGTCATTCCTCGCTTGTGCGCCTCTTCAAAAAGCTGCCGGACCGAAGGGCGCAGGCTTTGCTGAAGGAAGTAGGACGAAATGTGCAGGTGCTCGAAGCCTTCCAGCACATTCTGTGGAAGATCCTTAACCGAAAAGGAGCCGATTGCTCCGAGATACGTCACAAGAGCCCGATCCCGCGCGCAGCTGATGGAGACCGTAAGCCCGGTCTTGACGTTCGGATCGCGCAAGATCCGGCTTGTATCGACGCCCAGCTCTCTG
>Ga0207874_1002601_pt1 | contig 16544 bp, 11 predicted proteins | sample HigsolmetaAR201D_FD_184833 | JGI IMG/M metagenome (GOLD analysis project Ga0207874, IMG submission 184833) | Ionic liquid and high solid enriched microbial communities from the Joint BioEnergy Institute, USA - AR20-1-D (SPAdes) (version 2) ...
GAAGCTGGTCTCGTCGCGAAACTCGGAGCCAGCGCTCAAATGCGGATCAGCGGGCTCGAAGCCCGCTCACCGAAGTGGGGGATTTATCTCGAATATCTTGGCGGAGAGACACCAGCGCAGGTTACGCTTGACGACGTCCGGGCAGTGGGCGGCCGCGAAGTTGCCTTGCGCGCGATCGGCGCCGTCCATGTCGCGGCCAAGAACTCACTCTTCGCGTCGGGTGGGGCCCACGGCGTTACGGCAGAGCGCAATGCAGCCCGGGTGACGCTAGAAAAATCCGTCATCGCAGCAGAGCAGGCCGCCGTCATTGTTCCCCGGGACGGGACAGGCAGGATAGACCTCATCGATTCTGTGATATTTCCGGAAAAGCGCTCCGATCATGGAGTGATCCCCGACGACGATACACTGCGCTTGTCGCGCGCGATAACCGAGGATGCTGTCTTAGCCGAAGAGCTGAAGGCCGGCATCGCCGATTTCCTTGGAGGAGGTGCGAGCACCCGGCTCGAGGCAGCTGTCCAAAAAGCGCGCGAAACAGCCGCTTCGATTTCGATGGTAGGCCTCGAGGTGGTCGATGGCGCTGGGAAAGCCCGCGCTGCGCCATTCAACGTGGTACACGCCGAAACCCTTGAGGTCGTCGCAGAGTCTGAAAACGGCGCGCCCGTCCCTGTGCCGCCCGGCTTCTACATTGTGGAGCTGCGCGAGGATGCCCTCTTAACGACAGAGCTTGAGGTGAATGGTGGTAGCGCCACCGCGCGGATCGAGATACCGGAAGCGCTCTGGCTCGATGCCAATCTCGAAGGCGAGGAAAGCCGCGTCACCCTTTTCCGGCCCATAGCAGAGGAAAAGGTGCGCGAAGTTTTCAGCGCCGCGGCGTTCAACTACGCATTTCATTCGCGAATTTCTCGCCGTGCTGAAGTGACGAACGCCGACGTCGAGGCTGCCCTTGATGTTGCGCGAAGATTTGTTTCCGCAAGAATGAGCCCACCAAAGGAGAATGGCACCCAAGCGGAATGGGATCGCTATATCGCTTGGAGTGGCGCTGTTGAGCAGGCTTTGAAAATACTGGCGAAGGCCGGCACCGCCGATGACGCTGCATTGATTGCCGCGGCTGTCGAGTCCAAAGAAACTGTTGGTGCCGACAGATCTCTGATGCACCTGGCCTATTTGGAGCAAAGGTTGGGGTTGCTAGCCAATGGCCGCGTTGCCGCCTATGCGGATGGGCAGGACCCTAATATTGCGGCTTACGCACTGGTGCTCCTCGACTATTACGGCGCGGTTGGCGCGAAAGAGCGCCTGTTTGCCCTCGCTGCCGACGGAAAGCGGTGGGGTAATCTTCAGCCGCTGGCGAGAGAACGAATCGCGCAACGCCTGATCGGGCTGGACGATCCTCGCGTTGGCGAGATCGCGAGTGCAGCCTTGCAGCGCGCGCTGGAGCACATCCCTGCTTTCGAAGCCAAACGTTACCAACCGTTCTTGTATGAATTGACAAGGTCCTTTTTCAGTTATTTAGCAGTGTTTGGATCAACCGAGGAAAAACGCACGATAGTCGAGGTTTTCGACAAGAGGGGTTATTGGAAAGGATGGCTCGCCGAACCGCTCGCAATGATCGCCATCGACCCACTGCCTTTCATTGAGGAGTTCATCGAACAAGGAATTAGCAAGAAGATCATCGACACGAGCAGTCCGGCTGCTTGTGCGCTCTGGCGGTTGCGCGACGAAGCCGAGTTCGCAGCCCTTCATGAAATGCTGATAGATGCTTATGCGCGATATCGGCGCGATGCCGTGCACAAGAAGAAGACCAGCTCATCGCTCAGAGAGCGGGAAACATACGCTATCCAGGCAAGCACGGCCCGTGTCCTATTCGCGCCGTGCCGCCCGGATAAGGTCGCCGCTGATGTCTACTACAACGACAAAGTGAATTCCCGCACGGTATTTCCCGGGAATTGGTTTCCCGCGTTCAGGACGGTCGACGCCCTGCGCGAGGTGATGACCGAGCAACCATATGAGCGCGCGCCTCTCGAGGCTGCACCGGTGGAGATCGGGCTCGCTGCCTGGCAACAGCTCGAGCACGTGCGCTGGTCATCTTTCCGCGACGAGCGCATGGCGATGTTCCGCGCGTTCACCAACTCTGGCGACGACGAGGTGAACGGCGTTGTGGACGACGGCATTGAACGGCGTGTCTATGTGCTGCGCCACGTCGTGAAGGACTCGTATTCAGGTGCGATCAATGGACTTCTGGAAGTGCGGCCGATGGCCGAAGACGGCAAGCTCGTGATTGGCGTGCGGCTGCGTCAGGCGGCGTGGTACAACAGCTTTGGCGGCATCGCCGACATGATCGCTACCGGTGGTGACCGCAATCAGTGGGCGCATCATGCCTATGTCGTGGATGGCGGGCGCAAGTTGATCGAGCACATTGCGCTCCACCGCGATGGCACGGCGGTGCCGCTCGTGGAAGAAGGCCGCGACGCTGAAGGCTTTTTCCGGTTCACCACAGATCTTTCGGTGGACGATCTTTCCCGGCTTGTTCTCGAAATCCGGCTCGCGCTGTTCGAGGATCGCCGCTCGTTCCAGTTTGACGTGTTTGCGAGCAAGCTCGCACGCACCAGGCCTGTGCAGTAGGAGATCGCCATGTGGCCCGCATCGATCCACTTTTACCGCTCTCGCATGAGCGGCCGGCTTGGCCTTGCCCTTGCCCTCGCGATGACCTTCGTTCAGCCGGCCAGTGCCGACTGGCAGAGTGACCATCGCAGGGCGCGGCTTCAGCGCGATATTGCCGGCTGGGACCTGGAGCGCGCCAGGGCCTGTTTGGAGAGGGCGTCGGCACAGGTTGAGGCGCTGCGGCGGCGCGTGAATTTCGCGGACTTGGAAATATGGAAACGGAATTATGAGCGGGCGCGCCAGGAGCAACAGGAACTGGAAAATGCCTGGAGCTACTACCGCCAGAACCGCCATCTAAAACCGAACCCGAATTGGAGCAGCCGCGCGACTTGGCTTTGGCTCAAGGGCGAGGAGTTGGATGGCGGCACCCCGCCCAACGCGACGCCCAATCCAATTCTGCGTGCTCGGGACGAGGCTACGCACTGGAAAGGTAAGCTGGATCACGTCGCGCGTGAGCAAGGGGAGATCGAGGCGGCCATACGCGAGCGGGATGACTGCCAATCCCAAATTCCTCGCCTTGAAGAAATTTATCGGGCAAGGCAGGAGCAAGTCGACGCGTTCGAGCGCGGGATTATTCCTCCTGACGATGCGGATATCGAGCGGCTGATGCGGCTCGCCGAGCGGTGGAAATCGCATGGCCGGGCCTGCGCCACTATGGAATGCCCCGAGCTCGAATGTACTAGCGCGCGCCGCTACTTGCAGGCGCTTATCGACGCTGAGGCAGCCCTCGAGGATATGGTGCAACGCCTGCACGCCGCGCGCGACGACGCACGGCAGCATTTTCACGCGCTGCACGAGCAGCTCGCCCGCAGCCAAGCCCGGCAGGATCTCTTGGAAAAATCACTGGCCGCCCAACAACTCCTGTACGACGCTGGAAGCGCGCTTCTCGAGGTCGCGGACATCCACAGCGCGCTGAACAAGTTGACGGATTTTGATCATTTTGCGGACGCTGGCTGGTTCGATCGGGCTGATGCCCTCTACAACCTCGTCAAAAACACCGAGAGCTCCCTGACTACCGTCATCAACAGATTGTCCGACAGCGAACATACGGCGGCTTTCGCCACAATCGAAAAAGGCATAGGCAAAACAATTCGGTTTGACCCGAAGATCGTAGACGGAATTGGTGGCTTCAAGGATACCTTGGTCAACCTGAAGGAGATCCTGGAAGAAGTAAAGAAATGGAAAGAAGGAGCCGCAGCGCGGGCGATCCAACCCGAAGAGATGTTCACGCTCTGGCAGACGACGGGGAGGGCGGCGCAAATCCGGGGTAGTCTTATGCAGATCGCCGCGCGCCCCCTCAAGGCGTGGGCAGGCATGGAAATCGAGAAGGTGAAAGATGAGCTGCGCGAGCTTGCGCGGGTCATCGCCGCCGAAAGCTCGGTCATCGGCCCGGCAGCAGAGTACATGTGGCGCATCAACGGCCGCCGCTACGCCGCAGAGGATGCTCTCGAGGCTTTACGCGAGGCTCGGCAGGCAGCAGAGAACTGCGTCATGCGCGGCTGCAAGGGGGCTCAACCGCCACAGCCCGCCAGATTGGCGCCGTCTTCAGGATGGGGCGAGGGGCTGCGTGATCACAACAGGCGTTTGCCCGGCTTTGTCGCTGCCCTGAGTGGCGGCGGGGAGGCGCCGTCCGGCCGCATTTGCACGGGTCAACCAGTGACGCTGGTTTTGCGGCAGAGCGTCAAGAAGCCTCCCGGCGGCCGGTCGATTGTCGAGGTGATCGAAAACGTCGGCAAGGCCATCGAGACCGCCGATAAACCGGACTGGGTCATAGAATATACCATAACCGCGCGTCCGCGTTTCGAACGGCGGCCGGACGGATCGGTGGTTGCCGCTTTCGACGCAATTGAAATGAAAATAAAGGACGATCCGGGTATGCCAGCCGCCCAGCGCCAAGCTGGCCGTCGCGAGGCTGGGGTGGTTAGAGCCCGCCTCGGCCGCTCCGCGGTCGGAATGGACGCCGCCGCTGTGGCAAAGGGCGAATATTCGGTCGACTTACGTTCATCGACGAGAGGGCTGTCGGCGCTGTCGGTTATTGGCGAGAGCGCTCGTGCCTCCTGTCGGGAGCCCGATCCTGCCAATATGTGTCGGCTAGCCGGTGATTGAAGGGGCCCGAATTGCGCCGCGGAGAGGCTTGGCGCACATACGCCGGGGGTGGCCATGAGTAAGATGAGGGACGTCGTAGATGGCGCGTTCGCCATCGCCAACGACACCCACGTTATGCTCGCGGGCGGATGTCATCCGGATGCGAACAGGCTGGTGCTCCTGCGGCTGGAAGAGAAAAGCGCTGTACCCGTTGACGAAGTCCACCTCGCGACCCCGGGCGCGAAGATCAATCGGCTTGTTGCCAACTATCCTGGAACGCTGATGGCTTTTGCTGCGAGCTGCGTCCTTTTATGGCCGGTTCTGAACGACGGAATTCCGCTGCGAACGACGCTATGGTGAGGGGGATTGAGAAGTAGCGCGCTTACGTTCTCAGGTCGCGCAAGTAGGGGTTGGCGGCTGCTGAATCCGCGAATGCTTCGGGTGCGATATCGGCGAAGATCAGGGTTTCTGAATAGGTGTCGGCCTCTGCGAGCAGACGGCCATCCGGAGCGGCGATGGCGGATAGCCCAGCATATGAAAACAGCTTGTCGGCGCCGCAGTAATTTACATAGGCCACGAAAATCTGGTTTTCGAAGGCGCGCACCGGGATCATCTTGCGCGCGATCAGTTCTGGGTGACCGGTTTTAGGCAGCGCAGTTGGAACGGCGACGAGTTGCGCGCCTGACTGAGCAAGGCGGCGGACATTCTCAGGAAATTCAACATCGTAACAGATTAGAATTCCGATCTTGAGGCCACCGCACGAGACGATGCAGGCGATCGGTTCTCCAGCCCGAAATAGCGCGCGCTCGAAATGGCCGTAGAGGTGCGATTTTCTGTAGATGGTGGGCCGATTGCGGCCGTCGACAAAGGCGGCACTATTGTAGATGGCGTTTTCCGCGACTTCTGCGAAACCGACCAATAGGGCGATATTGTTTTTTCGAGAGATCCGATTTAACTCTTCGATCATCTCGCCGTCAGCTGGGCAAGCCAACGCGCGCAAATCATCACCAGCGCCATACCCCTGTAAAGCGAGCTCCGGCGTCATCAACAGCTTTGCGCCACGGGCGGCCGCTTCTTCGGCCGCCCGAGTTATGCGGGCGACGTTCAAGCGCTGATTACCGGATTTGGCCTCCATTTGAAACGCCGCGATTCGCATTAGCGTTCACCCGAGCTCAGAGCGCCGAGAAGACGCGGCAGATCGCCGAAACGGGCGATGAGGGCGAAGACGATGGCAGCGATGACGACGAAGAAAACGGAAACCGAGGCCATCGTCGGTGTGTAGCCGTAGCGCAGTGCGTTGAAGATTTTGATGGGCAGCGTTTCCATGGTGAATCCCACCGTCATGTAGGCGACGATGTACTCGTTGAGCGATAGCACAAACGCAAAGGCATAGCCCGAGATCAGATAAGGCACGATCATCGGCAAAACGACGGTGCGAAAAACCGTGCGGTCATCGGCACCCATCGTGGCAGCGGCTTCGACGAGGGAGCGATCGATCGATGAGAATCCAAGCGAGAGTGTCACCAGCGGTAGCGTGACGAAGAAGATTGCGTGGCTGATGACGGCTGTCCAAGGCTGCCCATAGAAACCGATAGTCGCCCAGAAGCTCAGCAGACCAAGCGCTGTGATCACGGGCGGCAGAATGAACGGCGCGACTCCTAGCAAACGGAAGAAGTTGGCCCAGGGCGCAATTCGCCGCCATAGGAACCACGAGAGTGGCAGCGCTATGAGAACCGCGAGCGCTGCCGAGAAGGCGGCTAGCAACACGGAGGCGATAAGCGCGGCGCGCCAGCTCGGATCTGCGAAGATTTGTCCGTACCAGGTCAAGGAGAAGCCTTGTGGCGGAAAAGTAAGAGACTGCTTTTCGTTGATCGAGACGCCTGCTACGACCAACAAAGGGCCGACAAGGAAGAGCGCTACGAGCGCAAAGCCGACCTTGCGCAAGAGCCCGTGGATCATCCGATTGCCTCCCTCCGTCCGCCGACGAGAACCGTAAGCCCTACCAAAGCCAGCGAGATCAGCACGAGAAAGACGGCCATCGCTGCCGCGAATGGCATGTTGGACTGGTAAATGGCCTGATCGGTGATCAGCACCGACAGTGTCCAATGTTGCGGCCGGCCGAGGATTTGCGGCAGCAGGTAGGAACCAAGCGCAAAGACGAAAACCAGGATGAAAGTGGCAACAATCGTGTTACGTTGGACGGGAATGACAATATTGAAAAAACCTCGGACTGGTGATGCTCCCAGAGTCCGTGCGGCCTCAAGCAGCGACGGGTCGAGGCGGATAAGCGACGGGTAGAGCACCAGAACCGTGTAGGGCAATGCCTGGTAAACCATTCCCGTCAGGACGGCACCGAAGCCGGGCAGCAGCGCCTGAGGCTCAGACATCAAACCGGCAATGACGAGGATATTGGTGATACCCGCCGTACGCGAAAGAAGCGTTGACCAGGCGAAACCGATGATAACTTCCGAGAGCGACAATATCGAAAGCAGCGCGATCAGCCATATAACTTGGACGCGCTGCCTCGTTCTTGTCAGGGCATAGGTGAAGGGGAAGGCGACGCCAACGCAGATGAGAGCCACCAACACAGCAAGAATAAGAGAGAAGCCAAGCACACCGCCGAAAAATGGGCTCAAAAAGCGGGCGTAATTATCGACGACGAATTCCGGCGTATAGAACCCACCCTGCTGACGCCGGAAGAAACTGACCGTGATCATCGTCGAAAACGGGATCACGAAGAACACGATCAGCATGATGGCCGGAAAAATCAGCGGCGCGTAGTCAGTGAGCTTGCGCGGAGGTTCGCGTTTCATTGCTTGAGCACCACGCAGCTTTCGGCCGGCAGCACGACCCCTACGTTGGCGCCGGGCTGGATATCGCTTCTCGCTCGAGGAGGCGCTACTGTTGTGATCATGGTGCCACCGACATCGATGAAAATTTCGATGGTGCCGCCGAGGTCCCGGATGAAGCTGATCTTTCCGGCGATGGCATTCTCGGTGTTCTTTTGCAAACGGACGTCTTCGGGACGGATGGAAACGAGAGCTTTGTTCATGCCGTCCGGAAGTGAGAGGCCGGGAATTGGCTGCCCCAATGCAACGACGCGTCCGGCACCTTCCACCTCAACTTCGAGAAGATTTGTTGAGCCGATGAAACCAGCAACGAAAGCATCGGCAGGCTTGCGGTAAATCTCGATCGGTGGAGCTGCCTGGCGAATGCGGCCATCGCCCATGACGACAACCAGATCAGCCATGGTCATGGCCTCTCGCTGATCATGCGTCACAACGATCGTCGTAATGCCGAGCTTTTGTTGCAGCTGGCGCAATTCCATCTGCATCGCTTCCCGCAGCTTGGCATCGAGCGCAGACAGGGGCTCATCGAGGAGGAAGAGACTAGGTGCATGCGCAAGAGCTCGTGCGATCGCGACGCGTTGACGTTGGCCACCTGACAGCTGCGAGATTGAACGGTGCGCGTATCCCGGAAGTTGGACTAGCGCGAGAAGCTCCTTGACTCGCTCTTGTTGCGTTTTTCTGTCAACACCGCGGATGCGGAGTGGATAGGCAATATTCTCACCGACCGTAAGATGCGGAAAGAGGGCCAGTGATTGAAAGACCATTCCGAAATTGCGTTTGTGCGTGGGTAGGTGCGTGATGTCCTTCCCATCTAGAAAAACAGCTCCTTGGGACGGTTCCTCCAACCCTGCAATCATCCGTAAAAGGGTCGTCTTTCCGCAACCAGAAGGGCCAAGCAAACAAACAAATGTTCCATGCGGAACGGCAAGACCAACATTGTCGACCGCAGTAAAATTTCCGAATCTTTTCGTCAGGCCTTTAAGCTGCAATCCCGACATATGTGAGACGTCTTCGCGGGTGCACATCTTCACTTGGGTGATGCAGAAGCCAGCGCCGTTGCAACTATAGCAAGCGCAGCAATTTCGGCTGACTCCTGCCTGTGCTTGTTCCTTCCGCTCAACCCACAATCATTTCCGTCCACTTCTGATTCAGCCAGTCGGCCTTCGTGGTATAGAGGTCGTAGCGTGGAATGATCGGATCGATCTCCGACGAGACGGCGGCAAATTCCTCGTCCGTCAGATCGAGCAGATCGCGTCTTATCGTGGGCGCTGTGCCGACCTTCCGGGCCAGGAGGGCTTGAACCTCCGGCTGGCACATGAAGTCGATGAAGATGTGGGCCTCTTCCACTTTTTTTGAAGCGCGAGAAAGGACCCAGCTGCCAGAATCCTGGATGCCGCCTTCCTTCGGGAATGTGGAGCGGACTGGGAAACCGTCGGCTGCCGCGAGGCCCGTCACATCGTGATAGTACTGGCCCATTGGGATTTCGCCCGACTTTAGAGCCTGCTCGAACTGGGCTTCATCGCGATACCACAGCCTGACATTCGGTTTCACTTCGGCGAGCTTCTCGAAGGCCTTGAGCTGGCCCTCTTCCGTATCCAGCGCGTCAGTCCCACCCATGAAGGTCTTCGCCGTGACTTCCAACAGGAACGAGTTGGAAACCAGAGCGAGCAGGCCAAGGCGATCCTTATTGGCGGGATCCCAGAGGGCAGCCCAGGATTCCGGCGGCTCCGGATAGACCTTCGTATTCGTCACGAGGGTGATGTACCACGCAACCGCGCCAATGCCTGCGATGCGCCCGTCCGGATATTTCGAGATGAACTGCGGCAGCAATTTATCCATGTTCTTGATTTTGGCAGGATCGAGCGGCGTCCAAAGCTCTGTCCGTTGACCTTTCAGGGTTGCGACCTGGGACATCATCGAAAGGTCTGCAGGGGCCTGCCCGGCACGTGCGGCCTGTTCAAGCTGGACCAACCAAGCCTCGCCAGTGGGTTCGGCCACCGATTCAACCGCTATGCCAGTCGCCTTGGTGAATTCCGGAAAAATGTTTTTGTCGAATGAATCTTTGAAATAACCGCCATAAACGCCGATTTTTATCGACCTTTCCTGAGCGCGCAGTATGGACGGGCAGGCGAGCAACCCGGCACCCGCAATACTCGCAGCCAAAACCGAGCGGCGGCTGACTTTCGTCGTTCGCAGGGGCTTCATGTCCGTTCTCCTCTTTCGGGCAACGCAACTCCCATTTATTCTTGGGCGAAATACTTCAGGGCCAAACTGTTTTCTTTGTAATTGAAGGGCTGAAGACCATCAGGCTCAAGATTTCAAAAAGTACCTGCGCACCCGCGTGGGCCGTGTTGGTTGTGGCATCGTACTGGGGTGCCACCTCGACGACGTCGCCGCCGACAAGGTTGACGCCTTTCAGACCACGCAGGAGCTCCAAGACTTCGCGCGTGGTAAGGCCGCCCACTTCCGGCGTTCCTGTGCCCGGTGCAAAGGCGGGATCGAGGCTATCAATGTCAAAAGAGAGATAGGTCGGCCCGTCTCCGACAACCTCTCTTGCTTTTTCAATGATCGCCGGAACACCCATCGACGATACCTCTTCGGCATGAATAATCGTCATGCCGGCCTCATAAGAGAACTCCCACAAGTATTCGGCTGATCCTCGAATGCCGATCTGAATAGTCCGGGTTGGATCAAGCACGCCGTCAAGGACGGCATTTCGGAATGGGCCGCCATGATGGAACTTGGTCTGGTCGAACGCACCACCGGTGTCGCAATGGGCGTCGATGTGGATCATGCCAACAGGCTGGTCGCGACCGATGGCCTTCAGAATGGGATGTGAGATCGAATGGTCGCCACCGACGGAAAGTGGCACCACTCCGACATCTACAATCTTTCGCACGTGCCGTTCGATATCCTCGTGGCATTGCTCCAATCGATATCGGCTTGCGAACGGAACATCCCCGATATCGGCGACCTGTAAGTCGAATATGGGAGCGCAGTCGAGCACGTGATTATACGGACCGATGCGCTCGATCGCTCGCAACGCGCGCGGGCCAAATCGTGCCCCTGGCCGATTAGTCACGCCGAGGTCCATGGGGACGCCCAGCAAAGCAACCTGAAGATCACCGAAATCTGGGGCGGCGGGATCAATCTGACGGTAGGGGGCAGACAGAAAGGTGGGGACGCCCGAGTAGGGCGCGAGACGGGTGCCCGATTTGGAAAAAATCTTATCGGCCACACGACGGAAGCGTGGATCGAACAGCTCTCCACCATGGCCCTCGCCGTACTTCGCTCTTAGTGCTTCCAGCTTTTCTTTGTCCCAGCCCATCCAGAACCTCTCTTCATCCGATAGGCTTTCAGGCGAGCCTATCGGGGTTATCGGAAATCCTGAAGTCTACGGAATGCTATGGCGAGGCGTTGAAAAGGCAATTGATATTCTTATAAAGAGAGATGTGAGAAAAACTAACAAACGGGACGCCCATTGGCTGGTCGTTTGCCACCTCTCAATCCGCTGCGCGCGTTTGAGGCTGCAGCCCGCCTGGGGTCTTTAACGAGAGCGGCAGCTGAGCTGCACGTCACCCACGGTGCAGTGAGCCATCAAATTCGCGTTCTCGAGACGTGGCTTGGCGTAAAATTGTTTGAAAGAGCAGGGCAGCGGCTCAAGCTGACGGCCCACGGGGCGGAGTTGCTGCCGACGGTTTCTGCGGCATTCGAGGACATCGCCGCGGCGACGGCGCGGATGACGCGACCGACCACCTCTGGCGCCTTGAGTGTCGCGTGCGTCCCGGCACTCCTCTCGCTATGGCTTTTGCCGCGGATCGGTAGCTTCATCGGGCGGTATCCGGAAATCCGGTTGTCTTTCTCCGCATCCAATGATCCGGATAGCATTCACTCTTCTGACGTTGATGTTGCTATTCTTTATGGAGATGGTAGCTGGGCGGACTGTTGGGTCAAACTTTGGACCTCATTGGAATTGTTTCCCGTTGCCAGTCCGACCCTGATTAACAATCGACCAATTCGCTCAATTCGTGATATCGGCGATCATGTCATCTTACATGGTGATGACGGGCGGGAATGGCACACCTGGCTGGCTGCCGCCGATGCGCTCGACCTGAAGCGGGGGCAGCAGCTATTCTTTTCAGATGCCAGATTGGCCATAGAAGCCGCAGTGCATGGATTGGGAATTGCACTTGGCGACACGATAACAGCTGCCAGTCTGCTGGCGAAGGGACAGCTCGTGGCGCCGTTCAATCTTGCGGTGCCTGCAACTGATGCCTTCTACGTTGCCTGCCGAAAAAATGTCCGCGCTACGCCGATTGTGAGCGTATTTGTTGATTGGCTTTTCGCTGAGCTTAAGGAGGATGATGCTCGCGCTGAGCCGCAGCTTACGGCTCAGCGCGCTGTTCGCCGATGAGTGATACCTAACCCTGTCAATGGCCCTGTCCTGGGTTATCGTCAGGCACGTGAGCTGATCTCAATTCGGTACTGATTGAGAGCCGGCTGGAGCCGAGCGTTGCAAGGCGGAAATATCCTCATAGTCCGCAAGCACATTCTCGGTGACATCATAGAAGTCATAGAGTCGGGCCTCATCAGGTGAAACAAAAATGCGATTCGGCAACAGCGGAAAGCTCGTCCCGAAATAGGTATTGAACACAGCGCGGAAGCTGTTCACGGGTGTCGTGTTCTCTCCCAACTGGCTGTAGTCGCCGTTAGGGAAAAAATAGGCACTGATGATGCTTGTCTTGATGCGCTGTTCGCTCGCGGATGCTTCGTTCCAGGGAACACTCCAGTTACGTTCAGGGAAAGGCCCTTCATCAGCCTGAATTATGATGATTGGCAGATTATTGCGCTCAGACTGCAACGCCGCCACAAGTTCTTGGATCAGGCGAGTCGCGTAGGCAACCTGGTCGACGTATCCTTCGCGCTCGCTCCGTTTTTCAGCCTCTTCGCGGGTGAAGCACCTTCCGTCCGGTGCGAAAACGTAAGGACCATGCGGCACAAGAATGTGCGCGAACACGAAAAGCGGCTGATCTTGCTCTCCCAACGCTTTGATCTTTTCGATCTGCGGTCTCACTCGTTGGCATTGGCCGAGATCCCAGTCGAGCTGCTGCGCGAGGCGCGTGGTGGGCAGAATTTGAAGTAGCGGATGCAAGATTGTGTAGCGGAGGTAAAGGTAGTCGAACTCACCTAATCCATGTGGGTGGTTTTCGTCTGCAAGAGGATTTTGGAAGGTGCCCGTCCACCATGAGCCGAACTGGATAAATCGATAACCGCGTTCCTTCAAGAATCTCGCGACCCGATGATCCCTGAGCATCGCCTGAAGCGGACGCCAATCGTTCCCTGGTGCCCGCTCGCTGAGCATGTCGAGGTAATCCATATAGAATGTTGACGCGAGAGACAGCCCAGTGCGGTGATAGTTTGAATTGGCGGCGCGGACGACATGGAAGCCACGCTGCTCGAGGAAATCGATGGTTTCGGTGATATCGACGTCGTAATATCGCGCGAGCGTCTCCGCCGATGCGAAACGATCAAACACGAAGTAATAGATATCTGGGGGACGCGCCGTAACGACAGGCGTCTCTGTTCCTTTCGTGAATTCAGCAATTTCCTCCACAGCCTTATTGGGATCGTAGACGGTCCTAGCCGCGCGATTTCGCCATTCGAAGGCGGCAACATCCCAGGCCGGGGCGGCAACCATCACGGCGGCAGCCGCGGTAAGCGCGAGGTGCAGCGCCCGGATGTGTCGCGCCGGGAGGCGCGCAGCAGCCAACGTGAGAATGCCTATGAGCAGAATTGCGACCGGCACGGACCATACGGTCGCGTAACTGTCGTCGAACCAACGGACAAAGCGAAACAGACCGGCATGGAAAAGGCAGCCTGCAACCCAGATGCTAGCAATGACGGCTGCGCACGCATCGAACCTCCGGCGGATTCCCGCGACGAGGAGAAGGACTGCGAGCGCAAAACCCAGCGAGCCGATCAGCGCCGGCGCCGCACTCGAGAGGAACGTCTGGTGGCGGTTGTGAACGAGCAGTCCAAGAACGGACGCAACCGCGAAGAGAAGAGGGGGGGCGGCCAGCCAGAAAGTGGACGACCATTGCCTTCGGGAGTTTGGTTTCGTTTGGACAACAGGTTCCAGAACCGATCCGTTCGCCATCCAGTCACCTCTCGTCTGTTAGTGGGCGGAGCGCCGGTGCCAGGGTTGCACCAGAGCACTGCTTGGAGGCAGGGATCAGGCACCTATTCATGACACATTTGTGATGAATCTACGGGAGCGATTCTGCAGCCAAATTGGTTACTTAGCTTGGCTGCCAACCACGTGATTCCACGATCTGGAGGATGGTCCTGATGCGAATCAAGCCGCTTGCCCTCGCCACTCCGCTCGTCCTCTCCCTGATGTTTGCGGCCATGTCGACCACGGAGGCGCACGCATATCTAGACGGCGGCTCGGGAAGCATGCTGCTACAACTTCTACTCGGGGGCGTTGCGGGACTAGCCGTTGCGGCCAAGCTCTACTGGTACAAGTTGCTGTCGCTTTTCGGAATAAAGCCGAAGGCTGCAGCCTCTGAGGAGGCTGAGGCAGAACGCGCAACGCAGCGGTGAAGTCAAGGCTGGTCTGCCCAGGAAGCATACCTCCTCGTACGGATCAAGTTACAACGAGCGATGTCCGCAGTGCTATCCCAAGCAGCTGCCACACCCGAGGGTGCGGCTTTTGTTATACAGACCGAGCCGGGCTCCTATCGCGACAGAAACGGCTGCGTTTTCTATCGCGGAAATCGAATATTTCGTGGATTGAGCAAAGCGGCGCTCGAAAATTGGGAAGCGCTTCAGCGCGCGCCTTTTTTCGAAGCCAACCGAAAAAGCGGCAAAATCGTCGACACCTGGTCAGTCGATCCTCAAAAGGAAGGACTGGCTGAGGGATCGTGGGCTGGCATCGTGGAACATGCCCGCATCCCCTTCATCTCCTATCCCTACGAGTGGCCTTTCGGGATGCTGAAGGATGCCGCCCTTTTGCATCTGGACCTCATGTGCCAGGCGTTGGCCTGCGGCATGATTTTGCGAGATTCCTCACCGTATAATATTCAATGGAACGGGGTTCACCCCGTTTTCATCGATATTCCTTCGTTCGCTCCGCTCCGGAAGGGCGAGCCGTGGGTGGGCTACCGCCAATTCTGTGAGTTGTTCCTATACCCGTTGATGCTCCAGGCCTACAAAGGGGCTGACTTCCGGCCATGGCTGCGTGGGCGTATCGATGGCATTCCGGCGGAGGACATGCGCCGGCTCATGTCAGCGCGCGACCTGTTGCGACCAGGTGTGTTGCTTCACGTGGTGGCGCAAAGCGCTCTCCAGCAGCGCTATTCAAGCAAGGGCGTGAATGTCAAAAGTCAGCTCGCTACTGCGGGTTTCGACAAAAGTCTCATCAAGCGTAACGTCAACAAACTGGCCGATCTTGTCGCGAAGCTCGTGCCGCCGCCGATCAAGACCGAATGGTCGGATTACGATCGGACGCACTCCTATGACGAGAAGGAGTTTCAGCGAAAGCTCGAGTTTGTCCGGGCTGCTGCTGCGACCCGGCGTTGGCGATTGGTGTGGGACCTGGGGTGCAATACCGGTACGTTCTCGCGCGTCGCAGCTGAGCATGCGGACTACGTAGTTGCCATGGATGGCGACTGGATGGCTATCGAGCGTTTTTATCAGCACGAGAAGGCCGGCGCGGCGTCGCGAACCATATTGCCTCTCGTTGTTAATCTTGCCGACGCCTCTCCCAATCAGGGCTGGCGCGGCGCAGAACGTAAGGGGCTCGCAGAGAGGGGACGGCCGGAGCTGACGCTCTGCCTGGCGCTCATTCATCACATCGTGATCTCCGCCAATATTCCCTTGGCTGATTTCATTGACTGGCTGGCAAGCCTCGGAACGGCTGTTGTGATCGAGTTCGTCGGGCGGGACGACGAAATGGTCCAAATCCTGTTGGCCAATCGCGACGACCAATACGACGATTATCAACCCGATATTTTCCGGCAATTGCTTGCGGCACGATTTGATATCCGCGCCGAACAAGACCTGAAGAGTGGCAAACGTCGGATTTACTTCGCCGAACCAAAGGCGAAGCTCTAATCGAGTGTTACGCAGCACGAATCGACCTGGCTTGCCAAGCTACGCCAAAATTTTGGGCGCGCCGTCGGCGCCTGACCGTCGACCGCTTTGATCACGCTTCTAGCGCCTAGAAAATAAGCGGCCTGGTGAGCGAACGTTCATCGCAAAAGTGCACGCCGCCGGCTAATCGGCCAAAATGTTCGCCAGTCGTGCAAGATTCGGCTTCTTTTTCTCTCTAGTTTCCGAGGGTTAGTTCGCTCACGCCGGTTGTCGGCGAGTTGTGGCACGCTCCTTGCCAACCCGAAGTGTGCTTATCGGTTTCAGGGAGAGTGCCTTCATGCGAGAACATTTATTTGGCGGCCTGCTCAAGGGAGCGGTCAGTTTGGCCGCGTTAGCGTTCGCCGCTAGCCTTCCGTCACATGCTGAAGACACCATTAAAGTTGGTGTTTTGCATTCTCTATCAGGCACTATGGCCATCAGCGAGACGACCCTTAAGGACGTCATGCTGATGCTTATCGAAGAGCAGAACAAAAAAGGTGGTCTGCTCGGCAAAAAGCTTGAAGCCGTAGTCGTCGACCCCGCATCGAACTGGCCGCTGTTCGCGGAAAAAGCCCGCGAGCTTATTACGCAGCATAAGGTTTCTGCAGTTTTCGGATGCTGGACGAGCGTGTCGCGCAAATCCGTCCTGCCAGTCTTCAAGGAGCTGAATAGCATTCTCTTTTACCCTGTGCAGTATGAGGGTGAAGAGAGCGAGCGCAACGTTTTTTATACGGGAGCTGCGCCCAATCAGCAGGCGATCCCTGCCGTAGATTATCTGATGAGCGAGGAGGGCGGCAAAGTTGAACGCTGGGTGCTAGC